>ERZ777003.4001-NODE-4001-length-13071-cov-8.272203_pt1 | contig 13071 bp, 6 predicted proteins | sample MGYA00374956_ERZ777003 | MGnify/ENA primary metagenome ERZ777003 (study PRJEB29302, sample SAMN06268252) | bioreactor metagenome | isolation source: Joint BioEnergy Institute, California, USA | place: USA:Joint BioEnergy Institute, California, USA | collected... | reverse complement strand
GAAGCTGCGCGCTGCCGCCGTTGTCGGCAGCCCAGAACAGCAGCTCCAGGTTCATCATGTTGTCGATCAGCACCTGGACTTCCGGCTCAGCCATCCCCTTGAGCGAACGGATCACGCCGGCGCTGGGTACGTAACGCTGGGCGAGGCTGTTGGCACCGTTGAGCAGAACCTGGCGGTAGGCTTCACTGCCGGTCAAGGCATAGCCCTGGCCGTAGCTGCTCATCAACTGAAAGCCGATATCATGGCTGGCGGTGCTGTACTGCTTGCTCGCAAGTTCGTGCGTCCATGCCTCGGCGGCGGCGCGCCAAGATTCGTTACCCGTGCGGCCGTACATCTGCCACAACTGGCCGGGATAAAATCCCTCGGTCCACTTGTTGGTGGCGATCCATTCCCCCGTGGGGGCGGTCTTCTCGGGATACTGCCCCAAGGGCAGTGCCGCTCCGGTGGCGCTGAGCTTCTGGGCAGCCAGTGAATAGATCGAATCGATCGCGGCTGTGTCGAGCTTCGGCGCCGGCTTGGCCGGTGCCGGGGCTGTCAGCGCGACGCCCGGCGTCAGATGGATGTCATCCAGCAGCAGCGTCGCCCGCGCGTTGCCGATCTGCGCCTGGAAGGTCGTGATCGCATTGCCGGCTGAGCCGTTGCGGAAACCGAATCCCTGGCCGACCAGGAGTTGATCGGTGATGGCGCCGCCGCGCAGGTAGTAGTCCGCCCTGTCGGCTGAGTTGTCCACCACGATCCACAGGTCATACCACGTGCCGGGGTCCAGCGCGCCAACGCCCGTGGACAACGGCACATAGGCGCCGCCGCTGCGTGCCGAAGGTGTGACACTGCTGCCGGCGTGCGACAGCAGTGTCGTCACCTCGAACCCTCCCCAGTTTGCCGGCGCTGCAACATCGCTCAAGCCGATGCCATGGTCGTACGACCCGGCGCCCGTGCGGAAGCGAAGGAACAGCGTACTCGTCTGGCCGTTGGGAATCGCCAGATCGCCCAGTGCCCGGTACGTGGTGCTGTCAGCCCCCGAGAGGCGCAGCACCTGGTCGCCGCTGCGCGTGTAGTCCCGCACGACCGACGCCATGGACGAACCGGTGACCCACCCGCTCTGCCCATGCAGCGCCCCGGGCGCGAGGCCTTCAAAATCCTCCAGCAGCTCCGCCCGCAGCGCACCAGCCGTCGCCCAGGTCAGGCCCAGTACACAAACGCCAGTTCGCAGCGAGCGTCGCATTCAGATTCTCCAAGGATGCAGCTCAGTGTTGTGTCCGATGCCGCGGACGTCGCACGGCGGCGGCAACAGCGCCCAGCGACAGCAGCCCGATCGCGCCCGGCTCGGGGATCACCAGCTCGAGCTTCGGCAACTGCGCGGCGGGGGTGTCTGCGTGATTCGGGCGGAACTCGTAGAAACGGTGTTGCGTATTGTGAGCCTCGTCGGCGTTCAGGCGGAAAAAGACCCAGTCGGCGCCCTCGGGACGATTGTTCAGCACCGTCACGAGGTCATCGCTGCTCACCGAGACATACCCGAAGACCGTATCCTTCGTGACGAGGTTGTCCGCCAGCATGTAAAAGCCGTTGTTGATGTCCTGACCGGCTTGCGAGCCGCCTTCGTAGTAGGTGCGCTTGAGGTCGCCGGCCGGTCCCCAGTTTTCGGGGAACCAGATCTCGTCTTCGGTGGTTTCCAGATAGCCAACCGCGTAGAGGTCGACATTCCAGTCCGGCTTGGTGCCAGAGGCGCCGGAGTAGTAGATGTACAGGGTCGCGCCCTCGATCGGTTCGGTGATCGAACTGAGATCGAAGATGAACACGGAAGTGCGCTTGTTGGCGTCGCCACTGCCCTTGCGGCCGACGTAAATCGGGTTCTCGTTAGTCCCCTTGGACTCGGATATCGCGGAAAAGCTGCGGTCGGCGCCGTGGCCGTAGATGGTGACCGCGCCGGCGGGGGCAGCGAGCGCCCCGATCAGTGACGCGCAAATACCGTATTTACAGCAGATACGATTGAAAAGACGTGCGAACATCGCGATTCTCCTGTTTGACGTGCCCCGCAGGGAAGCGGGGCGGACCTGGTTACCCCGTCAGCACAAAGAGAACAAGCCCCCCTTCCCGCCGCGGGCCTCAAGACAGGCGACCGCGGCGACGAAGCATCAGCAGCCCGCCAAGGGACACCAGCCCCAGCGTCGCCGGCTCGGGAACGGCGTTGATGGTGTAGGTATCGACGCGGTGGAATCGGCCGCTTCCGCCCGTCTTGTCGTCTGTGTACAAGCCAAATGCACTGAGTGTTCCGGTCGTGGGAAGCGTCAGCTCTTCACTGGTGTCCATAGCCAGGGTGGTGCCGGCCTCGAACGCCAGGGCATACCATTTCGTGCTGGTGTCGACGGTCAGCGTGTTCTGCTGCCATGTGTCCGCCGGGTTCGTGAACGTATCCTTAGACACATACCAGTCATCACCAACACGCAATGCCACGCGAATCAGGTCGCCCGCAGCCGAACCGCTGGCGTTACCGTTTCTCTGATACCAGCTGACGCTTTGCAGCGTCCACGTGTTCAGGTTGAGGCTGAACTCGTCGGTCCAGTAGAAATGCTTGCCGCTGTCGGTGCCTCCGCGAAACAGGTATCCCTTGGCCATCTCATCAGCAGAGGGGGTTCCGGCGTTGCCGGCGTTCACCCATTCCAGATCGGCGGGCATGCCGTCGCCACCGGACAGGAGAAAGTTAGACGTCTGACTCACACCGGTATCGCCCTGGTGCAAATACCACCCGCCGGCCTCGCCATCGGCCAAATCACCCCCAGTCGCGTTCGGGAAAATCTCACGATAAACAACCGCAGCCGACGACGTCGCCACGGGCACCAGCAGTGCCGTTGTGACGGCACCGGCCATCAAACTTCGCATAGGATTCCAGGACATGACAAACCTCCTCTAGGGGGAAAGTGTTCCGGCAGCACGACGCGGCCGTGAGAACAGGATAGCCGCGGCACCCCCGACGGCGCCCACGGCTGTCGGTTCGGGCACCAGTTGGATCTGATACTCAAGTTGATCGGTCGCGTGAACATGCACGGAAACGACCTGCAGGTTGTCCACCGCCATGCCGGACGGATCGGTCAGGATCTGCGAAATATTGCTGTTGTCGCCGAAGGTGATGTTCAGGATTGCCTGGCCGTCGCGCATCAGCGACACGCTGCTGGTGCCATCGATCTGCAGATCGTCATCCGGCAGCAGCAGCAGGGGGAACTGCTCGATGAAGTTGCCCGAATGCAGCACGCTGACGGCGATGTGGTCGTCGTTGAACAGGATCTGCTTCGATCCCTTGGTACCGAGGTTGTAGGTGGCCTTCAGCACACCGTCAGCCAGGTCGCGCGTGCCGGGGCTGGTGGTGACGGCGTTGCCGTCGACGCTGTAGGACGCCGTGATGGCATTGGCTTCAAACAGGCTGCCGCCGACGGTTCGCGTGCCCCAGGCATGGGAGGTGCTGGCCAGCTGCGACTGCATCACCGCGCCGGCTTGGGGATGCCACAGCAGGCCCAGGCCTTTGCGCTGCTGGCTCCTCAGCTCGTTGCCGCTGTTGAACGCGGCGTAATAGGTGGGGCGGCGGACGTAGGTGTAGACCTGCGGTTCGAGGCTGTCGACGCGCTGATGGTTGAACCGATCCCGCGCGATGTAGGGAAGCTGGGCGATCGCCTCCTGCCGCTGCTGTTCCGTGGGATACCACTTGTAGTGGTCGCGGTGCATGAAGGCGTAGGGGGAATAGCCGGTGAAGCTGCCGACCTCCAGGTCCGGGAAATTGCCCCACTCGGCCGCGATCAGTTGCCTTTCATGGGCGATGCGCGCGGCGATTTCATCGACCGTCAGGCTGAACGCCCGCGCCAGGGGGACGACCTCAGCCAGAGGCGAATCCAGGCGCTGCAGCACGCCCTGCTGCTGGCGCGTGGAGACTGCGGTATTGAGGATGAAGTTGCCGTTGGGCTGACGAACGGCGTTGTACGACAGCCACTCCATGAACTTCGCGTGCTCGGCTGCGAACGTGTCTGCGATGGTCTGCTCCAGCGCGTTTTCACGGTCGTGGACATAGTTCCAGGCCGTGTCGATGTTGCTCATGTGGGTGTTGAGGTTGTAGCTGAAGTCGGGACCGCGCTCCTCATAGGGATAGCCGGCGGGGCTGTACATCGCCGGCGACTGGTTCACGCGCTGCAGCAGCTTGTTGGCCATGTCGGTGTCGCTGCGCAGGTCGAGATAGCTGAGCGCGCCACCCCAGATGTTTCCGTACTGGTTGGAGAACTTGGTCGAGCCGGTGTTGAAATCGGCGTTGCTGTTCAGCGTCCACATGACGGCTTTGCGGTGGACCTCGGTGGCGGCGTTGTGAATGGTGGTATCGATGGGCGGGCCGCCCGCGAGGTTATGCAGGGCCTCGCCGACGAAGCGTGCGGCGAAGGCCGTGGGTGCCAGCTTGTAGTTGGTGGGGCTGGTTTCGGCGAAGCGGCCGTCGGGGTTGGCGATGCTGATCCAGTGGGTCAGGGCGGCCTCGAGGCGCTGGCGCGTCGCGGGATCGCCGTAGTATGGATTCCAGTCGGCGTCGTGCGTGTAGAACCAGCTCAGGGAGAGGATGTTCTCCATGAGGCGGGCGTTGTACGGCTCCTGCTGATCGGGGCTGCGCCAGACGGCGATGTCGATGAATCCGTAGTTGGGCGGTTCATCGCGAACGGCGTTGGCGAGCCTATAGAAATTGTGGACGTAGTAAGTGAAGGTGTGCGCCGGGCCGTAGTTGGCTTGTCGGTCGACTTCCTGGTCGGTGAAGCTGTCGGGCGACAGTCCGGACCAGTCCATCGGGGCGACGTCCGGTAACTCAGCCATGGCGGTGAGGGGGAGGCTGGCGATCAGGCTGCTGATCAGAACGCGGGACTTCATCGGCGTAGTCCTCCAGTTGGGTTGAACCAAAAGATACCACATGTCAACGAAGGGTCAAACCAAATTCTGCAAAAACATCCGAGATGGGTGTTTCGTGGTAATCTCCCCAGATTTCCGGTCCGCGACCATGCCAAGATAGGGTGTGAGGGGCGCGACACTGGAACTTTTTTTTGACACGGACGATTTGTGTGGTACTTTTTGGATCGATCGAAGTCATCGCGCGTAAGTCGACAAGTCAGGGGGTTGTGGATCGTTCGAGCATCGCGCGTGACGAAAGGAGACCTATGAGACCCCACTTCACCTCGTCCTCACGTCGGGCTTTCACCCTGGTCGAACTGCTGGTCGTCATTGGGATCATCGCACTGCTGATCTCGATGCTTCTCCCGGCATTGAAGCGAGCCAGGGAGCATGCCCAGTCGGTCGCATGCCTGTCCAACCTGCGCCAGGTCGTCCTGGCGATACAGACCTACGCAACGGACCATCACGGGCTGATGCTCTGTCGCGACGATACATCCGGATCCAATTGGTTGTGGGGGCCGGTGTTGACGGGCGGGTATCTTCAGTCCACGGCGGCCAAGTGGCCCGGGAGCGATCCCATGAAGAGCACCTACTTCGGCTTGGACAACCGCGCCCTGATCTGCCCGACATTCCCGCCGGGTGACGGGCTTTTCGCAGAAGCCGGCGTGCAGGTGCAGTCCTGGGGCGCCTGGGCGGGAACCGCCTCATACGGCTTGCGCTACGCGCGTTCGCCGTACACAGCCTCTGCCGGCAACATCAGCACGTGGTGGGGCAACGGCGGGAACTACATCAAGATTCACGACGTGGGCAACAGCAAGGCGGTGTTCTGGAAGCTGAGCGCGATTCGCGGCTCGGCCGACTACCCGCTGGTCGGCGATACGTCCACCGACGAGAAGGGCAACGGCGTGTTCATCCAGACCAACTGGTGGGCTGTGAACTCCGGGGCCTGCCAGCGCAGCGGCAGCAAGACGCGCCTCCTGCACGAGCGTCATCTCGGCCGGACCAATATCGCGTTTGCCGATGGCCATGCTGAATCGGCGGACCGCGGACGAATCTACGATTCGCTGCGGCTCAGCCATCCCGGCCAAACCTTCCAAATCCGCATTGGTGACGCCGGGAACAAGACATTGACACTTTCAGCGCCCTGACCCCGGATCGAAGAAGCACGAGTCCGCAACACGGATCGGTAACACCCAGGAACGCACCCATGACGACGCCGCGCGCTGGCAGCCGGATCTTCCGACACCTGTCGACGAGCCTCATCGGCTGCCTGTTGCTGACAGTGGCAGCCGTCGCCCAGGTGCCGGTCACCTTCACGCTGGATCAGCCGGGCTACGTGACGCTTGTCATCGAGGACCAGGCGGGCAATCGCGTTCGCAATCTCATTGGCGAGACGTTCTTCGAAGCCGGCGAGCATACCGTCATCTGGGACGGGTATGACATCGGCGAACGCGTCAGCATTCGGCGCGAAGGCCGTCCGGGAAACGAGAATTTCTACGACATCCATCGCCGCCTGGTCGCCCCCGGCACGTATCGCGTGCGCGGGCTGGTGCATGATGGCGTGGGGCTGCGCTACGAGGTCTCGGTGCAAAGCCCCGGCACGCCGCCCTGGCACACGCCCGATGGGTCGGGCGCATGGTTGAGCGATCACGGAACACCCACGTCGGTGCTCAGCCTGCCGCGGGGATCGATGCTGGGGAGCGAGCCGCAGGTGATAGTGGGCTCGCCGATCGCCGAGACCGGCCACTCGGTCATGTGGCTGACGCTCGACGGCCGCAAGCTCCGCGGCGCCAAGGTCCAGGGCTGGCAGGGGGCGCTGGCATTGACCGATGACCCCGGTCCCAAGCCGGCTTCGCGCTACGCCGCCTACTGCATCGCCGAGCGCAAGGGCAAGCTCTATGTCCATGGCCTGCAAGCCAAGCCCGACGACGGTAACCTCTTCCACCAGATCGCCAGCGTCGATATGCGCGGCTACGACCGCCTCGAGCAGACGATGGTCGATGTGGCTGCGTATAACGGCGTCGTCCTGGTCAGCCAGCCCAAGGACAACACGATCCTCGTGTTCAACACCGGCGGCCGCGCCAAAGATGTCGGCCAGATCCAGATCGACAATCCGCGCGGGCTGACATTTACCCGCAGCGGTGAGCTTTTCCTGCTCAGCGGAAACCGGCTGCTGCATTTTGCCAAGCCCAACCTGTCGTCGGCGGATCTCGGCCAGGACCGGATCATCACCGAGGACCTGCAGGACCCGCGGCGCCTGACCGTCGGCCCCGATGGTTCGATCTACGTCAGCGACTGGGGCGATCGCCACCAGGTCGTGGTGTTCGGTCCGGACGGCCGCCAGCGCCGCATGATCGGCCAGCCGGGCGGGCCGCAGATCGGCCGGTACGACGAGCGGCGCATGCACAATCCCACGGGCGTCGCGATCGACGCGCGCGGGCGGCTGTGGGTCGCCGAAGCCGATTATTCCCCCAAGCGCATCAGCCTCTGGAACGCCGACGGCAGCTTCAACCGCGCCTTCTACGGCCCGCCCAAGTACGGCGGCGGCGGATTTATTGATCCGATCGATCCGTCCCGCTTCTACTACTCCAGCGGGCTGCAGGGCATCGAGTTCGCCATCGATTGGCAGACCGGCGAAAGCAAACCCACATCCATCTACTACCTGCGCGCCGAGTCGGATGTGGGCGCCCGCACGCCCGACTATCCGGTTTACATCGACGGCCGGCAGTACATGGTCAACTGCTACGGCGTGCGGCCCTTCGGCTGGAAGGCCAGCGACGCCAGCGTCTATCTCATGGACGAGCAGACGCGCCAGATCGAGCACGTGGCGCGCGTCGGATCGATCGACGACTACCTGCGGAAGGTGGCTGAGTCCGATCCAGCCGTCGCCGAGCGGCTGATCAGCGACGGCAAACAGTCCAAGTTCAATTTCTACGTCTGGTCCGACCTGAACCGGGACAAGGTCCCCCAGGCCGACGAGATCCAGGCCTACGCCATCCGCGATAAAAGGATGACATCGCGCCCCAGCGGCGGCGTACTGATCGCGCCGGATCTGTCGATCGCGACCAGCGCCGGCTTGTATGTGCCGCCGCCGCGCATCACCGACAACGGCGTGCCGGTCTGGGATCTGAGCAAGCTTGAGATCGTGACCGACCAGGGTTCCTACCAGGGCGACGTCATCCGCACGCACGACGGCTATACCATCCTCACCGGCGGGCCGATCTACGCCTACCGCGACGGCAAGCTGGCGTGGACCTATCACAGCCAGTGGCCCAAGCGCGGCGGGGCGGTGGCGCCGCCGCCGGCATACCCCGGGCAGCTGGTCGCCACGTCGCGCATCATCGGCGACACGGTCTGCCCCCGCGAAGGCGAGGCCGGCGAGGTCTGGGCGATCAACAGCGACAAGGGATCGATCTTCCTGCTGACGTCCGATGGCCTGTTCGTGGCTGAGCTGGGCGGTGACCTGCGCGTGACGCCGCCGATGCAACTGCCGGAGGCGAAGCGCGGCATGCTCCTGCCCAGGGTGAGTTTCAACGATGAGCACTTCTGGCCGGCGATCATGCAACTGGCGGACGGGCGCATCATGCTGACGATCGGCAAGGAACACTCCAGCCTGTTCTCTTTGCAGGGGCTGGACTCGGTCCGCCGCATTCCGCCTGCATCCGTCGTCGTCGAGCCGCAGATGCTCGCCGGCAAGCCGGACACGCTCATCGAGCCGGCTGTCGTCAAGGAGCGCAAGCAGATGACGATCGCCATGGCCGCCGCGGCACCGTCGCTGAAAGGCGATGCCGGCGAGTGGGTCAACGCCGACTGGCAGACCATCGACGTTCGCCGCAACATCAGCGCGGCCATGCAGGTGCACGGCCAGACGCTGTATGTCGCCTATCGCGGACCGGCGGATCTGCTGCGAAATCGCCTGCCTGACGGCTGGCAGCACGCGTTTGCCACCGGCGGCGGCTTGGACCTGATGATCCGCACCCAGCCGCAGCAGGACGTGCCTGAGGTGCAGAAGCGCCATCGCACAGGCGAGACGGCGTCTGCGGGTGACGTGCGCCTGGTCGTCACGCGCAGCGACGCCGGCCGAGTGGTTGCCGTCCGCTATGAGCAGAAGCGCGCCGGCGGCGCCGATCATCCGGCGATTTTCGATTCGCCGATCGGCAATGTTCGCTTCGACTCGGTCACCGATGTCAGCAGCCAGGTCCGCCTGGAGCAGCATGGCGAGCTGTACGAGCTGGCGATTCCGCTTCGCGTGCTCGGTTTGGACGTTCGCCCGGGATTGCAGACCCTGGGCGACCTGGGCGTGCTGATCGGCGATGGCCGCGACACCTACGCCCGCCTCTACTGGAACAACCGCCACGCGGGCATCGCAACGGACCTGCCCTCCGAAGCCAGGCTTACACCGGAATGGTGGGGGCAATGGACGTTCCAGGGGGGCAGATAACGTGAGCACATTGCTGCAGAGTACGTCGTCACGGCCCGTCGCGGTCGCGGTTATCGAAGAGCGGCTGGGCGTGGGGGATGAAAGGACGCTGCTGCCTGTGAACTGCAGCGGCGCGACGGCGCTGCGCGATGTGGGAACCGGCCGCCTGTTCGCCGTGCAGCGCGTTCCGGCCATGGCGATGGATCGGACGCGCGCTCAGCATGTCGAGCTGATTGTCGCCGATCTGCAACCACGCCAGCGGCTGCAGCTGACGCCGTCGACTGTCGGATCGGCCGATTCGGCCGAGCCGATCATGCTGGAGCAATCCGCGCAGCAGACCGTCATCCGCAACGGCCGCCTGGCGGTGCGCCTGCCGCGGGAGGGGCTGGCACGGCCGCCGTTTCCCGGGCCGATCGATGCGTTTCAACTGGATGGCGGCAGCTGGTGCGGTCGGATGGCCCTGGTCGACGCGCCGGGCCATGGGCTGGTCACGACGGTGATCGAGTCGATCGGGCCGGTCTGCGTGCAGTGGCGCACCACCTATCGCTGGGGAGGCAATGTGCGATGCACCTGGCGTGTGCGCTGGGCAGCCGGCAGCGACACGCTCCTGGTCGAAAACGACGCCAACGCCGACACCGCAGCCGCGATCGAATGGCTGCCGTTCGGCCGTGAACCAGCGCAGGCCTGGATGATGGGCGGCGGCGAGAAGCTCAAACCGATGCAGCCAATGACGTGGCGCACACTCAGCAGCGACGAAGCCAGCGCCACGGCCGACAGAGGCCCCGCCTCCGCCAGCCGCCGAGAGCTGCATCAGGTCGGCCACATCGGCTACTTCCACCAGTGGACGCTCGGCTGGGTGGGCTTCACCGGCGGGCCTGATCGCTTTGCGGGGGTTTTCAGCGGATGGGCCAGCCGCTGGCAGCGTCGCGGCGCCATGCACATGCCCGTCATTGAAGATGATCAGCATGGGCACCTGCTCCGCCTGCCGGTGCGCCGCGGACGGCGCCTGTTTGGGCTGGTGCTGTGCTCGCGGGAGGCGTCGGATCTCCATGCCGACGGCCGCGCCCACCTGCTGAACCGCCGCAAGCTGCAGTGGTCGGACCTGGCGCTGGGCAAGGTCCGCCGCTGGCGGCTGGACCCGCCCCTGGCGGAGCGACGCGTTCACCTGCTGGCGGCTGACGATCTGGCGGAGGCGACGAGGCGATTGGCGGCGCACCCGCAGATCGCCCTTCGCCTGCGCCGCCGCGCCGCAACCGCATCGCCGGAGCATCATGTGCAATTCGTCTCGGCGTTTGCCGACGGCGACCGCGAGGCCATGCGTCAATGCGCAGCCGTGATTCGCGACTGGGCTGATCGCGCCCTGGAAGACCTGGTCATCGGCGGATACGAGCGGCTGAATATCTTCCACGGCCGCCTGGCCAAGCGGCATGCGTACACGCTCGACGCCCTGTGGGCGATGGAGCTGATCGACCCAGCCGAATACCGGCGGATCCGCCGCGCCATGCTCGCCGTGGCGTATGCGTTCAGCGATCCGGATTTCTGCTGCTACGAGGACTACTGGCCGCACCTGGGCGGCCGCCCCGATCGCCAGTTGCAGCGTACCCTCCAGCGCACCATGGGCAATTGTCCAACGCCGCCCAACTTTGCCAGCGAGTTTTCGACGACGGTGGCGGTCATGGCTGAGCTGTTTGCCACGCATCCGCGATCGGCGCACTGGCGCCGGTGGGGCATGCGGCAACTGGATCGATTCGTGCGCGCGTTCGTGCGCGAAGACGGCACATACTGCGAATCGATCAACTACCACGTGCATGCGCTCAACGCGATCATCTGCCAGATCTATCCGCTGTGGCACAAGCAGGTGCGCGACTACTTTGCCGAGCCGAGGATCCGCGGCAGCTTCGAGCACATGTGCGCGCTGCAGCTTCCGCCGATCGGCTGGCCGAACAAGGCTGAGCCGTCGGTGCGCGCGCCACTGCTGATGGACTCGCCCGGGGCGCCGCGCGCGGCCTTGCCGGCCAACGGCAATTCCGGCAGCTACGGCGGGCCGCAGCATCACAAGGGCGAGCTGACCGTCGGCGCGTGGGTCTATCGCCACAGCGATCCGGCGCTGTCAGCCAACCTGATGCATGCCTGGCGCGCCGCCGGCCGGCCAATCCTCGACCAGGAGCATCCGCTGCTGACGCTGGTGACGCTTGATCCGACGCTGCCGGCGCGGGCGACGCCGTGGCGCTCCACCTGGCGGCGCAGCCTCGGTGTGGTCAGCAAGGCGACGTCGGCTGATGGCCAGCCGGTGTGGTGCCTGTTCCGTGCCGGCAGCGCCACCAACCACATGGATTTCGACCAGGGTGCGGTGCACCTGGTCTGCGGCGATCGCGTGCTGCTGGGCGATCATGGGTATCACACGCAAGACAGTAACGGCCGGGCTGTCCACGCCGCCGCGACCTGGCTGCATAACACCCTCACCTACGCCGCCGATAAGCAGCTCTCCAGCGGTTACACCGGCTTGGAAAAGGCCCCCGAGCCGCTGATGGTTCATCTGTCGGATGCGTTCGACTGGGTCGTGCACCGGATCGTCAACACCAACTATCGCCATCTCGAAGCGCTCAGCTACCGCGATCTCATCCCCTGCGCGCCGACCGTGCACGTGCGGCACTACCTGTTCGTCAAGCCCGACTACGTGTTGCTGTGGGATGTGATGGAGCGCGCATCCGAACCGCCGACGTTCTGGCTTCACCCGCCGCAGCCGGTGCAGCAGCTATCGCCGAGCTCGTTCCGCGCGGGCCAGAGCGGTCAACCGCATCTGCGGATCGAGTTTCTCCAGCCGGAGGAACTCCAGGTCGTGGAGAATAGCCAGTTCGGTCCGCTATGGAGCTTCGGCGTGCGGCCGCAGGGTGTCAGCGGCTTGCTGACACTGCTGATTCCGCAAGCCCGCGAGCGCGCCGTTCACGCCCAGTGCGACGGCGACATCGTCAGTGTGAGCATCGGATCGCAGATCCACGACCGCATCATCCTCCCGCCCGCCGGCTCGCGCCAACTGCCACGAATGACAAGGCGCATCTGACGGAGCGCCGGGGGTGTCAACGCATCCGAGGGAAACACAGGTCTCTGCTGGCGCCGCGTCCTGTGGCACCGCGAGAGAGGTAGCGCGTAGGGCAGGCTATTGCCTGCCGAAGCCTGCGCGCGCTCCGTGCATCTCCCAGCCTGACGCGGCAGGCAGATAGCCTGCCCTACAGAACTGTGGCACTGGGCGGCTCATACGCATCACGGTTAAATGGTGCGCTACGCTGGGTGGTCATCCTGAGAGTTTGTGGAATTATTTGTGGCGCGGGCGTCTCGCCCGCGGTTCAGAGCAGAAAACGCGGGCGGGACGCCAGCGCCACACAAAACTCACAAGCTCTGAGCGAAGCGAAGGATCTCGACCGCTCGAACGCTGGAGATTCTTCGCTTCGCTCAGAATGACGGTTAAGGAACCAGCGCGAGAATTATCTGTGATGCGTATCACTCCTTCCCCCGTTGCTCGATCACTCCGCAACTCAATACGGCCAGGTTCGGGGCAGCGGACGGTGCAGTTGCACCATGCGGCGGCAGAGTTCGTGGCGATGCTCCGCGAGCGTCGCAGCCTGGCGGGGGTCGGCTGACAGATCGTGGTATTCGCCCAGCGGCTGGCGGAGGTCCCACAGGCATTCGCGACCGTCCTCGTGCAGGACGTAGCGGTGATGCTCCGTGCGGAGCGTGCGCCAGCCGGT
>ERZ777003.4000-NODE-4000-length-13078-cov-3.875451_pt1 | contig 13078 bp, 8 predicted proteins | sample MGYA00374956_ERZ777003 | MGnify/ENA primary metagenome ERZ777003 (study PRJEB29302, sample SAMN06268252) | bioreactor metagenome | isolation source: Joint BioEnergy Institute, California, USA | place: USA:Joint BioEnergy Institute, California, USA | collected... | reverse complement strand
TTGTCGTGCGATGGGTTGATGATGGTACTGCTTGCGTGAACAGCAGTGCCGACAGTCGCTGGAACCGCGGCTTTCATCGCCGCTCGACGTTCGATGTACCACACGACGACCGCGCCCAGCGTCATCGCCGTCCAAAGAATCACACACGTTTCCTTTGTGGCGAAGGACAACCCCGCGCAAAGGCCAGCCACGATCGCCCAGCCGATGTGCGGCCGCATTGCGTAACGCCAGCCCGCGGCGAGCAACCCGAAGTTGAACACCAGCAACAACGGCTCGTGAATGTAGTAGCGGTTGTAGAAGACAAATGCGGGGGACACCGCCAGAAGCGCCGCCGCCATATTGAGCGCCGGCCGTCCCAGGCCGTCGCACACCAGCCACAGCATCGCGATGAGCAGCAGCCCGCACGCCACCGACACCGCACGATAGGTTGCTTCATCGGTGCTGTTGAAGTCGGCCGCGCCGCTCATCCACACGAAGGGCAGCGTGACGTAGTAAAGACTTGGCCCATGGTGATCGAGCGGGCTGTAGATGTAGCGGCCCGTCTCATAAAGTTCCTGAAAGATGATGGTGTTATTGCCCTCATCAGCATGCATGGGCCGCGCGCCCAGATTGCCCACGCGCAACGACAACGCCAGCCCCATCACCGCGACGAATCCGAGGATGAAGAGGGATTGTCGTTTCATGGGGCAGGCGGGATGTCGTGGCAATCCGAGCGATGCTGGTTCCAGGGTGTGGCACGAAACCGTCAGCGGCGTTATTGCGGAACACCGTAGACGGCGACTTCGATGTAGTAGTTCTGGTCGTTGGACGTATTGCCGTTGGAGTAGATGCGCACGTAGCGGGCGACCTCACCCTTAAGCTGGACGAGGTGGCCGTGGTTCTTTTCAAAGAACTCCTTGTCGGTGCCCGCACCCAGACCGCTGGAGTTGTCCTGGTCGTTGTTGAAGACGGTGCGCACGTTCTGCGTGAAATCGGCATCGTCGGCGATCTGCACGACCACGTCGCGATAGACGACGATGTGGTGGTGATCGCGCCAGGTGGCGATGCCGTACAGCCGGCAGGGAGCCTCCAGGTCGATCTGCACCCACTGCTTACCGGGGGCAAGTTCGACGACGTTGTTGTCGAACGCTTCGGCGTCGCCATCGGTGATGTAGCTCAAATCGCCCATGAAGGGCATCGGGTCACTGCTGGTCACCGGTTTGTCCAGCGCGAGGTTCACCGCACCGGCGGGCGCCTGCAGCGGTGGTGGGGGCGGGGCATCAAAGTCGGCGTCCGAGGCAATCTGTTCCGGCTTCGTGCCGACCGTCTGAGCTATGGGCAGTTCGATTTCGATTGTCGTCAGCTCATCGCTGGCAGCGGCGCCGGAGTCAGTGGTGCCTTCGCCCTTGTCTTCTGCGGGCTGCGTATCGGTGGCACCCGGGGCGGTGGTGCCGTTGTTTGTGGTGTTGTTGTTATTCGTGCCTGAATCACCGCACGCGGCCACGAAAAGCAGCGAGGCGGTCAGCAGCAAAGTCATAAGCGTTCGCGTTGTTTGTGACATGGTTGTTGTCTCCCGGGGTGAGGGCGCTGAAATTCGACGCTCCCGCAATGGCGAGGAATGATGCCGCCGTGACGATGTGCGGCATACGGTAAAAAGGGCGGCGAATCGCGTTAACGATTCGCTCGCCGAAACGTTCAGACTCACTTGGCGGGCACACCCCAGACTTCCACTTCAATGTAGTGGTTCTGGTCGTCAGCCGTGTTGCCCTGGCTCCACAGCCGCACGTAACGCGCCTTTTCACCCTTCACGTAGATCAGGTGGCCTTCGTTGCTCTCGAAGTATTCGCGATCCGCGCCCACGCCCAGGCCCAGCGAGTTGTCCTGGTCGTTATTGAAGACGGTGCGCACGTTCTGCAGGAAATCCTGATCATCGGCGAGCTGCACCACCACATCGCGATAGATGCGCGGGTCAGCGTGGAAATGCCAGATGACGATGCCGTAGATGTTGGCCGGTTCCTCCAGGTCGATCACGACCCACTGCTTGCCGCTGCCCAGTTCGACATAGCTGCCATCGGTGGCTTCCTTGTCCCCGTCGGTGATCTGATCCAGCGTCCCGATGATGGGGTTGTCATCGCTGGAGGTCACGGGTTTGTTCAGGGCCAGATTCTTCGCACCCTGGGGCGCACGCAGCGGCTCACGCGGCGGCAGGTTGCCCAGCGCGGTTGTGTTGGCCGGTGGTTCCTTGGGTGTGCCGAGGAACAGTGGCTGCGGCAGTTCCAGTTCGATTTCGACCAGCTCCACATCGTTGCCTGTCGTGGTCGGGGCAGGTTCGGCTGGGGTCGAAGCGGCTGGCTCGCTGGGTGTCGAATCCTTCGGTGTTGCCTCGCCCTGGCTGTTGTCCTCCGTCGTGGTGCTCGGCGTGGACGTCGATCCACCCTGTGATCCGTTGTTGGTGTCGCCGCAGCCCGACAGCCCCATCGCCAGCATCAGACAGGCGATGCTCATCCATGCCACCATCAGAGTGCGGCCCTTAAGCAGTGGTCGCTTCATGTTGCACAGCTCCTTTTGTTGCGCGGCTGCGACGTTGCGCCAGCCACAGAAGATACCGATGAACCATCAATGCCAGGACAAGTCCCAGCCCTGCGTAACGATGCGTTTGAATCAGCAGTTCCTGCTCGTGCGTGCCGAAAAGTGGTGTCATGGGCAGCAACGCGCTGAGGATGACAAGCAAACCCGCCACCGCCGCAAGAGTAAACGCCAGCCGCGTGCCGAGGGTAAACGCCCGGCCGCGATCATCCGGCTCGGCGGCGATGCGGCAGCCACCTGCCCAGATCACCACCAGCGAGGTGAGCGACACGATGAGCAACCCCGCAGCCGACGAATGCGCCAGAAGTGCCCAGCCGCGCATTGTCTGCCCGCGCAGGATCGGCCCCCACGCGCTCGCCGCGGCCAAAAGCGTGCTCAGCAGCACCAGCAGGTAGATCAGTCGGCTGACCACGCCCACCGGCGGGGCCGGCCGCTCACGACCGCCGCGCAACGCCAGATGCACGCCCATCAGTACGAGCGTGGCGACGATCGAGAAAAAGACGACAGTTGCGTACATGCCTGCTCTATCACACGGTCAGGGTGGGGGCAACACCCATCGCGGCCCCACCTCGTTGCACTCTTTCTTACGCTCGCAGTTCCGCGACCGGCTTGCGGCGTTTCAGGTGGATCGCCGAGAACGCCTGCATGATCAGCCACAGCAGCACCAGGCCGATCAGTCCCGCAGCCGCGAAACCGACGATCTTGAATGCGTTTCGCATCCCGAACCCGCGTGCCCATGCCTCCCACAGCACCGGGTCGATGTTCTGCAGCTCGTGCATCCGCCGGATCACCTCGCCGTTGGGCGAGATGGGTTGAGCGGCCACAAGGCCGGCGATGAAGGGCGAATCCGGGGCATGGCAGTCCATGCACCCACGTGCCCCCAGTGCCTGATTCGCAGGTCGCACATCGTGCGCCAGCGGCCAGGAGTACGGCTCAGCCGCGGTGTGCTCGATTGCGGTTACCGTTTCGCCATCAAGTTTGTGTAAGCGCCCACCGGTCACGTATACCGCAATCTGCCCCTCTTCCAGACCCTTCTGGAGCGCCGTAAGTGCTGCAGCGATCTGCTCCTTCGTCACCGGTGCCCAGCCACGCGGGAAGCTTTCCGGCCTGGCCTTCTCACCCTCAGCAGATTCGGCAGGCTGCTGCCGTAGAACTCGCGTCACCGCCTTTTGCACCTGCTCGATGGGCAGTGGCTTGACCTGATCGCCCGTCATCACACCCCAGTAGGTGGGCCACATCATGCGATGCGGCTCGATTTTGCCCGCCGCATTACGCACGAAGACCGGCTGGGTGATGTGTGGCGGGTCGGCCGGGTGACGGTGCTCATCGCTCTGGCCCAGCGCGTGGGCGAGGGAGGTCTGCACCGTCTGGCTGCTGGGCTGCGGCCAGGGGCCTGAGTGACAGGCTGTGCACGTCAGCGACTCGAAGTGCAGCGGGGGAATGCCCTTATGTTCAGGAATGGGGGCGCCAAGTCGACCACCGAAAAGCTGTGGGTTGTCGCTGCCCTGAACACCCGTATGGCAGCCGGCGCAGCTTAACGCAGCAACTGCGCTGCCGTGGGGGGAGATCGCCGCTTCACCCTCGAAGCCGCGAACCATGTTGTGGTCGATGCCGTGCCGGTGGCAGTCAGCACAGTTCATGCCCTGCATCACGTGCACATCGGGGTCGCGCTGCCAGCGTGGCAGACTCTGCTCGCCCGTTTCATGCGTGGAGTGGCAGTAGTAGCAGCGTTCGGCTGCGGGTTTGCGCACGATGTCGAAAAAGACGCGGTTGTCAGCGTTCTGCTTCGACGCATCGTATTGCAGTTGAGGCAGTTGCGCCCCGGGGGTGAACTCGGGGAACTCCGGGTCGAAATCGTTGGGGATGCGGCGGGTGTCACCCACGACACGGCCCAGCCCGACCGCGGCCGTCGGAGCCCATTTGAAGTTCTCGTTCTGGACCTGCCGTGCCCACTCGGTCACGTCGTACGCGCCTGGACCGGCGTGGCACATCATGCAGTCGTTTTCGAGGTAACCGGAGATGTGCCAGCGGCCTTCCGGGGTGGCGAGGGGGTCATCCTCTTCTTTGTCGGTATTGCTGGTGCCGGCGGTCGCCTTGCCATCCTTGCGTGGGCCGTAACCTGGGCCGCCGCCGGACATGTGTCGGGCGAACTGGCGGATGAAATGCCATTCGTCCATACCGACCTCGTCCGGATGGAACGTGCCGGGCCACTTGCGGTAGCTCAGGGGTAGCTGTGTGCGCGTGGCGGGATCGGTCAGAATCCACGGTTCACCCGGTCGGCCGGCCTCGGCGGTGCCAAAGTTCGCATTGAAGTGCCAGCCGTGGTTGATCGCATCGACGTTGTGGCAGCGCCCGCATGTCCGGGTGGGGGAGTAAGGCCTGGCTTCCCGGTCGCGCAGGTTGATCACCTGCCCGTCCTCATCCATCAGGTTGATCCAGTGGGGATAGGTCGAGCGGCTGTGGCTGAAAATCCCCTGCGCCTGTACCGAGGCGGTCCAGAACACCACCATGCACGCCATGGCGAGACGAAACACCCGCATGGCGGAAGCGGCAACGTAATACGTTGGATGATCCACAGTCATCATGAGGTCGGTCCCGCCTCTGCTGCGGGCTCGCAGGATTGATCGTTCAGTTCACAGGCCAGGCGCTGCCACGAGCCGAAGGCGGCGAGGCTCAGTTCGCCATCCTGATCGGACAAGAGCATACCACAAACCTCTGGCCTTTCACGGCATAGGGCTTCGATCGACTCTGGCGGCATCACGAGGAACGCTGTCGACAGAGCATCGGCCCATGCGGCGCTGGGCGCCATCGACCAGGCTGCCAGATAGTGCGTCGCCGGTTCGCCCGTCGTCGGGTCCAGTATGTGCGGCTGATCAGGCGACCAGCTGGAGGTACTCACCGCCCGGTCAAACGTGCGGAAATGCGCCAGCACCTGCTTCTCATTGCGAGGCTCGATCACCCGCATTCGCCACCCCTCTGCGGGTGGTTCGCCCACCGGCAGCATTGTGCTCAGCCCGGCGGAGAGCATCGCCCGAGCGATCCCCCAGTCGCGAAGTAACTGGGCCGCCTCATCCAGTGCGTAACCCTTGCCGATTCCACCCAGATCGATCTCGACGTTGTCGGCCAGTACCGCCACCGCGTTGAGTTCGGGGTTGACGGCGATCAGGTCCATGCCCACCGTCACCGGCCCCAGACGCGGCTGATAGAGTTCAGCGCCCAGTGGCGTCGCGTCCCAGGGCTGTCGGCCTGACAAAAGCGCCCCGACGGTCAGGTCGAACGCTCCGCCCGTCAGCCGGCCAACCTCCAGGCCGGTCTGGATGCAAGCCAGTGTCGCCGGACCGACGCGCACCGATTCGCCCGCCTTGAGGCGGTTGATCTGTGAAACGTCGCTGGAAGGGACGAAATAGCTGAGCTGCTCCTCCAGATCATCGATGAGGTCGAACGCTGCCCGGGCCGCCTGCCGGGCGTAGCCGTGCTCTTCATCGAAGATATAGATCGTGAAGGTGGTCGCCATCGCCCGATGGTCGAATCGGTGGACCACCTCCCCGGTCAGATTGGCAAACGCAGCGTCAGACATCAGTTACGTGGTTGAAGGCGTGCCGGCCGACGGGGCGGGTTCGCGACCGGGCCATACAAGCGGCAACCGCGCGGTCGGCCGCGCGGTTGTCCGGTTACTCGTGACAAAGTACTGCCTGGTTGTCGCTGTCCGAACAGCGATTCACCCCGGCGTTCAGACCTTGAACTCGTTGGGGCTGAACTCGACCTTCTTGCCGGTGCGCAGAGCCTCGTTGACCTTGAGCACGGTGACGGCTGTCTCGAAGCCGACCTCCGCGGGGCAGGTCAACTTCTCACCATCGCGGATGGCGGCGAAGAAGTTCTCCAGGTGAACCTGGTGCACGGGCTTGTCCAGCGATTCCTCGAGCTGGCGGGCCACCTCGTCCATCTTGCCCTGCGCCTTGCGCGACTTGAGCGGGTCGAAGTTCATCGCCTCGGCACCGCCCACCTCGATCTTCTCAGCTTCGGACTCCCAGTCCTGCTTGGGGGCGCGGGCCTCGCGGAACATGGCGTTGCGGGTGGTGATCTCGGAGATCACGAACGAACCCTGGGTGCCCATGAACGACTCCCAGAAGCCGCCGTGGCTGGAGGAGAGGATCACCTGATAGAAGCCGCGCACCACGCCTTCGGGTGTGTCCCACTCGTAGAGGCACATCACGTTGTCTTCACACTCGGGGGTGAAGCTGGCGTTTTCCTCCCTGCCCTGGATGATGGCGCGGGCGTTGGAGCCGATGGCGTAGACGCTCTTGGGTACCGCGTTGAGGAACCAGTTGAAGATGTCGACCTGATGGGAGCCCAGGTCCGCCATCGGGCCTCCGGCGAACTTACGGAACCAGCGCCAGTTGCGCAACTGGCCCATCGTCTCGTAGCCGTATTTGTTCAGCGTCGCCTCATCCAGTTCGTATCGCTTGGGCCAGCCGATGTCGATGGGTTTGGCCTGGTTCCACTGGCCGTTGACGTGCGTGATCGCGCCGAACACCTTGGCCTCGTTGGTCAGCCGGTAGGCGTGCTGATAGAAGGGGTTGCTGCGGCGCTGATGGCCGATCTGCAGCAACTTGCCCGTCTTGCGGGCCGTCAGCACCATGCTGCGCGCCTTTTCGATGTCGTTGGACATCTCCTTTTCGCAGTAGACGTGCAGCCCGGCTTCGAGGCAGGCGTTGGTCATTTCCGCATGGACAAAGTCAGGTGTGGCGATGACCACCGCGTCCAGGTTCTCATTCTGGAGCATCTCCTGATAGTCCATGTAATCGGCGACTCCCTGGTTGGCCTTGCGGCACAGACCCGACGCCCGGACGCGGTTGAATTCGAAGATGTCGCAGATCGCCTTTATCCGCACGCCGGGGATGCGCAACATCCAGTTCAGCAGGATGGTGCCCTGGACGCCGCAGCCGATCAGCGCGACGTTGACCTGTTCCTTGCTCTGGGCAGCCTTGACCCAGGTCGGCTGCACCAGTGCCAGCCCGGCACCGGCGCCGGCGACGGATTTAACGAACGAACGGCGGCTTACCGATGGCAGGCCGAACTTCGACGGTTGCGACTCTTTCATGCGTATTCCCTTCAACGACACCAAATAAGCCCCGGACGGGCCTGGGTTGAATCAGCCCAATGTAGTGCCTCCGCCCCGTCAGCGTCAACGCGGCAACTCCGCCGGGCGGTACGTCTTACTCCTCAGTCCTAGCGCCAAATCCACCCCCATACCGCGAGACGGGGGATGCAATAAGTAATACGCAAAAGCAGTTGGCAAGGGTCAATGACACAGGGAGGACCATCGCCCATTGCCATCATTTACAATTGCTTTTTGATTGTTGCTTATTGATTATTCTCCTCACCGGAGAAACCACCACTGCCGCCTTCCGCCCTCCGCTTGATACCTCTACGCATCCTCTCTATACTCTCACGCCTTGGAACGCCCCGGCGTTTCCATGGGGGTGTAGCTCAGTTGGGAGAGCGTCTCGATGGCATCGAGAAGGTCGCAGGTTCGAATCCTGTCACCTCCATTCCCCACGGGTGAAAACCCGAAACTCCCCGAACCGAAGCCCATCGTCGCATGACGGTGGGCTTTTTGCATGGGGGAGGCTGGCGTCGGGCGGGCTGCGGCTGATGGGCCGGCGCTTGGGCGGGGCCTTTGAACGGCCGATGCAAGGTTTGTGATCCTGCCCGCCCTCCAGCAAGCCGGCCATCGGTTCTTACTGCGGATGAGTGCTTCGCCGATCCTTATTGACGCCTCGACAGCCACGCGGCTGGTCCGCCGGCTGGACCCGTCACTGCGCGTTACGAGTGTGCGGCGGATGCACGGCGGGGCGACCCACGCGGTGTACGAATGGACGACCGACGGCCGCCCGGGCACGCTGGTCGCCAAGCTCGCCCCGCAGGTGGATGATCCCCACCTGCAGCAGCAGTTCGAGGCTCTGGGCTGGTATCGCCGGCACACGCGCGTTGCGACGCCGGAACCGCTTTTGTGTTGTTCGGAGGATGAGGCCTTTGGCGGGACGTGCCTGCTGATGGCCCGGCTGCCGGGGCGCAACCTCAGCGAGGCAAAGCTGACCCCACGCGGCAGGCGATATCTCCAGCAGCAACTGGCGGTACAGGTTGCGGAGCTGCATCGCCATGTCCGTGAGACTTACGGCAACGCGCTGGGCGGCGAGGCTTACCACCGTTGGCTCGACCGCTTCGCCCCGGTGATGCAGCGCCATTTCGAACAGGTGCGTGACCGGCTGACCGCCCGCACCCGCTGGGTGACAGCGGAGGTGCTGGCGAACCTGGACCGCTGGCTGCCAGAGTCCGGCCGGCCTACGCTCGTCCACGGCGACCTGTGGGCGAGCAACATCATCGTCGACGACCTGGACCCCGATCGCCCTACGCTCAGCGGCATCATCGATGGCGGTGTGAACTTCTCCGATGTGGAGTATGAGCTGGCGTACCTGCGCGTCTTCAACACGGTGGATGATGTCTTCTTCGACCACTACACGCAGGTTCACCCGTTACGCAGCGGGTTCGACGTGCGCGCCCGCGTCTACTGGCTGAACACAGCCATGGCGCATGTCACCACCTTCGGGCCGGGTTACCTGAGTGTCTGCGACCGCATCGCGGATCAGCTCGCCAAGCTCTTGTAATTGCGGCTTCCCGTCCCAAACAACGCGGCTACATCCAAAAACCCGGTGTGTTAACCTGTTAGACGCATCGTTTTATTTTGGAGGACCGCCATGGTGTTGACGCGATCGGCCTGGCTGGGGCGATTTCCACTTGGGGCAGCTTACCTGCTGCTTGTGGCACTGCTGATCTCTGCGTGTGCGGCTCAACAGGCTGCTCCGGGTCACGCGATCGAGGGCAACGTCGACCTGCCGCGATTCCCCTCCGTCAGCCCCGATGGTTCGCAGATCGTTTTTTCGTGGCGCGGCGACCTCTGGAAGGTCAGCAGCGATGGCGGGCTGGCGATTCGACTCACCCGCCATGCGGGCGATGACCTGCGATCGGCCTGGAGCCGCGACGGCAGGAAAATCGCCTTCACGTCCACGCGCTCGGGTTACCTCAATGTCCACCTTATGCAGGCGGATGGCACGGATGTGCGCCAGCTTTCGCACGTCGATCAATCGTGCATCCTGTCGGGTTTCGGCATCGATGAGGCGGGCCATGAGGTGGTGCTCTTTGCCGCGGCGGTTGAGGGTGATCCTGATCGGTTGATGCGGCCTTACATGATTGGACTGGAAGGTGGCGACCTGATCCGCCTGCATGATGCGTTCGGCAGCGAACCGGCGGTCAGCCCCAACGGTCGATTCGTTGCCTTTACACGCGGTACCTCATCGTGGCACCGCCGGCACAGTCGCAACCCCAACACACGCGATGTGTGGATCTACGACCGCCAGACGAAAACCTTCACGCAGATCACCGACTGGCCCGGCAACGATGGTCAGGCGCGATGGCGCAACAATGATGAACTGCTGTATCTGTCTGACCGCGAGCTGAACTGCGTGAACATTTACCGCGTGAACCTGCGCGGCTTCGACCCGGCATCGTTCGACCGCGCCGCCCTGAAACACGAGCGGCTGACCAGCTTCACCGAAGCCGATGTGCAGAACTTCGATGTGAGCGTCGATGGCAACACGGCTGTGTTCGTCGTGTGGGATACGCTCTATCGGCTGGACCTGCAATCGCCCACCAGCGAGCCGATCGCGCTGAACATTCGCGGCAGTACCGATGACGATGACAACTTCCAGTTGCTGTCGGTCAACCGCGAGGTGACGGAGGCGGCGCTGTCGCCTGATGGCAAGGTGATGGCGGTGATCGCACGGGGCGAGCTTTTCATCCGTAATGTGGACGACGGCAGCCCGACGGTGCGCGTGACGCACACCCACGCGCGGGAGAAGCAGCCGGCATGGTCGCCCGACGGCACGCGGCTCTACTTCGTGAGCACGAAGGATGGTATCGACTCCATCTGTGTCGCGACCGTCACACTGACACGCAGCGACATCCGCAAGCAGTTTGAGGAGGCGTTGAAGGCTGCGGAAAAGGCGAAGACGGAATCCAGTGAGAAAAAACCTTCGCAGGATGAATCCGCGAAGGAAGAACCCACGCAGGAAGGCGAGGAAACTAAGGAAAAAAGCGAATCCGACGATGACGCAGCCACCGTGCAGGGGGCGGAGAAGTCGGATGTGAAAGAAGAGGCGGAGAAGGAAGAACCGAAGAAGGAACCGAAAGACAAGGAGCAACCGCTCGATCCCAAACGGTGGCACGATGCGATCCGATTCGAAATCAAAACGCTGATTGAGTCGCCTCACAACGATTCATCGCCATCTCCTTCGCCGGATGGCAAATGGCTGGCGTTCATGCGAGCGCCGGGCAACCTGATGCTGCTGGACCTTGAAACGGGGACTGAGCGTGTGCTGCACAAAGGCTGGAACGCGCAGCTTCACTGGTCATGGAGTGCTGACAGCCGGTACATCGCCTATTGCGATGCCGATCGCAGCTTCAACTATGACATCTGGGTGGTGCCGGTGGACGGCAGCGCCAAACCGGTAAACGTATCACGTCACCCGCAGAGCGATCACAACCCGCAGTGGTCAGCCGATGGCAAGATCCTGAACTTCATCTCCCGTCGTGTGGACGGCCAGTACGATCTGTACAGCGTCTATCTCGACAAGGAACTGGAAGCGCTGGCGGGTCAGGAGCTGAACAAGTACTACGAGGATGCAGTGGCTGCGGCGAAGAAACGCAAACCACTGGAAGTGAAAAAGCCCGGCGCGAAGTCGGAAGATGCCGGACGGTCGCAATCGACCAAACCGCTGGACCTGGATGATGCGTACCTGCGGCTGCGGCGCATCACACGCACAACCAACTCCGAAACGAACAATTTGATCACGCCCGGCGGCGATCGGTTGGTCTATAACACGCTCAACGGCGTCTGGTCGTGCAAGTGGGATGGCAGCGACAACAAACGCATCGGTGGTAACGCGCAGGTGCAGCACCTGACGCTCACTGGCGACAAGGTGGTCGTGGTGGAAGGTGGCCGGGCCGCGATCATCACCATTGCAACCGGGACGACGCAGTACATCGACATCAGCGACCGCATCCGCATCGACCTGCAGGAGCAGGCCAGCCAGAAGTTCCTAGAAGCAGCACGCATGCTGGGCGAGCGGTTCTACCACCCGACGATGAAAGGGCTGGACTGGCTGGCGCTGACCGAGCGCTATCACGAACTGGCGCGCCGCACGCGCACTGCCAGCGAGTTCAATGATGTGGCCAACCGTTTCCTGGGTGAACTGAACGCATCGCATCTTTCCGTGAACTCGCCCTCCGAGCGCATGCCCAACGCTCAGCCCTATGGCCGACTGGGCACGATCCATCGTCGTGTGGACGATGGCTTCGAGGTCGTTGCGGTGGTGCCCGAAACCCCGGCTGCGAAGGGCAAGATGGCGTTACAACCCGGCGATGTGATCACCGCCATCGAGCTGCAGCCGATCGGCCCGACCGACACGATTGAATCGATGCTTAAAGGCCGGGTGGGCGAGGAAACACTTATCACGATTCGTCGCAAAATCGGCGATGAACCGCGAGAGCTGCATGTGTTCATGCGACCAATCAGCTTCAGCGATTTCGCGAACCTGCGCTATCGCGAGTGGCGACTGACCACTGCGGAAAAGGTGGTCCAGTGGTCTAACGGGCGCATCGGCTACATCCATATCCGCTCGATGAACGAGGCGTCTCTGGAGGAGTTCGAACGCGACCTCTACGCCGCGGCCGGCGACAAGGAAGGACTCATCATCGACGTACGAAACAACGGCGGCGGGTGGATCGCGGATCGTCTTCTCGCGTCGATCATGGTGCAGCCACACGCCTACACCGTGCCGCGGGGCGCCGAACCGGTCGATACGAGCAACGCCTATCCGCTGGATCGGCTGTTCATCCAGCGCTACACTCTGCCGATAAACACGCTGTGCAATGAGGCGAGCTTCTCAAACGCGGAAATCTTCGCACACGCTTTCAAGACGCTCGGCCGGGGCACCCTGGTGGGCCAGCAGACGGCTGGTGGCGTCATCAGTACCGGCAGCTACACCCTGATCGATGGCACAACCGTACGTGTGCCTTTCCGGGGCTGGTACCTGCCTGACGGCACCGACATGGAAAACAACGGTGCAGTGCCCGACATCCTCATCCCGCAGACGCCGGAGATGGAAGCCGCAGGCGACGATGCTCAACTACGCGCCGCGGTGGAGGATCTGCTCAGGCGGTTACCGGAAACGGAGAAAACCGCGCGGGAGTGAGCGGTTTTGAATCGCGCATGAACGCGAATAAACGCTGATGGAGAGGGAGCAATCCCGCACACATCGGCGTGTTCGCTTCAGCGGTCCACATGTGTTGTTCTGTGGCGCTCGTCTTTACGTATGGCCTACAGTCAGGGGAACGGGCTGCGGGCGGACGTTGTAGGTGGGTTCGATGGCGATCTGGAGGGGGCGACGTTTGC
>ERZ777003.3997-NODE-3997-length-13084-cov-6.889861_pt1 | contig 13084 bp, 13 predicted proteins | sample MGYA00374956_ERZ777003 | MGnify/ENA primary metagenome ERZ777003 (study PRJEB29302, sample SAMN06268252) | bioreactor metagenome | isolation source: Joint BioEnergy Institute, California, USA | place: USA:Joint BioEnergy Institute, California, USA | collected... | reverse complement strand
TCGCCCGGCGGGGCCGGGTCGCCCGGCCGGGCCGGGTCGCCCGGCGGCGCCGGCGAGCCCGGCGGGCGTCCCGGAGCCGCGCGCCGGCCGCGCGGCCGGCACCTGACCGCGCCGCCGCCCGCACCCGCAGCCGCGCCGCGCGACGGCGGCGGGCGGCCGTCAGCGGCGGGGGAGGGAGAGGCGGTGGGAGGCGGCTGCCGCGTCGCGCAGCCGCTCGTCGACGCCGACCTCGTCGGCGAACGCCGGCCACGCGGCGACGACGTCCGCGACCTCCCGCAGGATCGCCTCGCCGCGGCCGCGCTTGAGCCCGGCGAAGCGCGCGACCGCGCGGAGGTCCTCGACGGTGAAGTCGTCGCGCTTGCCGTTGATCGTCATCTGGTGGGCGTGCAGCCAGCGGTTGCCGGGCCGGTAGGCCCACGTGAGGTCGTACGCGGGCGCGAGGCGCCACGCGCCGTCGCGTCCCATCGCGAACGCGACGTTCTTGACGTGGTCGTCCTGGTTGCGGGCGACGACGTTGAACGCCATCCGCCGGTACAGCTGCTCGGCGGCGACCGCGTCGAGGCCGAGCCGGCGCAGGAGCGCGAACGCCTGCTCGTAGCTGTAGGCGCCCGGCGCGTCGTAGTCGGCGTGCTCGAGCGCCGCGATCGTCTGCACGTGGAGCTTGCCGCCGGCGTCGGTGCGGTCGAAGCGGCGGGTCATGAAGTGGCGGCGACCGTTCTCCTCCAGCAGGCGGCTGTCGGTCATCTCGATGCCGGCGGCGCGCGCCATCCGCCAATACGCGTACTCGACGGCGCCCCAGCCCTGCGGGTCGCGCAGCCCGCGGTCGCCGCTGCCGTCGACGCCGTCGAACTTGATCAGCCAGTGCGTGAACCCCGCCGGCGCGCGCGCCTGGCCGGAGCGGACCTGGCCGGTGCGCTCGTTGTAGGCGATCACCGCCTTCGGCCGGGCGCCGCCGGCGGATGTCCCGATCGCGAGGATCGCCTGCATCGTCGCCTCGCTCGGGTCGCGAGACAGCTCGGCCACGAACCGCTCGCGCTGCGACAGCACCTCGGTGGCCAGCTCCACGAGCAGGTGGACCTGCAGGTCCCGGTCCGGGTCGGCGTCGTCGAGGTCGATCGCCGGCTCGAACTCGAGCGCCCCCATGCCGCGCGAGCCCACGTAGCAGAGCCGCTCGACGACGTCGAAGCCCGCCTCGCTGCGGCCCTGCGCGTGCAGCCAGGCGCTGACGAGCGCCCTGCCCCAGCGGTCGGGCAGCGCGTCGGCGAGCAGGCCGGGCAGCCCGTTGAACGCCGGGACGCGCAGCAGCTCGGGGAACGTGTAGGGCGCGGCGCGCAGCGGCATGCGGATCGGGGACAGCTCGATGCCGCTGCGCGCGAACTCGGGCGTGTACTGGAAGACGGGCACGCCGGTCGGGCCGTCGACCGAGACGGCGCCGATCTCCCGACCCCAGAGCGTGACGGCCGCGAGCGTCATGGCTCCTCGTCGCCCCAGCGCCACGGCGGGGCGGGCCTGGGCGGCTGCGGGCGCGCGCCGCGCGGGTGGCGCACGCGCCGGCGCCGGCGCCGCTGGCGCGCCAGCTCGGCGATGGGGCTGCGCACCTCGGGCGCGAGGACGGCGTCGAGCGCGTCGAGCCGGCCGAGCACGCGCAGGAGCTTCACGAGCGAGACGAGCTGGATCGAGTCGCCGCGCTCGATCCGCTGCACCGTCGAGCGGCCCACGCCGGCGCGTGCGGCGAGCTCGTCCTGCGTGAGGTCGTGGGCCGCGCGGTGCATCGCGACGCGCCGGCCGAGCTCGGTGACGACGGCCGCGTCGTTCATCTGCTCAAGCATGCGTTTCCAAGCGTTATCTCGCAAAGCCAGCGTTTGCGCTTCGCAAATCAAGCATACTGCCTTCGCGCAGATGCCTGCATTTACAAGCGGTAACGTCCGTCCAGGCAGATGACGCTTGCATTTGCAAGCAATGCATGCACTGGTGCCGCGGGACATCCGGCGACGCGCGCGTGGGGCCGGGCTGCCCGGTGCGACGGCCGCCGCTACCGCACCCCGAGCGCCTCCTCGGCGCGGTCGGCGATCAGGCTCGCGATCGCCAGCGAGGAGGTCGCCGCGGGAGACGGGGCGTTGCGGACGTGGAGCGCGCCCGGCGCCTCGGAGAAGGCGAAGTCGTCGACGAGCTGGCCGTCGCGCGAGACCGCCTGCGCGCGCACGCCGGCCGGGCCGGGGAGCAGGTGCTCGGGCCGCAGCGCGGGCACGTAGTCGGCGCAGGCGGCCGCGAAGGCGCGCCGGCTCGCGGCCATCCGCAGCTCCGCCACGCCGCTGCGCCAGAAGCGCGCCATCACCCGCCAGGTGCCGGGCCAGCCGAGCGTGTCGCGCACGTCGCGCCGGCGCACGCGGCCGAGCCGGTAGGCGTCGCGCGCGGCGACGAGCAGCGCCGTCGGGCCGGCCCACACCTCGCCGGAGATGTGGCGCGTGAGGTGGACGCCGAGGAACGGCAGCGCCGGGTCCGGCACCGGGTAGATGAGGCCGCGCACGAGCGGCTGCGCCTCCGGCGCCAGGCGCAGGTACTGGCCGCGGAAGGGGACGATCCGCGGGTCGGGGTCGGCCCCCATCGCGCGCGCGAGCCGGTCGGCCCACAGGCCGGCACAGAAGACGACGCGGCGCGCGACGGTCGCGTCGTGGTCGCCGTGGCGCAGCGCGAGCTCGCCGCCGGCGCGGCGCTCCACCGCGGTCACCTCGCGGCCGAGCGCGAGCTCGCCCCCGGCGGCGACGACGTCGTCGGCCAGCGCGCGCGCGACGGCGGGGAAGTCGACGATCGCCGTGTACGGGGAGTGGAGCGCCGCGACGCCGACGGCGTGTGGCTCGATCTCGCGCAGGCCGGCGGCGTCGACCCGGCGCAGGCCGGGGACGCCGTTGGCGCGGCCGCGCCGCTCGAGCTCGTCGAGCCTCGGCAGCTCGGCCGCCGAGCGGGCGACGATCACCTTGCCGCAGCGCTCGAGCGCGATCCCGCGCTGCTCGCAGTAGGCCATCAGCTCGGCCGCGCCGGCGACGCACAGCCTCGCCTTCAGCGAGCCGGGCTTGTAGTAGATGCCGGCGTGGACGACGCCGCTGTTGTGGCCGGTCTGGTGGGCGGCCAGCTGCGGCTCCTTGTCGACGACGACGAGGCGCAGGCGGGGGTGCCGGCGCAGCAGCTCGCGCGCGACGGCGAGGCCGACGATGCCCGCGCCGACGACGGCGAGGTCGTGGACGCGACCCGCGGTCGCGCCGGTGGACGGGACGTTGGAGGCGGTGGTGGCAGTCATGGCAGGCGCCGCCGGAGGCGGTGTCGGGGACAAGGCGTTGTACGGCGGCGTGCGGCCGGTCGGCCGCACGGACGGTGCGCCACCGCGCCGCAGTGTAGACGCCGCCGCCGACGGGCGCCGGCCGGCGCGCCGCCCGGCCCGCGCCGCCGGCCGCCGGCGCGGCGCCCGCGCCGGGGACGCTAGCGTTGCGGGTGGGATGCTGGGATCGCACCGACGCCGGGCGGGGGCATGACCGCGCTGCGCTTCCGCGAGCGGCCGGCGGCCGGCGAGGCGGCCGGCCTGCTCGTGCTCCACCACGGGCGCGGCGCCGACGAGCACGACCTGCTCGGCCTCGCCGACGCGCTCGACCCCCGGCGCCGGCTCCATGTCGTCACCCCGCGCGCGCCGCTGCAGCTGCCCGGCTGGCCGGGCGCCCACTGGTACGTCGTGCCGAGGGTCGGCTTCCCGGACCGGGCGACGTTCCGCCGCTCCGTCGCGCTGCTGGCCGACCTCCACGACGCGCTGTGGGCGCGGACCGGCATCGCGCCCGCCGCGACCGTGCTCGGCGGCTTCTCGATGGGGGCGGTGATGAGCTACGCGCTCGCGCTGTCGGGCGATCGACCGGCGCCGGCCGGCGTGCTCGCGCTGTCGGGCTTCGTCCCGACCGTCCCCGGCTGGGCGCCGGACCTGGCCGCGCGCCGGGGCCTGCCCGCCTTCATCGCGCACGGCCGGAGCGACCCGGTGATCGACGTCGGCTTCGGCCGCCGCGCGCGCGACCGGCTCGCGGCGGCCGGCCTGGCGGTCGACTACCACGAGTCCGACGCCGGCCACCACGTCGACCCCGCCCACCTGCCCGCGGCGGCGGCCTGGCTGGCGGCCGTCGTCGGCGCGGCCGAGGACGGCGCCGCCGGCTGATGGCGAGGGGCTTCCGGCACCGCGACGGCGCGCAGGAGATCGTCTTCGGCCGCGGCGCGCTCGCGCAGGCGGCGGCGCTGATCGCGGCGCCGTTCACGCTGCTGACGACGGCCCGCGCCGCCGCGCTGGCGCCCGCGCTCGCGTCCGACGCGGCGGCGGTCGTCCACGTGCCGGGCGGCCGCGTCGAGGACGCCGCCGCCGCGGTGCTCGCCCGCGTCGACGGGCCGCGGATCGTCGCGCTCGGCGGCGGCCGGGTGATCGACGTCGCGAAGGCGGTCTGCGCGGCGCGGCGGCTGCCCGGCCCGGTCGCGATCCCGACGACGCTGTCGGGCGCCGAGATGACCCGCTTCCACCGCCATGCCCGCGGCGTCCCGGACACGACGCCGCGGGTGCGCGCGGCGGTCGTCGTCAACGACCCGGCGCTGAGCGCCTCCCAGCCGGAGCCGGCGCTGGCGGCCAGCAGCGCGAACGCGCTCGGCCACGCGGCGACCGCGCTCGCCAGCGCCCGCTCGACGCCGATCGCGCGGGCGGTCGCCGCCGACGCGGTCGCCCGCATGGCGCGCGCCTGGGCGACCGACGCGCCCGACCGCGACGGGCTCGCGCTCGCGGCGCTGCTGGCCGGCTGGGCGGTCGACCGCAGCGGCCTGGGCCCCCACCACGCGCTCAGCCAGACGGCGGTGCGGGTCGCGGGGGTCGGCCACGCGCAGGCGAACGCGGCGCTGCTGCCGTTCACGGTGCGGGCGCTGCGGCGGCGGGCGCCGGACGCGCTCGTGCGCCTGGAGGGGGAGCTGCCGGTGCCGCCGGCGGCGCTCGCCGACGCGCTGCGCGACCGCGCCGGCGTCGACGGGCTCGGCCCGCTCGCCGGCGACCCGGCGCTGCTCGAGCGGGCGGTGGCGGTCGCGGTCGGCCGCGCCGAGCTCGACCGCGTCCCGCCGCCGCTGACGGCCGACGAGGTGCGCGCGATCTACCGCGGCGCCGCCGGCGTCGGCGCGGCCGGCTGACGCCGGGGGGGCGCCCCGGGCGCCAGGCGGGCGGCGAAGGACGGGAGGCGCGGTCCGGGGACGCGGGCGGCGCGGCGCGGCGGCGGTCAGGCGTCCCACCGAGGCGGCGCGGGCCGCGCGCGGGCGGTGCTACGGTGTCGGCGGCGCTCACGCTCGGCGCCGATGAGGTCACGACCGCCTCGCTCCCGTGGATGCCCCTGCCCTCAAGGAGCCGGCCGTGAACTCGTGCGATCTGCACTTCCCCGCCTGCAACGTCGCCGCGGAGCACGCGCGCATCCGGTGGGCGCTGTTCGTCCATCCGGAGATCCACGACGTGCTCCCGACCCTCCACGCCGACACGCTGCGCGTCCGCTACCGCGGCACCGCCGACATCGCGGCGTGGTGCGCGACGCTGACCGGCCTCGGCCTGCCGATGCCGCGCGTCACCGCGTCGCCGACCCGCCCGCCGGTGCTGCAGGCGGCCGCCGACGCGGCCGAGTGACGGCAGGCGGCGCGGCCGCCGCCCTCGATCGGGCGGCCGGACGCGGCCGCCGGCCGCGCGGCGCGGCGACCGCGCGCGCTCGCTCACTCGTGCAGCGTCCCGACCTGGATCACCGTCACGCTCGGGTTGACGCTGGCCCCGCCGCCGCCCGTGCAGGTGACCCACACCCTCCCCGGGCTGCGCAGCGTGAAGCTGAGCCCGATCGGGAGGGTGAGCTCCCTGCCGGTCGGGGCGCCGAAGGAGAGGTGCCCGACGGTGGTGCCGGGGAAGTCGTCGGAGGGCCGCGCGAACGAGCATTCCGGCTCCCTGGCGATCCCGAAGTAGACGGTGCCCGTGGCGACGTAGCTGCCGGCGGGCAGGGTCACCGCGTTGGCCTCCCCGAGCCTCCTGAGCACCCACGCGTCGGAGGGGCCGCGCGCGCCGGCGGGCCCGATCGGCCCGGCCGGGCCGGGCGGCCCGGCGGCGCCGTGCTCGCCGCGCGGCCCCGGCGGGCCGGCCGGTCCCCGCGGGCCCGCCGGCCCGCGCCTGCCGCGCAGCGCCCTGCGCGCCGCCCTGCTGAGGCTCGACGCCGACAGCGCGCCCGGCTTGACCTGCCTCGAGGAGGTGATGAGGTACCTCGACGCCGCTGCGCCCGTGCCGGCCGACGCGACGACGAGCGCGACCGTCGCCACGACGAGAGAGGGAGATGGAGTCCGCATGACCGCCGCCTTTCCCGCCGGCCCGCTCGGCCGAGCGACCGGCGTTCCCGCTGACGCGCCGGACCGCCTACGTTCCGGTGCGACATCATCCAACCATGCGGTGGTATGGCGCGAGGATGAACCGTCGCGTGCGACCGCCCGGGTCGCGACCGGCGCAGCGCCGCGGCGGCGCGGGCGCCAGGCGATCCGCCGTCGCGCGGCCGCCGCTCGCCGCGGCGGACGCGGCCTCGCGGGCGGCGCGCGGCGTCCCGGTCATGAGCGCGGCCCCGCCGGGCGGGGCCGCTGCGGAGGGTGAGCGATGGGATTCGAACCCACGACCGCCTGGACCACAACCAGGAGCTCTACCAGCTGAGCTACGCCCACCAGGTTCGCCCCTGAAAATCTACCAGCGGGTGGCCGGATCCGTCGTCGGGCCGGCGGGGCGGGCCGAGGCGGCGGCCGCCGCCTCCGCGCCCGCGCACGCGTCGCCCGCGCGCGGCGTCGGCGGCTACTGGCGCCGCGCGATCGCGGCGGCCAGCTCGTGCTTGTCCATCTTCGAGCGGCCGGGGACGTCGAGCCTGCGGGCGCGCGCGAGCAGCTGCGCCTTCGTCGAGCCCTCGACGTCGACGCCGCCGTAGCTCCTGCCGCGGCCCTCGCGCGCCCGCGGGTCCTTCGCGCGCGGGTCCGACGGGCCCTTCCTCGCCTTCGGCTCCCAGTGGTCGCCGCGCTTCTCGAAGCCGTGCTTGAGCGCCGCGTACGCGACCCGGTGGGCGCGCTCGCCCTCGCCGTACTGCTCGACGGCGCGGTCGTGCGCCTTCGCGAACGTCCGCTGGGCCTTCGCCGGCGACCGCCTCAGCGTGCCGGGCAGCTCCTGCTGCTTGGGCCTGCCGCTCCGGGTCGTCTTGGGCATGGTCGTGCCTCCTCGCGCGCGGTCTCGTCGCCGTCGCGCTACCCCGCGCGCGGGCCGGCCAACCGCGCGTCCGCGCTGCCGCCCGGCCCGGAGCCCGCATCCGGGGCTCCGGGCCGGACGGCCTACGGGCGCGCCGCCGGCGCCGTCCCGGCGAGCACCGGCTCGGCCGCGGCGCGCCGCGCCGGCCGCAGCAGCTCGAGCGCCATCGCGCGCCCGACCCGCACGCCGCCCGCGATCGCGGTCGGCACCGAGCGGACCGACTCGGTCAGGTCGCCGGCCGCCCACACGCGCGGGACGCTCGTGCGCCCGCCGTCGTCGACGCGCAGCTGGGGCGCGCCGACCCGCAGCGGCGCGCACCCGAGCGCGTCGGCGAGCCCGTCGGGCCGCTCCAGCCGCGGCGCGACGAACAGCGCCTCGCGGCGCTCGCGCGTGCCGTCCGCGAAGCGGATCGCGCGCAGCTGCGCCGGGGCGCGCGGGTCGGCCTCGAGCGCCGCGATCGGCTCCTCGCGCACGCGCACGCCGGCGGCCGCCAGCTCCGCCCGGTCGGCGACCGACATCCGCCCGACGACGAGCACGTCGTCGCTCCAGCCGCGCAGCAGCAGGCCGCGGCGGACCGCGTCCGCCCCGTCGGCGTGGACGGCGATCGCACGGTCGCGCAGCTCCCACCCGTCGCAGAACGGGCAGTGGACGACCGACCGGCCCCACAGGGGCCCGATCCCCGGCAGCGCCGGCGGCCGGTACCGCAGGCCGCTGGCGAGCAGCAGGGCGCGCGCCTGCACCCAGGCCGGCCCGTCGCCGCCGCCGGCCGGCGCGACCCGCACCGCCAGCGCCCGCGCGCCGAGCCGCGCGTCGACGACCCGGCCGCGGCGCACCGCCACGTGCTCGAGCGCCGCCAGCTGGGCGGCGCCGGCCGCGCGCAGGGCGCTCGCCGGCACGTCGTCGGGGTGGCCGAGCAGGCCGCCGACGCCGGTCGCGGCGGCGTTCGCCGGCCTGCCCGCGTCGACGACGAGCACGCGCAGCCGGGCGCGGCCGAGCGTGAGCGCGGCGCTGAGGCCGGCGGGGCCGCCGCCGACCACGACCGCGTCGTATCGCAGGGGGATCATGGTCGGGCCTCCAGCACGAGGTTGAACGGGGTCGCCGCCGCGCGCCGCACCCGCCGCATGCCGCCGGCGCGCAGCACCTCGGTCAGCCGCGCCTGGCCGGCCTGGGTGCCGAGCGCGGCGCGGCCCTCCTGCGCGAGCGAGCCGGGCGTGCAGACGAGCGTCGAGAAGCCGTACCAGACGCGGCCCAGCGGCGTGAGGTTGCCCTCGATCGCGTCGGCGGCGTACGGCTCGACGACGAGGCAGGCGCCGTCGGGCGCGAGCGCGCGCCGCGCGTGCGCGACCGCGCCGACGGGGTCGCCGAGGTCGTGCAGCGCGTCGAAGAACGCGATCAGGTCGTAGCTGCGGCCGGGGTAGTCGTCGGCCATCGCCAGCTCGAAGCTGACGCGGTCGTCGACGCCGGCCTCCGCGGCGGCGGCGCGGGCCGCCTCGATCGACGGCCGGTGGGCGTCGAAGCCGATGAACGTCGAGGCGGGGAACGCGATCGACGGCTTCGAGCTGCTGGAGCCGATCGACGGCTGGATCGCGCGCACGTTCGTGCCCGCCCTGCCGGCGAACGTGCGCGTCGCGATCGCCGCGCGCGAGCCGCCGGCCGAGCCGTGGCGGGCCACCTACCGGGCGGCGCTGCGCGTGATCGCGCTCGCCAACCTGTCGCCCGACGACGCCGTCGCGATGCTGCGCCAGCGGGGCGTCGAGCCGGACACCGCGACGCGGCTCAACGCCGTCGCCCACGGCCATCCGCTCAGCCTCCAGCTCGGCGCCGAGGCGCTGCGCCAGCGGCCGACGCTGAGGATCGGCGAGCTCGCCGTCGGCGCCGTCGCGCACGAGCTCGCCGAGCTCTACCTCGACGGCCTCGACGCGCGCACCCGCCGCGCGCTCGACGCCGCCGCGCTGACGCGCCGCACGACGCTGTCGGTGCTCGGCGCGATGGTGCCCGACGACGACCCGGCGGAGCTGTTCGAGCGGCTGCGCCGGCTGCCGTTCGTCGTGATGGGCCCCGACGGGCTCGTCGTCCACGACACCGTGCGCGAGGCGACGAGCGCGCTCCTGCGCGCGACGAACCCCGACGCGTACTGGCGGATGCGCGCCGCCGCCTGGAGCCGCCTGCGCGCCGAGCTGCGCGGCGCGCCGCCGCGCGACGTCGGCCGCTACACCGCCGACATGCTCTACCTGATCGAGGACGAGTCGGTCCGCTCGGCGTTCTTCCCGCCGGCCGTCGGCGAGCAGGCGGTCGCGCCGGCCCGGCCCGAGGACGCGGACGCGATCGCGGCGCTCGCGGAGGAGTGGCTGAGCCCGCGCGAGCGGGCGTGCGTCCCGCGCTGGTGGGAGGAGGTCCCCGACGCGTTCCTCGTCGCCCGCGGCGAGGACGCCGCGACGATCGGCTTCGCGTGCCTCGCCGACCCGCGCGACGCCGGGCCGCGGCTGCTCGACGCCGATCCGCTCGCCTCGCGCTGGCGCGAGCACCTGCGGCGCGACCGGCCCCCGCGCGACCAGCGCGCCCTCTTCCTGCGCTTCCTCGTCGGCGGCGAGCCCGGCTCGGCGGCCGTCGGCGCGCTGCTGCTGGAGGTCACCCGCATCTACATGGACCTGCGGCCGCAGCTGCGGCGCGTCTACGCCCGCGCGGCCGACTTCGTCGGCACCGACGAGACGTGCGCGCTCGTGATGGGGTACCTGCCGCTGCCGGACGACCGCGAGACGGTCTGCATCGACTTCGGGCCGGCGTCGGTCGACGGCTGGCTCGACGAGCTCGGCCGGCGCGAGCTGCGCGTCGCGCCCGGCGCCGCCGTCGACCCGGAGGGCCGGCGGCTCGCGCTCGACGGCGAGGAGATCGACCTCACGCGGCTGGAGGCGGAGCTGCTCGGCTGCCTCCAGCGGCGCGCCGGCGAGGCGGTGCCGCGCGCGGTCCTGCTGCAGGAGGTGTGGGGGACCGACTGGACCGGCGGCTCGAACGTCGTCGACGTCGTCGTCTCCTCGCTGCGCCGCAAGCTCGGCGACCGCGCGAGGGCGCTCGAGACGGTGCGCGGCGTCGGCTACCGGCTGCGGCCGCTGGCCTAGCGCCGTCCCGCACGCGGCGGAGCCCGGCGCGGGGCCGGGCTCCGGGGCGCGGGGGCGCGACGGGATCAGCTGGCGACGTTGACGCAGACCGCGTGCGGGACGACCGTCTTCTCCGTCCCCGTCTCGTTCGTGACGCGCACGAGCCAGGCGTCCGCCGACCTGTCGGCCACGCCGCTGCGGTTCACGACCAGGCCGATCGAGTTGGGGATGTCGAAGCCGCCGCTGATCGCGCGCTTGCCGGCCGGGCAGGAGACGAGCAGCGCCCTGGTGCCGCCGTTGCCGGAGATCGCGACCGGGGCGCCCTCGACGACCTCCAAGCCGGAGATGCCCGGGGCGCCCGGGTCGCCCTTCGGGCCGGGCTCGCCCTGCGGGCCCTGGGGACCCTGCGGCCCCTGGGGGCCCTGCGGCCCGGCGGGCAGCTCGCCGGCCTTGAAGTCCCGCGCCAGCAGCGAGCCGTCCCGCACCTTCGCGCTCGTGACGGCGTTGGCGGCGAGCTTGGGGGCGGTGACGGCCGCGCGCCTCAGCTGCGGGGCGCCGACGCTGTTGCGCGGCAGCGCGACCGCGGCGTAGCTCGTGCCGCCGAGCGCGACGAACAGCGCGACGATCGAGACGACGAGCGACGGCGACGGACGCCGACGGCCGGCGGACTTCCGATGCGCGGTGGTGGTGGTGGGCTGCATGGCTCCTCCTGTCGTGTCGGGGCGGACGCGCCGCCCGCCGCTTGACTGGCATCATCCTCGGGCAGCGCCGGCGCGCCGTCTGATCGCCTCGCGACGCTCGCTGTGTCGCGTTGGCGACACTCGCTGGCGCTCCCGGCCGCGGGCGGCGTGGTATGCAGTCGCCCATGGCCGACGCACCGCCCGACGGCGCCCCCGCGGCACGCGACTTCGACGCCGCCACCTACCACCGCATCTCCGCGCCCCACCAGGCGTGGGCGGCCGAGCTGCTCGACCGCCTCGCGCTGCGCGGGGACGAGACCGTGCTCGACGCCGGCTGCGGCACCGGGAGGGTGACCGAGCTGCTGCTGGCGCGCCTGCCGCGCGGGCGGGTGGTCGCCGTCGACAGCGCCCCGTCGATGGTCGCGCGGGCGCGGGAGGTGCTGGGGGCGCGGGCGACCGTGATCGAGGCGGACCTGACGCGGCTGGAGCTCCCGACGCCGGTCGACGCCGTCTTCTCCAACGCCGTCTTCCACTGGATCGCGGACCACGACGCGCTGTTCGCCCGGTTGTTCGCGGCGCTGCGCCCCGGTGGTCGGCTCGTCGCCCAGTGCGGCGGCGCCGGCAACATCGCGCGCTTCCTCGCGGTCGCCGACGCGGTCGCGGCGCGCCCGCCCTATGCGCCCCACCTCGCCGGCTGGCGGGCCCCGAAGCGGTTCGCGGCGCCGGAGGAGACCGTCGCGCGGCTGCGCCGCGCCGGGTTCGCGGACGCGAGGGCGTGGCTGGTGCCGTGGGAGGTGACGCCGTCGGCGCCGGCCGACTTCGTCCGCACGCTCTGCCTCAAGCTCCACCTCGAGCAGCTGCCCGAGGCGCTGCGCGACCGCTACCTCGCCGACGTGCTCGCCGCCGCCGGGACGCCGGTGCGGCTCGACTTCGTGCGGCTCAACATCGACGCCCGCCGCCCGACCTGAGCGCGGCGGCTGGCGGCGCCGCGGCTGCCGCCGGGACGGCGGACGGGAGCCCGCGCGGCCGGCGGCGCCTCAGGCGCCGTCGCGCAGCCGCCGGGCGAGGAACGCGAGCAGCCGCGCCAGGAACGCTTGGCCGGCGGCGCCGTCGAGGTCGAACTGGTACTCGTGGCCGAGCGGCGGCGCGTGGTCGGGCGTGAACAGGAGCGCGTCGACGTCGACGCCGAGCGCCCGCAGGCGCGCGACGAGCACCTCGGTGTGGCGGCGCAGCGGGTCGGCGTTGCCGACCGTCGCGAGCGTCGGCGGGAAGGCGCCGCTGAGGTGGTCGGCGACCGACGCGGTCGCGAAGAAGCGGTCGCGCGCGTAGTCGCGCGTGCCGCTGTAGGCCCACAGGAGCGTGCGCACGAGCCGCCGCGCGAGCGGGTCGCCGTCGCGCTCGTGCAGCAGCCCGAGGTCGTACGGGCCGCAGGCGAGCACGACGCCGCGCAGCCGGTCGGGCGCGACCGTCGGGCGCACGCCGACCGCCTCCGCGTAGCCGGGCGTCGTCGCGAGCGCGGCCACCTGGGCGGCGATCTGCGCCCCGGCCGAGTCGCCGCCGAGCGCGAGCCGCGCCGGGTCGATCCCGAGCCGGCCCGCGTGGCGCTCGACGTGCGCGAGCACCGCCGACACCGCGCGCACCGGCGCGGGGTAGCGGTGGGCCGGCGCGAGCGGGTATCGGACGGCGACGACGGCGTACCCGTGGCTGGCGACGAGCGCGAGCCAGTCGCGCAGCTCCTCCTTGGCGCCGCCGACCCAGCCGCCGCCGTGGACCCAGACGAGGGCCGGCAGCGGCGCGGTCGCGGCGGCGGGGCGGTGGACGTCGAGCAGCGCGTCGGGGCCGTCGCCGTAGCGCTCGTCGCGGCGCGTCGCGACGCCGTCCGGGCGGTGGCGCGCCAGCCCGGCGGCGGTGCGCGCGCCGCCGGCCGCGAACGCGCGCCGCACGAGCGCGGCCCCCGGCCGGGGGCTGACGAGCAGCGCCGCGGCGAGCGCGGCCCGCGCCGCGGCGAGCGC
>ERZ777003.3993-NODE-3993-length-13101-cov-4.826000_pt1 | contig 13101 bp, 7 predicted proteins | sample MGYA00374956_ERZ777003 | MGnify/ENA primary metagenome ERZ777003 (study PRJEB29302, sample SAMN06268252) | bioreactor metagenome | isolation source: Joint BioEnergy Institute, California, USA | place: USA:Joint BioEnergy Institute, California, USA | collected... | reverse complement strand
TACTATGAGCAGGCCGCCGTGGCCTGACTCAAATAACTCGCCCTCCGACATTCCCAGTACGATTCACTCCGCCAGTTGACAGGTTTTCGGTTTGGGGGCTCACGTAAGCCCGGCGCAGAGGACGAGTTGGCCGACGCCATGCCTGTCCGGGTGGCGCTCGTTCCTGGCCTGCCAGCTGAACTCGCTGGCCAATCGATCGAGGAGGAAGAGTGGGCACTGGCGCTGCTAGCCCTGCATCGTCCGGCTATCGAGCAGCTCAAGCGTGGTAGCCGCGAGCTCCTGGCGATTGTGCCGCAACTTCTTCGCGATGAAGTTGGCGACCGACTTCTCGGTGGTCGAGACGTCCCATTGAAACTGACCCACGACCTGGCTGAGGAGCTCTTACGAGTCCTCTCGGGTTTCGACCTCGCAAAGAGGCTTCTGGCAGTCGAAGGAGACGTGCTTGGAGCCTACTTCCCTCCACAACGCAAGTGGCACACTGTGAAGCCGCCGTACATTGAGCTGTACTGGGCCGTCATCGGTCTCATCGCGCAACTGATCGGGGCGTCTGCGACGTCCCTGACAGTTGTCGTCCTCGCTCACGAACTCGCGCATGCTTTCTCGCAGGTTGGCGCCGACATAGAAGGGTACCGTTGGGAGCCCGAGATCTTCCATGGGGCCGAGATTGGCTTAAAGGAGGGCATCGCGCAGTACTACACCGCCAAGGTTTGCGAACGACTTGAGCGTCTGACGCGAGATGCAAAGGCAACGTATGAAGCGTTGCTCGAGAAGCAGCCCGACGCCTATCGAACGCATATTCCCTGGCTAAATGAGCACAAGGAGGAAGAAGTTCGTCTCGCGCTCGTTCAGGCGCGACGCTCCAACGTGACAGCAGTCAACGCTTTCAACGAGCTTCTGAAGGAGGCAAAGGCCGGCCTCCGAACCGGCCAGGCCGCGTCTTCCAGGCAATGAGGGGCCGGCGCTCCCGCAGGAGGGTGCCCGTACACTGGCGTCTTTCCGTTCATTGGCGGCGCGGCACGATTGTCACTCAGCCAGGGCCTTGAACGCGGCCTGAGATGGTTCGCTGTAGAATTCGATCCGCAACTTGTCCAAGACCTCCGCCGGGAGCTGCGCAAAGTCCCGGCTGTTTTCCGTCGGAATCAGGACTCGCCGCGCGCCAGCATCCATCGCGACACGCAGCTTGTCGCCCAAGCCTTCGACACGCGACAGGACACCGTGCAGGCTCATCTGGCCGAGCACCACGAGCTGAGCGCCGACCGGTCGGCCAAGCACCGACGTGAGCAGCGCGATGTAAAACGCCATACCAAGGTCGGGGGCATCCTTGCCCTGCGTCAGGCTCATGACCTGGATGTTGACGTCGTACTCGCCGAGGTCACGGTCCATGCCGATCTTCTTCCCGTTCGCGCGAAGGTAGTCGTACGCCATTCGGGCCGACTCACGGATTCCCTTCGACGTCACGCCCACGGTCGCAAATCGTCCGCCGCCCGGCGATACGGAGCACTGGATGCGAAAGAGCGAGTAGCGCCCTTCGGCGGGATCGTGCCCCACCGTGAACACATCGCCTGGCGGCAACGGGCTGTCCGGAATGATGTGCGTGGAGCCGAGCTCTTTGCAGGTGACGAACGTCTCCTGCCGCGACTCCTTGTCGATGTACGACAAATTCACTCGTGCGTACTCGACTCCGCCCATGCGACGGAGCTGCTCCTTGACACGACGCCGCAGCTCCATCGCATACGCCAGGTATTCTTCGATCTCGCCCTTCGAGCACTCACCATCCGGATGCAGGAGCTTGATCAGTCCTGACGTTGTCCTCGCGATTGCCTTCCGATCGCGCTCTTCGACATGGCTGCCAAGGTGGAAATGCCGGTCGTACAGGTCGGCGTAGCTGCGCGTCCTGAGCTCGTTGTGAAAGATCTCCGCGATGTAGTCGGCGATGAAGCCCACGTGGGACGTAAAGTAGCCTGGCTGCATCTTCGGCAACTCCCACCCAGGGAGGTACGCGTGCCAACGGTCGTGGAAGGCCATGTCGTTGCGAACGGTGTCAGGGAAGGGCAGGAACAGGTGCGAGGTCCTCGCAATTATCTCGACCTCGCCGTCAAGGTTCCCGTTGAAAACGAATCCGGCCTCCCCCTGAATGGTCCCTTTGGCGCTGCCCCGCGAGAACGAGCCGAGCTCCATGTAGTCCTTGTAAAGCTGCTTGTCCTCCGGCTTCTTGAAATGGCTTCCGGCGACCTCGTCAAACGCCACGACATCCCAGCGCGTGACGAGTCCTGGCTCGTAGGGCGGCGCGTTCGATGCAAACAACTTCGGGATAGTGATTTGGCCGCCCGAGAGCAGAATGGCGTACGGCGACAGCTCGCGAAACACGTATGACTTGCCGGTTCCGCGCGGACCCAGTTCGACCAGGTTGAAATTCTTCTCGACGAGCGGCACAAGCCGCAGGAGATAGAGCCACTTCCGGCGAGGCGTGAAGTCGGCATGCCTCGGTTCGTAGCCCATCGTGCGAAGCAGCACATCCGTCCACTCCTCTCGGGTAAAGCGGCGTCGTCCCTCCACGAACTCGTCGTAGCGGGCGCTAGCGATCTGGATGGGCGCGAGGCGCTGGAGAACGAAGGGGCGGGTGACGCCGCGGTGGACGATAGTCTCATCGTAGGAGAGCTCGATGTTCGCCCAGATCCCGCCTGTGAACAGCCGCTCGTGCTTGTGAACAAGGTCGGGCTCGACGTGCACAAAATCCAAGCCGCTCGCCGCAAGGCGCGCCCAGTACTTCCCACCCTGGTCTTTCTCATCGAACGTCACCGTGCACAGGTCGATGATCTTCATCGATCCCTGCTTCTGGAGACGCGCCTTGATCAGCTCGCCGTGGTCTGCGCGAACGATGCGTTCGGTGATGGTCTCCTTGACCTGGCGAAGGCCCGCCTCGATCTCGTCCACATTCGTCGTGGAGCAGAACTTCCCGAGCAGGTACTCGAGCACGTAGACAGGGACGTTGAAACCGACCTTCAGCTTCTTGACCAGATCCTTCCGAACCACGCGGCCGGCGAAGACGTCGAGGAGCTTTCGATCGAGATCGTCGGGCGTGACCTCGTCTACCGGCGGGAGGTCTCTATTCTGCTCGAAGCCGTCCATGTTCAATCCCACTCCTCGAGATCGACCTTGAGCTCGACATCGCAGCGGTCGAGAAGCTCATCGTTGTCGGCGTCGCGGACTTCGACTTGGAGGCGGGTGCCACGAGAGCAGGTCTCGTTCGGCTCGCGCTCGAGAGTCACGGTGAGCGGCTGCCCCTCTGCCTCGACCTTGTGGCTCTGCGACCGGAATAGCCGTCGACCACTCGCTGGCTCGACGATTTTCACAATGATCTGGCGGCCGGTCATCTTCGCGTCCGCGCCGAACATGGTGGTCTGGCTGATTCCGGCCCTCACCTCGACGCGTGGCGTCAGGGACGTGATCTCGGAAATCGGCGTGAGCACCGCCGCAACCTTCTCCGTCTTCTTCGGCCACCGGAAGATGATGACGGGAGTGATCAGCTCCTGGAGGGTCGCACCGCCGTGGAAGAAACCGATGCCGCCATACGTGCGGAACGCGTTAATACTCCGCGGAACGCGACATTCGAGATCGCTGCCCGCCACGGGCGCAGCGATCGCCGTGGGATGCTTCAGCCCGCGGCCGACAACCGCACGTCTTGAACGCCAGAGAATGTCTCCAGTCGGCAGGCTCTCGACCTCATCATGGTCCGGATCCCAGTGGATGAAGCCATGGTCGGTGACGATCGCGACCGTTGAATAGCCGGCATCGCGGATTCGGCGGACGACGCGGACGTAGCGTTCGATGTGCTCGTCGGCACCGGAAAACTTGAGCTCTCCGTCGTGGCCCTGCGTATCAAATTCGTCGCCGAATACGAACAGCAACCTGCCAGCTTCCCTCGGCGTCGACGGACTCGCCTCAAGGATGGTCTTCACGTCAGTTGTAGCGCCGGGCTTGAGTTTGAATCGCTTTCGCAACCACTCCCGCCTACCCTCGGCGAGCGTCAGATCCTGTGTAGCGTCGTGTGAGGTCACACGCCACCGCGCCGATGGCTCTCCCACCAGCTCGATACGAATGTGGCTCGCGTCGTCAGCCAGCGCAAACGGCATCCCGAGTGGCGTGATCGATGGAAGGGGCGCTCTCGCGGCCTGCACTTCGCTTCGTCGCGAAGGTTCGCCGCCATCCAAGGCCTCGGCAATGCGGCACCCCAGATCAAAGCGGCATGCGTCCAGCACCAGTACGGCAAACGGCTCTTTCGCGGGACGCACCTTCGCGAGCAGCTCGCCGGCGAACGGAAGGTCTATCGTCTCGATGCCGTGTTGGTGCAGCAGTTCCGAGAACGCTGCGTTGCATCGGTCGATGTGCCGCAGATAGGCGCGGCGCAGGCGTGCTCGAACCCCCTGCAGACCGCCCGGCAGTCCGGCGTCGTCCCGGAAAAGGCGCTCACCGTGGCGGTCCACTTCCCATCCGCCGGTTGTGAACCAATTCACCGCATCGCCTGGCGCCTTCCAGGTCTTCTCGACACCGAGATGCTGGCGCAGGATGGTAGCCGCTCAGCGCGACGACGCTGGCCCACGCAACCCTCCGCTCAGCTCGATTGCCCCAAAAACCGCGCGCGTGTGCGGCGTAGAACGACTCTCGCTCTTCGAGGTTCCGAGCCAATGGCTCGAAGTCCTCGAGTCGTGAAAGGTGAGCGATCTCGTTCTGGAGCAGAGTTTCCTCGGCCGCACACGATGCCAGCGGTGGAATCGGACCGCGTACATTTCGGGCCCAGTGGACGAGCGAGGTGATCCCATCAGCCCGGCGCGCGAGCTCTTCGAAGGCCGCCAACAGCTCAACGTTCTTCATCCAGCGGTCGAGCAGCTTCAAGGCTCGCTCGCGTGCGGCTCCGGGCGGAATAACTTTGTCGCCTTCGGCCGGCGGCTCCCCCGGCAGGCGGGCGGCGGCCTCCGTGACCAAGAGGCGCGCGGTGGCGGCCGTGCGCCAGTCGTCGTCCTTGCCGAGGATGGGCACGGGCAGACCGAAGTCCTCGGTCACCCGCCGCGTGAACACATTGAGCCGCTCCTCGCCAATCACATCGACTATCGGCGTGTTGATTCGGCCGAGCGCGAGGAGGATCTGGTCGTCGTCTACGAGGGCCGACTTCGCGCTGCCTGGCGTGAGGTCACGCCACGCCGATCGCGGCTGGTCAACGTGTTCGACGGCGTAGGCCCGGAGCATCTCCCGCAGCCCGGCCTCGTGGTCGCGCGCGATCTCGACGCCGAAGCGTGCGAGCGCCGAGACGAGGGATTCGGTCCAGACCAGCTCCGCCTGAAGCTCGAATACCTTCAGGTACCCGATCTCCTCACTGGCCAAGGGGAGCCACACGACGCGCGGGGCAGGCGTTGCCTTCAGCAGCCGCTCGCGGAGAATGAGCTCGTGCTCGCGATCGGCCCAGAGTTCGAACGTTCCGCCCTCGGCCGCTGCCTTCAGGAGCTCGCGCCAGACGCTATCGGGATCGCACCAGAGTACGAGTGGGGGAGGCGAGACCTTCCGGCGAAGGACCGAAGCTACCTCGCTTCGAAGCCACTCGCGAAGAGTGAGGTCCGACATCAACCGGCAACTCCAGCCTTGGAACGCCCTCTCAAGAAGGCTCGGTAGCCCGCGACGGCCGCATCTACGTCCGCACTGCTCAGACCGCGGATAAACGCTACGACGTCGTTCGAGTAGCGCGTCAGAATCTTTTCCTTTGCCTGCCAGCAGTACTGAGGTTTCGCCTTGAGATCGTATTTCCAAGCAATCGCTTGAAAGACATGCGCGTTGAAGGGTTTGCCGTGGAGGGCGTGTATCTTCTGCACGATCTCCTTTTGCCGCAGGGGATGGCTGACGTTCGGATCCACTGCCTTCACTACGGTGAGGGGACCCGACGCGTCCCCGGCTTTCGTAACGCCGAGGACGACATCCGCGTCCTGAATCTTCTTGATGGACTCGAGCTTGATTGAGAAGACCGTCAGCACGCGCCCCGTGTCAGCACCCGCCTGCTCGACCTCGCGTGTCGCAGCGGCGAGCTCTCCAAGGAACTGCCGGACCGCCGGGCTATCTTTCCTCTCGCCGGCAACCTTCCCTGAAATGTACTCGATTGGATCCAGAGGAGATCGCAACCCCAGCGGCAAGAGCTGCCACGTGACCTCACCGCCGAGGTCGACGTCGAAGGCGCTCTTGAGGAGGTCTTTGAAGTTCACGATGCTCGTTTGAGCCAGGGCGTGGAGCACGGTCCCGAACCCGCGAGCATTGTAGAAATGAACCGAGTTGTCGCGATAAACGCCGAGGAGTTCGAGATTGCGCCGAATCGGAAGCGCTGGCAGCTCCTTGGGCAGCAGGACTTCGGCTGCACTGAGGGCATCTCTCCAGGACAGCGTTCGGTACGGTTCCTTCCGCCTCTTCGGATAGAAAATCGACTTTCCGTTCTTCGAAAGAAGCGCCTTCAGCGTCAGTTCCCACGCGTTGAGCAGGAGGATGACGCAACACTCCTCCCGGTAGTCGATGCGCGGCTTGTTGTAGATCTCGATTGCAGCGAGCAGCGCGGCCTTGCCGTTACGAAGCAGATGTCGGTAGGAGCCGCGGTAGTTCATCGCTCTTCCCCAGCATCCGGCCACCAGGCCGGCTGCGGGAGCCTTCCTTCGCGGCACCAGCGGCGCTCGTCGGCGCGCCACCCGGCACGGTCGGCGATCGCCTTCTCGACGTCCTTCGTCGCGAGCACGTCGGCGGCGAGCAGGCCAGCTCGCTGGAGCGGCGCGATGTTCACGCGCACGCCGTCGTTGAGGTCCGGATCGTACGGGCGCTCCTGGGCGAGGAACGCATCGGGCGTATCGGGCGCCCGGGCACGGCCGTCTCGGGAGATCCACCTGTCGAGCGGCTCGTTCGCCGCAATCCTGTCGAGCGCGGGCGACGCGAAGCCCAGGGCGATCACCTGCTCGAGCCGCGCGTCGAACGCCTTGAGCTCTTCGAGCTTTCCCTCCAGCTCGAGACGGCGGGCGTCCTGGTCGGCCGAGCGCTTCGGCATCTTCTCCAGTGCGCCGAGCTCCGTCTGCACACTCGTTCGCAGAGGGCCGATGTACTGCGTCCTCAGCTTGGGCAAAAGGTCGGCGTCGAGGCGGTGGTAGTAGACCAGGCACGCAAAGGCCGGCGCGCCGTGCGACGGCGACCGGCCGCGCCGCTTGCCATTGCGTGCCGGTGTGCTCGTGAGCTGCCACGCGATCGGGCGTTTCCGGAACTGCGAGATGTGACGTTTGAAGAAGTCCGACGCGAGCCATAGAGCGAGCGGCTTCCCCGTGATCTCGTGGAATTCACGCTCGACAGCTCCGGCTCGGTCAGGCCCGAAATCCTCGGCCAGGTGGGCGCGCACGCGCGCGATGAGCGCCGGCTCGCTCGTGCCCTCCGTCAGCGGGATGATGCCGTCCCTGTCGGGCCATGTCGGTAGGGGCTCACGCCGTTCGATCTCGCGCGGCCACTGGTGGCCGAGAAGGCGAAGAACGGTGACGCTCAGGTAGTCCTCGACGAAGCGGACGAGCTCGGGCTTCGAGACGACGCCGTCCTTCTCGCGCAGCTCGCGCAGAAGCCAGTAGACGGAGATGGGATGGATCTCAAGTTCCTGCGACAGCTCCTCGAGGAAGGTCTCGGTCGGAATGGGGATGCGCGCGCCCGAGGTGGCCGCCTCGTCTTCCTCCTCGTCGTCGTCCGTCTCCGCGGCGTCCTCGTCGGCTTCGGCCCTCGCGCCCGGGCCCGCTTCGTAGAGCGCCCGTAGCTTGCGCTTGATGCCATCGAGGTCGCCCGTGGGCAGCGTCCGACGCGGTTCGCACGCGCGCGGTTCGAGAAAGCCCGCGGGAATTTCCAGACCGGAGGGAAGGAGCGAGACTTGGTCGTAGTCAGCGATGAGCGGAAACCACCCGGCGGGTGTGCCGGTCTCGTCGACAACGGCCTGCAGGTCGGCGCCCGCGATGCCATAGGCCGAGAAGACCTCGCGTTCCGAGATTCCTTCCAACGTGTGAAGCACTGCAGTCACGGCCTCGGCCTCGTTCGCCAGGTTCCGCCACGCTTCGGTGAGCGAGGCACCCCGAACCGGCGGGCTGCCGAAGCTGCGTTCGGTCGGATCGAGAGCGACGAGATGCCGCTTGAGTTGGATGCACGCGGATTCCAACTGGACCAGCGAATCAGGGACCTTCTTGGGCAGCGGAACGCGGGCGACGTAGCTTCCGCTCAGAACCATCGAGGTGCGCATCCACCGCGTGGCAGCGCTTGCGAGGCGCCCATTTAGGACCGCGCCAACGGCAGACGAGTGCCTCACGAACACTGCGTCGGCCAGAACTGCACCCCAAAGGGAATCGATCAGCACGCGAGAACCAATGGATCCGCGCGCCAGTGACGAGTACGTCCACCCCTCCTCGAAATAGTGCTGCTCGTTCTGTACTCGCGGCCCAGGTGTCGCCTTGATCCTTGCGCCTTCGTGTTCCCAGTCGACGGCCCAGAAGTGATGCCCGAACCACTTGCCGTAGCCGCCGCCCTTCTCGAACGGCACCCAGCGCCGTGCGCGCACCGGCCGCGGCCACTCGCACGGCGGCACCTCCCAGACGAAGCGCACGAAGCGCGCGTCGTCCGCCGTGGCGAGCCCCTGGCACACATCGGCGACATCTCCCAGCGTTCGTCCCGCGAGCAGCTCGAAGAACCTGTCCCGCAGCCAGTAGCAAAGAGGTGCCTGCGGAACCGTCAGGAACCGCGACTGAAGCGGCCGGAAGACCGCCGCGTGCGTCACGAGGCCACCTCCTCGCCGTGCGGCGACGGCTTCGCCCAGATCGTCAGGCGCAGTTCCTCCCCGAACAGCTCGTACACCGGCCGCCGGCCGGCGTGGGCTTCGCTCGCTTGCAGAATCCGGCGCACGACTTCGCCGCGTGACTCGAGAAACGCGCGGCCCGTCCGGCGGCTCCTCATGCGCGACAGGAAGCTCACGAGGAGCTGATTTCGCGTGAACACGCGGAACGGCATCGTCTCGATGGTCAGCGTATTGGGCAAGGCGCCTGGGCTGTAGAGCTCCAGGCGATCCGCGAAAAGGAACAGGCGGATCTTGGAACCCGCGATCGAGTAATCGCGGTGGGCGACGGCGTTGACGACGGCTTCGTGCACGGCCCCGAGGTCGTATTGCGGATGGTCCTCTCGTCCCGCCGGTTTCCTCGCCGGTTCCAGCATGAAGCGCGAGACGAAGTCCGTTGCGTCGTCGATCTGCGCGTCCACCCGTCCCGCGATCTTGTCGGAGTGCACGAGGTCGGCGGACGTCAGCTCCGTTCCGCGATAGACGGCGGCCTCGATGTAGGCCGACGCCAGGTGCTCCTGCGGGCTCTTGCCAAACGCCAGGAGCCCCGCCACGGTGGGTCGTTCGGGCTCACCGGGGACCGTCATCACGATCCGCGTGTTGCGGAGCATGTCGCCGAGCGGGATCGAAGATGACGGGCCGAAATACCGATCGAGCGCGTCCCGATCCAGGTCGTCCGCCGTTGCCGTGTACACGGGCTGCTCGTCGAACACGAACGCGCGGCCGCGCTCCTGGAACAGACGCGCGAGCTGGACGCCGGTCGCCACCTGCTTGCTCGACCCCACGCGCACGTAATGCCGGCCGCTCCGCGTGCCGTGCACGAAGAGGCCGCGGCGGACTTCGACCAGCATCACGACCGCGTCCGTCCCATCGGGGCGAGACAAAGACTCTCGCCGAATGGTTGGACGCAGCGGTGGATCGCAGTTGTTCGTCGCAACCTGGACCACCCAGTGCTCGATGTCCGCAAGCCGGTGCTCAGGCAGGCCGCGCACGATCCCCTCATCGTCGACGCCGAGAAAAATGACGCCACCGTCGGCGTTCGCGAACGCAACCATCTCGCCGGCCATGTCTTCCGTGTTGGGCGACTTCACACCGCGATCGCCCAGCACGACTTCCTTGAACTCCACGCGGGAGTCTTCACCGGCCGCCAGCTGCCGCTGGATCTCGTCGAGCGTGTCGAACATGAGCGCCTCGTTCAGTAGCCGTAGCGCTCGCGGCGCAACCGGAACGCCTCCGCGCTGCCTTCCATGATCACGCTCACCAGGTCCTTTATCTCCGGCCGGTCGATGCTTCCGGCCCCCTCGACGACGCCCAACCGATCCTTCACTCCCAGCGCCACGATCAACTCGGCATCGCCGTTGACGGGAATGTTGGCATTGTGCGTGGCAATGATGATCTGCCGCGAGAACTTCCGCCGGCGCAGCAGGTCGACGACGACGTTGTAGACGTACTGGTTGTCGAGGTCGTCCTCCGGCTGGTCGATGATGATCGGCTGGTCGCCCGCCGAGAGCAGGAGGCTGAGAATCGCCGTGCTCTTTTGACCCACGGAGCCAGTCTCGAGCGGCTTGAACGACCCGTCCGTGCCACGAACGCTCGCGATGACCTGGTCCTCGGGGAGAAAACGCTCGACTTCGTCGAGGCGGAGGCGCTCACGGCGGGTCAGCGCGTTGAGAAAGTACCCGCTCAGCCTGCCTGCCCCGACGAGTGCAGCGACCTTGGAGCTGGCAGAATCGAGTGCTCGCCCGCGCACGGCGGTGGCATCAACATCCGCCCGGAGAGCGTCGACAAGCGTCCGAATGCGTTCCGGAACATCACCGCCGTGCCCGAACACAAAGTCGCAGAGCACTGCCCAGTCGCGCTCCTGAAGGCCGGCGCCACCGAACCACATCTCGCGACGTGCCTCGAAGTCGTCGCGGTCCCGGAACGGAAGGACCTCGAGGCGAACATCGGCGTCCATCTCCTCGAGCGCCTGCGCCTGCTCGCGCCTGGCAGCAAGGCGTGCTTCGTGTGCTTCCACCAGGCTCGCTCGCGCTTCACGAATCTTTCGCGCGTTCTCCTCGAGATCCTGGTCGAGCCGCTGCAGCGTTGCGAGCTCACGTTCGAGCTGGGCGCGGCGCTGGAGCAGCTTTTCGTGCTGGCCGAAGTCCACACCACGCGCCGTCATTTCCTCGCGCAACGCGTCGTAGCTGGCACGCGCCTGTTCGTAGTCCGGCTGCCAACGCGTCGCCCGCTCGGCCGCAAGCTCGTCACGCAAGGCGCGAAGGGCTGCCGCCTGCTGTCGCAACGCGGTCGCCGCCGTTTGGCGCTGCGTACGCCAGCGGTCGGCAACCGAGCGCAACCACTCCGCATTCGGCGTCCCATCAGGAACCTGGGCGGCCGAGTCGTCGTCGGCATCCAGTGAAGCCGCCTGGTTCTCCAGGGCGACAGCCAGTTCCTCAAGCGTCTTCCGGTGTTCCTCCATCCAGCGCCGTTCGCGTTCGAGCGCGTCGAAGCGTGCCAGCACCTCTTTTCGGCCTGCCCCCTCCAGGAAGGTAATCTGGTCTCGGACCTTACGGAGCTCCGTTTCAACGACCGGGAGCCGAGTGCGCTGGTCGGTGAGGCGCGCCCGTGCGGTCTGCAACTGCGCCAGAGTTTCCGTCCACGTGCGGCGTCGGACATCGATCTCACGCATGCGCTCGGCGTCGACGAGCGCGTCGAGCTCGGTCCGCTGCGAGGCCGGATCGCGGGCGATCCGCGCGATCTGTCGCTGCGAGAGCACACGGGGCGCGAGCAAACTGCGAACATCAAGAGCAGTGGGGTGCGCGCCAGGTTGATCCGGATCGATAACGACCTCTACTCCGGACGCCGAGCGACGAACGCGGTATCGCCGTTCGGCGACCACGAAATCAGCAGTGATTTCGTGCCCGGGCAGCAATGTGCCCTTGCTGTGGCCGAAATCGCGTTGCTTCTTCGGCGAGAGCACGGATTCGACCGCTTCGCGCACGTTGCTGGGCTCGTCATCCGGCAGATCCTCGCGGCGCGCGCGATCGAGCGCGTAGCGCAGGTACTCGACGACGGTCGACTTGCCGGTGCCGCGGCCGCCGATGAGCGTGGTCAGGCATGGATTCAACGGCACCTCGACCTGATCAAAGAAATCGGTGCCGTTTACGCGGAGTCGTTCCAGGCGTGGGTAGGCTTGCCCGGGCGGTCCCTCCGCCATGCGCCGCAGGCGGGACTCCGGATCGAGGAGGGCAAGCCGAATGCCCTCCACGTCCGGCACCTCCATCTTCAGCCATGTGTAGCGGCTGCCGATGGCGTTGTATCGGTGCGGGTCGGAACACTCGACGAGCGGCCAATGCTTCTGTTCCCGATAGCGCGCCTTCTGGGTCTCGGTGAGCGCGTCCCAGTCGTCGCCGCGTCGGGCGGCTGCCCAACGGTACAGAAGATCCTTGAAAGCCTGCGGAAGCTCCCGAAACGGGTGCAAGGTCTGGAAACCATGCCAGTCTCGGCGGGTGATGACTCGCTGCCGGAGATGGCCCTTCATCTGGTCCCACAACGACGCCTCAACTGCGATGTCCGAGACGCCGGCGACGTCCCTCAAGGCCCCCCTGTCGCTGTCGGCATGGGCCGGAAGGACGACGAACTCGAGGTGGCGGTCGCCGGAGGGCGGCCGGCAGAATTCGTATAGACGGGAGAGGAAATCATCTACCGACTGACCCGTCGCGCGCGGCGTGCCGGTCTTCGGGTCGAAGCGATCGCTCGCGCCAAAGACGTGCGCGATCGCGCGATCGATCACGTCGGGATCGGTGCTGGCGGCAAAGATGACCAGAAAGTGGATCGGCCGCTCGCCGCCGACCGAGAACTCGACGCCCGGGAGGATGGCGGGCATGGTGAGACCTTGGTCTTGCGCCTGCCGGGCCAGCGACTCGAACTGCGCCCGGAGGTATCGGTAGCCATCGATGCTGTTGTGATCCGTGAGGGCGACGAGATCCATCCCCGCGCCATCCGCAGCGTTGCGGCAAGCCGTGACGAAGCGTTCGGCGATCTCTGCGAGCCGCTGCGCTCTCTCCTTCTTGAACGCCTCGATCGCCCCGCGGACGTCCTCCCCAAACTTCTTTTCGCCGTCGAACGGCGTGTGGACGTGCAGGTCGCACCGGAGCCAGCGCGCGCCCGCCTCGCGCGACCCAGACGTCCTGGGGCTGGGCTGAATCACCGATTGCTCCACGGAGCTCATACGCGCACCGCCTCGTTCGAGT
>ERZ777003.3992-NODE-3992-length-13104-cov-38.907809_pt1 | contig 13104 bp, 10 predicted proteins | sample MGYA00374956_ERZ777003 | MGnify/ENA primary metagenome ERZ777003 (study PRJEB29302, sample SAMN06268252) | bioreactor metagenome | isolation source: Joint BioEnergy Institute, California, USA | place: USA:Joint BioEnergy Institute, California, USA | collected... | reverse complement strand
GATGACCTGTTCGAGGGCTTCCTGCTCGTTGCTGGGGGGCGGCATGCGTCACTCCTGTCCGGGGCTGGACACGCTGGCCAGCGTCGGCATGTCGTCCAGTTCGACCGGGTCGTTCTCGAGCTTGCGGTAGTAGAGGTCGGCGAAGGCCGGGTTGCGCTCGACGAGGTTGCTGACAGCGGCCTGCCAGATGAAGGCGATGTCCCGGTTCGACGACGCGGTGAGCGACTTGGACTCGCGGGTGGCGAGCAGGCCCAGGACGGCGTCACGGATGCGGAGGTACTCCGCGAGGCCCTGGATGTCGGGCCGTTTCATGAGGTCGGGGTCCTCGGTGAGCTTGCGGGCACCCTCGATCCGCTTCCGCCAAGCGTTGCGGTCGGTGACCGCGTACTCGGCGTACCAGGCCGGGTATTTCTTGGCGAGACCGGTGATGACGAGCTGCTTCAACACCCGGAGCTGCTCGGCGCCGCGGACCTGCAGGTTCGGGAGCCCCTTCGCGACCCGGAGGGTTTCGATCATGTCCATGTAGCGGCTGTAGTGCGCCCAACCGAGCCGCTTCTGCGGGCCGTCGAGCACCTCGTCGAACGGGAGCCGGCGACGCTGACCGGTGGCCATCTGCCGGTCGTAGACAGCCCGGGAGAACTTGACCGCGGTGCCGCCACCGTCGTAGCCGGCGATCACCCCACCCCACTCCGGGTAGGCGTCGATCAGGTGCTTCCACCGCTCGTAGGCCTCCATGCCCTCGATCGTCGGGGGCACCCCGTTGAGGGTCTCGGTGAAGCTCTGCGTGACAGCGAAGAACTCCTCACCGAAAGTGTCGAGGAAGATGTCATCGGCGGTGGTGACACCGGCCCGGACCCCCTCGGGGGCCTCGGTGGGGAGCGCCTCGCCGCCGGGGAGGTTGAACCGCTCGGCAACCTCCCGGGCGCGCTTCCAGTCGCCGTCGCGCAGGGCACGGTAGACGTCCACGTAGGGCTTGTAGGGCGACTCGTAGATGGGGATGACCGGGGCGATGAACGAGGTGAAGGTGCGGAGCTGCATGAACCGCTTCGCCTCGTCGGCCACCTCCTCCTTGAACCGCTCACGGGCCGCCGGGTCGGAGAAGTCGACCATCGGGATCTCCCCGTTGGCCATCTGCACCATCTTCGTGATGGCGATGCGGGCCTCCGCGTTGGCCCGGGCGGCGGCGTCCTCTTGGCTGGCGGCCATGAAACGCCGGACCATCGTGGGGGTGATCGCCTCGATCGGGTCGACCGGCCCGAACGGGATGATGAAACGCACCGACTCTTCGAGGGACGGGTTGCGCTCCACCATCTCAGAGACGGCGACCTGGACGAACGGACCGAAGCCGGGGGTGCCCTGTGCGACAAGGTTGAAGCCCTCCTTGTCGATGAACACGTAGCCCTGGCTGTCGACCGCCGAGTGGAAGATGCCCTGGTTGACGATGCCGCGGGCGAACTCGGGGAGGCGGAAGACGATGAACTTCTCGCCCCGGTCGTCGGTGTAGGTCCAGCCGATCTTGTCGGGCACGAACCAGCCGGCCCGGGCCCGGGCGGCGAAGACGGGGTTCTCGACCGCGAGCCCGGCCCAGCGGGTGAGCACCTCCTGCCAGGCGGCGTAGAAGGGGATGAGGAGCCGGGTGGCCGCGGCGAAGCGGGACTGCTCGGCGGCGTCGTAGAGCAGCTCCCGGGTCTCGCGCAGGGCGAAGTCCCGGGCTTGGCGTTCGAGCCGCTGGATGTCGTCGATGTTCACCTGGCCGGGTTCGAGGGACGCGAAGAGCCGCCGCACCTCCGCCTGGTAGAACCGCCGGAACGTCGGGTTCCGGGAGAGGTTGTCGGTGGGCATCGTGCCCAGCACGTCGAAGGCGTGGTTGATGGCAGCGTTGATCGCCTGGGTGAGCGGCGAGCGGGCGAGAAGCTGCTCGGTCTCGGCGCCGTGGATCGGGGCGCGGGCCTCCTCGGGGATCAGGTCGAGCAGCTCAGCGACCTTCTCGTCGGAGACCTTCTCGCTCGTCGAGCGGGCCTGCCGGCGGGTGACCTTCTGCACGTCGGCCTCGGTGAGGGCGAGGATGCCCCGCTTCACGTCGTCGATACCGCCGGTGTACGCCTCGACGTGCGCGGAAACGGCCTCGGCCCAGGCCTGCTTGTCGGACCGCCACGGCACCTTCGCCGCGTAGGCACGCCCGGCGGTCGTGTTCTCGAGCCAGTCGACGACCTCGTCGACGGTCTTGCCGGCGAGGAACTGCCGGGCCATCTCGTCCTGGGCGATCTGGTAGCGGAGGTTCCGTGCCCACTCGGCCCGGTAGATCTCGTTCTCCTGCGCGGAGGAGCCCCACGTGTAGGTGCGCCACCGGCCGGGGTCGCGTCGCAGCGCCCCGTACCAGCGGTTCTCGTGACGGCCGAAGATCTCGTCGACCATCTCCCGGGAGCTGTTGAGCACCCGGTAGATCTCGTCCTTGGTGCCGGGCGCACCGAACGGCCCCGAGATCGAGTGGCCACCGAAACGAATGTTCGTGTAACCGGCCTCTTCGAGTTCGGCCATCTTGCGGACGATCCGGTTGCCGAGCGCACCGCCGGCGAGCGCACCCATCGGCCCGGCCACAGCCCCGCCGGCGAGCGCCGAGGCGACGAACCCGCGGCGCCCGGCCCGGTTCGGGTCGGTGGTCTTGAGCACCCGGTCGACCATGGGGTTGGTGCGCAGGTCGGCCATGAGGTTGCGGAGGTTCTGCCACGATTCGAGCCCGACGGTGAGGGCACCGAACTTGGCGACCTGGCGGAGCTGCTCGTCGGGGATGACCCGGAAGGTCCACGCGGGTCGCAGCAGGGTGAGGGGCCGCCACACCTCCATGAGCATGCGGGCGGCGTCGAGCCCGTACTCCTTGGCGGACCAGGCGGGCGCGGCGGCACGGGTGATCTTGGCCCGCCAGTTGTCACCGTACTTGAGCCGGGCGTAGCGGGCGGCGTGTTTGCGGAGCAGGTGGAAGTTGGGGACGACGACGACGTTCTGCAACTGGGTGACTGTCAGCGGCAGCTCCATTTCGAGGAACTCGTCCCCGTCGGGGATCTGCAGCCGGGCGCGGCCCTCGCCGTCGTACTTGACCGACCGCAGCAGCGCCTTGGCCTGGTTGCGGCCGATGCGAGCGTTGAGGATGACGGCTTCGAGCTCGTCGTCGTCGAGACCGTGCTCTTTGAGGATGCGGTGCTCGGTGCGTTCGATCCAGCGTTCGAAGGCGGGGCCGCGCTGGTCGGGTTCGAGAGCGTTGAACTGGCCGCGAGCCTTCGCGATGGCGACGTCGTCGTAGCCGGCCTCCCGCATCATGCGGGCCAGGTGCGCGTCCGCGGTCGGGTCGTGGGTGTTGACGATGTGGTGGGGCCGCATGTCGGCGATCCAGCGGACCCCCTTGCCGAAGAAGCTCCGCTGGTAGAAGGCGGTGGCTTTGAACGCCGAGCGGAGCTGCTGGCCGCGGCTGTAGCTGGGGCCGGCGGGCAGCGACTTCCAGGCGGTGGTGAGCCGCCGGACACGTTCCTGTTCGGTGCGGACGGCGTCGATCTCTTCGCCGATGCGGGCGAGCCGTTCGGAGACGAGCTTCGGGTCGAGGGTGTCGTCGACGTTGACCCCCCAAAAGGCGGCGAGCTGTTCGGCGTCCTCGCCGATGTCGAGCCACGAGGCGGCGTCGTCGAGGGTGAGCTGGTAGGGGGTGGGCCGCAGGACCGGGTTGGTGCGGATGATGGCTTGTTCCATCATCAGGTCCGCGAGCCGGTTGCCGAGCGCCCAGTCGCTTCGCTTGAGCTCGTCGAGGGCGCGCATGTCACCGAGGAACACCCGCATGACGAACTCGCGCTCGGCGGGGCCTTCGGCTTCGGCCAGGTAGCGGGCGATGATGTCCCCCCGGTGGTGGTTGGGGAACAGTCGGTCGCGGATGAGCCCGGCCCGGATGTCGACGTCGTCGGGGAGTTCGTCGATGAAGTCGTTGATCCGCTGCCAGCCGGGGGTGCGGGTGATCCCGGAGAAGAAGCCCTTGCGGGGTCGGGCGGCCGCGGCGAAGTAGGCGTCGATGTCGGCCTGGGTGGCTTCGGCGAACCGGCGGACGGTCTCGGGGGCGATGCGGCGGACCGCCTCGAGCGCTTCGACGTCCGCGGCCCCGGCGGCGATGCGGGCCTCGCGGGCCTGGCGGGTCTCGGCGATGTTGCGCAGCACCCGGGCGCGGGTCGGGTCGGTGGTGGTGGCCGCTTCCCCCATGAGCCGCTCGAGGCGGAGCTGACGCCGGGTGGCCTCGTAGCGGGCGAGCCGCCCGGCCTGCTCGGGGGTGAAGGTCTGCTCGCGGCCGACGATCCGCTGTACCGACTCGGGCAGCCGCAGGTAGACCCGGTCGATCGTGTTGTTGATGGCGGCGATCCGGCGGGCGACCCGGCCACCGACGTCGAAGGTGCCGAACTGTTCGGCCCGGCGGCCGATCTGCGGGGCGACCCGCTCGGTGACCGTGCCGATCCGGCCGCCGAGCGCCGCCGGCCGGCCAACGCGGGAGGCGCTGACGGCCTTGCCGGCGAGGACGTCCGGGGAGAGGAACAGGCGGGCGAGCGCGTCCGCGGAACCGGAGAAGAACTGGTAGGCGTCGGTGCCGACGAAACGCTCGACCTCCTCTTCGTCCAGGATGTCCTTGGTGCCGAACATGAGGACGAGCGCCTGGCCGGGGCTGCGGGACTGGGCGATCTCGTTGGCTTTGCGCCACGTGTCGACGTCGAACAGGGCGACGATCCCCCCGAGGGGACCGCCGCCGATGCCCTGTTGGGCCTGCCAGGTGGGGGAATCGGCGAGTGAACCGGCGGTGAACGCCATCGACAGCGGCTCGGCGACCCCTTCCCGGTAGGCGGTCTCGAGACCCCGGTTGATCTGCTGCAGCGGGCCGCGCAGGTGCTCCCGGCCGGGGATGGCGCCGATGACCGCACCGAAACCTTCCTCGGGGCCGAAGATGTTCCCGGCGAACTGGGCGGTGCGGGACGTGACGGTGGCGTTGATCGTGCCGAGGATGCCGTCGACGTCGTCGTCGACAAACGGGGCGCGGGCGAGGTCCCACACCAAACCCGGGATGGCTTGTGCGCCACCACCGATGCCGGTGACGAACCGGTGGATACGGTCGAGGAAACCCACGGGTCAGGTCTCGGTGCGTTCGTAGTAGTCGGGCGGGAGCTGGGAGCGGATGCGACGGTAGAGCTGCCGCACCTCCGGCGAGGAACCGGGCCGTGAGGCGAGGATCTCAAGGACGGGGAGCATCTGCGCCCACAGCACCACGGACGGGTCGGGTCCCTGCGGCATGGCCGGCAGTGCCTCGGGACCGGGGCCGGGGCCGACCGGCAGCCCGGCGGTGACCGGCTCGGCGGGCCGGCTGCTGGGCGCCGCGAAGAGCCCGCCCTGCGGGGGCGGCTGGACCTGCTGGGCGGCTTCGACGAACGCGGCGAGGTCCGGTTGACCGCCCCGACCGCCGGCCGCTTGCTGGGCGCGTTCGGCGGCGGCCACGAGCGTGTCGGTGGACCGGTCCGGCAGCGGCGCGACCCGCTGGGCCTCCTCGTTGCGTTTCCGGGACCCGTAGGGGCCGCCGGTGTAGGAGACGGGGGCCTGGGCGGGCCCGCCGGGCGCGGCGACCGGCGGCAGGTCGGTGCGGTTGCGGCGGGGGCCGGGGCGTGGCTTGCGAGGCACGGCTCAGCCTCCTGCGGGTCCACCGCCAGGTGGGGCGGCCATGAGAGCGGCGATGACCTGCTCGAACTGTTCGGGGTTGGACGGGGGTGCGCCCTGCTCCGCGGGTGGGAGCGCCATCTGGCCGCCGGCCTCGGGGGCGTTGAGGCCGGGCATGGCACCGGGTGGGAGCACCTGGTCGGGGGCGATCGGCCCCTGCGCGGCGGTGGCCTGCCGCTCCTGGGCCTCCTGCTGGGCCTGGGCGATCGCGTCCTCGATCATCTTGCCTTCGCGCACCAGCTCCCGGACCCGGGCCAGGTCGGTCCACGCCATCTGCCCGGAGGCGACGAGCTGCACACCGGACATGACGATGGCGTCGTCGAGGGCTTCCTCGATGAGCGCGCGCTCCTCCGCGTCGGGGTTGTCGACGAGCGGGTGCTTGGCCATGCCGGTGCGCCGGGAGAGCATCCGGGCCTGGTTGAGCGCCGCGATGGCGACCGTGGCGTTCTGGGCGTCCATGCCCGGCATCGGGTAGGCGACCACCGACTTGCGGGTCTCGGTCCAGATGTCAACAGGCCGGTAGGTGACGTGCCGGTTGGTGCCCTCCCAGCCGGAGAACACCGTGTACTTGCGTCTCGGCCAGTAGCCGAGCTCGGTGGCGGCCACGGCCTCGTTGATGACCTCGAGGGCGTAGCCGATGATCCGGTGGGCCTCCTTGAGCCGCGGGTCGACCGAGTAGGAGGCGAGCTGGGTGACGGTCTGGCCGGAGCGGATCGACCCGGTGGACTCGCCTTGGAAGACCGCCGGGTTGCCGGAGGAGAGCCGGGCGGCCCGCTCGAGGTTCGACATCTGCACCTGGGTTTGCGGGCCGGGGGCGAGGTTGAGGGTCTGGACGGTCCGGGCGTTCTGGACCAGGTTCACCTTGCCGGTGCGCCCGTCGTGGAACTGGCCGCCGACGATCTCGGGCTCCTGGCCGTTCTCGCCGAGCACGACGAGGTGCGGGAACACGGCCTTCTCGGAGGCGATGAAGTCGAGGGCGGCGAGCTTGTTGAGCACATCGGTGTGCGGGATGATCCGCGACACCGTGGCGATCATCCGGTCGAGGGTGACCGCGGCGGGGCAGACGGCGGTGACCATCCCGGCCCGGTTCGGGTAGGCCCGGAGCAGGAAGCTCTGGTCCATCGAGTGGTCGCCGTAGAGCACCTGGCCGGTGGCCGAGTACCGCCGCAGGTAGCTTTGGGTGGCCCGCTTGCCGAGGATGCCGATGAAGCAGTGTTCGGCGTCCTGCCATTCGAGGACGTCCCACAGGTCGTCGTCGCTGGTGGTGTGACGGTCGATGAACTCGGCGACCTCGGGGTAGAGCGCCTTGAGGTGCTGGGGGGACCGGCCGTAGACGAAGGCGATGTCGCGGGGTGCCCGGATCTCGTCGGTGCCCATCGGTTCCGGGTAGGTGAGCATCGGGTCCCGGGTGACGATCCGGGCGCGCTTGGCCTCGTGGTCGGGTTCGACGAACAGGCAGAAGGTTCCGTAGCCGTAGAGCTGCCGGTAGCCCTTGGCGAGCCGCAACGGCAGGTGCGACTCGTAGTAGGTGGCCCCCCAGGCTTCTTTGCGCAGCTCGGCTCGTCGCCGATGTGATTGCGCGGTGGGGTCGACGGCGGGTGCCCACAGGGACGGGAGGGTGTCGTTGGCCCGGGTGGCGAAGCCGTCGACGGCGTCGGAGATGATCTGGGCGGCGAGCGCCGGGAACTCGGGTTCCCCCTCGACGTCGTGGAGGGGGAACACGATCGCGTTGTTGTAGCGCTCGGCGACGTCCATCATCTGCCGCTTCACGAGCGTGTCGGTGAGGCGGCGGTGGTGGACGGTCTCGACCGCGCGGTGCCAGGCGTCCTCGTAGCGGCGATAGCGGTCCGGGACCGGCATCGCTCAGTCTGCGAGGATGGCGCCCCCGACGCCGCCGTCGGGCCGCGGCGGGCTGGCGGTGCGGTGGCCGACGGGCCGGCGCCGCATCGAGGGGGTCTGCGCGACCTCGCCCGGGCGGTACTCCTGGCCGCCGGACTCGGCCCGGCTGGTGTTGACGGTACCCGCGGGTGCGTGGTGGCGGGCGGGTCGCACCCGGTGGGGCTTGTGCGTGGGGTTCGGGTCGATCGCCATGCGCTACTTCCCCTTCTTCTTGACGGCACCCTTGGCGGCCTTCTTGGCCGCCTTCGCTGCACCCTTGGTGGCCTTCTTGGCGAACTGGCCGAGTCGGTACCCGCCGCGGAACCGGCGTGCCATCACGTCTCCTGTCTGAACTCGGACACAGGATGTGCGGACCTAGCGTACCCCGACGGGGTATCCGCGTGGCGATGGCCGCCGGTGTCCCCTCCCCCACCGGCCGGACATGTCCCCGGGCCGCCACGGTGTGCCACCGACGTGCCAGCTCGGGTCTTCCCCCTCGCGGCGCTGCTTCTTGCGCTTGCGCTGCCACCCGAGCCAAGTGAACCAGAGCGCCATGACGAGGTCCTGGCGGAGCAGTTTCGGGTCGATGTTGGGCCGCCAGGCGAGCAGCTCGGCCCGCAGCGGCTCCATCGCCCGCCGGCAGTCGTCGGTGGCGTCGGGGAAACGGATCTCGCCTTTGATGAACGAGCCGGCCATCGCCCCGACACCGAAGGTGAAGTCCCACTTGTTGGCGCCGGTCTCGTGCTCGACGACGCGGAACCCGAAGGTGCGGGCCAGTTCCCGGAGCCGGTCGTCGCGTGCGAGACCCCGCTGCTGGCTGTTGCGTTCGACGACGAGCTCGGTGAACCGGAGCTGGCACATGCCCCGGATGATCTCGAAGATGTCCTCGTTGCGGGCCAGGCCGTAGTCGACCCGGGCGGCGAGGATGCGGAACTCGGTGGCGGTGGTCTGCGCGACGACCATCGCGTTGCCGCCGCCGAGGGCCGGGTCGAGCCCGGCGATGGTGAGCGAGACGAGGTGCGGGTCCCGGACCCCGTAGGTGAGGTTCGGGTCCCGGGCGGCGTCCAGCATCTCCTCGGTGAAGGTGTTCGCCCCCGCGGTCTGCGGGGCCATCATGTAGGCGGTCTGCCACGCTTCTTCGCCGACGATGGCTCGCTTGTCCTCGAGCGCGTCGATCGGCCACATCTCCGGGCAGTACGAGTTGCCGTGCTCGTCGAGGGCGGGGATCTGCACGACCCGCATCATCCGGTCGGGGATCTCGGCGGCGAGCCGCTCGTAGACGTCGCCGACGCCGACCCGGGTGCCGATGATGACGATGCGGCCGTTGCGACCCGGCCGGGAGAAGAACGTTTTGCGGAGCCGGTCGAGGATGCGGTCGGTGTCGCCGATACCTTCGGCGGACTGGATGTCGTCGAGGATCAGCCAGTCGCAGCGGGCACCGTAGATCTTGGAGCGCCAGCCGGCGATCTGGAAGGTGTAGTCCTTGCGGCCCGACGCCTTGGAGACCCGGATGTAGCTGGCGTTCCAGGGCTTGTCCCGGTCGAGGGTCGGGTCGCGGAAGGGGCCGTAGCGGGCCACCCACTCGGGGATGTGGGCCTCATAGCTGGTGTCGGGGTCCTCGTAGTCGGGGTTGGTCATCCGCTCCTTGACCATCGAGAGCACCTTCGCGGCGGGGCTCTGGCTGTCGACGGTCTCGGAGACGTAGAGGATGCGGGTGTTGGGGTCGTGCGCGATCTGGTCGCACACCCAGTCGGTGATGAGGGTGGTCTTGCCGGCCTCGGGCGGCACGAGGATGAGGGTGATGCCCCCCGGTGGGGTGTCCTCCATCGCCTCGATGATCCGGCGCTGGTGGGTGAAGGTCTCGTAGCCGAAGTAGTAGCGGCGCCGGGTGATGAAGTCGTGGTCGACGGGGATGTCCTGGTCGATCCCGGCACGCACCCGGTCGACCCGGAGCCGGAAGTCGTCGAAGCGTTTCCGCCACACCCGGTAGGTGTTCTCGGAGATGCCGACGGCCTCGCAGGCTTCCTTGACGGTGTGCCCGGCGATCAGGTGGTTGATGAACGACTCGCGCTTGGCTTCGGCGCGGGCGAGCCGGCGCTGCTGGGAGGGTGAGAGGTGGGCGCGGGAGGGTTCGTAGTAGGAGCCGGGCTCGGGGGGTGGCACGGGCGGGGACTGGATCTCGAGGAGCCACTCGGGCTGGGGTGGGCGGACGCGCAGCAGCTCGGCGCGCAGGGCCACCAGGTCGTCGTGGGTGTCGACGCCCCAGCCGGGCAGGTAGGCGAGGCTGGTGCCCAGGTGGTCGGTGGTGCGTTCGGTGCGCCAGCGGCGGGGTGGGTTGACCCGGACCGTCTCGTCGGCCATACCCCCGGAGGGTAGCGGGGAGAGGAGCCCGGCCCGGGTCGCGGCCCGGACCGGTGACGTCCACCCTTCGGAGAAGGACCACGTCCCGCCGTGGGACGCGCCGGGCATAGCACGTGTCCAGCCTTGGACAGGACGCGCAGAGCCCCCGCTGGCTGGGGGGCGGGGGCTCTGGGGACGCCGTCGCTGATGGTGTGCAGGGACCTCCGCTGGGAGGGGATGATGCGTGCCCCGGCCCTCGAGGCGGCAGGCAGCGAGGCCCCGGGGCCGGGGGCACGGCGTAACCACCCGGCGGGGAGTGTATCAGGCCCGTGTCCGCCAGTGCCACCTCCGGTACAGCTCGTCGAGGTCGGGTGGCGGGGCGGCCGGCCTGGGTTTGGGCCACACCCCGATCCAGCGGCCGACGGCCCAGATGGGCAGCCACAGCGGCACGTACACCGAGACGACGGCGGCGGCGACGGCGCATGCCCAGCGTGGCCAGCCGCGGTTCTCGCCGATCTCCCAGCCGACGATGAGCCCCCAGCCGTAGGCGCCGATGATCGCGGCGACGACGGCGGCGGCCATGATGGCTTCTGCCATGCTCCTCCCCTCTCAGGCGGCGTCGATGAGGCGACCGTAGGCGGCGACGAGCCGCAGGTGTCCGCGGCGGACGGCGCGGGGGGTGGGCTGGCCGCCGTCGGGGGGCGGATCGAGGCGGGTGTGGAGGACCCGCAGCACCTTGGCGGGCACTTCGAGGTGCCGGGCGGCGCAGTCGGGGCCGATACCGAAGGTGACCGACGGGGGGTCTTCGACGGGCCGGTGGCAGAAGAGGCATTTCCGGTGGGGGGCTTGGGCGGCGAGGAACCGGAGCAGGCTGACGGGGCCGAGCTCGTCGTCGGGGGTGAGGGTGTGGAGCGGGGCCTGGCCGCGGTAGTCGGTGCGGATGCCGGGGTGCGCGGGTAGGAGCGCCTCGGCGTAGCGGGCGGTGCGGCGGCGGTTGTGCCGGACCCGGTAGACGGTGCCGTCGGCCGGGTCCCGGAAGAAGCCTGTGTGCTCCGTGTCGATGATCTTGGGCATGGTTGTGTCCCCCGGTCTGAGCACAGCCTATGACACGTGTTGGGCCGAGTCCATGTGTTCTCCGGCCCAGGCGGCCCGTGCGGCCTTGGAGCCTTCGCGCACGTCTTCGAGCATCTCTTGGATTCGGGCTGCGGCTTCGGCGTCCGACACGCCGGGTGGCAGCGGGTAGCCGGGCTCGAAGCCGGCGGCCCGGACGGCTTCCACCCACTGGTCGAAGCGGCCCATCCCGGCTCGGACGCCGGCCTCGGAGGTGCGGGGTTCGGGTTCGGGCCGCCAGGTCTGGTCCCAGTCGACTCGGCGGACCGGCGGGCCGTGGCGGAGCGCGTCGATGAACTCGGCGATGGCTCGGACGGTGGGCCGGGGCCGGAGGGCGCGGGTGCGGGGGGTGAGGTTGGCTTCGGCGAGCATGAGGGCGGGGGCGCCGCGGCGCGAGGCGGTGATCCGGCCGGGGGTGTCGAGCCGGCGGGCCCGGCGGGCGGCGGAGCGCCGCTGGGTGTCGTCGAGCTGGCCGATCCAGAGGATGCGGCGGTGGGTGGCGACGGCTTCGAGGTGGTGGGCGATCTGGGCGGCGCGGTCGTCGATGCAGCCGGGGCAGGACCAGCCGCCGCCTCGGATGAAGACGCAGCCGACGACGCCGCCGCGGACGATGCCGATGACGAGCTTGCAGTCGGGCCGGTGTGGGCGCGGGTCGGCGATGTCCGCTTTCTGACTACCGGTGGCGTTGGTCATGTGTTGTGCCGGGTGTGGTGCGCGAGACGGTCGGGGGGAGGGGGCCTGGGCGTGGTGCAGGAGTTGGCCCATGTCCGCTTTTCGACTACCGGAGAACGGCGTTCTCGGTGGGTGAATGTCCGCTTTTCAACATCTAGGGATGGTATGTCGAAAAGCGGACATTTCGGCCCGGGGCCGGACAGGCGTTGTGCCGGTGTTGTGCCACGACCGGTAGTTGAAAAGCGGACATTCGGCGGGGTGGGTCAACTCTTGTGCCGGGACAGCTCCCGCTCAAGGAACTCCCGCACCGCCTGGCGGATCAAAGCGCCACGGGAAACGTCACGGGCACGAGCCAGAGCATCCAGACGGGCCACGTCCGCCGGCCTCATCATCACAGGGACACGCTTCACCTTCACGCCCACAGTGTGACACAGCGTGGACAGGAGTTGTGCCACTGTCACGCACATACGTGGGTGGCCCCCAGCGAAGCTGGCGGGCCGGGGGTGGGATGGCACAGAAGGGGTCGTTCTGTACCGGAATGGGCCGAGACTGACCGGCTTGGGCCGGCGGGGGCCGACGATGCATGAGAGTGCACGAGAATGACCGTGGACCGGGGGCCGGCGGGGGGACGGGGGACGGCCCGGGCCGGACGGGGACGGCCCACACGTCCCGCCACCAGCCACCCTCGTATTGCGCACCCAAGTCGGGGCCGAGTTCCGCCACGGGTGAACTCGGCCGTTGCCCATCGCGCGGCTCTCGGCCCGGCCCCTTGCAGTGTGCGCTTCGGCCCCTTCGATGTCGGCCCGGATGTCCCCTGCCTGCCACGGCCCGTGCGAGGTCGGGGCCGTTTTCGAGGTCGGCCGGGCCCGTGTGCCCTGCCCATGTGCGGTCCCACGTTGGACACAACTTGTGCGGGACGGGTACGCTGGTGGCATGCGTAGCCACCCTCATGACAACGGACTGCTACCCGTGCGGTCCGTTTTGCCCTACCCCTTGAACCGGCTCGGAACCGCAGACGACCGGACCGAGTGGACTGACCATGGCGAGGTCCCCACGTCGCTGGTCGCCGCGCTGCTGCTCGATGACATTGCGGAAGCGCACGGACTCATGCTCCCTGACGATCGTGGGACCTGCCACGCGTGCGCCTCGTGGGCCGAGAGCGATGAGGATGGGTTCCCCCACCATCTTTCGTGGCGTCACGAGTGGCGCGTGCGGGACCGGAAGTCCGGCCCCTGCCTCGAGGCGCGGTTCACCGGTTTGCAGACGGACATCGAGTGGGCCGTGACGTGCTACGAGGCTGGCGCGGTCCGTTGGGTTCACACCCTCGGGACCTATCCGCTCGGACAGCTCGAGGACTGGGTCGACGGCCGGGCCGAC
>ERZ777003.3991-NODE-3991-length-13114-cov-6.169845_pt1 | contig 13114 bp, 7 predicted proteins | sample MGYA00374956_ERZ777003 | MGnify/ENA primary metagenome ERZ777003 (study PRJEB29302, sample SAMN06268252) | bioreactor metagenome | isolation source: Joint BioEnergy Institute, California, USA | place: USA:Joint BioEnergy Institute, California, USA | collected... | reverse complement strand
ATACATTTATTCTGTTGCCGGGCGTAGTCATATACTCGCTTCATGAAGGGGTTCGCTATTGTGAATCTCTCTTCAATCAGGAGTTCCGTTTCCTTGATCTCACTGGCAAGCCGGTCGCCCACCTGCTCTGCGATGACCTCGTATATATCATCCAGGCCAATGTCTTCTGCCGTTGCACGCGATCTCGCTTTCTCTTCGGCTCGGATCCTGCTCGCTTTGAATTGTGGGACAGGGATATCCTTTCTCCTTAGCTCCATGGCCACCAGATCGAACAGATCCGTTGGATAAAGCACATTGCGGAGAAGCGCCGTATCGTAAACATCGAATGAGATCACTTCATGATCGTCGATCATACGGCATAATCTTGCATATTCGCTGTCTATAGAATAGGTCACAGCAGGTTCTCCTTATCTCACTGATTACTGGACAGGAAGGCCAGGTAATTGTCGCACACGGTGTGCGAATCCCCGATCTCTTTAACCTCGCCTTTATGGAGCCAGATCGCCCTGTCCGTCAATTCCTTGATTTGCTCCGTATTGTGCGAGACCAGGATGACCGTCTTCCCGCTGTTCATCAGGTTGATCATGGTCTGGGTGCTCTTCTTCCTGAATTGCTCATCGCCAACTCCCAATATTTCATCCACGATCAGAATATCGGGATCCAGACGTGTCGCGATGGAGAAGCCCAGTCTGGCTCTCATCCCGGACGAGTAATTTTTCAGGGGAGTATGGATGAAGTCACCGAGCCCGGAGTATTCGACGATCTCATCGTATTTGCTGTCGATGTAGGCCTTGGACTTTCCGAGGATCGCCGCGTTGAGATAGATGTTCTCGGCGCCGGTCAGCTCCTGGTCGAACCCCGCTCCCAGCTCGAGCAGAGGCGCCACATTCCCGTTCACGGTCACCTGCCCCTCCGTCGGTTTCAGCACTCCGGCTATGATCTTGAGCAGCGTGCTCTTGCCCGCGCCGTTGTGGCCGATTATCGCCACCCGCTCGCCTTTGCGGATGCTGAAACTGACGGACTTCAGCGCATAGAAGTCCGTATAGTCCAGGTGCCTTTTCAGAGTTTTGACGATGAATTCCTTGATGCTGTCGACTCTTTCATTGGCCAGCCGGAATTTCATCGTCACATTTTTCACTTCAATATCTACAGTATCTACAGTGCCCATGAGTATCTCCCTCTATATATGGAGGATAAATTTGTCCTGATTTTTCTCAAAGACCAGAACCCCGATGATCAGACTGACCATCGCCAGGCCGACGCATATCAACAGGTTGGCTGCTTGCGGTGCAACTCCCAGATATACGCTGTTTCGGAACCCTTCGATAAAGTAATATACCGGGTTGTAGGACAGCACGAACTGATATTTGTCCGGAATGATGTCCGGCGGATAGAAAATGGCAGAGACAAAATGAAGCGCGGTAATCAAGACACCGTATATGTGCTCTATATCTCTGAAAAATACCGTTACGGTCGCCAGCAGCAGGCTGATGCCGCAACTGAAGATGAAGAGCAGGATCAGATAGATCGGCGCATACAACACATGGATCGTCACATCCGCCTTGGTCACGATCATGATCAGCACCAGGTCGATGAGCGAAATGGCGAAGAAGATGAAATTCGACAGAATCGTGGAAAGGGTGATGATATATTTCGGAATATAGATCTTGTTGATCAGATGCGATGCATGGAGCACCGAGTTCATGGATGCCATGGTGCTGGATGCAAAGAAATTGAAGGTCAGAAACCCGCACAGCATATACACAGGGAAATTATCGATGCTTGTCTCAAACAAGGTAGAGAATACAAGCATCAAGATGAGCATATGGAGCAGCGGATTCAACAAGCTCCACAAGATGCCAAGAAAGGAGCCTTTGTACTTTTTCTTCACATCTTTCTTCACCAACAGGGAGAGTAAGAATGTGTACCTGCGAAACGTCTTCAGATAAGTGATGTACTTCTTCATTTCTGACCCCATATCCCTTTCGTCGTATGTCTGCGATCTTCGCCCGGACTTAGCGCCTCGGGATCATCTTGCTGCCCACATATCGCACGGTGGACAGAAGCAACATCCACTCGATTCGCAGCGCCCTGCGTACAGTTGCCCGCGTCTTGCCCGAATCGAATGACGGGAGGCCCTTGATTCCCTCGCTGGTTCCCTTCAAGTAGGATCGGCCATAACCCTTTAAAACAAAAAAGGCTGCCTTGATCATGATGCCCACGAGGATAAACAAGGCGTTCAGAACCTTCAGCGCCAGCGGCAGGTTCTTCGCCAACATCCAGATATTGTTCCTGGCCGAGATTCGGACCTTGAAGTCATTGTACTTGCTTCCGCTGGTCGCGCTGCCGATGTGCTCCACTTCCGCGGCCGGGCAGAACACATTTTTGTACCCGTGCAGATTGGCGCGGAATCCGATATCCACATCCTCCAGATAGGCGAAGAATCGCTCATCGAAATAGCCGATCTCTTCGAATACCTGCCTCCTGTAGATCGCCGCTCCGGCGCAAGCGCTGAAGATCCTCCGCTGCCTTTCGTATCTGTCGCTCGGCTGGCCGTCTCCGGTCTTGTACGCCCAGCCCAGGATGGTCAGCTCATCACCGGCCGTGTCGATGATGCCGGGCTCCGAGTGACGAAGCATCTTGGCTCCCGCCGAGAAGATCTCGGGATCGGCCTCCATGCATGCGACCAAGGCCTCGACGAATCCGTCTCTCGCGAAGGCATCATTATTAAACAGAATGACATAGCGGGCATTGGTGGCGCGTATACCCTGGTTGACCGCCGCGGCGAATCCCACATTCTCGCTGTTCTCGATGAGGGTAATATCCGGATAATGCGTCTTGATCAGGGGCACACTGGTATCAGTCGAGTGATTGTCAATCACGATGATGTTCGGTTTATGATCGATTTGATGATAGACACTGGCGATACAATCTATTATATACTTCTCTCCATTATAGTTCGGTATCACGATCGATACATTCATAGACTGCATCCCTTTGCAGATATTCAATCGAAATCATTGTAACAAATCTCAGCCTCATTCGCTATCATTCTACATATATTAACAATCATCAGTGGATGAAAACCATTCTTTCCTTCTTCATCCCGCCATCATCTGATAAAATGTAAGAGATACTAACTTACAGGTGAAATTGATCATGTCCAAAGCAAAAAATGCATCTGTCAACGTCCAGGCCAATTCGAATCAATACGCATTCTGGCTCATCGCCGCATCCATCATCGCCTATCTCGGTGTTGCCCCTTTCTTCAAGGCCCTGTTCAATGGAGGGGTGCGCAACAATCTGTCCGCCTACATCTTCAATCAGCCGATCTATGCAGCGCTGATCTTCACCTTTCTGCTCAGCCTGTGCTTCGGCTGCTTCTTGCTCGTCAGAGGCCAGCTCGCGTTGCTTCGGGGAACCGCGATCCCGCTGGTGTTGGTCTGGCTTCTCCCGGTCACTTATCTGATCACCCTGTGGGCATCTGCGGTGTCCACCTCCCAGACGATCCATGCGATCGTCATCCAGTGCATGTACGCCTTCTTCTTCATGTTCGCCATCTTCCTGGCGCGATCTGACAAGGGATCGGCCGTGCTGGCGACAGCGATCATGGGTGTCGGGTATGTGATCGTGATCTTCGGCTTCCTGAACTGGTTCGGGACCCACATCTATCGCGATGCGGTCACCCTGGAGCCGGGGCGCCTGAGACTGACTTCCGTCTTCCAATACGCCAATGCCTATGCTGCCTTTCTGATCGCCCTGTTGCTTGCTTCGCTCTATCTGCTGATCCGTTCCCATCAGCGGATCGTGCAGATCATCACGGCAGCGATGATCGTCCCGACCTTTCTCTCGCTGATCCTGACCTTCTCGCGCGGCGGTCTGGTCATGCTGCCTGTCATCGCCTTTGTCCTGCTGTTCCTGCTGCCGTTCCGTCATCAGCTGATCTTCGTCATCTACAGCGTCGTGGCCGGCCTGATCAGCTTCCTCTGCACACCTTTCCTGTCGGACATCGGCCTGCAACAGTTTGAGCAGCCCGTGGCAGGCAGGTATCTGGCGGGGGTTGCGGTGGTGCTGGGAGCAGCTCTGCTCTTTGCCGGCTTCGCCCACGTGATGAACCGGTATATCAACCCGAGGTTGGAAGCCGGACTGACTCGAATCGATGTGAAGAGGGCATCCCGATATCTCATTCCCGTCATCGGCGTGGCATGCGGCTGCCTGCTGGCCTTCCTCCTGCTGGAGACCAGCGCGGTCAAGCTGTTGCCGGAGTCCTTGCAGCAGAGAATCTCGAACATCAATCTGGATCAGCACAGCGTGCTCGAAAGGGCGACCTTCTACCGCGACTCGATGAAGATCATCCGGGACTATCCCGTCTTCGGGGCTGGCGGCAGCGCCTGGGCGCAGCTGTATGAACATTATCAGAACAACCCTTATTCGACCACCCAGGCTCACAGCTACTTTATCCAGCACTGGATCGAGACGGGCAGCGTCGGGCTGATCGTCCTGTTAGCATTCATTGCCGTTGTTTATTGGCGATATCTGCGCTATCATCGCATTCATGGAACTGACCGGAACAGCAATCTGTCCGTCGTGTTCTTCATCTTCACGATCGCGATCCTGCTGCACAGCCTGATCGATTTCGACATGTCGTTCGTCTATATCGGCAGTCTCGTCTTCCTGTGTCTGGGTGTTCTGACTGGCGTATCGGGGACGGCCATGGCTTCAGCAGCCTCACTGACCACAAACGGGTGGAAGCGATGGTTGATGCCTGCCCTTGTGATCGGTCTGTCTCTGGTGCTGCTGGTCACTTCGGTCCGCTTCCAGACAGCAGCCAACCATTATGTCGAAGCCCTGGGCAATTCCCGCCAAGGCCAGCTGGACAAGATCCAGACACCGCTCGATCGGGCGATCAGGCAGTTCCAGCATGCGGACTATCTGGGCTACCGGGCCCGGCTGATGCTGGAAGTCTATCGTCAGACCGGTGATGAGCAATATGCGGACGAATTCCTCAAGACGGTGGAACAGCTGCTGAAGCGTGAACCCGTCAATCAGGTCGCATGGGATGCCAGGCTGCAGTATTACCTGCACAAGAACGACTGGGCAGAAGCGGCAAACGTCCTGGAAGCCATGCTGGAGCAGGCCCCATGGAATATCACGCTGTACGACACGATGATCAGCGTCAAGCTCCAGCTGGCCAACGAATCTGAATCGTCAACCCGGGATGCCTACATGGATCAGGCGCTCGGCTATTATGAGGAGATCCTGGCGCGCATCGAGCAACTGAACCATCTCCCGGAGAATCAATTGCCGGGCAAGGAATTCGATGTGAACCCCAATATCGCGCATAATATCGCGCAGGTCTATCTCTTGCGCGGTCAGTATCAGCAAGCCGCCGATCTCCTGCGGCCTTACGCAACAGGCTCCGCCGCTTCATCCGAACTGGACATCAGCATCACCAGAGCCTATCTTGCCGCCTTGATCCTCCTGGGTCAGCCTGACGAAGCGCTGTATCAGGACTTCGTCGGCCAGCATCCGGAGGAAGGCGATCAGATCGATCAGCTTGTGATCCATTTCGCCAGGGACTAATCTACAAGGAGATACGGGAATGATCAAACTGTTCAAGAACCACCATCCGCTCTTTACAACGGTGCTCGTGTTGTTGTCGCTGTTTTTCATCGTGGCGCCATTTTACATGGGAGTCGCCAATGGTCATGAGCTTCATCTGGAGATTCCGCTTTACGTATCGTTCATCTTCGCCTCGATCCTGATCATCCTGCTCGCTGCTTATCTGTATCGTCACGAGCAACTGATCACAGGCCGGGACTGGTTCCATGTCCTGGCCTGGCTGCTGCCCGTCAGCTTCATCATCGCGTCAGGCTCTGCCGCTTCTGTGCAGAGCACGATTCACAGCATCTGGATCCAGTTCTTTAACGTCGCCCTGTTTCTCGTCGGGTACTACTTCACCATGGCGAAGAACACCCTGCGTCCGTTTATCTTCATCCTGCTTCTGAACGGATACATCCTGATCCTGTTTACCCTCAGCGAGTGGCTGGGGACAAGCTTCGTCGCCAACTCCGTCGTTTACTCGATCGGCGATTACCGGATCTTCTCGCCTCTGCTCTATCCGAATACGTACGCGGCGCTGATGATCGCCTTTTTCTTCGTGACCAGCTATCTGACGGTCACGACGGAGCATCGGGTATATCGGTTCTTCAGCTCGTTCCTTGTCATACCGGCGCTGCTGTCCCTGATCCTGACCTATTCCCGCGCCGGCTACCTGATCTTCGTCATCCTGTATTTGCTGATCCTGTTCGTCATGCCGTTTATCAAGCAGCTTCAATATCTGGTCATGTCCGTTCTGGCCGCCGTCATGACCCTGGGCATCTATCCCTTCATCTCCAGGATCGGCATCCGGCAGCAGACGGACTTTCAGTTCGGGTCCTATCTGCTCGGTTGGTTGATCCTGCTTGTGGCTTCTGCGCTGTACATGATCGTGTCGGTTTATCTCGTGCCCCGCTTCGACAAGTTGCTGGAAGAACGGCTGACCCATCGTTCCTTCCGTTCCTATGCCAGATACATCATTCCGGTCGCCAGCATCCTGATGGTGATCCTGGGCGCGATCGCCCTGACCAACGAACATCTCATCCGCCTGTTGCCGGATCCGCTTGAGAACCGGCTGGGCAATATCAATCTGCGTCAACACAGCGTGCTGGAGCGGATCACCTTCTATAAGGACGGATTGCGGATCATCGAGGATTACCCGCTGACGGGGGCCGGCGGCGGAGCATGGAATTCCTTGTACGAGGAGTACCAGAGCAATCCGTATGTCACCAAAGACCCGCATAGCTATTATCTCAATCATGCGATAGAGACCGGAATGGTCGGGCTCATCCTCCTGCTGGCTTTTCTGTCCTTTGTCTATATCCGGTTCATCCGGAATCGCGTCAGCGACCCGGGGTACCCATACCGGTTTGTCTTCTTCGTGTTCGCCAGCAGCATCCTGCTTCACAGCCTTGTGGACTTTAATATGGAATTCCTGTATGTGAGCGGGTTCGTCTTCTTATGCCTGGGCATCATGAGCTCCCGCACTTCCGAGGCGGTAACTGAAGTGAAACATAAAGGCAAACACAAGCCGCAGCGATCCTTATTCAAGCTTGCTTATCTGGGCTCCATGTCGATCCTGGCGGTCATCATCCTGTTCTTCGCGGCCCGTTCAGTATATGCCAACAAACTGTTCACCCATACGATTGAGGAACTGAACGAAACGATCCCCGCCGATGAAGCGTTGAATACCTTCTACAGGATCCTGGACATGAAGCCGAACCATCCGCATTATCTGCTCGGGACGATCTCGCTGCTGCAAGCTTTCTATGATTATTCGCAGGATGAGACATTCCTCGACCACGCTCAGCACTATATCGATCGTCTGAAAACGGTGGATGGACATTTCATCGGGATACCCGAATTCGAAATTAACAACTATATCAAAAAAGCGGACATCCAGGGCGCTGCAGATGTCTCGATATATTGGCTGCAGAGGTTCCCCTGGAACCTGACCATGTATGAAAGCACGATCACCCTCCTGCATCAGCTCGGCATGCAGCAGTATCAGATGAACGAGGAGCCTGTCCGTTGGGATCAGGCGATCGAACTCTACGAGACGATGAAGCGTCAGGTTGCGAAGATCGAAGCGCTGCCGGATGAGCAATTGCCGGGCAGGGAGTTCATCATCACAGACACCGTGGCGCACATCATCGCGGACATCTATTACTATCGCGGTGATTACTCGCAGACGATATCCGTCCTGGAACAGCATGTTGCTCCGCTCGACATGAGTCAAACCCCAGAGATTCTGCGGTTGTATCTGTCCGCGCAGATCCGGTCAGGCGTCCTGAACGAGGAGTTGTATCAGCAATTCATCGGACAATATCCTGATGATCGCAAAGCCCTGGAGCGCTTGATGCAGGAAGGAGCTTCTTCCTGATCGTCAAGCAACGGCCTGTATGAAAAATGACGGGGATCCTATCGGTCCCCGTCATGTTTATTGGCCTGGCTCGCCCGTCTTTAATATGTTGGCAAAGGGGTGTTCGAGTACCAGCTGAAGATTTTCTTCGATTTCAGCAACTGCCTGCTGGCGTCTCCGAAGACATCGTATATCTCGATGTGATAGCCGTTCGTACCTACCGCCGTCCGGACATCACCCGGTATCGGAAGCTCATACTTGCCCGAGCCAACCTTCATATCCTTGCCCAGAACGATATCTGCCTCGAAGCGTTTGTCAGCAGCGACGATGACAAACCTCATCTTGTGGTTGGCGAGTTCATGCTGATACACAACGCGTGACAGCTCATACTCGAAATTCAGGGAAGCGGCGCCGTTGTTGATATACAACCTCACATCATCCATCGACAGGGTGTAGTTGGCCACCTTGAGATCCTGGAATTCTTCCTTGACCTCCTCCACATCCTTCGGAACCCTCAGCAAGTAAGCCTGCTTGTACGATTCCTTGTCACTCAGCTGCGTGCCAAGCACCAGCTCGACCGATTCCACCTCGAAATCCTTCGGGATCTCCGTCGTGACGGGAATCAGGGATTTGCCAGACGGCATCGTCAATACTTTATTGTCCACGATCTCAGCAGGGAAGTAAATGTTGCCATTAATCTTGTAGAATCCGACCAGCTGCTCGAGTGTGGCGAACCTCGGTTCCATGTTCGTCATGACGACCGATGTGTACAGGATATCGTTCTCGGAAGCATTGTACTTATGGTAGTCCACCACCTGAACCTTGCTCATCTTGCCGGTGGTATTGGTGTTGATCACATCCGCGTACTCCAGGCTGAACTGGTCGGAAGTATTCGCGAACTTCACGATCGGCACCGATTCATTCCCACGCTTCTCTTTCAGTTGGATCAGGAAATCATCGAATTCGAAGTTATACGGGATCTCCGTATTGAAGATGAAGGTTACCGACTTGCCCTTCTTGATGTTCAGGTTATTGTCGATACGGACGCCTTCAATCTCCGCCGGTTTGAGCTGGATCTTGTCCAATTCCATCGTGGCGGTCAGCTCGATATTGGGAAGCGCCGACTCATTCACCAGATTGGCCAGCTCCACTTCCACGCTGATGATGTCTGTCTCGTTGTTCGGCAAGCGCTGCAGATTCTTCAGAATGACTGTATACACGCCATCATCGGTCCTGTATTCATACCGCTCGTACTCGACAACATCCTCTTCGATGATCTCTGTGAATTCCTTGGGCAGCTTCATGATGATCTGCGGCAGAACAAGCTGATCCGTCTTCGTCACGATGACCAGATTCAGATTCTTCGGATCGACCGTGTTCGGCACCGTGGCCTGAAGCTTGATCGTGTTGTCGCTGTTCGGCAGCACGCTCACATCCGCTTCCGTCTGTTCAGCCGGATATAATAGCCCATTCGCGGTTTGCACATAATAGGTATAAGCAGGTATCTTCACGCTGAATTTGCCGTTATTTCTGGCCTTCAGATCGATCTTGAGCCTGTATTCCTTGTCCAATGCCACCGCCTGATAGCTCTCACCTGTAAACAGGATCGGCGAATTGTCGATCGTGATCCGTTTGCCAGCCGTCCAGGATACCGTGGGATCATATTGCTCGGTTACGGAGACCGTACCCAGATGTTGTTCATATCCCGCCACGGAGAAATTCCAGCGAATCGCCTGCAACGAGATATCGGACAGCTTCACCTGATCTCCTACCTGGGAGGTGAAAATGAACGTCCTGGTGGTACGCGGGGGTACCGTTGTCCCCTGATCATTGTTGATCAAGGTGACATTGTGCCGGGTACCTTGCTTCGTTAATACGCGAAGCCAATAGTAGTTGAATGACAATTCATTATTGCTTGCATTGTAGATGTCCGCCTTAAAGACCAATTGATTGCCCTGGGTTGTAGGGAACAACATCAGGTCATAGACGGTCATCTTGCTCTGACCTTCCAGGTTGATCACATGATTAACCAACCCTGCATTCGGATCCTTGGCTTCATCCGCTGCAAATGAGGCAAACGGAAACAGCATGGTCAGGATCACGATGATGGATACAGCCTTCAATCTCTTCTTCATGGTCTCATCCTCCCACTATATAGACGACGCCAGACAGCAGGAAGTTTCGTGTCATGCAAATTTCTTGCATTGATTGAAGGAATGATTCGATCCGAAAAAAGAAAAACACGTTTCAGGTCAGAGACCTGAAACGTGTTTTGGGTAGTACGGTGATTAGTTCTTCACGTTAACCTTGATGGAAGCAGTTACTCCACCGTAGTTAAGCGTTACTGTGAAGGACTTGACGTTGTCAGCCTTGATGCTTGCATTCGAACCACCGTTGTTTTGGATCGTCGGATATGCTACTTTGCTGTCCTTCAGGACGATATCCGAGATCGTTACAGCCGGCTTCGATACTGCAGAGCCATCACCGTATTCATAAGTGCCAGCGCCAGTCTTGTTAGCCTTGACACCGTATTGGTCCTTCAGTTCGAGCGTGAAGGTGCTGTAATCAACGATTGCGCCTGCATTGACTTCATATTCAGTAATCGTGTCGTTACCGTTCTTGAAGACTGCGGATGCAACCCTAGGAGCTACCTTGGAAACAGTACCTTGAACAGTTGCTTCCTTACCAAGAGCGTTGATAACAACTCTTACGGTGAAGGTCTTGGTGTCTTCATCTTGGTTGAACGTGAAGGTTTGAGCACGCAGTTCATAAGCCGACAGGTCAGACTTCGCGGACTTGGTTACGCCAGCCGGTTCGTACACATTGTACTCGGTGGTCGGGATCGTAACTTTCTTGCCGTCAGAAGTAATACCGGATACCTTCAGCTCACGAGCATAAGCTGTGCTTGTGCCGCTGTAGTTGTAGAAGGTGCCGATATCTGCAACTTCGATCGATTGAACTTCGGAGATCTCTACCGTACGGAACTCAGCGCTGAATTCGCTGCCCGTTACCAGTTTGTTGGACGGATCATAGATCTCGAACTTCAGCGTCTTGGTACCCTTTTGGTTACCCTTCAGAGCGATTGGAGTGCTGTCCAGCCAGTTGTCTGTAGCAACAACTGCATCGCCGTCATCGGATACCTTGATCTTGTAGTTCTTGTTCTTGATCATCTTTTCCAGCGAATCCTTGCTGATCACGCGACCATGTTGGTCTTCAACAACCAGCGAACCGTAGTCCAGCGACAGCGTCGTGCCTTTGAATACCAGCGTATTTTGGCCAGATGCGATGCCAGTGATAACCGTCGGCTTAGCTTCAGCCAGGATGTTCAGGCTGACGTTGCTTGGCTTGCCAGTTTGAGAGATGGCATATACATAGTTCAGACCTTGTTGATTAGCTGTGAACGTGATGTACAGGTTGTCGCCGTCCTTCTCAAACGTAGCTGTTCCGGACGGAACTGTTACGCGGATAGCCGGGTTGGATCCAGCAATTGCAGCGTTCAGGTCTGCAACATTTGTGATCAGGTTGCCTTGCTTGTCAACAACATTGACAGGGATCTTAACCTTCTCGCCAACAGCATATTGCTCAGAAGGAGTGAACAGGTTCACTTGGTCATAAACCGTACCTTCTGCAACTACAACCGTGTATTGAGCATTAGCAGCAGCAACCTTGGAAACGATGTTTACAGTGTTGCTACCAGGACGAACTGGATCAGTTGCAACATCCTTGTCAAGCTCCAGGAAGATCTTGTCTTCGTTGTCGATCTTAGCAGTCTTGATTGCGGACAACTTCAGGTTGGACAGACCGATGATTGCTGCGCTCAGGTCAGCATTCAGTTCGGAAACGTTAGTCATTGCATTGCCGTATTGGTCCTTAACTTCGATGATGAGCTTGTATTCGTTCAGGTCAGTCGAAGTTTCGGACAGTGTAGCGCCGTCCTTGTGGTACAGTTCAACAATCTTGATGTCGCTGGCGCGGGAAGATTCGCCGATCTTCAGCGTCTTGTCAGCGCGAGTGTTGGACTCCAGGTGGTAGATGGATACATAAACCGTATCATTTACCTTGAAGTCAGCTGCAGCTGTAACAGTCAGCGTACCGTTGGTTGCATTCGGAGCGCTGTCAGCGGAAGAGTAAGCCTGTACAGACGTGTTGTTGATTTCTTCACCGTATTGGTTCTTCACGGAGTAAGGAATCTTCAGGATGTTAGCGTTGGAACGAGGCAGCGCAATTGTGTCTTGAGCTGTGATCTCGATGGATGCTACCCTCTCGTTCTCAACAGCAGTAGTAGCGGTCAGAGCCTGGTCGGACAGACCGGAAACCGTTACGCTGTATTCTCCTTGCGTCAGCTTGGAGTTCAGCTCGAGCACTACAGCTGTCTTGGCATCGTTCCAGGTGGACTTGCCAACGCTTACCGTGTTAGTGCCCTTCTTGACAGTGATGGAAGCCTTGGAATCATCAACAGCCTTGTTGAAGGCTACTTCCAGCTTCTTCGCGCCTACAGCCTTGAACGAAGCGATTGCTACAGCAGTCACTTCATAGCCAGGCAGGCCCAGCTTGTAACCCAGCGGTACACCTTCGCCATTCACGTTGGTGTCCAGAGTTACCAGCGTTACAACTGCCATCGTGCCACGACTAGCAACAGCAGTCATGTCAGTGCCTTCTGCAACCAGGCCGAGTTCAACAGCCTTGGCAGGAACGTCTTCATAGGCTACTTCGTCATAGCCAAGTGCACGGAGCAGGAATTGCAGAAGTTGTTGAACAGTCAGCGCTTGGTCGTAACCGAATACGCTGCCGTCTTCTACACCCTTAGTCAGGCCGTTTTCCTTACCCCAGGAGATGTAGCCGTCGAAGTCCGGGTTAGCAACATCCGGCCAACCATGAGTGTTCGGATGGTTCTTGGCATCGTCTTCCTCACCAAGCAGGCGGGACAGCAGGACGATCATTTCTTGACGAGTGAGCTCTTTGTCAAGCATGAGGTCGCCTTGCTCGTTGCCCTTCAGAACCCCGAGCTCTTTGAGCTTAGCGCCCGCAGCTTGCTCTGCAGCAGTAGCTGCGAAGGCCATAGCCGGCACCAGCAAGGAAAATACCATAGCCAGGGCCACGACTAGAGATAAACTTTTCTTCATAACCTTTCTTTCTCCTCCTCGAATTCGTTTC
>ERZ777003.3988-NODE-3988-length-13122-cov-6.196832_pt1 | contig 13122 bp, 11 predicted proteins | sample MGYA00374956_ERZ777003 | MGnify/ENA primary metagenome ERZ777003 (study PRJEB29302, sample SAMN06268252) | bioreactor metagenome | isolation source: Joint BioEnergy Institute, California, USA | place: USA:Joint BioEnergy Institute, California, USA | collected... | reverse complement strand
GAGCGGCATCACCGTCGAGCAGCCCCGCCTCGAGCAGAGCAAGTACGTCGACGATGCGATCGCCAATGGCAACGCCCACACGCCGGGCACCGGCAGCACTGAACACACCGAAGGGCAGGTTCTGTATGGGAAAGTCGCACCCGTCGACGTTCGCCGACTCGATCCAGGAACGGCGATTCGGATCATGCGTGGCATTGAGATTCATTTGAGGAACCTGCCCTCCCGTGTAAAAACCGCTCAAGCAACTGAGATGAAGGAAACCACGAGCCCCCGGGTACAACCCCCATGCCGGGCACCGCGGTAGCCAGGGTTGCTGCTCCAGCGAGCGCAACCCCGGCAGACATTACTGCTCTATCTTGATGTTGGCGTTGCGGATGGCTTCGGCCCACTTGCGTGTTTCGCTTTCCATGTAGGCACGCATTTCCTCCGGCGTGCTCGGAATCAGGTCGGTACCATTGACGCGCATCTTCTCGATGATCTCGCCGTCCTTGGCCGTAATGGCGAAGGCTTCGTTGATTTTCCTGACGACATCTTCCGGCGTTCCCTTGGGCACTGCGAACCCTTGCCAGGCCCATGCTTCAAAACCAGGCAGCTTGGCCGCGTCGGCGACCGTGGGCAGCTCGGGCATCGCGCTGATGGGCTTGTCGCTGGCAACCGCAAGCGCCTTCAGCTTGCCCGCCTGGATATGCGCCGCTGCGGTGGGCAGGTCGAGGAACATGGTGGGAAAGACCCCGGCCAGGAGGTCTTGCGTAGCGGGAGCACCACCCTTGTAAGGAATGTGGGTAAGATCGATGCCAGCCTGCTGTTCGAGCAGTTCCATGGCAAGATGGTGCGGACTGCCGGTACCGGGCGAACCGAAGTCGATCTTGCCCGGGTTGGCCTTGACCCACTCAATGAATTCCTCCACGGTGTTCACCGGTGCCGACGGATGCACCACCAGCAGCAAGGCGAAGCGGGCTGTGAGCGTAACGGGATCGAGATCCTTCAGCGGATCGTACGGCAGTTTCGCATACAGCGAGGGGTTGACTGCGTACGTGGCATTGTCGCCCAGCAAGATAGTGTAGCCGTCGGGCTTTGACCGCGCGACCGTATCAGCCCCAATGATGGTAGCGGCACCAGGGCGGTTCTCGACGACGACCTTCTGGCCCAGCTCCTTGCCCATGCGCTCCGAAACGGTACGCGCGAAGTAATCGGTGCCACCTCCTGCAGGATATGGAACGATCAGGCGTATGGGCTGTTGCGCGGGGTAATCCGAAGCTGCGTACACCGCACTCGCACCCGCGAGCATGCCCGCAGCCAGGCCAAGAACGGCTCCGGCCAGGCGCCGGACCAATACGGGTTGCAATTGTCTGTACATATGCGTGTCTCCTCTTGTTTCATGGTCGAGCCGTTTCAGCCAAGGGCGGCCCATGCTCCCCCGTGATGGTTATTATGACAACTATTTCACGTAATCAGGTGAAGAACGACGCTGCCGCTTCTCCTCCGTCCAGGCATCCACGGCGCGGCGTGCGACCAGTCGTGCATCGGGTGCTTCGAGTACGCTGCTGTCGGTGCGGGTCGTGAGCTCAAGGCGGATGCCGTTCGGGTCGAAAAAGTAGATCGAGCTGACGAAGCCGTGATTCGTGGGCCCGATGACATCGACGCCGGCATCGACGAGCCGCTGTCTCGCGGCCAGCAGATCGTCCATGGAGTCCACTTCAAGTGCCAGATGGTTGACCCATGCCGGCGTGTTCGGCGAGGGTTCTGACCTCTGGTTGTCGCCCAGGTCGAAGAACGCGATGTACGAACCATCCTTCATCTCGAAAAAGATGTGTACATAGGGGCAATGTTCGCCCGTACTGGGCACACGCTCGGAACGTATGACGTGCACCAGCGGCAGCCCGAGCAGATCTTCATAGAACCGACGGGTCTCCTCCGCATCGGCGCAACGATAGGCAAAGTGATGCAGCTTCTGGATAGGTACGGCGCTGGACATGGTTTCCTCCGTAAACCGACGGCAACCTGCATTAAAGGTCTTGTCTGGCAGATTCCAGCAGTGCTTTCAACTTCTCGATGTCGGCGACCTCGTTGGCCATCAACAGAGCCAGCTTGGTCAGCATGAGCTCCGTTTTCTCCGGTGGCACCAGGTCGATGGCATCGGCCAGCAGATCGTAGAACGCCTCGAGGTCGGGCAGTGAAAGGTATCGCAACGTATTCATGAGCACTGCTCCTTGCTGCCGGCGCCCATGGCCGTGCGCAGGGCCTGATCCAGCCCTTCGCCCGAGACACTCCGCCATCGGGCCGCGACATGCTGATCCGGACGCACCAGATACACGGCTGGCAGGCCGTTGGCTCCGTATTTGTCGAACATGCTGGTACCGCCCGCGGCAATTGTCAGGTCTGCACCCGCCACTTCGCCGGGTTGCCTGCGCACGGCAACGATGGACAGGGGAAGGCCGCGATCGCGCCAACGCTGCACCACGTCGACGACTTCAGGAGCGACGGCCGGATCCTCACAGAAATCCAGGACGAGGAAGCCGGCAGGCAGGTGGTCGAACAGGAAGTCGTCCTCGCCGAGCCGGATGTTGCGCAACACGGCACCCTTGCGTGGACCTGCTTCGAACATGGCGTCATCGTCACCCCGAGTGTTCAGCGGGGACGTGACGTAGTCGTGCGGCCGCGACGTGCGCCAGTGCAGCAGCGGTCGCACGAACGGCTGGGTCAGCGTCAGCGAGAGCACTGCGTCGCGCAGCAGGCGGAACCCGCGCGTGGGCGGCGTCATGAAGCGTGTGCTCTTGCCCGCTTCATCGACGATCTCCTGTGCCGCCGCCACCCGTTCGTGCGAGTAGGTATCGAGCAGGGTGCGCGGCGCCAGCCCCCGATGCACCAGGGCCAGCTTCCAGCCCAGGTTGTTGGCATCCTGAAAGCCGGTATTTGCGCCACGTACGCCGAAGATGGGCAGCATGTGCGCAGCATCGCCTGCAAAGATGATGCGTCCGTGCACATAATCTGTGAGCGTCATGGCGTAGGCCGAGTACACGGAACACCAGTCGAGCTCCCATTCCACACCGGCCTGCCCCACCATGGCAAGCTGCTCATTGATGCGGGCAAACAGCGACTCGCGGCTGAGGGCCTGTTCCGGCGTCTCGCCTGCGGGCAGCTGGTAGTCGATACGCCAGATGTCGTGCGGCGCGCGGTGCATCAACACCGTATTGCCCGGATTCCAGGACGGATCGAAGTACGCTCGACGCCGGGTCTCGAAAGGAAGTTTCACGCGGATATCGGCAATGACGAAGCGGCCCTGGTACGAGTCCCCGACCATGCGCAGCCCCAGCGCCTGCCGGAGAGTGGATCGTGCCCCGTCGGCCGCAATGACCCAGTCTGCCCGGAGCGCATACTCACCTTCGGGCGTATCTACCCGCAGCGTGACGCCGTCGTCGTCATGGCCATCAATGCCGATGACACGACTGGCCCATCGCAACTCGACCAGGGGGTTCGCCTCGATCTGCTCGATGAGGTACTGCTCGAGATACTGCTGCTGCAGATTGGTAGCCGGGAAGAAGCGATCATCGTCATCGTGCCCCATGTCCATGTGGAACACCGGCTCGCCACGAAAGAAAGAAATTCCGTATTGCCATGGCAACCCGTCGCGCGCAATGCGTTCGGCCACACCCACCTGCTGCAGTATCTCCATGGAGCGGCGCGTGTACGCCAGCGCCCGGCTGCCTTCGGATACCTGACGCTCAGCGGTCAGGATCACGCTGGGAATGCCGAACCGCGCCAGCTCGAGGGCAGCCACCAGGCCTATGGGCCCCGCGCCCACGATGGTCACCGGATGCCGGACCTGCTCGCCACGCAACTCGGGCGGAGGCTGGAACGGAAAAACCTTGTAGTCGTAGTAGATCGAAAAGCGTGGAGTTGATACTGGCTGATGCATGGACTGCGTGACCTCGACCTTGGGCACCCGCCCCGTGGCACGCATCCGCCGCGGATTGGCTGCGCCTCCTTCACCCTCGACCCGCCAGCGACTGAGTGGCCGGCGAGTCCCTTTTTCTCCTGCCTGGTGCGGCATTCTAGGACGCCGACGAAGAAGTGTCAAAATCTGATACTTCAACTGTCGTCACGGTGGCCCGTCGTACGCTTTGCAACACCTGCGCCACGTTCTGCCCCATGCGCGCACAATAAGCCTGCGTCAGCCCGATAAGACCATCCAGATTCACCAGCGACTCCCGTTCACGATTGAAGACGACGGACAGGCTGGCCACGACCTCCTGCTCGCTTGCAATCGGCACCCCCACGCCGATGACCGGCTCATCGATCTCGCCACGCGACACGTAGAACCCCCGTTCACGGATTGCCGCGAAATAGTCTCTGAACGCACCGTATCCGGAGGCGATCGCCAGCACGTCGGGGTGCGCCTGGAAGCGCTCGTACAGACGACGCAGGCGAGCCGGGCCGAGATGGGCGACGAGGGCTTTCGAAGTACCACGAAACAGGGGCAAAGGACGTCCGCGCCCGAACGAGATATCCGCCGAGTGGCGCCCAGGTTGCTCGTGGATGGTGACGATCTCGTCACCATACATGCGCACCAGCATGGTACTGAAGCCAAGCATGTCGGTGAGCTCCTCCATGACGGGCCGGCAGGCAAGCAGCACCGGATCGGAGCGGCGGATGCGGTAGTCGAGCTCGATGATGCGTGCACCCAGCGCGTAACGCCCGGCCAGGCGAGTAAGAAAACCGGCGCGCACCAGTTCCTTGACGTACCGGAAAGCAGTAGGCCGCGACACACCGACGCGATCCGCGATTTCCTCGGCGCTCAGCGTGATCGTGTCTTCGGAATACAGGTCGAGCACCTCGACCATCTTGCTCAGCATGGAGCCGCGCTCGGCCGCGACGGCGGGCGAACCCGACCGGGGCCGCACCGACCCGGCGCGGCGAGCATCTTCTGGCATGGACTCGGCAGTCATGGACGAAGTAGTCTCGAATAATGATACTTAAGCCTGCCATAGCATAGCCCGAGCCCGTGGAAAGGGGCTATCCGTCCTCCGCCTGCTGCACGATGCCGCGCGCCAGCAGGTTTCGGATTTCATCGGCCTCGAACCCGGCGTCATGCAGTACCGCCAGGGTCGCGGCTCCCTCAACTGCTACCGGCTGACACGGGCCCGCGGGCGTGCGGGTGAACCGCGGAGCCGGCGCGGGCTGCGTGATTCCATTGACTGTCGCGAAGCTGCCGCGGGCCCGGTTATGCGGGTGCCGTGGCGCTTCATCAAGATCCAGCACCGGTGCAAAGCACACGTCCGTACCCTCCAGCAGCTCGCACCACGCATCCCGTGTCCGTTGCCGGAACACGGCGGCCAGCTTTTCCTTGAGACTGGGCCATTGCTGCGGATCCCACTGGGCATCGAACGCGGGATCATCCAGTCCGCATTTCTCCCGCAGCAGCTGGTAGAACTTCGGCTCCATCGAGCCGATGGAGATGTAGCGACCATCGGCACACTGATAGACGCCATAAAAGTGTGCGCCGCCGTCTCCGTTGTTGGTACCGGCATGCAGGTTCCATAACCCGGCGCTACGCCATCCGTAGATGAGCGCCGCCAGCAGGGCCGAGCCTTCACATATGGAAGCGTCAACGACCTGACCACGGCCGGAGCTGCGCGCCTCGAGAATGGCGCACACCAGCCCGAACGCGAGGAGCATGCCGCCTCCGCCGAAGTCGCCGGCGAATCCGGGCGTGGGTACTGGAGGTTGCCCTGGCCTGCCGGTGGCATGCAGTACTCCGCTCAGTGCCGTGTAATTGATGTCATGCCCGGCGGCATGCGCCAGCGGCCCGGTCTGTCCCCAGCCCGTCACCCGCCCGTAGACAAGTGCCGGGTTCCTGTTGAGGCACGGCTCCGGGCCCAGTCCCAGCGATTCCATCACGCCGGGCCGGTAGCCCTCGATGAGCGCATCCGCGCGCTCCACCAGCCGGAACACGACGTTCTGTGCGCCAGGCTGCTTCAGGTCGATGACGATCGATTCACGACCGCGCGCCAGCACGTCACTGTGGCGCGCCGTCAGGGCCGCCATTCCTCCCGACGGCCCGCCCGGACGGGGCCGGTCCACGCGGATGACCCGCGCCCCCATGTCGGCCAGCATCATGCCGGCGAACGGCGCCGGGCCCAGTCCCGCCATTTCGATGACCGTGACATTGGCCAGTGGCCCCTGGCGCACACGGTCGCCGGGGGCGGTGCGCTCGGCACCCGCCACTTCCGCCTGCCCGGCTGCGGCATGCAGCCCTTCAGCCCGGGCCTCTTGATGATCAGGATTGCTATGCATGGCAACTTGACATGAATGTGGATCTACCCGACCGAGGCATGAAGGGATGCCTTCGTTGCAGGTTCCGCCTGCGCTCAGAGCTCAACCGTACGCGGCGACTTGCCCGGCGTGCGATTCCTCACGAGGAATTCCTCGTTCAGATCGATTCCCAGCCCGGGGCCCTCGTTGGGATAGGTCACGCCGTTCTCGAACCGCGGAACGTTCATCGCGAGGTCGGCGCCGGCCGGAATGTCCTTGCTGTTCCAGACGTTGTGGATCATCAAGGGTCCGAGCGACTCATTGAGGAACTGGGAAGCCCACTGATTGGCCGTCCACAGATGTACCGCCGGGCTATGTTCGAGGCCCGAACCGATCATGCAGCCACACATGACCGGCAGACCCGACAGCCGCGCGAGCGCCAGCCACCGCTGCGATTTCACCAGCCCCCCTGCCTTCTGCAGCTTGATGAACAGGCCATCGGCCGCACGACGATCGATGATTTCCTTGATGTGATGCAGCTCCTGCGCGGCTTCATCGGCATAGATGGGGGTACGTACCTGACCACGCAGGCGTGCCAGACCCTCGATGTCCCAGTAGGGCAAGGGCTGCTCGATCAGCTCGAGGTTCAGCGGATCAAGTGCGCGAATGACACGCAACGCCTGTTCGTAATTCCAGAAGCCGTTGGCGTCGACGGTGAGCCGCACATGGGGACCGACCGTCTCGCGTACCGCACGCGCCATGGCGATGTCGTCGTCCAGTGTGCCATGCCCGGTTTTCATCTTGAGCAGCGAGAAACCATGCGCCAGCGCGACCTTGGCCTCTTCGGCCACTTCGTCCGGCGTTCCGGCGGACAGCACCCACCCGAGTTGCGCGCCTTCGGTGGTACGGCCACCCAGCAACTCGTACACCGGCACCTGGTAATGCTTGCCCTTGAGGTCGTGCAACGCGAAGTCGACCAGCGCTTTCGCCTGGTAGTTGTCGCGCACCAGCAGGTCCATCTTGCCCACGATCTTTTCGATCTTGCGCGGATCCTCCCCGAGCAGAATGCGCGGCGCGATGACGTCGCAGATGATTCCCATCATGGAATCCTGCAGCTCTCCGCGATACCAGGACGAGGTATCGCCGGAATCGGCAATCCCCACGGTTCCGTCATCCGCCGTGATCCTGAGCACGAGACTATGGATGGCCGTAATCCGGGTATTCGGCATGATCACTGGCTTCTTCATGGGCGAGGAAACCGGAATGCATTCGACTTTGACGATTTTCATGATGTTGCTCGAGACTTGAAATTACTGCGCCTGAAAGTTCGATTCACGTACCTGCTCGGCCCAAAAGGCGATCGAGCGCGACCAGATGTCTTCCAGCTCCTTGGGCGAACCATAATTCGCGATCATGCCCGTTGCATTGAAGCGCTCGACCACTTCCGGCATCCGGAACATCTGTTCGGTTGCCTTCACCAGCTTGTCACGCAGGACCGGATCGATCTTGGCCGACGCATAGACCGCCACGAAGTTGTCGGTGGGCATCGTGATGCCAAGCTCGCGGAACGTGGGGGTATCCGGCAACAGCGGCGAGCGCTGGTCCGCGGCAATTCCCAGCACGCGCAGCTTGCCTGCCTTCACGTGCTCGGTAAGCGCATCACAGGGAACAATGATTGCCGGAACCTGGTTGCCCAGTGCATCGGTAATTGCCGGGGCAGCGCCGCGATAGGTCACTGCCTGCAGGTCGACGCCGAAATGCTTGCCGACGACGTAACCAACAAAATGCGCCTGGGAACCCGGCGCGGGGACGCCGTAGTTCGCGTACCTGGCCTCACGCTTTGCCAGCTCCACGTACTCCTGCAGGGTACGGGCAGGCGATTCCCCCGGCACCGCCAGGCAGGTGTAGAACGTCATCACGCGCGCAATGGGGGCAAGGTCGCGCTTCACGTCAAAACCCGGATCCTTCAGGATCAGCGGCAGCATCAGCACCTGGTGATCGATGGTCATCATCACCAGGTTGTTGTTCTCGGGCCCCCGGGCGAGCGCGTGCACGGCGATCAGACCACCGGCACCGGGGCGGTTTTCGACGATGCCGTTCACGCCAAGCAGCTGGCCCAGGGCATCGGCATAAATGCGCGCGAGCGTGTCGGTTCCCGCCCCGGCCGGGAATCCGACAATGATCCGCACCGTATTGTTGGCATCCTGAGCCTGCACGGACGGTGCCTGCATCAGCACCGACGCGCCCAACAGAGCTCCCATGGCCACGTGACGCAGCTGGCTGAAGCGTCTGAATATTTGCCACACAAACCTCGGATACTGCATGGTCGTCTCCTTTTCTCTAATCGACAGGCAGGGCGACAGCGTGCCCGCGGCCCGGCCGGTCCAAGGTATTTGTATGATCATATGGCCAGCCCGGATCCGGCACACCCCGTCACCCCGTACATTGGCATGAAATCGGGACATGCTCACAACGGATACGACGGAGGAACGCTCCGCACGGTCATCCATTGCCATTGCGTGAACTCATCCCAGTTGGCGGGCCCGCCATGGCGAGAGCCGTTGCCCGAGGCTCCTCGTCCGCCCATGGGCATGGTGCCGTCGTCATTGACAGGCTGGTCGTTCACATGCACAAGGCCTACCTTCAACTTCGCGGCAATGGCCAGGCCGCGCCCTACGTTGGCCGTATGGATGCCGGCAGACAATCCGTACTCGGTATCGTTGGCCAGGCGCACGGCTTCTTCGTCGGTACTGAACCGGGTAATCGACACGACCGGACCGAAGATCTCCTCGCGGAATGCAGGCATGTCGGGCGTGATATCCGCCAGCACGGTCGGAGCATAGAACTGGTCCTTGAAGGTACCTCCAGCCACCAGGCGAGCACCCATGGCAACCGACTCATCGACGATGCGCGCCACACGTTCCACCTGCTTGCGGGTAATGATGGGTCCGACGGCCACGGCCTCGGTATGGGGGTTGCCTACCGGCAACGCCCGTGCCTTTTCGGCCATCCGTTCGATATACGCATCGGCAATGGCCTCGTGCACCAGGTGTTTGCCCGCGCTCATGCAGATCTGCCCCTGGTGCAGCCACGATGCCCACGCGCCGCCACTTGCCGCAAGATCCAGGTCCGCGTCATCCAGAATGATGAAGGCGTTCTTGCCTCCCAGCTCGAGCGCAACCTTTTTCAGATGGCGGCCCGCCAGCTCGCCCACGCGCCGACCCACCGCAGTGGAACCCGTGAATGAAACCATTGCCACATCCGGGTCGGTCACCAGCGCTTCTCCCGCCTCGGCCCCTCCTGGCAACATGTGAAAAAGCCCCGCGGGCATGCCCGCCGCTTCGAGCAGGCAGGCAAGCAGTACGCCTCCGCTGACCGGCGTACGCGGGTCGGGCTTCAGCACCACCGCATTGCCCGTGGCCAATGCAGGCAGGCACGCCCTGCTGCTGAGCAGGAATGGAAAATTGAACGGCGAAATGACACCCACGACGCCGTGGGGCACGCGCCGGGCCTGGCTCAGGCACCCCGGCGGGCTCGGCAGAATGAGGCCTTGCGACTGGGTCTGCATTGCCGCTGCCTCGTGCAGCAGATGCAGGACCGAGTCGATCTCGAATGCCGCCTTGGGCGCGATGCCACCGGTTTCCCGCACGATCCATTCGGAAAACGCGGCACGGTGCTGTTCGAGCAGGAGCGCCGCCTTGCGAAACACCCCCGCGCGCTCGGCGTAATGCAGGCGCTCCCACTGCGGCTGTACGGCTGCCGCGTTCTGCGCGGCACGCCTGATGTCATCCGGGCTGGCCTTGCCAACAGTTGCCAGGCGCGCGCCGGTGGCGGGCTCGATCACGTCGATCGTTCCCCCCTCCTGCTGTCTCCATGTGCCGCTATACCCTTTGTTCGACCATTTTTCCGGCGTGATCAAGTCGTTTGCCATCTGGCGACCTCTCATGTTCTGGCAGAAACGGACGGATGCCTGCGCGATGCGGCATGACCTGCCTTCCAACCCGGCTCGCGCCGCATCACGCAACGTCATCATGCAATGACGACCTCAACCTCAACCCATGCAGGACTGCAAGCGTGGCTCAGACTGTAATGGAGCGCACGACATTTTGTCAACCAACTGGTTGGTTGATATCATAACGTCGCTTTCCCGTCTTTCTGGAGAATTGCGGTGTTGTTCGAAAACTATCGCTCACCTTGGATGAACGAAGAACTCGACATGCTGCGCAAAACGGCGCGTCGATTCTTTGAAACCGAAGTTGTCCCCCATGCCGACAAGTGGCGACGCCAGCATCGTGTCGACAAGTCGGTATGGCTCAAGGCAGGCGAGCTGGGCCTCATCGGTGTCAGTTTTCCCGAGGAGTATGGGGGCCACGGTGGCACCTATGCGCACGACGTGGTCATCATCGAGGAGCAGGCGCGCGCCTGCGACACCTCGTTCGGCTATGTGCCAGGTGCCTTCGGTGCCCCGACCACGCTGTTGCTGACGGGCACCCCCGAGCAGATCAGGCGCTGGCTGCCTCCCATCATCCGCGGCGAGAAGCTCCTGGCGTTCTGCGCCACCGAGCCCGACGCGGGCACCGACATCAAGACACTGCGCACCACAGCCCGTCGCGAGGGCGACGAATACGTCATCAACGGCAGCAAGATGTTCATCACCCATGGCCAGACCTCGGATCTGGCCATCGTGGCGGCACGCACCGGCGGTCCCGGGGCGAAAGGCATCTCGCTTTTCATGATCGAAAAGGACAAGGCGCCGGGCTTCAAGGTCAGCAAGGTGCTCGAGAAAATGGGTCAGCACGGGCTGGATACCTGCGAGGTGTATCTCGACAATGTGCGCGTACCGGCCGAGAACCTGCTCGGCACGCAGGAAGGCAACGGCTTTGCGAAGATGATGGACAGCTTCGTGAAGGAGCGCCTGACGATTGCCGTCTACGCCATTGCCACGGCCGAGCGGGCGATCGAACTCACGCTCGAGCACGTGAAGCAGCGGAAAATGTTCAACCAGACCCTCTGGGATTTCCAGAACACCAGGTTCAAGCTGGCGGAATGCGTCACCGCCGCCCGGATCGGTCGCGTCTTCATCGATGACCTCATCCTGCGTCTGGTGGAAAACCGCGACCCGCCCACCCCCGAAGAAGCCGCGATGGCCAAGGTGTGGTGCACCGAGCAGCAGTGGAAAATCATCGATGAATGTCTGCAGCTATTCGGCGGTTATGGCTACATGCAGGAATATCCGATCTGCCACCTGCTTACGGACGCACGTGTGCAGCGTCTGTATGGCGGCTCGAATGAAGTGCTGAAAGACGTCATTGCGCGCAAGCTGTGACGCAATGACCCTGATGGACGGGCCCTGATGGGCAGCGGTCCGCCCATCAGGGCGGCCACCGGATATCCTGCGTGGCAGGCAGGCTGCGTGGCCTGCAAATAACCCTCATTTCAGTGCGGGGCCAGCCCGTGCACCAGCATGTCGAGGAAAATGTCCACGATCTGTTCAAGCGAATAGCGTCCGTCAGGCCGGTACCAGCGAGGCACCCAGTTCAGGGTCCCGAACAGCATGGCTGACACCATCGCCGGATCACAGGCTCGCAGTTCGCCCTTTTCCACACCTTCCGCCACGAGCTGGCGCACGGTGGTGTCGAGCCTGATCTGGAATTCACGGATTCCCCGCGATGCGTCGGCCTCCAGCGGGCGCGAACCTACCAGCACCAGGCAACGGCCAAACACATTGTTCTGCGCCTTGGCCAATTGCATGCAGAAGTACCGCAGCCGCTCCGGGACCGGAATGCTCGTGTTCTCGATCTGCTGGATGACCCCTTCCAGGTCTTCGAACGAACTGATCAGGCACTGATACAGGACCTCTTCCTTGCTCTTGATGTAGTGATAGAGCGTGGCCTTGTGGATGCCCACCACTTCGGCGATCATGTCGAGCGAGGTCGCTTCGTAGCCGTTGATCGCAAACAGCTCGGCCGCAGTGCGTAGGATCTGCAGGCGCCGGTTTTCATGCCGGCGGCCAGGAGTCTTGCGAGCCTTGCGCGCAGCCGGCAGGCTGCCGTCCGGATCGGGCGTTGCCTGAGGCACGGTCAATGACACGGATGGCACGGACTTGCCGGCGGGCCCGGCACGAACGGAGCTCCCTGCTTGCGCAGGAGCGGGTGCGGCTGATGTGCGACGCACCGGTCGCGCGCCGGCGGGCGCCGGTGCGATGGTCGCGCTTTTCGCCGACGCCGTGGCCACCGGAGCCTGCCCGTTTGACGAGCTGGGCCGCCGGGCCGTTGAACGGGCACGCCCGGCAGTCAAGGATGGAGTACGAGATTTCATCCCGCTATATTAGCGTGCATGGATGGCTCCCGCCTCCAGCAAGGCCTGCACGGCGTCGTCAGACCGCCCCAACTCACGCAAAATCTCGCGCGTGTGTTCCCCAAGCAACGGTGCACGCTGGCGCACCGCACCCGGAGTCGCGGACAGCTTCACGGGCACGCCCGGCACCGACACCGGCCGCGCGCTGCCGGGATGTTCAACCTGGGGCAGCATGTTGCGCCGCGCGAAATGCGGTTCAGCGAAGATGTCGGCAGCGTTGTAGATGGGTCCGCAAGGTACCCGCCCGCCCAGCAGCTGGAGTACTTCCTGTTTGGTCTTCGTGCGCGTGAACGCTTCGATGATGCGTTCGAGCTCTTCGCGGTTCTCCCAGCGGGCGGCTTCGGTGTTGAAGCGTGCATCGTGCAACAGATCCTCGCGCTGCATGATGCTACACAGTTCACGGAACTGGGGGTCATGCACGGCGGCGATGACGACCTGCCCGTCCTCGACCGCGAATGTTCCCATCGGAGCCATGCCCGGTATGCCATTGCCCATGGGCTGGGGCGAAACGCC
>ERZ777003.3987-NODE-3987-length-13129-cov-4.490745_pt1 | contig 13129 bp, 11 predicted proteins | sample MGYA00374956_ERZ777003 | MGnify/ENA primary metagenome ERZ777003 (study PRJEB29302, sample SAMN06268252) | bioreactor metagenome | isolation source: Joint BioEnergy Institute, California, USA | place: USA:Joint BioEnergy Institute, California, USA | collected... | reverse complement strand
CCGCGTCGCCTGCCGACGGCGGGGCGCCGGCTAGCGCCAGGGGGCGAGCACGTCGTCCCAGACCTGCTCGACCCGCGCGCGCCCCTGCTCGGGCCAGCTCAGCACGAGGTAGTCGACGCCGGCCTCGGCGAAGCGCTCGGCGTTGCGGCGCACGACGTCGAGGGACTCGGAGATCGAGAGGTCCGCCGCGATCTGCACCTCGGCGGGGTCGCGGCCGGCCTCCTCGGCGGCACGCTCGAGCAGGCGGCGCTTGCGGCGGATCTCGTCGGGGCCGCCGAAGGTGTGCAGCACGTCGGCGTGGCGGGCGGCGACCCCGATCATCCGCGGACGCGACCCGGCGATCCACAGCGGCGGCATCGGCTGCTGCACCGGTCGCGGCCGGTAGGTCGCGCCCTCGAGCCGGTAGTACCTGCCGTGGTAGGTGGCGTCGTCCGTCGTCAGCAGGGCGCGGATCACATGGATGGCCTCTTCCAGCTGGGCGACGCGCTCGCCGGGGCCGGGGAAGTCGAGGCCCAGGGCACGGTGCTCGCGCCCGTGCCACGCCGCCCCCATGCCCAGGTCCAGGCGCCCGCCGGAGAGGTGGTCCACCGTCACCGCCTGCGTCGCCAGGATCTGCGGCGGACGGTAGGTGACGCCGGTGACCAGGGCGCCCACGCGGATCCGCTCGGTCGCCGCGGCGAGCCCGGCCAGCAGCGTCCACGCCTCCAGGCACGGCCCGTTCGGGTCGCCGTACAGCGGCGTGAAGTGATCGAACACCCACGCGCCCTCGATGCCGAGCTCCTCCGCGAAGCGCGTCCTCGACAGCAGCTCGTCCCAGGTCAGCTGGTGCTGGGCCACGTCCAGTCCGAATCTCATGGACCGGCAGTCTCGCAGGCCCAGCGCCGCGCCGCCGCACCGCTCGGGGCCCGGGGCCCCGACGCTCGTCCACAGCCTCGACGGGAAGTGCTGGACCGCAGCGCGCGGCCGTCATCGCACGCGACCGCGGTTGCATCGGCTGCGGGGCGCCCGTCAACCGCTGCAAGATCGACCACATCAGGTGGTTCCGCAACGGCGGTCGCACCGACGAGCCCAACCTCTGCCTGCTGTGCTGGTCGTGTCACCACCACGTCCACCACCACGGCTGGCGGGTCGTCGGCGACCACCTCCGCGGCTTCCGCATCGAGCGGCCGTGGCAGCGACATAGCGCCTGACCCGGCACCCCCGGCTCCCGCGAGCCGGGGGGCGTCGTTCTGCGCGCAACGCCTGCGACACCGCTGCGACGCCGCACCCAGCCGAGCGCGCTGCTGGGCGCGGGCGCTGATGCCGCCACCCCGTTCAGCCGACCGTGCTCGTCGACGTCGCAGGAGCAGACGCCGGCGCCCCGCCGGCCAGGAGCGGCGAGGTGGGCGTGAAGCCCTTCACGGTCAGGTAGACGCCCAGCGACAGCTCCCAGAAGAAGATCGGGGCGACCGCGAGGGCCGACAGCGGTGAGACCTGCTCGTTGGCACCCAGCACCGAGGCGACCGTGGAGGCCAGCAGCAGCGGGGCGCCGAGCAGCCCCAGCAACGGGATCGCCCGCGGCACGAGAGCGGAGCGGTACAGCAGCGAGCCGAGCAGCAGCGCGTTGAAGACGGGCATGAGGCCGGGGCCGAACAGGTCGGTCCAGCCGTGGATCGCCACCAGCGCGCCGGCGGTGGCCGCCAGCGCGGCCGGGTCCGCCCCGAGCGGCCCCTGGCGCAGCGTCACCACCGACAGCAGGCTCACGACGCCCGTGAGGATGATCGCCGCCTCCAGCAGCCGCGTGGTCACGAAGCCGAGGGCGGCGGCCTCGTGCTGGCGCCTGACCACCGGGAACAGCACCACCGCGGTGCCGATGCAGGCCAGGGCGTTGACGACCTCGAGCAGCCCGCCGACGAGCACGGCGGTGCCACCAGCGGCGTCCACGATCACGGCGGGATCGCTGAGCAGGTCGCCGTAGAGGAACAGCGTCGGCGGGATCCCCGCGACGAAGGTGATGAGGTAGAGGACGCCGGCGGCGAACGCGGTGCGCCGCGCCGGGTCGGCCGCGAGTCGTCCTGAGATCGCCCGCACGGTGGTCATGTCGATCCCGACCGATCGAGACACCGGCGAGCGCGCCGCCCGAACGCGTACCCCGTCCGTGTCGTTGTACAGTGTCCAAATGTTGTACGGCGTCCAGACAGCGGCTGTCAAGGGAGGGCCCGGCGCGTGACCGAGCGACGCCGCCGCGGCCCGCGGCGGGCCCTGACCGAGGAGGCCATCCTCGACGCCGCGTTGGAGCTCCTCGACGAGGGCGGGGCCGACGCCGCCTCGATCCGCACCATCGCCGCGCGGGTCGGGGTGGCCCCGAACGCCGTCTACACCTACTTCCCCAGCAAGGCGGCGGTGCTGCGCGCCGTCGTCGAGCGGATCCTCGGCGACATCGAGCACGACGTCGCCGCCGACCGGGCGCGGCCGTGGCGCGAGCGCGTCGAGTCGCTGGCCCTGCACGTCCGCGAGCGCGTGCTGGCCCACCCCGCCGCGCTGCCGCTCATGGTCGGCGGCCCGCTCGACGGCCGCAACGCGCTGGCGCTCCACGAACAGCTCCTCGACCTGATGGGCGACGCCGGGCTCCCGCCGAGCGACGCGGCGCGCGCTGCCTACCTGCTGGTCGTGTACCTCTTCGGGGCCATGGCGCTCAACGTCGCCCAGGTGCCGGAGCCGGGTCCGCTGCCACCGGAGGCCGAGCGGGTGGCGGCGCGACGTCGGCGCTTCGCCGCGGTGCCGACCGAGTCCTTCCCCCGCACCGCCGCCGCGGCCGACACCATCGCCACCTACGTCACCAGCGAGCAGTTCCTGTGGGGACTGCGACGGGTGCTGGACGGCATCAGCGCCCTCGCCGCGCACACCGCTACCGACGGCTCACCCGCGTAGGCGGCCCCGCTGGGCGGGCCAGCAGCGCGCCGCAGGCCGGGCGGGCCGGATCGGCCCGCCCAGTCGCTGCGCGAAGGGCTACGCTGAGCCGGCCTGCCGCTGACCACACGGGAGCGCCCCATGAGCGATCGACCAGCAGACGTGCCCCCGGGCGGCGGAACGCACGGGGGCGGGCGGCCCGCGACGCAGGCCTACGCGGGCCTGGGCCCGCGCTTCGTGGCCCGCCTGATCGACGGGATCCTCGTCAGCGTCAGCGTGTCGATCATCCTGGGGATCCTGCCGGGCGTCAGCCCCGGCGGGGTGGTGGGCGGCGTCGTGGGGGGCCTGGCCGCGCTGGCCTACTTCGTCGTCATGGAGACGTCGCGCGGCGCGACGGTCGGCAAGATGCTGCTGCGCCTGAAGGTCGCCGACGCCGACGGCGGCTCGGCGGTCAGCACCGACGCGTCGTTCCGCCGCAACGCCTGGATGCTGCTCGGCGTGCTCAGCGGGGTGCCCTTCTTCGGCTGGCTCGCCGCGCTGGTGTCGCTCGCGGCCGTCGTCGTCATCGCCGTGACGATCTCCGGCGACGAGCGCAAGCAGGGGCTGCACGACCAGGTCGCCCACACGGTCGTGCTCGAGGTGCGCTGAGCCGCGACCACGATCGACCCGTCGGGCTGGAAGCGGACTGTCCTGCACGAACACCACCAGACCTTCGCGCAGGATCAGACCGTGCGAAGGTTGACGTCTACGACGAATCGGGTTCGTCGCGCGCGGCGCGCGTGGCCCGCCAGCGCACGAGCTCGGGCTCGCGGCCGTGCCCGAGCGGCCGGTACAGCGACCTGTCCGCCAGACCCTCCGGCAGGTAGCGCTGCTCGACCCACCCGCGCGGGTCGTCGTGCGGGTAGCGGTAGCCCCTGCCGTGGCCCAGCCGGGCCGCGCTCTTGTAGTGCGCGTCGCGCAGGTGCGCGGGCACGGGGGCGTTGCCGAGCCGCGCGACGGCCTCGTCGGCGCGGGTCAGCGCGGTCGTGACGCTGTTGGACTTGGGGGCCAGCGCCAGGTACAGCGCGGCCTCGGCGAGGGCGAAGCGGGCCTCGGGCATGCCCACGTACTCAAGGGCGCTGAACGCCGCCACGGCGATCTGCAGCGCCTGCGGGTCGGCGAGGCCGATGTCCTCGCCGGCCAGGATCACCATGCGCCGCGCCAGGAAGCGCGGGTCCTCCCCGGCGTTCAGCATGCGCACGAGCCAGTACAGGGCGGCGTCCGGGTCCGACCCGCGCAGCGACTTGATGAAGGCGCTGACCTGGTCGTAGTGGTTGTCGGCGGCCTTGTCGTAGCGCAGGTGCGGCTGCGCGAGGGCGGCGCGGACGTCGTCCACGGTGATCGGCCGACCGCGGCTCGCGCCGTCGTCCCAGCCGGCGACCGCTGCCGCGGCCTCCAGACCCGTCAGGGCCACGCGCGCGTCGCCGTCGGCCGCGGCCACCAGCGCCTGCAGGGCGTCCTCGTCGGCTTCGACGCCGGGCAGGCCGCGCTCGTCGCTGAGCGCCCGCTCCAGCAGCACGCGGATGTCGTCGCCGCCGAGGGGCTCCAGGCGGTACAGCAGCCCGCGCGACAGCAGGGGGGCGTTGACCTCGAAGTAGGGGTTCTCTGTGGTGGCGCCGATGAGGACCACCGAGCCGTCCTCGACGCCGGGCAGCAGCGCGTCCTGCTGGCTCTTGTTGAAGCGGTGGATCTCGTCGATGAACAGCACCGTGCGCCGACCCTGCCCGCTGGCGCCCGCGGTGGCGGCCCGCCGCGCCCGCGCCTCGTCGACCACGCGGCGGACGTCCTTGACGCCCGCGGTGACCGCCGACAGCTCCACGAACGCGGCGCTGGTGGCACCGGCGATGACGTGCGCCAGCGTCGTCTTGCCGGTGCCGGGCGGCCCCCAGAAGATCACCGAGCGCAGCCGGTCGCCCTCGATCGCGGCGCGCAGCGGCCCGTCAGGTCCCAGCAGGTGGGTCTGGCCGACCACCTCGTCGAGGGTGCGCGGCCGCAGCCGCGCCGCCAGCGGCGCCCCGCGGTCCACGGTGGCACGACGGGCGGCGGGCTCGGGCGCGGCGGGATCGTCGAAGAGGCTGCTCATGGCCCCTCAATGCTCGCACGCCGGCCGCCCGCCGCACGTGATGACGCCCCGCCGGCGAGGCCTCCAGGAGCGAGAGCCCCTTCCCCCGGCCGGCGGGGCGTGCGAACGACGAGTGGCGCGGCTCAGCGCGCCGTTCGGCGCCTGCCGCCCATCACCACGCGGTAGATGAGCAAGAGGATGATCGAGCCGATGATCGCGCTCAGCCAGGTCGACAGGTTGAAGAAGCCCTGGTTGGGATCGACGTCGAACAGCGCCTGGGCGAGGAAGCCGCCGAGCAGCGCTCCGACGATCCCGAGGATGGTCGTCACGATGATCCCGCCGGGGTCATCACCCGGCAGGATCGCCTTCGCGATGATGCCGGCCAGCAGTCCCAGCACGATCCAGGCGATGATGCCCATCGTCCCTCCAAGGTGTCGGATCGCACGGCGCCTCGGCCGTGCCTGGGACACCTGTCCCCCGGCCGGGGCGGCCTTAACCCCCCGCCCGGGACGACGCCGGCACCGGCGCGCCGCGCCGGTCGCGGCAGCGCACCCATGTGAGCCGCAGCCCCGCGCCGGGTCAGCTGCGCCCGGACCCGATCAGCCGCGCCACAGGCGGAACAGCGGCCGGGGCAGGTGCCGCGCCACCGCCATGACCCAGCGCAGCACCCCCGGCACCCACACCGTGTGCACGCCGCGTTCCAGGGCGCGCACCACCGCGACGGCCACGTCGTCGGGGTCGACCGCCAGCGGTGCCTCGGGGCGCCCCGCGGTCATGCGGGTGCGCACGAACCCGGGCCGCACCACGAGCACCGACGCACCGCTGCCCACGAGCGCGTCGCCGAGGCCCTGCGCGAAGGCGTCCAGTCCGGCCTTGGACGACCCGTACACGAAGTTGGCGCGCCGGGCCCGTTCCCCCGCGACCGACGACAGGACCACGAGGGTGCCGTGACCCTGGGCGCGCAGACGGCGGGCGACGTGCAGCCCCAGCGACATCGCCCCGACGTAGTTCGTCTCCGCCACGGCCACGGCCTCCAGCGGGTCGGCCTCGCAGGCCTCCTGGTCGCCGAGCACGCCGACGGCCAGGACGACGCAGTCGACGTCGCCGCCGTCGAAGGCGGTGTCGACGACGGCGCCGTGACCGGCGGGGTCGCGCGCGTCGAACGTGAGCGTCTCCAGCGCCGGGATGGTGCCCAGCGACACGGCGGCCCGGTCCAGGCGCTCGCGGTCCCGCCCGGCGAGGACGACCCGCTGCACGCCGCGCGCGAGCAGGCGCCGGGTGATGGCCAGGCCGATCTCGGAGGTGCCGCCCAGCAGGAGCAGCGTCTGGGGGGTGCCGAACGCGTCGTTCACCGCGTGCCTTCCGATCGCGATCTCTACAGCTGCAGGCGTCGCGCCAGGTCCGAGACCAGGACCCGGTCGGGGTCGACGCGATCGCGGACGGCCCGGAAGGCGTCCAGACGCGGGTACATCGCCCGCAGCACCTCCCGGGACAGCCGCGAGTCCTTCGCGAGGTAGACCCTGCCGCCGGCCTCGGCGACCTGTTCGTCGAACTGCGCGAGCATGCGCGCCAGCCCGGGCATGCCCAGGGGCAGGTCGAGGGTGAGCGTCCAGCCCGGCAGGGGGAACGACAGGTGGCCGACGTCGCCGCGGCCGAAGCGCTTCAGCACGGTCAGGAAGGACGGCGCCTGGGCGGCGGCGAGGCGCTCGACGATCGCCCGAAGGGTCGCCTCCTGCCCGAAGGGGACCACCAGCTGGTACTGCAGGAAGCCGCGCGCCCCGTAGGCGCGGTTCCACTCGGCGACGCCGTCGAGCGGATGGAAGAACGCCGGGATGCTCAGCAGCTGGCCCTCACGGCGGCGCGCCTTGGCGTACCAGGCCTCGTTGAAGACCCGCACGGCCGCGCGCGTCAGCAGCCCCGACGGCACCCCCGGCGGCACGCGCAGGCGCGTGCTCGGCGCGTAGCGCAGCGGGTCGTGGCGGGCGGCGGGCTCGAGGTCGTCCGGCTCGGCGTGGTCACCGCGGGTCAGCACCGAGCGTCCCAGGCTGCGGCCGCGGGCGAGCAGGTCGATCCACGCCACCGCGTAGCGGTAGCGGTCGTCGCGGGCGGTCATGCGCGCGAGCGCGTCGTCGAGGTCCTTGGCCCGCTCGGTGTCGACGCGCATCAGCGACGTGCGGATCGGCACGAGCTCGAACGTGGCCTCGGTGATGATCCCCGTCAGCCCCATGCCGCCGGCGGTGGCGGCGAACAGCTCGGGGTCGCTGTCGGGCGTCACCTCGCGGGGACCGTCGGCGGGGGTGATGAGCCGCAGGCTGCGGACGTGGCGGGTGAAGCTGCCGTCGCGGTGGTGGTTCTTGCCGTGGACGTCGGCGGCGATCGCCCCGCCGACCGTCACCATGCGGGTGCCGGGGGTGACCGGCACGAACCAGCCGAGCGGCACGAGCGCCCGCAGCAGCGCGTCGATGCTCGTGCCCGCGGCGACGGTGACCGTGCCCGCCTCCGGGTCCAGCCGGCGGATGCCGGTCAGGCGCGTGAGGTCGTAGACGACGCCGCCGGCGTTGAGGGCGGCGTCGCCGTAGCTGCGGCCCAGGCCGCGCGCCAGCGCGCCCCGGGGGCCCACGCCGCTGAGCTCGACGTCGGCCTCGTCGCGGGCGACGACCACGTCGGCGGCGCTGACGGGGCGCCGCCCCCACCCCCACAGCAGCTGCCGCCGGCGCGGCGGGGTCGGCCGGCTCATGACAGCGTCAGGGCTCCGACGAGGGTGAGCGCCCACAGGGCGCCGCCCGCCTGCAGGCCGCGGTCGCTGAAGACCAGCTCGACCGGGTCGCTGCCGCGGCCGTCGTGGACGAGCTGGGCGTAGCGCAGCAGCACTGCGACGCACGGCACGATCGAGGCGGCGAACCAGCCGAGGCCGGTGCCGGCCGCCTGCTCGAACGCCCACAGGCAGTAGCCGACCAGCGTGATCGACAGCGACGCGGTCAGCACCAGCGCGGTGAACCCCGGCGTGTAGCGCGCGAGCGTGGCGCGGTGGACGGCCGAGTCGCTGCCGAGCGCGGCCATCTCGCCGTGGCGCTTGCCGGTCACGACGAACAGCGCCCCGAACGAGGTCACGATCAGGAACCACTCCGACAGCACCACGTCCGCGGCCACGCCGCCGGAGGCGGCGCGCAGCACGAACCCGGCGCTGACCGCGAGGAGGTCGATGACCGCGACGTGCTTGAGCCACAGCGAGTACGCCACGGTCAGCACGCCGTAGGCCACGACCACGAGCGCGAACGCCGGCGACGCCGCGGCGGCCGCGGCGACGGCCGCGGCGAGCAGGACGGCGCCGGCGGTCAGCGCGGCGCGCGGCGGCACCACCCCCGCCGCCACAGGGCGGGTGCGCTTGCGCGGGTGCTGGCGGTCGGCCTCGGCGTCGAGCGCGTCGTTGACGCAGTACGTGCCGCTGGCGGCCAGGCAGAAGGCCGCGAAGGCGATCGCCGTGCGGGCCGCGACCGCGGGGGTCAGCAGCACCCCCGCCGCCGCCGGGGCCGCGGCGACGAGGACGTTCTTGACCCACTGGCGCGGCCGCGCGGTGCGCAGCAGACCCAGCGCGACGCCACCGGCGCGGGACGGCGGCGGCTCGCGGCGACGGCGGAGCGGCGTGCTGAGCGGCTCGGTCATGGGCCTCGGCTGGGTCGATCGAGACGTGAGCCTATGCGCAGTCCCGGCCCCCTGTCGCGCCCGCGGGGTGCCGCCGCCGACTGGCCCGTCGGCCACCCGAGCGGCCGCAGGGCCGCCAGCGGGGAACCGATAGAGTCAGAAGACGCCACGGCCGCCCACGCGCCGTGCTCGCGCATGCGCGTCTGCGCCTCCTCGACGGAAGGAACCCGCACCCCGATGGGGACCATCAGCGAGATCCTCGACAGCCGTGACCTGTTGCGGAACCTCGTGAACCGCGAGCTCAAGGCCGGCTACAAGGGCTCGGTCCTGGGCATGGGCTGGTCGCTCGTGAACCCGCTCGTGACGACGGTGATCTTCGCCCTCGTCTTCGGCGTGATCCTCCGCATCGACCCGCCCGTGAACCCCAGGGGCCAGTCCAACTTCGCCGCGTACCTGCTCATCGGCCTGATGCCGTGGAACTACCTGTCCCTGTCGCTGACCGCGGGTGCCAGCAGCCTCGTCGCCAACGGCAACCTGCTGCGCAAGGTGTACTTCTTCCGCCCCGCGCTGCCGGCGAGCACGGTCATCGCCAACGGCGTCAACTTCCTCGCCAGCCTGGTGGTGCTGTTCGCGTTCCTGGCGTTCCTGCGCTTCCCCTGGTACCCGGCGCTGTGGATGCTGCCGGTGCCGATGTTCAGCCTCTTCGTGCTGTGCCTGGGGTTGTCGCTGCTGTCGTCGGTCACGAACCTCTACTTCCGTGACACCCAGTACCTGATCGGGCTGTTCACGCAGGTGTGGTTCTACCTCACGCCGATCGTGTACCCGATCAGCCTCGTGGAGGCGCAGATCGGCGACTGGCTGTGGCTCTACAACCTCAACCCCGCGACCGCGCTGATCGACACGTTCCGCGCGATCCTCTACAACGGCGAGGTGCCGATGCTCGCCACGGTGCTGTGGTCCCTGGGCACGTCGGTGGCGGTGTTCGTCGTCGGCTGGATCGTGTTCCGCCGCGCTGAGCCGCACTTCGCCGAGGAGGTCTAGGAGTGGCCGGCTCGATCCGCGTGGAGGGCGTGAGCAAGCGCTTCCGCCTGTACCACGAGCGGCCGCGCAGCTTCAAGGAGATGCTGGTCCGGCGCCGCAAGCGCGTCTACGACGAGTTCTGGGCGCTGCGCGACGTGTCCTTCGAGGTCCACCCGGGCCAGTCCGTGGGCCTCATCGGCGCCAACGGCTCCGGCAAGTCGACGCTGCTGAAGTGCCTCGCCGGGATCCTCAAGCCCGAGGAGGGCCGCACCGTCGTCGACGGCAAGATCGGCGCGCTGCTGGAGGTCGGCGCCGGCTTCCACCCCGAGCTCACCGGGCGCGAGAACGTCTACCTCAACGGCTCCATCCTGGGCCTGTCCCGCGCCGAGATCCGCAGCCGCTTCGACGAGATCGTGGAGTTCGCGGACCTCGAGGACTTCATCGACACGCCGGTGAAGGCGTACTCGTCGGGGATGTACGTGCGCCTCGGCTTCGCGATCGCGGTCAACGTGCGCCCCGACATCCTCCTCGTCGACGAGGTCCTGGCCGTCGGCGACGAGCAGTTCCAGCGCAAGTGCCTCGCCAAGTTCGAGCAGATGCGCGCGGAGGGCCGCACGATCGTGCTCGTCACCCACGCGCTCGACACGGTCAAGGCCATGTGCGACCGGGCCGTGTACCTGCGCAAGGGTCGCGTCGCCCACGTCGGCGAGGCGCACGAGGTCGTCGACGAGTACCTCACCAGCGTCGGCGAGGTCACCAACCGCGAGCAGGGCATGATCCTGGAGGGCCAGCGCTTCGGCACCCGCCAGGTGGAGATCACCGCGGTCGAGTGCCTCGGCCCCGACGGCACGCCCGGGTCGCCGATCATCGCCGGCCGCCCCATGACGATCCGACTGCACTGGCTGGCGCACGAGCCGGTCGACGACGCCGAGTTCCGCGTCGACTTCTGGGCTCACGTCAACGGGGTGCGCATCGCCGAGCACACCACGCGCCTGTCGCGCACCCCCGTCGGGCGCCTCGCCGGCGAGGGCACCACCGAGCTGCGGGTCGGCGACGTCCCGCTCGTCCCCGGCATCTACGCGCTGTCGGTGGCGATCCAGAACCGCGACGGGACGCGCGACTACGACCACCACGACCGCCGTCACCACTTCACCGTCGAGCCCGGCGACGACGACCGCGGCGCCGGCGTGCTGGCGCTCCCGGTGACGTGGGAGATCACGCAGAAGGTGTCACCGTGACCACACCGACGGTCTCCGTCATCGTCGTCAACTGGAACGGCGCCGAGCACCTGCCCCCGGTGCTCGACTCGCTGCGGGCGCAGGACTGGCCGCGCGACGCGCTCGAGGTCGTCGTGGTCGACAACGGCTCCCAGGACGGCTCTCTGCAGCTGCTGGCCGAGCGCTACCCCGAGGTCGTGGTGGAGGCGCTGGAGACCAACACCGGTTTCGCGGGCGGCTGCAACGCCGGGGCGCGCGTCGCCTCCGGCGAGTACCTGTGCTTCATCAACAACGACATGCGCGCCGAGCCCGACTGGGTGCGCCACCTCGTCACGCCGCTCATCGAGGATCCGTCGCTGGGCGCCACCGGCGGCAAGGTCCTCGACTGGGAGGGCCGCACGGTCGACTTCGCCGGCGCGGTCCTCAACTGGGAGGGCCGCGGCGGCCAGGTCGGCTTCGGCGAGCCCTACGACCCCGAGCGCCACGACCGGCCCGGGCCGATCCCCTTCGCGAACGGCGGCTCGCTGGCCATCCGGGCCGACCGCTTCGCCGACGTCGGCATGTTCGACGAGGACTTCTTCGCCTACTACGAGGACGTCGACCTCGGCTGGCGGCTGTGGCTGTTCGGCATGCCGGTGCGCTACTGCCCGCAGGCCGTCACCTACCACCGCCACCACGGCACCTCGCGGCACGTGCCGAGCGGCAAGCTGCGGCTGCTGTACGAGCGCAACGCGCTGCTGGCGTGCGTGAAGAACTACGAGGACCGCAACCTCGGCCGCGTCCTGGCGCCCGGGCTGCTGCTGGCGGTGCGGCGGGGGATGCTCGACAGCGGCATCGACCGCGAGGCCTTCAGCCTCAACGACCCGCGGCCGCTGTCGGAGCTGCGGCCCAGCGACGAGACGCTGGCGACCCTGGCCGCGCTGGAGGACGTCAACCGGCTGCTGCCGAAGATGCTGGTCAAGCGCGCCGAGATCCAGCGCCGTCGTGTGCGCTCGGACGCGAGCCTGCGGCGCCTGTTCGGCGAGCCCTTCCTGGTCGCCCGCCCCGAGGGCGAGTACGCGCGCCTGCAGGACGACGTGCAGCGGCTGTTCGCGATCGACGGCGTCTTCGCCCCGGCGCGCACGCAGGTGCTGGTGGTGACCAACGAGCCGGTCGGCTCGCGCATGGCGGGCCCGGCGATCCGCGCCGTGGAGCTGTGCCGCCTGCTGGCCGCCGAGAACGACGTGACCCTGGCCGTCCCGGCTCGCAACGACTTCGTCAGCGACGACTTCGAGGTCGTGGTGGCGTCCCCGCGCGTGCTCGACGAGCTCGCGGCCCAGGCCGACGTCATCATCTGCCAGGGCCTGTCGCTGTCGTACCACACCGACCTGGCGATGCACCGGGCGCCGGTCGTGGTCGACGCCTACGACCCCTTCCCGATCGCGCTGCTGGAGCAGGCCAAAGACCAGCCTCTGGCCGAGCGGCGCCTGTCGAACGAGTCGGTGCGCGCGGGGATGGAGACCCAGCTCCGCCTGGGCGACTTCTTCGTGTGCGCCACCGACCGGCAGTGGGCCATGCTCGTCGGCGCGCTGCAGACCCTCGGCCGCATCACCCCCGAGCTGTACGACCGCGACCCCAGCCTGCGCGGCTTCGTGGCGCTGGCGCCGTTCGGGCTGTCGTCCACGCCGCCGAAACCGGCGGACCGGCCGGTGCTGCGCGGCGTCATCCCCGGCATCGGAGCCGACGACCTCGTGCTGCTGTGGGCCGGCGGGATCTACAACTGGTTCGACCCGGTGTCGCTGATCGAGGCGGTCGCCCGGGCCGCCGAGACCCACCCGCAGATCAAGCTCGTGTTCTTCGGCGGTCGCCACCCCAACCCCGGCGTGCCGGAGATGCGGGCCGCGGTCGACGCGCTGCGCGCCGCCGAGCGCCTCGGGGTGCTCGACCGCCACGTGTTCTTCCTGGAGCAGTGGGTGCCGTACGAGGAGCGCGGCGCCTACCTGCTGGAGGCCGACGTCGGCGTGTCGACCGCCTTCGACCACGCCGAGACCGCGCTGGCGTTCCGCACCCGCTTCCTCGACTACCTGTGGGCCGGGCTGCCGGTGCTGTGCACCGGCGGCGACGCGCTCGCGGAGATGGCCAGGGCCCGCGAGTTCGGCATCGTCGTCGACCCCAGCGACGTCGAGGGCCTGGCCGAGGGGATGCGACGCCTGGCCGACGACCCGTCGCTGCGGACGCGCATGGCCGACAACGCCCGCGCCGCCGCCAGCGAGCTGACCTG
>ERZ777003.3983-NODE-3983-length-13160-cov-4.737047_pt1 | contig 13160 bp, 10 predicted proteins | sample MGYA00374956_ERZ777003 | MGnify/ENA primary metagenome ERZ777003 (study PRJEB29302, sample SAMN06268252) | bioreactor metagenome | isolation source: Joint BioEnergy Institute, California, USA | place: USA:Joint BioEnergy Institute, California, USA | collected... | reverse complement strand
TGCGGCGCGACCGGCCAGCCATCGAGGGTGCGGTTCGAGCCGCGGCGGGTGCGGTACCACACGTTCCATTCGTCGAAGGACAGCATGATGCGCTTCGTCGACCGGCGGCCGGCGGCGACCGCGTCGGCAATGGCGACCACCTCCTCGATGAAGCTGTCCATCAGGTCGGGCGAGGCGAGGAAGGCCGGCGTGTCGCCCGCGTAGTCGTTGAAGTAGGTGTGGAGCGAGATGTACTCGACGTGGTCGAAGCAGTGCTCGAGCACGATCCGCTCCCACTCGCCGTAGGTCGGCATGGTGCGGGCCGAGGAGCCGCAGGCGGCGAGCTCGATCGTCGGATCGACCATCTTCATCAGCTTCGCCGTCTCGCAGGCGATGCGGCCGTATTCGGTCGCGGTCTTGCTCTCCATCTGCCACGGGCCGTCCATCTCGTTGCCGAGGCACCACAGCTTCACGTCGTGCGGCTGTTCCGCGCCGTTGCGGCGGCGCCAGTCGGAGAGCTCGGTCCCGCCGGGGTGGTTGCAGTACTCCAGCAGCCGCCGGGCGTCGTCGGGGCCGCGCGTGCCCAGGTTGACCGCGAGCATCGGCTCGATCCCGGCCAGCCGGCACCAGGCGACGAACTCGTCGGTACCGAACGTGTTGGGCTCGGTGGACCGCCAGGCCGGATCGAGCCGGCGGGGACGCCTCTCCACCGGCCCGACGCCGTCCTCCCAGTTGTAGCCGGAGACGAAGTTGCCGCCGGGATAGCGCATCACCGTCGGCGCCAGCTCCTTCACCAGCGCCAGCACGTCGCCGCGGAAGCCGGCTGCATCGGCCGTCGGATGGCCTGGCTCGTAGATGCCCTCGTAGACGCAGCGGCCGAGATGCTCGACGAAGGCGCCGAACAGGCGCCTGTCGGTGGCGCCGATGGTGAAGTCGCGGTCGATCAGAACCTCGCTGTACAGCATCTGGGCCTCCGGTCAGTGGCAGGCAGCGGCGGCGCGGCGGGGGATCGCGCCCGCCGGCGCCGGAACAGGACGGAACGGGGAGTCATCGGGCATCGACTGTCGCGGGAGGCCGCTTCCCCAGGATGCCCTCGCCGATGGTGTCGGGCGACAGCACCGACTCCTTGAGCAGGATCGAGTAGGGGTGCTGCGGGTTGTCGAGCACGGCGCGCGCGTCGCCGCTTTCGACGACCTTGCCCTTCTGCATGATGATGATGCGGTCGCTGATGTAGTAGGCGGTGGCTAGGTCGTGGGTGATGTAGATGATCGAGACCCGCAGGTCGTCGCGCAGCGCCCGGAACAGGCTGACGATCGCCATGCGGAGGGAGGCGTCGACCATCGACACCGGCTCGTCGGCAACCAGCAGCGCCGGCCCGGGGATCAGCGCCCGCGCGATCGCCACCCGCTGGAGCTGGCCGCCGGAAAGCTCGTGCGGGAACCGGCCGCGGACCTCGGCAAAGGAGAGGCCGACCTTGCGCAGTGCGTCGTCGGCCAGCCGCTCGGCCTCCTGGCCTCTCGCCCCGCGGAAGCGCCGCGCCGTCATCAGCAGGTAGCGGTCGATCCGCTTCAGCGGGTTGAACGCCTCGAACGGGTTCTGAAAGATCGGCTGGACCGCGCCCATGAAGGCACTGCGGGCACGGCCGCCGCGGATGTGCGCGACGTCCTGGCCGCGGAAGCGGATGGCGCCGGCAGTGGGCGCAACCAGGTTCAGGATCATCCGCGACAGCGTGGTCTTGCCGCTGCCGGATTCGCCGACGATGGCGAAGATCTCGGGCCGGTCGGCGTCGAGGGCGAAACTCACGCCGTCCACGGCGCGAAAGGCGCCGCGCCCGAACAGCCCGCCCCTGGCGTAGACCTTCGTCACCCGCTCGACGGAAAGAAGGTCGGCGCTCATCGCCCCTCCGCCGGCTGAAGGGCGGCCTCGCGCCCGTCGGCACGCCCTGCGTCTTCGTCCGGTGGTGCGGGCCTGACCTCCGGGCTCGCCGCGAAGCAGGCGACGCGATGGCCCGGGGCGAGCGTCGTCAGCGCCGGGGTCTCGCGGCGGCAGATGTCCATGGCCAGCGGACAGCGCGGATGGAACCGGCAGCCCGGCGGGGGCTCGGCCAGGTTCGGCGGCGCCCCGCCCAGCGCCTTCTTCGGCGCGAGGTCGCCGATCCGCGGCAGGCTCTGGATCAGATGGGCGGTATAGGGGTGAAGCGGCTCGGCGAAGATGGTCCGCGTCGGCCCCTCCTCCACCAGCCGCCCCGCGTACATGATGCCCAGCCGGTCGGCCATGTTGGCGTGGACGGCCATGTCGTGGGTGACGAACAGGATCGACGAGCCGATCTCCTGCTGCGCCTCCCGGATCATGCCGAGCACGCCCTTCTGCACCACCACGTCGAGCGCGGTGGTCGGCTCGTCGGCGATGATGAACTCCGGGCGGCAGATGGTGGCGAGCGCGATGGTGACCCGCTGGCGCATGCCGCCCGAGAGCTCGTGCGGATAGGCACGGAGCACGTCGGGCGGCAGGTGGAGCCGCTCCAGATGGGCCGCGACCAGCGCGAAGAACTGCGCCTTCGGCAGCCCGATGTGGCGGAAGGCGAAATCGACGAACGACTCCCGAATGCGGCGCACCGGGTTCAGCACGTTCATCGAGCCCTGCATGATGTAACCGAGGTGCTTCCAGCGCACCGCCGCGAGCGTCTGCGGGTCGAGGCGGAAGATGTCGCGGTCGAGGAAGCTGTAGCGGACCGAGCCGCCGACGATGTTCAGCGGCGGCCGGTTGGCGGCGGCGATCGCCTTGATGAAGCTGGTCTTGCCGGAGCTGGACTCGCCGGCGAGGCCGTAGATCTCGTTGCGGCCGATCTCGAGGCTGATGTCGTCGACGGCGCGCACCTCGCGGAAGATGCCGAAGTAGCGCATCTGGTAGTAGGCGCGCAGGTTGCGCACCGTCAGCACCGGGCCGGCGCCCTGCCCCGTGGCCTCGGCCGGCATCAGGCCACACCCCCGCCCATGCGGCTGAGCCGGCTGCGCGGGTCGATGTATTCGTTCATCGACACCGCGAGCAGGAAGAGCCCGATGAAGGTGACGGTGACGAGGAGCGTGGGAAAGACCACCCACCACCAGGTGCCGAACACCAGCGCGCTGTGCTGGTTGGCCCAGAAGATCATCGTGCCGACGGTGGGCGTCTCGATGTCGGTGAAGCCCAGCACCGACAGCGTCACCTCCAGCCCGATCGACCAGTTGATGTTGTTGAGCGTTGTGGAGAACACGATCGGCAGCACATAGGGCATGTGCTCGCGGATCACGATCTGGTCGGTCCGCATGCCGGAGAACACGGCGGTGCGGGTGAACTCGCGGGTGCGCAGGCTCATCATCACCGAGCGGATCAGCCGCGCGTCGTAGGCCCAGCCGAGCAGCGCCATCACCAGCGCCAGCAGCGCCCAGGTCATGTCGTCCCGCATCACGAAGTAGAACAGGACGAGCAGCGGAAACAGCGGCATGACGATGAAGGTGTCGTTGATCGACATCAGCACCCGGTCGGTGGCCCCGCCCTTGTAGCCGGACAGCATCCCCACCAGCAGGGAGATCAGCCGGCTGAGAATGGCGACCGAGAAGCCGAACAGCAGCGTGTTCCTGAGCGCGTAGGTGAGCAGCCAGAACGTGTCCTGGCCCTGCGAGGTGGTGCCGAACGGATGGTCCCAGGACGGCGGCAGGTCCGGCGCCACCACGTAGATGTCGCCCGGCGGATAGGGGGAGAAGGCGGACAGCACCGCCATCCCGACCACGATGGCGGTGAGGACCGTTCCGGCGGCGAACTCGCGGTTGTAGCGCAGGAGGTCGCGGAGGATGGCCAGCATGGTCAGCTCAGCTGCACGCGCGGATCGAACAGCGGGTAGAGCACGTCGATCAGGAACACCGCCGCCGAGACGGCGACGATCGAGATCGCGGTGACGCCGAGCACGAGGCCGTAGTCGCCGGCGTAGACCCCGGCGATCAGCAGCCGGCCGAGGCCGGGATAGCTGAACACGTACTCGATGATGATGGCTGCGTTGTAGAATCCGCTCATCGACATCGCGAGGCCGGTCACCTGCGGCGCGATCGCGTTGCGCATCACGTAGGAACGCATGATCCGGCGTCGGGACACGCCGCCGAGCTCGGCATAGACGACGTAATCCTCGGTCACGATGTTGGAGACCAGCGCGCGCATGCCCATGAACCAGGAGCCGATGCTGATCAGGATGATGGCGAGCCCGGGCAGCACCGAATGCTTCAGCACGCTCAGCACGAAGGGCAGGTTCAGCCCCCGCTCCACCTGCTGGCTGGCGCCGCCGCTGATCGGCAGGATCGGCCACAGGTAGCCGAACAGGATCAGCAGCAGGAAGGCGATGATGTAGTGGGGGATCGGGTGGAAGCCCATCGCCACCACCCCGAACGTCTTGAGCGCCAGGTTGTTGCGGTAGTAGCCGGCGAGTCCGCCGAGCAGGTTGCCGAGCACCCAGGCGATCAGCGTGCAGGTCGCGAGCAGCCCGAACGTCCACGGCAGCGCCCGGCCGATAAGCTGCGACACTGGGGTCGGGAAGGACGACAGCGACGGCCCGAAGTCGAAGACCAGCATCCGCCCCCAGTACTCGAAATACTGGTCGAGCAGCGGCGCGCCGGTGCCGTACAGCGCCCGCAGCGCCTCGCGCATTGCCTCCACCGCCTCCGGATCGCTCTGGCCGAAGGTGGTCATGCCGGCGACCATGCGGTCCACCGGGTCGATCGGGGTCAGGTGGGTGATGAAGAAGGTGAGCGAGATGCCGATGAAGACGACCAGCACGAACTGGGCGAAGCGCTTGAGGAGGTAGATCCCGTAGCCGTGCATCAGGTACCGGTGGCCGAGCCTCGTCGATCGCGGTGCAGGAAGGGGCGGCTGCCCGCCCCTTCCCGCTCGTTTCATGCTGCCCTTACGGCTGCGTCGGCCGCAACCGGACCATCATGTACCGGGAGTTGGCCCAGTTCGGCACCGGGTTGGTGTACGGATCGGCCGCGGTCGGGTAGCCGGTCCAGTAGGTCTCATCCATCACCGTGAACACGTTGTAGGACATCAGCGGGATGGTCGGCATCTCGCGGACCGTCAGCTTGACGAACTCCTGGCCGAGCTCGACGCCGCGCGGATCGTCGAACGGGACCTCGCGGATCTGTTCGATGATCGCGTCGAGCTCCGGCGACGACCAGCGCTGCCAGTTGCGCGGCGGCTGGATCTCGCCCGGCGCGGCGACGAAGTCGGAGTGCCAGCTGTCGAGGAAGAAGGAAAGGTCGGGGTGACCGCCCCAGGTCTCCACGCTCCAGCTGATGCACACCTCGAAGTCACCACTCTCGCGGCGCGGGAAGAATGCAGCCTGCGCGTTCTCCGCCGTGGCGTCGATGCCGAACTGCCGCCACTGCTGAGCAACCATGGTGCCGGCGCGGGTCATCACCGGCCGGCCGTCGCCCTCGACCATGATCCTGATCGAGAACCGCTCGCCGTTCGGCATGTACCACTCGCCGTCCCGGCGGGTGAAGCCGGCCTTCTCCAGCAGCTGCGCCGCCGCCTCGAGATCCTGCTTCCACCAGCCCATGCCGAAGGAGGCAGCGATCTGCTGCGGATCGGTCGGGATCTCGTCGCCCATCGTCGGCCGCAGCATGTCGGCGATCTGCTGACCCATGGTCGGGTCATAGGGCCGGATCACCTGCTGGCCGGTGTCGAGCTCGAAGCTGGTCAGCCACTCGGTCAGCGGCTCGTGGTAGTATTGCGGGTGGGTGCCGGTCGGCGGGATCTGGATCGCAGAGATCGTCGCCGCGCCGCGGTACGAGGCCATAGACACCGCCTTGATGTCGATGGCGAGCGCCAGCGCCCAGCGCACGTCCGCCGACTGGAACTTCTCCAGCTGGTGGTTGAAGATCAGCGCCGGCAGCGTCGGGTCCGGATGGGCGTAGGGGAAGCCGTCGAACCAGGCGATCGACGAGGGTGAATCCTTGGCGAGGGTGAACATGCCCTCTGGCGAGACGTCGTGGATGATGTCGAGCTCGTGGTTCATCTGGGCGATGACGCGCCGGTCGGGCGGGCCGGGATCGACGTAGGTGACGTACTGCGGCCCGGGCTCGCCGAAGCGGGCGATGGTCGTCCGCTCCCAGTCCTCCCGCTTCTCCCAGGTGAACCACTGCCCGTTCGGGTCGTAGCTGTGGAGCTTGTAGGCGCCGAGGGTCACCGGCGGGTTGAAGTCGAACTGCAGCGGGTCCTGCCCCTCAAACACGTGCCTGGGCATGATCCAGGCCGCATTCCAGCGCACGGTGAACAGCGCGTGGAAGCGCGAGTTGGGCCGCTTCAGGTGGAACACCACCGTGTAGGGATCGGGCGCCTCGACGCTCTCGACGTTCAACTGGTAGCTGGAGCTGCGCAGCAGCCCGTCGGTGTTGAGGTGGGTTTCGGTGGTGAAGACGACGTCGTCGGCGGTGAACTCGACGCCGTCGCTCCAGTAGATGCCCTGGCGGAGCTTCACCGTCATCTCGGTGAAGTCCTCGTTGTAGATCGGCGGCTCCGCGGCCAGCGAGTTGTCCCAGACACCGTCGAGACCGTGGTCGGGGTCGATGTACCAGAAGGTGTCCATCCCCAGCTGGTGCAACCCCGTCGACACCCCGCGGAGGCCGGGAAGCCAGAGGTTGAAGGAATCCGCATTGGGAATGGTCCCCTGCGGGTTCTCGACGATGAGGGTCTGGTTGCGCGGCGGCGGGCTCGCGTCCTGGGCATGGACCGCAGTGCTCAGGAAAAGGGCAGCCGCAAGGGGCACCAGCAGGCGTGCCAGCTTCATCTCCCGTTCCTCCCGGTCTTGGTGCGTGTGCACTTCTTCTCTTTTTCCGCAACCCTAATGCGCCGAACGAGAGTGCGTCAACGTTTGCGATACATATCTGGATTTCTGGTATGGATAATGCCGGACCGGCGCTGACGGCCTGAAGACTGCCCCCGCCTGCGACGGAAGGCGCGCGCCAGCGACCTCCGACCGGAGCGATCGCGGCTGGCGGCGAATCGCCGGCGGCGACATGATGGCGGCGCGCCGGTGGCGGGCGGGGCACGCACACCCGCTGCCTGACGTCTGGCGGAGGAGAGCCGAAATGGGCGAGTTTCTCAGGAACCGGACGTTCGAGGAGCTCCAGCCCGGAGACAGCGCCTCCATCGTCCGGGTGATCGGGCGGGACGACCTCGAGCTGTTCGCCGCCGTCTCCGGGGATGCGAGCGCGGCCCAGCTCGATGCCACCTTTGCCGCGACCGACCGCAGGGGCCACGTCGTCGCCCACGGCATGTGGACCGCGGCGCTGGTCACGGCGGTGCTCGGCAGCCGGCTGCCCGGGCCGGGTACCGTCTGCCAGCGCCAGGAGTTCGAGTTCGTGAGGCCGGTCGCGCGCGGCGACACCATCACCGCCACGGTCACCGTGCGGGAGAAGCGCCCGGAGGGGCGGCTCGTCACCCTCGACGCCCGGTGCACCAGCATCGCCGGCGAAACGGTGCTGACCGGAACCGCAACCGTCGTCGCCCCCGACCGCACCATCGAATGGCCGCTGAAACGCTCGCCGGACGTCTCGCTGCGGCACCACAACCGCTACGAGGACCTGGTCCGGGAGGCGCGCCGCCTGCCGCCGGTCCGCGCCGCGATCGTCCATCCCTGCTCGGCGGCGGCAATCGCCGGCGCGATCGAGGCCCGCGACGAGGGACTCCTCGACCCGCTGCTCGTCGGCCCGGAGCACAAGATCCGGGCAGCTGCCGAGGCGGCGCAGGTCTCGCTGGACGGGATCCCGATCGAGCCGGTCGAGCACAGCCATGCCGCCGCAGACCGGGCCGTCGAGCTCGCGGTGGCCGGGAAGGTCGCGGTGCTGGTGAAGGGAAGCCTGCACACGGACGAGCTGCTCGGCGCCGTGGTCGCCCCGACCTCCGGCCTGCGGACCGAGCGGCGCATCAGCCACGTCTACGCCATGGACGTGCCGGCCTACGACAAGCCGCTGGTCGTCACCGACGCCGCGATCAACATCCAGCCGACGCTGGAGCACAAGCGCGACATCTGCCAGAACGCGATCGACCTCCTGCGGACCCTCGGCATGGAGGAGCCGCGCGTCGCCGTGCTGGCGGCGGTCGAGACGGTGAACCCGAAGATGCCGGCCACCCTGGACGCGGCTGCGCTGACCGTCATGGCCGCGCGGGGGCAGATCACCGGCGCCCGGGTGGACGGGCCGCTCGCCTTCGACAACGCGATCAGCCCCGACGCCGCCCGCACCAAGGGCATCGTGTCGCCGGTCGCCGGCGCCGCCGACATCCTGCTCGTGCCCGATCTGGAAGCGGGCAACATGCTCGCCAAGCAGCTGATCTACTTCGCGGGCGCGACGGCGGCCGGGCTCGTGCTCGGCGCGCGGGTGCCGATCGTGCTCACCAGCCGCTCCAACCCGCTGTCCGCCCGCATCGCCTCCGCCGCGCTGGCGAAGATGGTGGCGGCGCCGCGCCCGGCGAAGGGCCTGCCCGCATGACGCGCGACACGCTCCTCACCTTCAACGCCGGATCGTCCACGGTGAAGATCGGGCTGTTCCGGGTGGACGACGGCCGGCCGCACAGGATCGCCCGCGGCGTGATCGACCTGCGCCGCGCGCCGCTGGCCTTCGAGGTCGAGCGGGACGGGAGCCGGCTTGCCATCGGGCTCGACGCCCGGCCGGACGACGACCTCGTCGGCATCGTCTCGCAGACCCTTGCCGCCATCGCCGCGCACCTCGACATCGGCCACGTCGCGGCGACGGCCCATCGCGTGGTGCACGGCGGCGACCGGTTCGCCGGGCCGGTGCGCCTCGACGACGACGCCATCGCGGCGATCGAGGCCCTGACCCCGCTTGCCCCGCTGCACCAGCCGCAGTGTCTGAAGCTGATCCGGGCCGTGCGCGGGATCGACCCGGCGCTGCCGCAGGCCGCGTCGTTCGACACCGCCTTCCACCGGACCCACGCCCCCGTCGCGACCCGCTTCGCCCTGCCCCGCGCGCTCCACGACGAAGGCATCCGGCGCTACGGCTTCCACGGCCTGTCATACCGCTACATCGCCGGCGCACTGGCCGAGCGCTTTCCGCAGGCGGCCGCGGGCAAGGTGGTCGCCGCCCACCTCGGCAGCGGCGCCAGCCTGTGCGCGATGGACAACGGCGTCAGCCGCGACAGCAGCATGAGCTTCACCACGCTGGACGGCATTCCGATGGCGACGCGCTGCGGCGCCATCGATCCCGGGGTGCTGCTGCACCTGCTCGGGCCAGGCGGGCGCACGCTCGCCGAGGCGGAGGACCTGCTCTATCACCGCTCCGGGCTGCTCGGCGTGTCGGGCATCAGCGCCGACAGCCGGGTGCTGCTGGCGAGCGACCGGCCCGAGGCGCGCGAGGCGATCGAGCTGTTCACCTTCCGCATCGCCGGCGAGATCGCGCGGCTTGCCGCCACCCTGGGCGGGCTGGACGCCATGGTGTTCACCGCCGGCATCGGCGAGAACCAGCCCGCGGTGCGGGCAGAGGTCTGCCGCCGGCTGGAATGGCTCGGCGTGACGCTCGACCCGGCTGCCAATGCCGCCAACCGGGCCTGCATCAGCACCGCCGCCAGCCGCGTCGGGGTCTTCGTCATCCCGACGGACGAGGAACAGGTCATCGCTGACGAGGCCTGTTCCGTGATCGGCGAGGTCTGGGCCTGACTTCGCCCGCCGGCGCGCCGGTCCGACGGCCGAACGGCGGTCTCACGAGGTCGCGGTCGCCTGTCCGGCGGCGAGCAGGGATTCCGCCAGCGCCAGCACGTCGTCGGGCCAGTATTCCGCCGGACGGGGCCGGCGGGCGCCGGCTTCCGGCAGCGCGCGGCAGGTGAAGACCGGACGCCGCCAGCGCAGCGGGATCGCGTCGCGGCCGTCGGCGGCGCCGAGCAGCGCGCCGGCAATGGCGGCATTGGTGTCGATGTCGCCGCCGCGGGCCACGGTGTCGATGATCCCCTCCTCCGCGCTCCGGCCCGCCGCGAGCTGGGCAAAGGCGTTGCGCAGCGCGATCAGCACCCAGCCCTGGTGGGTCATGAAGTCGGCCGGCGGGCCGTCGGCGGCGGCCGCATCCAGCGCCGCGCGAACCGCGGCGCCGCCCTCGCCCGTACCGGCGTGGGCGTGCGCCGCGGCCAGCATCGCCTGCCGGTCGCCGCCCGCAATCCCGACGGCAATGGCCGCGGTAAAGGCGGCACAGGCGGCGCGGCTGGTCGGGTGCGGATGGGTGAAACCGCTGTCGGCGGCGGCCAGCGCTGCCGCCCGGGCGGGATCGCCGGCGGCGAGGATGCCGATCGGCGCCACCCGCATCAGCGCGCCGTTGGCCTGGCTCGCCGGGTTGGCGGCGGCGGAGGCCGCCTGCATCCGGCCCTCCCGCGGCGCCCGCGCCGCTGCCGACAGCGCCGCCCGCGTGGTGTTGCCGATGTCGAACGGGCCGCTTTCGTGCCAGCGGACGTAGGCATCCAGCACCGCCGCCGGCACGAAGCCCCCCTCCGCCACCACGGTCCGCGCAAGCGCCAGCGCCAGTTCGGAATCGTCGGTGGGCTGGCCGGCGAGCGTGTTCCACGTGCCGCCGTCGACGAGATCGCGGACGCCATCCGGGTGGGCCGCGTGGATCCGCTCCGGCGCCTGGAACTCGACCAGCGCGCCCAGCGCATCGCCGGCGAGCTGCCCCAGCAGGCACCCCTGCGCCCGCGCCAGCCGGTCCGCGTCCGCGACCAGCCGCCCCGCCGCCCGCGGCCGGACGACGTCCTCCGCCCTGGCGGCCACCCGCGACCACGGGCGCCCGCAGAGCGCACGGACCAGCGCCTCCGGCCCGCCGAAGCAGTCGCCGATGGCCGCCTCGGCGCCGCGATAGCGCACCGGAGCCCCGCCGCTGCCGTAGAGGTCGAGGCCGGCCCCGCGGAGCAGGGCGTGGCCGCCGGCGACGTCGAACGCGAAGGGCGCGTTGATCGACACCGCCACGTCGGCCTCGCCGGCCGCCACCAGCGCGAGGCGGTAGGCGATGCTGGGGACGGCGAGAAAGCGCCCGGGCGCCGCGAGCATGGCGTTGGCCCGCGGATAGTCCGCGCCCCGGTGCGAGACCGCGATCACCGTTCCGCTGTCCAGGATCGTCCGCCGCGGCGCCGGCGGGAGCGGGCGGCCGTTCCGCCGCAGCGGCCCGCAGCCCTCCGCCCAGGCGATCAGGTCACCGCGATCGTCGGGAAAGGCGAAGCTGTAGACGACGCCCAGCACCGGCCGGTCGCGCCACATCAGCGCGATCGACACCGCGGCGCCGCGGATGCGGTCGTGGGTGGCGCTGGTTCCGTCGTGCGGGTCCACCAGCCACAGCGGCTGGCCCGGAGCGGCCGGCACCCGGAGCGCGGGATCCTCCTCGCCATGGAAGCCGGTGCCCGGAAAAGCCTGCAGCAGCCGGTCGCGGATCAGCGCCTCGGCCTCCGGGTCGGCGGGGCACGTGCCGCGCGTGCCCCGCGGCCCGCCCGGCCGGTGCAGCTCCGCGCGCAGAAGGGCTCCCGCCGCACGCGCGGCGTCCTCGGCGACGGCGAGCGCCCGGGAGAGATCGAGAGGGCAGGATTCGTCGGTCATGGGCGAAACCTTCGTCAGCAGGAACCGGATTGCAATGCCCGCTTGAATCCCCTGCCCCGACGCGAAAAAGCTGCGTCATCGGACTCTTTCGGGGAGGAGGAGGCGGCGCGGTGAACGACTGGGGCAGCTACCGGAAGTTCGTCGGCTTCTACTGGACGCTGCCGGTGAGGGCCTTCGGCTTCGTGACGCTGCCGAAGGACCCGGCGGAGGCGGCGAAGGCGAGTGCCACCATCGCCTACCAGCGTGCGCTGGTGCAGCGCCACGTGGCCGACCGGAAGGGCGAACTCGTGGCGGAGGTGGCCTTTCTCGAGAGCGGCGACCGTCCGTCGCCGGCAATCGAGCCCGAAATCACCCGGGCGCTGAAGCGCGCGCAGCGCGAGGGGGCGCAGCTCCTCTACGTGGATTTCGCCCAGGCGTCGCACTGGCGCGAGCACCGGTTCCTGCAGTGGCTGACCAGCCTCGCCCCCGTCTCCTGCCTTGGCCTGCCGCCGGAGCCGATCCACGTCGAGGGGCGCGGATACTTCGATCCCATTGCGCATTTCCGGGCATCCCGCCGGCTGTTGCAGGACCCGGACGCGCCGGTGCGGGAGGCCGACCGCCGGATCCTGCTGGAGGAGCGGGTGCGCACGCTGCTGCAGCTCGATGCCCCGGGGGCGACGGTGCGTCCGGCGGAGGGGGCCCGCATCCTGAACGCGGCCGGGCTGAAGACGCTGCGCAACAATGCCTGGACCGCCGACAACCTGCGCCAGTTCCTGAAGGCGATGCGGCCGGCCGGGCGTCGCGTCGCCGTGGTCGGCTCGCGGGACTATCCGGCGCGGGAGCGGGTCGCCGCCTTTGTCGCCGGACTGCCGAAGGGCACCATTGTCGTCTCCGGCGGGGCGAGGGGCGTCGATGCCTGGGCCGAGGAGGCCGCCCGCGCGGCCGGCCTGAAGACCCGGATCCACCACGCCGACTGGGAAGGCCTCGGCCGCAGGGCCGGGCCGGTGCGCAACGCCCTGATCGTCGCCGACTGCGACGAGGTCGTCGCCTTCTGGAACGGCAGCAGCCGCGGCACCCTGGATACCCTGGTCCAGGCCTTCGAGGCCGGCCGCACGGTGCGTGTGTTCGACGCCGAGGGCCGCCCCGTCTCCCGCGAAACCGTCATGGCCGCGGCCGACCGCCTCGGCGTCCTCGCCGCGATCGCCCGCGCGCGCCACCCGCGGGTGACGAACCCGGAGACGGGGTAAGGGTGGACGGTGGAGACCTGCTTTCGGGTCATTCGCCGAAGATGACCTTCTTGAGGAACAGCCCCTCGATGGTTGTCCCCTGTCTCCCGTTCGCGCTCAACTCGTTCACCATCCTTCCAGACACGATCAGTCCGAGAGCCTTTGTCTCTTGACACACGGCGTCGGGAGGTGGATTGAGCAGAGCAACATGAAGAAAAATCAATGTCGCCCGCCTCATTGGACTCCCCGTCCATCGCGCACCCTGACCTTCGGCTGATCAAAGTCGGAACGTGTCACAGCAACCGCGTTCAATCTCGGGAGACAGGACATCTGCATCCCGATTGATCGCTTGTGGGCCTTGTCGC
>ERZ777003.3982-NODE-3982-length-13160-cov-5.025563_pt1 | contig 13160 bp, 13 predicted proteins | sample MGYA00374956_ERZ777003 | MGnify/ENA primary metagenome ERZ777003 (study PRJEB29302, sample SAMN06268252) | bioreactor metagenome | isolation source: Joint BioEnergy Institute, California, USA | place: USA:Joint BioEnergy Institute, California, USA | collected... | reverse complement strand
ACGCCCGCGCCTACGAGGCCCGCTACCTGTCCGGCATGGCGGCCGGCGCAGTCAGCGAGACCGGCATCGCCGGCTTCATCGCCTCCTTCCCGATCCCGGAGGTGGTGCGCGGCATCAACGCCTTCACCCTCGGCATGCGCGCCGTGAACCCGGAGGCCGAGGTGCGGGTGATCTGGCTATCCTCCTGGTACGACCCGGGCAAGGAGACCGAGGCCGCCCAGGCGCTGATCGCCCAGGGCGCGGACGTGATCTCGCAGTTCACCGATTCCGCCGCCCCCACCATCGCCGCCCAGGCGGCCGGCGTGTGGTCGATCTCGGTCGGCTCCGACCGCTCCAGCTACGGGCCCGACGCGCACCTCACCTCGGTCGTCTACGAATGGGGCGGCTACTACACCGAGGTGGCGCAGCAGGTGATCGACGGCACCTGGAAGTCGGAGAACGTCTGGGGCGGAATCGGCCGCGGCATGACCGACATCGCGCCGCTGCATCCCGCGGTGCCGGAGGATGTCCGCGCCGCCATCGAGGCCAAGCGCGCTGCCTTTGCCGACGGCAGCGACCACCCCTTCGCCGGCCCGGTCCGCGACCAGTCGGGCGCCGTCCGCATCGAGGAAGGCTCGGTCGGCGACGACGCCATGCTGCTCGGCATGGACTGGTACGTCGAAGGCGTCCAGGGCGAACTCCCCCGCTGATGCCGACTGCCGTCGTCCTTCCCCTTCTCCCCTTGCGGGATAAGGCTACCGGGGCCCGCCTTCGCGGGCCGAAGGCTCCGCACCCCTCTCCCGCGAGGGCAGAGGGAGGTCAGCCATGACCCGCACCCTCATCGCCGACGCGCTGGTCGTCACCATGGACGACCGGCGGCGGGTGCTGGAGCGCGGGGCGGTGCTGGTCGAGGGCGACCGGATCGCGGCCGTCGGTCCGGCGGCCGAGGTCTCCGCCGACGGCGCCGAGCGCATCGATGCCGGCGGCTGCGTCCTCATTCCGGGGCTGGTCAACACCCACGTCCACCTGTCGCAGCAGCTCGGCCGCGGGCTCGCGGACGATGTCGACCTGCTGACCTGGCTGCGCGACCGGATCTGGCCCTACGAGAGCAGCCTGACGGCGGAAGACCAGCGCATCTCCTCGCTGCTGTGCATGGCGGAGCTGGTGCGCAGCGGCGTCACCACCTTCTGCGAGGCCGGGGGCCAGCACGTCGATGCGATGGGCGAGGCGGTCACCGAGGCCGGGCTGCGTGCCGTGCTCTGCCAGTCCACCATGGACACCGGCGAGGGCCTGCCGCCGAGCTGGGTGCAGCCGACGCAGGCCTGCCTCGACCGCCAGCGGGCGCAGCACCAGCGCTGGAACGGCGCGGCGGACGGGCGCATCCGCCACTGGCTCGGCCTGCGCACCCTGTTCAACTGTTCCGACGACCTCGTCCGCGGCACGGTGGCGCTGGCCGAGGCGCTCGGCACCGGCATCAACATGCACCTCGCCGAGGTGATCGATGAGGTCCGCTTCACCGAAGCCCACTACGGCGAGAGTCCGGTCGCGCACATGGCGCGGCTCGGCGGCCTCGGCCCGAACCTGCTCGCCGTCCACGCCGTCTGGCTCGACGCCCGCGACGTGGACCTGATGCTGCGCCATGACGTGAAGGTCTCGCACTGCCCGGCCGCGGCGATGCGGGTGCTGGGCTTTGCGCCGATACCGGAGCTGGTGACGAAGGGCGTCTGCGTCTCGCTCGGCACCGACGGCGCGCCGTCGAACAACCGCATGGACCTGATCGACGAGATGTGGCTCGCCAGCCTGATCCACAAGGGACGCTGGCTGGACCCGACCGCGATGCCGGCGGAGACGGTGCTGGAGATGGCGACGGTGAACGGCGCCCGCGCGCTGGGCTGGGACGCGGAGATCGGCGCGCTCGCGGCGGGGAAGAAGGCCGACCTCGTGGTCATCGACCCGCGCACCGCCGGCGCGCTGCCCCAGCACGATCCGGTCGCCGGCCTGGTCAGCGCCATGCATTCGGCCAACGTGCGCTCGGTCATGATCGACGGCCGCTGGGTGCTGCGCGACGGCCGGATCACCACCTTCGACGAGCAGGCGGTGCTGGCCGAAGCCGTCGAACGCGCGGCCGCCGTGCGCGCCCGCGCCGGCATCCGCATGCCGACCCGCTTCGCAAGGCATCAATCCTGAGCCGGGGCCCGGCGGGCTTGCGCCGGTTGCCGCCTGGGCTAGGCTGAAACGATTCGAGCGGCAGAAGCCGCCAGCAAAGACGGGAGGAAAGTGCGATGTCCGACGCTCTGGCCAAACAGTCCGGATTCCCCAAGCCGGGGCGGCGCCTGAGGCTCGGCTTCGTCGGCGGCGGCCAGGGCGCGATGATCGGCATCATCCAGGCCACCGGCGCCGCGATCAGCAAGCGGTGGGAGGTCGTTGCCGGTGTGCTGTCCAGCACGCCCGAAAAGGCGCGGGCCTCGGCGAAGGAGTGGTTCCTGCCAGAGGACCGGACCTACACCGACTATCGCGAGATGGCGAAGGCCGAGGCGGCGCGGCCGGACGGGATCGATGCGGTCTGCATCGTCACCCCGAACGACAAGCACTACGAGATGGCTTGCGCCTTCCTCGACGCCGGCATCGACGTCATCTGCGACAAGCCGCTGACCACGACGCTGGAGGACGCGATCGACCTGGTGCGGCGCACACGCAAGGCCGGGGTCGTCTTCGGCGTCACCCACGCCTTCGCCTCCAACGCGATGATCCGCCAGATGCGGAAGATGGTCGCCGACGGCGCGGTCGGAAAGATCCGGCAGATCCACGTCGCCTATTTCGACGAGTTCCTCGCCATGCCCGGCGCGGAGGAGGGCAAGCAGTTCTCGTGGCGGACCGATCCGAAGCAGTCCGGCATGGCCAGCACCGCCGCCGACATCGGCACCCACGCCTGGCACCTCTCCACCTTCGTCAGCGGGCTGGAGATGCAGAAGGTGCGGGCCGAATTCCACGTCTGCAGCCGGCCGAAGCCGATGGAGGACACGGCGTTCATGCACGTGCGCTTCGCCGGCGACGTGCCGGGCACGCTGAACGTCACCCAGGTCGCGGCCGGCGACCGCGGCGGCCTCCACCTCCGCATCTACGGCGAGGAGGGCAAGCTCGAGTGGCTGCAGAGCGAGTCCGAGAAGCTGCTCTACACGCCCCTCGGCGGCGCGCTGCAGGTGATCACCCGCGGCACCGGCGGCGGCGTCCACCCGGACGTCGAGCCCTACGTCACCCTGCCCCGCGGCTATGCCGAGGGCTGGTTCGAGGCCTGGGCCAACCTCTACACCGAGTTCGCGCTGGCGATCGAGGCGCGCCGCGACGGCCGCACGCTGCCCGAAGGCATGATCGCCTTCCCGACGGTCGAGGACGGCGCGCGCGGCATCAAGTTCGTCGCCGCCGCCGCGAAGTCGAACGCCGAGGGCGGCACCTGGCAGGACTGCACGCTGGACCTGTCGGACATCTGACGCATCCCCGCACGAGCCGCTCCCCCTCCCCATGCCCGGCGTCCTGCTGCCACCCGGCAGCAGGCAGAGGCCCGCACCTCCATCCGTCATCGTCCGGCTTGACCGGACGATCCACGGGACGGAAGCAGCGCCCGGCGCTGCCCGTCTGCCTCATGCTCGGCGCGCGGCCGCGGTCGCGTGGATGGTCCGGTCGAGCCGGACGATGACGGTGCAGGGGGAGGGAGACGCCCGGGTGCGCTACAGCGCCTTGACGAAGTGGTACTCGTAGCTGTTCGAAATGTCGTTCAGCGCGCGGATGTCGTCGGTCCGGGTGTAGCCCAGGCTGGCGTAGAAGCGGTGGGCGGTCTCGAAGCGGGTGTCCGACCACAGCCGGATCCGCCGGGCGCCCCGGCGGCGGGCGGTGTCCTCGATCAGCGCGACCAGCCGGCGGCCGAGGCCGCCGCGGCGCTGGTCCGGATGAACGTAGAGCTTGTGCAGTTCCGCCTCCGGCCCGTCCGCGTGGAAGGTGTAGCCGCCGATGCCGGCGAGCGCCGCGTCGGCCCACGCCGTCCACAGCATGCCGTTGCGCTCGCGGAACCAGGACGCCGGCCGGCGCAGTCCCGGCTCCTCGCGGTCCACGTCAAGGATCACCCCCGGATAGGCCGACCAGCACAGGTCGATCAGCGCGATGATCGCGTCCGAGTCGGCGTCCTCCGCCGGCCGGATCAGCAGCTCGGGCGCGGTCACAGCAGGAATACCGTCGCCAGACCAAGAAAGGCGAAGAAGCCCACCGCATCGGTGAGCGCCGTCAGGAACACGCTGGACGCCACGGCCGGATCCACCCCCAGACGTTCGAGGCCCATCGGGATCAGCGCGCCGAAGAAGCCGGCGACGATCATGTTCAGCACCATCGCCGCGGCGATGATCGCCCCGATCTCCCACGAACCGAACCAGACGAACGCGATGGTGCCGATGATCGCGGCCAGCACAAGGCCGTTGATCAGGCCGACCATCACCTCCTTGCCGATCACGCGGAGCGCATTCGAGGCCGAGATCTCGCGCATCGCCAGCGCGCGGACGGCGACCGTGAGCGTCTGGGTGCCGGCGTTGCCGCCCAGCGCGCTCACGATCGGCATCAGCACCGCCAGCGCCACGATCTGTGTGATCGCCTCCTCGAACTGGCCGATCACCACCGACGCCACCAGCGCCGTGCCGAGGTTGAGCAGCAGCCAGGTGATGCGCGACCGTGTCGTGCTCAGCACCGCCGAGAACAGGTCGGATTCCTGCACGCCGGCCAGCTTCAGCATGTCCTCTTCGGCCTCGGCCCCGACGATGCGGACGATGTCGTCCACCGTGATCATGCCCAGCAGGCGGCCGTCGTCGTCCACCACCGGCGCGGCGACCAGCCCGTACTGCCGGAACAGGAAGGCCACCTCCTCCTGGTCCATGTCCGCCGGAATGCGCTTGATGTCCGTCTTCATCAGCTCGGCGATGCGCACCCGGCGCCGGGCGCGCATGACCCGGCTCAGTGCAACCGAGCCGACCAGCTTCATCTTCGGGTCCACGACGAAGATGTCGTAGAACTCCTCCGGCAGGTCCTCGCTGTCCTGCGACTCGCGCAGATGGTCGATGGTCTCGCCGACAGTCCAGAACTGCGGGACCATGACGAATTCCCGCTGCATCAGGCGGCCGGCGGATTCCTCCGGGTAGGTCAGCCCCTGCTGGACCAGCAGCCGGTCCGGCATCGGCAGCTGCGCCAGCACCTCGCGCTGCTGCTCCTCGTCGAGGTCCTCGATGATCTCGAGGGCGTCGTCGCTGTCGAGCTCGGTGAGGGCGGCGGCAATGTCGCGCGCCGGGAGCGCCTCGATCAGCTCCTCGCGCACCTGCCCGTCGAGATGGCTCAGCGTCTCGGCCAGCACCTCCGGGCTGAAGGTGCGGATCAGGATCACCCGCTTCTCGGGGTTCAGCCGCTCCACCAGGTCGGCGAGGTCGGCCGCGTGCAGGTCCCGGGTAAGCGCCTGGACTTCGTCGGGCTGCTGGTGATCGATCGCGTCGGCGACCGCGCGCACCACCTCGTCGGAAAGGCCGAAGAGCTCCTCGTCGCCGTCGTCGGTACCGGGGGAGACGTCCTGTCGCGCGGTTTCGGCCATGGCCTTGCCTCGGGGTCCGCACCTGGTACACAACAAGGCCCGTGGAGTGACCCACGGGCCCGGCTAATGAGGCTGTGATTTATGGTGCGGTCGAGAAGACTCGAACTTCCACGGGGTCTCCCCCACAGCGACCTCAACGCTGCGCGTCTACCAGTTCCGCCACGACCGCCCAAGCGCCGGCATCGGCGCGCCGCTTGCGCACGGGGGGAATAGCAAATGGCGGTGGCGATAGCAAGCGAGCGTGGCGCGGCCTGCCGTCGCGAAACGCCGGGGTCGGCGCTTCCGCCGGTGGAGTGGCGGATTTCCGCCGGTCCTGTCCCCTACCCCGAGGCGCTGGCGGCAATGGAGGCGCGCGCGGCCGCGATCCGCGCCGGCGAAGCGCGGGAGCAGGTGTGGCTGCTGGAACACCCCGCGCTCTACACCGCGGGTACCAGCGCGAAGCCGGAGGACCTGCTCGAGCCCGACCGGTTCCCGGTCTACAGCACCGGCCGCGGCGGCCAGTACACCTATCACGGCCCCGGCCAGCGGGTGGCCTATGTGATGCTGGACCTTGACCGGCGCGGGCGCGACATCCGCTGTTACGTCCACGACCTGGAGGAGTGGCTGATCCGGGCGCTGGACCGGTTCAACATCCGTGGCGAACGCCGCGAGGGCCGGGTCGGCATCTGGGTCGCCCGCGGCGGCGGCCGCGAGGACAAGATCGCCGCCATCGGGGTGCGCGTGCGCAAGTGGGTGAGCTTCCACGGCATCGCGCTCAACGTCGATCCCGATCTCTCCCACTTCGCCGGCATCGTGCCCTGCGGCATCGACCCGGCGCGCTACGGCGTCACCTCGCTCGTCGATCTCGGCCACCCCGCGACCATGGCCGACGCCGACCTCGCGCTCCGGGCCGCCTTCGAGGAGGTGTTCGGCGTCGGCACGGTATCCGTGCCCTGACGGTGGGCGGCCCCGCCGCCCACCGTCAGGGCTTCCGCAACTCGACCAGGGTCAGGATGTTGTCGTCCGGGTCACAGAAGTCGGCCGTGCGCCCGCCCCAGGGCTGCTCCTCGGGCGGACCGAGGAAGCGCACCCCCTCGCCGCTCAGCGTCTCGTAGGCCGCGTCGAGGTCGTCCACCGCCAGCGAGACGCCGACCAGGCGCCCGACCAGCCCGTCGGCCGCCTCCTCGTCCGGCGTGTCCTCCTCCAGCACCAGCGCGCCGCCGCCGGCGAGGGCAAACACCGCATAGCCTTCGTCGGGCCGGATCTCGTGCGGCTCGAGGCCGACCTGGTCGCGGTAGAAGGCCGCCGCCCCGGCCACGTCGCTGACGAACACCCTCGCCGCCGCCAGCCGCATCGAAATCGCCATCGCCCTACTCCGTCGGCCGCTGGAGGAAGCCGGCGCCGACGGCCGCGCGCTCCGCGGCCCCCAGCGGCTCGACCTTGATGTCATCAACCCGCGCCGCCGGCGGGCCGCTACGGCAGGCCTCGATCATCGCTTCGACCGCATCGTCCGACCCCACGAACACCGCCTCCACGGAGCCGTCGCTGCGGTTGCGCACCCAGCCGGCGAGACCGCGCGTCTCGGCCTGCCGCACGGTCCAGCCGCGGTACCACACGCCCTGCACCCGGCCCGTGATCCGCACCCGTACACCCGTCTCAGCCATCCCGCCGCTCCAGCATCCGCAGCATCGCGGCCGCCACGTCGAGCTCCGCCTTGCGCGCCGCCCGCCGCTCCGCCGCCTCCGGGTCGTCGCCCCAGAGCTCGGCCTGATACATCTCGTCCACGATCGAGGCGTCCCAGGCCTCGTCCGGCTGCATCGCCCGGTCGCGGATGGCGAGCGCCAGCACGATCGAGCCCAGCAGGGTGACCAGGTTGCTCATCGCCGCAAGCTGGAAGTCGTTCATGCCGGCAAGCGTCGCGCGCAGCACCGCCAGCGACTGCTCCGGCTGCGCCACATGGCCGATCCCGGTGGTCACCCGCAGCGGCGCGTCGTAGTGGCGCAGCAGCCAGTCCAGCGGCGGCTGCCACTTCGCCTGCTGGCGCGCGGCCAGCCCTTCCGGCTCGGCGGCGCGGTAGCACAGCAGGTCGGTCTCGCCGAACTGCACCATCTGCCCGATCACCGCTTCGCGCTGCGACGGCACCAGGTCGATGGCGGCGTTGCTGATCCGGGTCAGCGGCATGGTCTGCGTGTCGACCCTGTCGCCCTGGGCGTTCCATTCGTCGCAGATCGCCTGCGCCAGCGCCGGGGTTGGCACGGCAAGCGTCCCGCCGGCCGGGGTGCGCACCGGCCGCCCGTCCAGCTCGATCGCCCAGCGGCCGTCCGACACCCGGCTCGCTGCCTCGCGATAGAAGCGCTTCATGCCGGCACCAGCGCGTCGAGCAGCGCCGGCAGCTCGGCGCAGCGTGCGGCAGTGCGGGTCGCGCCGGCCGCGACCAGTTCGTCCAGCGGGTGGTAGCCCCAGCCGACGCCGATCGAGGCGACGCCGGCGTTGACGGCCATGCCGATGTCGAACCCGGTGTCGCCGATGACGACGACCCGTTCGCGGCCGACGCCGGTCTCGTCGAGGGCGCGCAGCACCATCTCCGGCGCCGGCTTGCTTGCCGCCCGGTCCGCCGTCTGCAACGTCGCGAAGCGTTGGCGCAGCCCGTGACGGTCCAGCGCCGAGCACAGGCCGGAGAAGGACTTGCCCGTGGCGACGCCCAGCAGCCAGCCGTCGGCCTCCAGCGTGTCCAGCACCGCGCCAATGCCGTCGTAGAGCGGCTCGGCATGGTCGGGATCGCGGTGCAGTGTCTGGAACCACGCGATATAGGCGTCGACCGCGGCGTCCAGCGCCGCGGCATCGAGCTCGCCGGCGAGCGTCGCAATGGCGAGGTCGAGCCGCAGGCCGACCACCCGGCGCACACGCTCCGGCTCCGGCGCCGGCCGGCCGAGCGCCGCGAAGGCGGCCGTCATCGACGCGATCACCGTGTGCTGGCTGTCCACCAGGGTCCCGTCGCAGTCGAACAACCCGAGCCGGAGCCCCGCCTCACCCATCGGCATCCTCCATTATCAGATCGCCCTCGGCCTCCTCGAAGCCGAAGAAGCGCCAGGTCGCCTGCAGGTCCGCCGGCAGCGGCGCCGTCACCACCAGCCGTCCGCCGGCGGGATGGGCGATGTCGATCCGGCGCGCGTGCAGATGCAGGCGCTTCGCCACCTCCGCCCCGGGCAGGAACGCCTCGCGGCCGCCGTACTTGCCGTCGCCGAGGATCGGGGTCCCGATCGCGGCGCAGTGGACCCGGAGCTGGTGCGTGCGCCCGGTGTGCGGCCACAGCGCGAGCCACGCCGCCCGCCGGCCGGCACGGTCGATGACGCGCAGGCCCGTCACCGCCCGCTGGCCGTTCTCCCGGTCCACCACCACCTGCTCGCCGCTGCGGCCGGGCTTCTTCGCCAGCGGCAGGTCGATGGTTCCGGCATCGCGCTCCGGACTGCCGGCAACGATCGCCCAGTAGAGCTTCTGCGCGTCGCGGCCGCGAAAGGCGTCGGCGAGCCGGCGCGCGGCGGCGGCCGAGCGCGCCAGCAGCAGCACGCCGCTGGTGTCGCGGTCGAGCCGGTGCACCAGCCGCGGCCGCTCGTCCGCGTCGAAGGCGAGCGCATCGAGCATCGCGTCGAGATGACGCCTGGTCCCGCTGCCGCCCTGCACCGCGAGGCCCGCCGGCTTGGCGATGGCGATAACATCCGGGTCGCGGTGCAGCACCCAACCCCGCACCTCGGCCGCGAGCTTGGGGTCCAGCGCCAGCCGCGCGGCCGCCCCGGGCGCCGGCTCCGGCGCCTCCCCCAGCGGCGGCACACGCACCTGCTGCCCCGGCTTCAGCCGCTGGCTCGCCTTCGCCCGCTTGCCGTCCACCCGCACCTGCCCGGTGCGCAGCAGCTTCTCCAGCCGCCCGTGGGTCAGCCCCGGCGCAATCCTGCGGAACCAGCGGTCGAGCCGGATGTCCTCGTCGTCCGGCGCGACGATGCGCGTCTCGACGCCGGTCATGTCACCCTCTTCTCCCCTTGCGGGAAGAGGATGCGGGGATGGCGGCCATCACTCGTCCTCCTCCGCCGGGTCGCGGCCGGCGGCGCGTTCGGCGCGCAGGCGCTCCCAGTAGGCGAGGCGCTTCATCACCTCGCGTTCGAAGCCGCGTTCGACGGGGTTGTAGAACTTCCGCCGCGGCATCCCGTCGGGGAAGTAGTCCTGGCCGGAGAAGGCATCGGGCGCGTCGTGGTCGTAGGCATAGCCCTTGCCGTAGCCGAGGCGCTTCATCAGCCGGGTCGGCGCATTGAGGATGTGCCTGGGCGGCATCAGCGAGCCCGTCTCCCGCGCCGCGGCGCGGGCCGCCTTCTCGGCCTTGTAGGCGGCGTTCGACTTCGGCGCCGTCGCCAGGTAGATCGCCGCCTGCACCAGCGCGATCTCGCCCTCCGGCGAGCCCAGGCGCTCGTAGGTCTGCCACGCGTTCAGCGCCTGAACCGCCGCCTGCGGATCGGCCATCCCGACGTCCTCATAGGCGAAGCGCAGCATGCGCCGGGCGACGTAGTGCGGATCCTCGCCGGCTTCCAGCATCCGCGCCAGCCAGTACAGCGCGGCGTCGGCGTCGGAGCCGCGCAGGCTCTTGTGCAGCGCCGAGATAAGGTTGTAGTGGCCGTCCTGCGCCTTGTCGTAGACCGGCGCCCGTCGCTGGACGAGCCGGGCCAGCCGCTGGGCGTCCACCGACCCGGTGTCCGCCGGCAGGGCGAACGCCTCCTCCGCCAGGTTGAGCAGGAAGCGGCCGTCGCCGTCCGCCATCGCCCGCAGCGCCGCCCGCGCCTCGTCGTCGAGCGGCAGCCTGCGCCCCTCCATCGCCTCGGCCCGCGCCAGCAGCCGCTCCAGGTCGGCGTCGCCCAGCCGGTGGACCACCAGCACCTGCATCCGCGACATCAGTGCGGCGTTCAGCTCGAAGGAGGGATTTTCGGTGGTGGCGCCGACGAGGACGACGGTGCCGTCCTCGACATAGGGCAGGAAGCCGTCCTGCTGCGCCCGGTTGAAGCGGTGAATCTCGTCCACGAACAGCAGCGTCCCCTGCCCCATCGTCCGCCGCTCGCGCGCCTGGTCGAACGCCTTGCGCAGCTCTGCGACGCCGGTGAACACGGCGGACAGCGCGACAAAGGCCATGTCCGTCGCATCGGCAAGCAGCCGGGCGATGGTGGTCTTGCCGCAGCCGGGCGGCCCCCACAGCACCAGCGAGCTCAGCCGGCGGGCGGCCACCATGCGCCCGATCGGCCCGTCGGGCCCGAGCAGGTGGTCCTGACCCACCACCTCCGCCAGGGATTTCGGGCGCAGGCGGTCGGCAAGCGGCCGGGGTGCCTGGGTTTCGAACAGCGTCGCCAACGGGACCCGCGCCCCCGTCAGCCGCGCAGGGTCACGGTCAGCAGCTCGCCGGCCCGCATCACCGAAATGCGCCACAGCGGCAGCGGCTGCGACACCAGCTGCGCCAGGCTCTCCGCATCCAGGATCTCGCGGCCGTTGACGCCGACGACCACGTCGCCGACCGCCAGCCCGATGTTGTACGCGGCCGTGTTCGGCTCCACCGCCGTCACCAGCGCGCCGCCGCGCATCTGGCCGAGGCCGAACTCGGTCATCAGCGCCGGGGTCAGCGTCACCACCGAGGATCCGGCGAGCGGGTTGCGCCCCGAGATCGTGATCGCCTCCGCCGTCGCCGGCGCGCTGGGCGGCAGCGCCAGCACGGCGGTGAGGCGAAGCTCCGTCCCGCCGCGCATCACCGTCAGCGCGACCGCGTCGTCGGGCGCGTAGGTGCCGATGCGGAAGCGGACGGCGTCGCCGTTCTCCAGCTCGTGCCCGTCGATCGCCAGCACGACGTCGCCCGGTTGCAGGCCCGCGCGGTGGGCCGGGCTGTCGGGGGCGACCGAGACGACGAGCGCGCCGTAGGGACGGCTGAGCCCGATCTGGATCGCCATTGCCGCGGTCACGTCCTCCATCGAGACGCCGAGCCACGGGCGCAGCACGGCGCCGCCCTCGAGCAGCGCGGTCACCACCCGCTGCACCATGTTGACCGGGATGGCGAAGCCGATGCCGGCCGAATTGCCGGTTTCGGAGTAGATGGCGGTGTTGATGCCGATCAGCCGCCCGTCCATCGTCACCAGGGCGCCGCCGGAATTGCCCGGGTTGATCGCGGCATCGGTCTGGATGAAGAAGGCGTAGTCGGCAACGCCGATGTCGGTGCGGGCAAGCGCCGAGACGATGCCGCTGGTCACCGTCTGGCCGACGCCGAACGGGTTGCCGATCGCCAGCACCAGGTCACCCACCTTCAGCGCGTCCGGGTCGCCCATCTCCAGGTAGGCGAGCGGCCCCGGCACGTCGATGCGCAGCACCGCGAGGTCGGTGTCGGGGTCGGTGCCGATGATCTGGGCCCGGAATTCGCGGCGGTCGGCAAGGACGACGGTGATCTCGTCCGCGCCCTCTATCACGTGATAGTTGGTGACGACGATGCCGTCCGGAGCGACGATCACGCCGGAGCCGAGCGACAGCGGCTCGGTCTGCGGCGTCGCGTCCTGGCCCTGGGAGAACGGCCGCCGCCGGTTGAAGAACTCGCGGAAGAAGGGGTCATCGTAAAGCCGGGAGCCGCCGGACCCGACATAGACGCTGGTCAGGATGTTGACCACCGCCGGCGCGGCAGCCTCGACAATCGGGGCGAAGGAAAGCTGGATCTGCGTCGGGCTCTCCGGCACCGCCACCGTCGCGTCGCTGCGCTGGAGCGTCAGCCAGTCCGCCGCGGCCGGCGTTGCGGCCAGCAGCAAGGCGAGCGCCGTCGCGACGGTGAGCGGCCCTCCGCGCGGGCCTCGTACCCTGTCAGAAGCTGCGGTCATCGCTCCCAGAACTCCCCCGCGTCCCGGACCGGCCCAACATCTAGCATCTGCCAACGAAAAAGGGCAGCCGCTGGGCGGCTGCCCTTCCGGTCGGTTCGGTCAGGCCGTTCGGCCGCCGGCTCAGTCCTCGGCGTCTTCCGCCTCGGCGCCCGGCTTCGGCCCGGAGTCCTGGCCCTTGGCGCTGGGGTCGCGGTCCACCAGTTCGACGATGGCGAGCGGGGCGTTGTCGCCGTAGCGGAACCCGGCCTTCAGCACCCGGGTGTAGCCGCCATTGCGCGTCCGGTACCGCTCCGCCAGCGTGGTGAACAGCTTGTCCGCCAGCTTCGGGTCCGGAATCAGCCGCAGCGCCTGGCGGCGGGCATGGAGGTTGCCGCGCTTGCCGAGCGTCACCAGCTTGTCGGCAACCCGCCGCACCTCCCGCGCCTTGGGCAGCGTGGTGGTGATCTGCTCGTGCTTGATCAGCGACGCCGCCATGTTGGCGAGCATCGCCTGCACGTGCGCATGGGTCCGCCCCAGCTTCCGGTTGGCCATTCTGTGCCGCATGTCCTACTCCCCCGCGCCAAGCGTCCGATGAAGCCCGATCAGAAGGGCTCTTCCAGACGCTTCGCCAGCTCCTCGATGTTCTCAGGCGGCCAGTTCGGGATCTCCATGCCGAGCGTGAGACCCATGCTGACCAGGACTTCCTTGATCTCGTTCAGCGACTT
>ERZ777003.3979-NODE-3979-length-13173-cov-5.910428_pt1 | contig 13173 bp, 11 predicted proteins | sample MGYA00374956_ERZ777003 | MGnify/ENA primary metagenome ERZ777003 (study PRJEB29302, sample SAMN06268252) | bioreactor metagenome | isolation source: Joint BioEnergy Institute, California, USA | place: USA:Joint BioEnergy Institute, California, USA | collected... | reverse complement strand
CAGCACATCCGCCAGGCCAGTCTGGTCTTTACGGCCGAGGGCCGTTTCGATGCGCAAACCTCGTCCGGCAAGGCCCCCGCCGGCGTGATCCGGCTCGCCCGCGCCGCGGGCGTACCCGCGGTCGTGCTCTGTGGTGCCCTCGGAGAAGGTTACGAAGCTCTGTACGACGAAGGTCTGACCGCGGCCTTCAGCCTGGCCCCTGGGCCGATCGCGCTCGAGGCAGCCTATGCCCGCGCACCCGAACGCCTGACCGCTCTTGCGCGCGACATCGCGAGGCTGTACTTTGCCCATTGAAGGAGGCCCCCAGAGGGGGCCACATGGAGTTCGCCTTGAATCGTCCCTGCGCGTCTGTCACGTGGTTGCTGTGCCTGCTGGCCTGCCTGATGCTTGCCACTGCCCACGCGGCCGGTAACCTGTCCCGTGCCGAGGGCATTGCCGTCCTCGACACCACACCCGCCTGGACGACGTCCACCACGCCCGCAGCAGCCAGTGCGCCAGCGGCCTCCTCCGGAAATGCACGATCCGACCCGCCGCGCGCTGCACCCTCCGGCCGCCCGCGCGGCGTGCTGCTCACCATTACCGGCGCGATCGGCCCGGCCAGCGCCGAGTACCTGGTACGGGAACTGGCCAGGGCCGCCGCGGCAGGCATGGGTTTTGTCGTGATTCGCATCGACACGCCCGGTGGTCTGGTGTCGTCCATGCGCGAGATCAATCAGGCCATCCTGGCCTCGCCCATACCCGTCATCATGTACGTCGCCCCCAGCGGCGCCCAGGCCGCCAGCGCGGGCACCTACCTGATGTACGCCAGCCACCTTGCTGCCATGGCCCCGGGAACCAACCTTGGCGCCGCCACGCCCGTGCAGATGGGGGGTGCGCCGACGCCGCTGCCCGGCGACGGAGCCGACGACGCTACGGACGAGGACGGCGCCGCCGACAAGACCCGCACCCGCGAGAGCCAGCGCCAGAGTGCCGACGCCATGACCAGCAAGGCCATCAACGATTCGGTCGCCTATATCCGCAGCCTGGCCGACATCCATGGACGCAATGCCGACTGGGCCGAGCGCGCCGTACGGCACGCCGAGAGCCTGCCGGCCCAGGAGGCGCTGAAGCAGAACGTCGTCGAACTCATCGCGCATGACCTCGACCACCTGCTGCAGCAGGCTCACGGCCGCACCGTCAGGCTTGGCAGCAGCACGGCCACGCTCGATACCCGCGATGCCGAGCTGGTGCCGGTTGAACCCGACTGGCGTGCTCGCTTTCTGGCCATCATCACCAACCCGAACCTGGCCTACATCCTGCTGCTGCTCGGCATCTACGGCATCATCTTCGAACTGATGAATCCGGGTGCCATCTTCCCCGGCGTGCTCGGGGCTACCAGCCTGCTGGTCGCCTTGCTGGCGCTCAACATGCTGCCCATCAACTTCGTCGGAGTGGGGCTGCTGCTCCTCGGCGTCGGCCTGATGGTTGCGGAAGCCTTCGTGACCTCGTTCGGCCTGCTCGGCCTGGGCGGAGTGGTAGCGTTCGCGCTAGGTTCGATCTTCCTTTTCGACGGAAGCATCCCGGGCTTCGAGATATCCCCCACCCTCATCGTGGTAACCGCCGTCATCAGCCTGGCCCTGCTGGTGTTCGTGCTGGCCGCGGTCGTACGAGCCCACCGTGGCAAGGTGGTCAGCGGCAACGCCACGCTCATCGGACAGCTCGCACGGGTCCGGTCCTGGGCCGGCAACAGCGGCGTCGTGCAGATCCACGGCGAGCTCTGGGATGCCCGCGCGGAGACGGACAGGTCGTTGCAACCGGACGACGTGGTGCGCATATTGCGACGCGAAGGGCTTACCCTCCACGTAGGGCCGGCCCAAGCACAACCCGCTCAAACCGACCGCCGGGACTGACGCGTCCCTGCACCGTTCACTGAAGGAGAATGGCACTATGGCCCTCATCCCGTATGCAGTCGTTGTGGTGCTCCTGGCCGGCCTGCTGCTGTCCATGGTGCGCGTCCTGCGCGAGTACGAGCGCGGCGTGGTCTTTACCCTCGGTCGGTTCAGCGGCGTAAAGGGCCCCGGGTTGATCATCCTGGTCCCGTTCGTACAGCAGCTGGTGCGCGTCGACCTGCGCATGATCGTCCTCGATGTGCCCAGCCAGGACGTCATCTCGCGCGACAACGTTTCGGTCAAGGTCAACGCCGTGGTGTACTTCCGCGTGGTCGACCCCGACAAGGCCGTCATTCAGGTCGAGAATTACCTTGAGGCCACCAGCCAGCTCGCCCAGACCACGCTGCGCTCGGTGCTGGGCAAGCACGATCTGGATGACATGCTGGCCGAGCGCGACAAGCTGAACGCCGACCTGCGCGCCATCCTCGACGCCCAGACCGACGCCTGGGGCATCAAGGTCTCGAACGTGGAGATCAAGCACGTCGACATCGACGAAAGCATGGTGCGCGCCATCGCCCAGCAGGCGGAAGCCGAGCGCAACCGACGTGCGCGCGTGATCAACGCGGAAGGGGAATTCCAGGCCGCCGAGCGCCTGGTGCAGGCGGCGCAACGGCTGAGCGAGGTGCCCGAAGCCATGCTGCTGCGTTATCTGTCCACCCTGAACGACATCGCCAACGACCGCTCATCCACCATCGTATTTCCCGTGCCCATCGACGTGCTGAGCGGCGTCATGGATTCGGTCGGCAATGCCCTCAAGGGATGGGGCGGTGGCCGTCCGCAGGCACGAGGCCAGACGGGCGCCGGCAGTGCGCCCGACACGGTTACGGCCAGGCCGGCCACAACTGCCGCGCCGGGCGACGCATCGGGCTCCGGCAACGACGCGGAGCCGGTGGCCCCGGCCACCCTGCCCAGCGGACTCTGACGGCGCGCCATCATGAGCATGTTCAGGTTTTGCCCCCAATGCGGCGAACCGCTGCAGCGTCAAATGCTGGGCGGCGTCGAGCGCGGCGTGTGTCCGGCGCCGGGGTGTGGCTTCATTCATTGGGACAATCCTACCCCGGTGGTTGCTGCGGTGGTCGAACACAACCAGGGCATCATCCTTGCCCGCAACGTGCTGTGGCAGCCCGGTTCGTTTGCCCTGATTACCGGCTTCCTGGAGAAAAACGAAGACCCGGCCGAGGCAGTCGTGCGCGAGGTGAAGGAAGAACTGGATCTTGACGCCGAAGAGCCGCCCGGCTTCATCGGCCATTACCCGTTCGCGCGCATGAACCAGCTCATCATCGCCTATCATGTGAAGGCAGCTGGTCGGATCCGGCTGAATGAAGAACTTGCCGAATGGCGGCACATTCCGTTCGAACGCGTGAAGTTCTGGCCCAGCGCCACCGGTCTCGCACTGCGCGACTGGCTGCGCAGCCGCGGCTACGACCCGCAGGAACGGCCTCATGCCGTACGGCGTACCGAGCCGCCGCCTGCATCATGAGGCCTGCGTGCCGCCCCGTGCGTTGGCGCCAGGCATCGAGGTAAACCCATGGATACGAACAGTCGGCCCGCCGGGAATGCGCGAAGCGAACCCATGTCGGGCAATCATCAATTGTCGATGACCATTCTCATGACACCCGACATGGCGAACTTTTCGGGGAATGTGCATGGTGGGCACATTCTCAAGTATCTCGACCAGGTTGCATATGCGTGCGCCAGCCGCTATGCCGGGCACTATGTGGTGACGTTGTCGGTAGACCAGGTCATCTTTCGCGAACCCATCCACGTGGGCGAGCTGGTCACCTTCCTCGCCTCGGTGAATTACACCGGTCGCACTTCCATGGAGATCGGCATCAAGGTGGTGACCGAAGACATCCGCAGGAAGGTGGTGCGCCACACCAACAGCTGCTATTTCACGATGGTAGCGCTCGACGATGCAGGCAAGCCGGTACCCGTGCCCCCCTTGGTGCCAACCACCGACGAAGAGCGCAAGCGCTACGAAGCGGCGCGGGAACGCCGGCTGTTACGCGAGGAAATGAGCCGACGGCACGAAGAAATCAAGCGCCGTGCAGCCAGTACCTGAGTGCCGGTGGGGCGCCACGGCCCCACCGCCGGCACCTCATGGCTGATCAGTCCTTGCGCTGGAGGCGCGTGCCTTCCAGGCAGTTCTCGGCCTTCCAGCCATACACCCACTGCAGGGCGTCGTAGAACTGCTCTTGCGTGCGTCCGACCCACAGCGAGTTGCGAACGAAGCGCTCCACACCCTTGGCGTGGTAGATGCGGCCCATCTCACGGGTGGACAGCACCACGCGGGCCGTGCGGGGAATGCGCACCGAGTCGTACAACTTGAACGCCCGGGGGAAGTCGAAGTCGCACGCTTTCACGGCCGCAGCCAGCGTGACCGAGTCTTCCAGCGCCATGCACGCGCCTTGCGCCATATATTGCGCCATCGGGTGGGCAGCATCGCCCAGCAGCGTGACCGGACCATCGCTCCAGCTGTCCACAGGCTCGCGGTCGGCCGTCGACCAGCGGCGCCAGGAGGTGGGACGGTCGAGCATCTGATGCGGCGTGGGGTGCACTTCGTTGAAGTAACTGAGCACCTCTTCCTTGCTGCCGTCACGCACGCCCCACTCTTCCTTCTCACGGCTGTGGAAGGTGACCACGAGGTTGTACTGCCGGCCGCCGCGCAGCGGATAGTGCACCAGGTGGCAGTTGGGGCCCGCCCACACCACGGGCGCATTGATCTGCAGTTCCTCGGGCATGCGCTCGACATCGACCACCGCCCGGTAGACCACGTGGCCGGTGACGCGCGCGGGGTCGCCGATCATCTGCTGGCGGATGGCCGACTTGACGCCGTCTGCCCCAATGATGGCATCGGCACGGTAACGATTGCCGTGCTCGTCAATGACCTCGACCTTGTCGCCCACGAACTCGTAGCCGGTGATGCGGGTGGATGTCTTGAAGGTGATGCGGTCGCTTTCCTGCACTTCTTCCAGGATGGAAGTATGGATGTCGGCACGGTGGATGACCGCATAGGGATTGCCGAAACGCTTGCGGAATGCATCGCCCGTCTCGACGGTAACGATGTCGGACGTATCGATGGCATCGCGCATGATGAGACGATCCGTGAATACAGCCCGGCTCCGCGCCCGCTCGCCCGCACCCAGCGCATCCAGGGCAGCAAAGGCGTTGGGACCAAGCTGGATGCCGGCACCGATTTCACCGATGGTATCACTTTGTTCAAGCAATTGAACGGTAATGCCCAGCCGCGACAATGCCAGCGCAGCTGCGAGCCCGCCAATGCCGCCACCCACGACGATGACCGATCGCGATGGAGTTGCTTGACTCATGAATCGCTCCTTCACTTCTTCAGGCGGCCCACAGGCCGCCCCTTGCTAGAGTTGACCAATGCGCGCGCACAGCTCGTGACTGCGCGCGGCTTGCCTCACGGGTTGAAATCCGGCTGGGCCGACGGGGCGGCCTTCTGGAATGCCGGCTGGGCCGTGCAATGCTGGTACACCGCCATGGTGCGCAGATACGGCGACACGTCGCACTTCATGCGCACGGCGTTGGCCACTTGCGGCACCAGGCAGACATCTGCCAGCGTGGGTGCATCGCCGAAGCAGTAGGGGCCGCTTCCATGACGCTGCAGCAGCCGTTCCACCGCACCCAGGCCCTCGGCGATCCAGTGGGCGTACCACACGTTTTTCTGCTCTTCGCTCACGCCCAGCTCACCCATCAGATAGCGCAGGATGCGCAAGTTGTTTACCGGGTGGATGTCGCAGGCGATGGCATACGACAGCTCGAGGACACGTGCACGTTGCAGCGGATCGGCCGGGATCAGCCGGGGCTCGGGATACTTCGCATCGAGATAATCGATGATGGCGAGCGACTGCCCCAGCTGCACGTCGCCATCGACCAGCAACGGCACGTTGGCCGACGGGTTCAGGCCGATGTACTCGTCGGTGCGATGCTCTTTCTTCCGGATGTCGACCGGCACGTACTCGTACTCGATACCCTTGAGAGCCAGAGCGATACGCGCGCGATACGACGTAGAGCTGTTGAAAAATGAATAGAGTTTCATAGCTTGTTGCCCCGAGGTTCAAACCACTTTGACCGACAGCGTTCCCAGGCCGGCGACTCCACCTTCCATCAGGTCGCCCGCGACCACCGGGCCCACCCCTTCGGGCGTGCCCGTGTAGATGAGATCGCCCGGCTCGAGACGGAAGAAACGCGACAGGTAGGCCACGGTTTCGGCGACCGACCAGATCAGCGCCTTGGTGGTACTGCGCTGCTTGTACTCGCCGTTCACCTTCAGCCAGATTTCGGCATCGGTCAGATGTCCGACCTTTTCCGCCGGATAGAGGGGACCGATGGGCGCGCTTTGGTCGAAGGCCTTGCCGATTTCCCAGGGGCGGCCCATTTCACGCATTTGCATCTGCAGGTCGCGGCGAGTCATGTCGAGCCCGACGGCGTAACCCCAGACATGCTCGAGCGCCTGCTCGACCGGAATCTGGAAGCCTCCACGCCCGATTGCTGCCACCAGCTCGATCTCGTAGTGATAATTCTTGGTTTCCGCCGGATACGGCAGTTGCAGGGTCTCTCCTTCGGCAACCGGCACCACCGCATCACTGGGCTTGCAGAAGAAGAACGGAGGTTCGCGGTCGGGGTCGAAGCCCATTTCACGCGCGTGCGCCGCGTAGTTGCGGCCTACGCAGTACACCCGACGGACGGGAAACTGGCGGTCGTCACCAGCGACGGGCACGGTGACCGGCGGTGCAGGTTCGAATACGTAGCTCATGTTCATCCTTTATCGGCAGTAATCAGGATCGTTCTTCACGCAACAGGCCGCAGGCCTCTTGAACTGGACGGTCGGAGAAGCTGAACAGCACGACGTCGTCGACGGCAGCCAGCTCGACCGGATACCACGAAGGCGCAACGAACACGTCACGCGGACTGAAATGGAACTGTTCGTTGCCGATACGGGCAACACCGGTGCCTTCAACCACACAGAAGACCGTGGCGTCGGTGGTGCGATACGTCTTGCCCTGGAACCCCTTGGGCAGCAACTGCATGAACGTGCCGATGGTGGGCATGGCCCAGCCACCGGTGGCGGGGTTTACGTAGCGCAGCTTGATGCCGTCCCACGGATCGAGCTCGCCGTGGCGGTACAGCTGTTCCAGCGCCTCGCGCGAGCGCTCGTAGGGGTAGTTGAAGATGGGCGACACGGCGTTGCGCGGCTTGTGCCGGACCGGCAGCATGTTATAGCCGTAACGCGCAAAGCTGTCGCCTTCCTGGCGCATGACCGGTTGCACCGGCTCGGGGTAGTTTTCAGCGAACCCGGCATCCAGCATGCGGACCAGCGGAATGTCGAGCCCATCGAGCCAGACTACCGGTTCGCCCCCGTCGACGACCTCGGGGTTTCCGTGATCGTGGTAGGTCCAGCTGGGCGTGATGATGAAATCGCCCGGGTGCATGGTGGTACGTTCGCCATCCACCGCCGTATACGCGCCGCTGCCTTCCACGATGAAGCGCAGGGCCGACTGGCTATGACGATGGCTGGGAGCAACCTCGCCCGGAAGAATCAGTTGCAGCCCCGCGTACAGGGTTTGGGTGATGGCAGCCTGGCCACGGATTGCGGGGTTCTCCAGGATCAGCACACGGCGCACCGCTTCCTCGGTGCTGATGAGGGAGCCCGCCTCCATGATGTCGTCACGGATCTCGGCGTACTTCCAGATGGCGGGCACGCACGGGGTCGCCGGCTTTTCAGGCACGAGCGAATGGAGCGACTCCCACAGGGGAGAAAGATTCTTCTTGCCTATCCGCTCGTAGTATTCGGCGCGGGTGGTAGACGTTGTAGAAACTGACATGGCACTCTCCTGGAATGAGCGTGTCGGGATTATGCCCACGGAGGCATACATTGAATAATGAAATAATCATATTATCCATAACCCACAGGACATAGCTGATATGGACTGGACGCATCGCCTCCGCCTTCGAAATGTAAAGATGCTGCTGAGTCTGGCACAGACCCGCAACATCAGTCATTCAGCCGCAGCCCTCAACACCACCCAGCCCGGCCTGTCGAAATGGCTGAAGGATCTTGAAGACGACATCGGGCTGCCGCTGTTCGAACGCCATGCGCGCGGGCTGCGCCCAACACCCTATGGCGAGGTACTGATCGCGCACGCCCGACGCCTCGACGCCCAGCTGGAGCGGGCCAGCCAGGACATGGCGGCGCTTCGCGAGGGCAACACCGGCCAGATTGCCATCGGCGCGTCGGGCGCGTCAGCGTCCGACACGGTGCCGCTGGCCGTCCTCAAACTGCTGGAAAGGATCCCTCAGGCGCGTGTAAGACTGGTGGAAAACACCGTCGACGTACTCATGTCGCAGCTGGTCGACGGCAAGCTTGACATCGTGGTGGGCCGCACGTCATTCGAATACCACGACCCGGCCATACAGCATGAAACTCTCTACATGGAGCCCATACACATGGTGGCGCGGCCCCGTCATCCGCTGATGCAGCGCAAGCAGGTGGAGTGGGCGGACCTGATGCCGTACCGGTGGCTGCTATGGCCCAAAGGCACCCCCATACGGAACTCGCTGGAAGCCGCGCTGACCGCGGCCGGCTACGGCATTCCGCCCAACCACATCGAGTCCAACTCGGTCACGATCAATATAACCCTTCTGAACACGACGAACATGGTCGGCGTAGCATCGCACCGCTCGGCATTGCGGTGGTCTCAGATGAAGGCGCTGGGCATCCTGCCAATTCGGGTTTCCGGCTTCGGCTCGGTATCGATGTACTGGCGCCGCGACAGCCTGCGCAACACCACCCTGGATGCGATGCTGGACTGCCTGCGCCATGTTTCCTCAAGCTACAGCGAACGGGAATGAGCCGATCATGCGAATGGAATCGAAGCCCCACACGGGTATGCACCAAAGCAAATGCCTGCATTAGCAGGCCTTCATGGTTCACTGTACTGACATTTAATGCCGGTACCCGGACGATGGGACATGGAAAGCATTCAGCTGCTCTGGACTGCCCCGCGAAGACGACGCCGCGGGGCGGACCCCGCGGCCTCCGGGTTACCGGTTACTGCACCGTAATCTTGCGTTCGCGGATGACCTGGCCATAGCGGTCGAAGTCGGCCTTGGCAGCCTCGGCGAACTGCTCGGGCGTCATCGGCGACGGAATGCCACCCAGCTCCTCGATGCGCTTGCGCACTTCCGGCCGTGCCAGAGCCTTGTTCACTTCTTCGTTCATGCGCTTGATGATGGCCGGGTCGACACCCGCCGGCGCATAGATGCCGAACCAGGAATCGGCGTCGAACCCTTTCAATCCCACTTCATCAAGGGTTGGGACGTCAGGGAAGAGGGGCGAACGCTGCATGCTGCCGACCGCCAGCAGGTTCAGCTTGCCCTCACGCACGTGCTGCAGGCCGATGCCCGGGTCGAACATGAAGTCGAGCTGCCCGGCCAGCAGGTCGACCATGCCGAGCGCCGCGCCCCGATAGGGGACATGCAGGGTGTCGGTTCCCGCCATGCCGTTGAACATTTCGGCGGCAATATGGGGCGAGCTGCCGTTGCCCGGCGTGGCGTAGCTGAGCTTGCCCGGGTTCGCCTTGGCGTACGCGATGAACTCCTGCACGTTCTTCGCGGGTACTTTGGGGTGGGTTACGAGAAACACCAGGATGCGCGCCGCTGCTGCCACCGGAGTAAGGTCTTTCGCGGGGTCGAACGACATCTTGTACAGATGTGGGTTGACCGACGCCACGCCGCCTGAACTGAACAGGAAGGTGTAGCCGTCAGCGGGCGAGTTCACGACCGCCTCTGCCCCGATGATGCCATTCGCACCGGCGCGGTTCTCGACGACGACTGGCTGACCCAGTGCCTCGCTGAGCGGCTGCCCGATGACACGGGCCATTACGTCGGCGGCGCCACCAGGCGGAAAGTTCACGATCATGCGGATGGGTTTGTTGGGCCAATTGTCGGCCGCTGCAAGCACGGGCTGGCCGCCGATGGTGGTGAGAGCGACGGCCGCCGTTGCGGCCAGCGCCATGAAGCCGCGGCGCGAACCAATGGATGTGCGTTTCTGCATGAAGGTCTCCTTGTGCACCTCTGTGGTTGGACGGCTACCGAAGCAGCCGTACTGTTTGTGGTTCTTGGGTGGTCATGCAACAGCCACCGGACACTGGAACCGGCGCCTGGGGCATGTTATAGGCAAACAGGCATGCAAACTACCAAGACTTACCCGTAGGCACGGCCAGGTTCCGTACGCGTCAGAAACGCGCCACCCGTCATGAACGGGGTGCGGCGGACGCGCGGCGCACCCATCGGATGGGCGTTTCCTTGAGTGGCCGCGCGGGTGCGCCATGGCGTTGCAGCGACGCATCGAGATCCTTGCCCTGCGCGTCGGACAACGCCGTCCTGCGGACATCGGCGATGGCCTGCGCGCGATCATCCGGGCTCTCGAAGCGACCAGCGTCGACGAGATGATCGAGCACGTGCAGCAGGTTCTCCTTGCCGCGCTCGTTGGTTTCCCCATACCCCTTGATCAGCCGCCCGCATAACGCGATTTCATTGCCCAGGCGCCAGCTGGCCCCGGTTCCGCGAATGACCGCATCCAGCCAGCGTTCGATCATGGCCTGTTCCCTGGCATAGCGGCTGCCCACCCGCCGCAGCGGCTTCATGGAAGCCATGATGCGCAACAGAAGCATGCCCCACACGGTGTGCGTACCGATCTTCATGGGCATGGCCCAGGGGCGCTTGCCCTTGTTCCGGCGCCGTTCATCCCAGCGCAGCAGCGGACGCGCCAGGACCTCGGGCAGCAGGCCTGCGAACTCGGGCACGCCCGGCTTGAAATGATCATACACTCGCACGATGTCGTCTGGCCGCGCCTTCACTTCGCGCAGGACACGCTCGTAGCGCCCAGCCCTGCTTTTCAGCCAGGCTACGCGCACCACGTCGTCGAAGGCCATCCACAGGGCCAGGTAGCGTGCCGTCTCGCGGGTAATGGCGCATCCGTGGGTGGCGTCCGGGTCGGCCCTGCGCTCGGCATCGAGCACGCGCACGAGGCGTTGCACATAGAGACGTGCATACGCCTCATTCTGGTAATCGACCAGCCGGGCATACCCCAGCTGCAGGATGTCATGCACGACGGCAGGAAACTGTGCCGCCACGTCGGCCGGCAGGGGCGCGGGCACCGCAGCCCGCGCCTCGGGCAACGGCAGCAGCTGCTGCACGAAGGCACCCTGACGGCGCGATGTCTCGACAATTTCGTAAGCCTTGGCAAACCCGCGCAAACTGGCATCCACACCGCGCCCGCTTTCCCGGATGGTACCCTCGTACTGTTCCCGCGTGAACGGGAACAGCCCGCTGGCGGCAATGGCTCCCAGCAGCACTGCGCTGATCACCGTGCCGGCCTCCTGTGCGGTCCGTGCCATGTCGAAGATGTGGTGCTCGCGGCTTTGCTGGCGGACGATCTCGAGCAGCCGCTCCGTCGGGTAGCGCCCGTCGCCCGGCTGCATGCGTTCGGCAGTGGTGAGTGCCCGCGACGATGAAGTAATCAGCAGGGTGCGCTCGGGGTTGCTCATGCCGTTGCTGATCTGACGCACCGTTTCCAGCAGTTCGGACGACACCATTGCATCGAGCGCCCCGGGTATCGGGTTCAGGCCAAACACCGGGCGCCTGCCCTGCAGCTCACGCTCGGGCACGGGAAACACTTCGATGTAGTAGGAGGTGGCTCCCGTACGTTGGGCCACACCGGGCACCGACGTGCTCTGCGCCGGATAGCCCGCCGCGATCGCGGTATGCACGATCCACTCGGCCAGCACGCCGCCGCCCTCGCCTCCCAACGCACACACGAGCAGGGTGATCGGTCGCAGGGATGCCTGATCTGGTACTTGCATGTTGTACTCCTCAAGCCGGTTGCAGGGCGCGCACGATGCGGCTGCGCATGCCATGCCACAGCTGCTCGTACCACCGCGGGTTCTGGACGACCTCAGCCCGATAGAACGAAGGGCAGAGCGTAGCCGCATGGGCGTTCTCGCCGCACAGGCCACATCCGACACAACCATCGATGACGGTGGCCACCGGATCGACCTTGAGCGGATCGGGGTTGTCCTTGAGCGTAAGAGTGGGGCAGCCCGATAGCCGGATGCAGGCGTGATCTCCGGTACAGACGTCTTCGTCGACGCCATACTTCACGCGCACGACGCGTTTGCCCGCCTTGAGGAGGCTGGCCATCCAGGGCCGCACGCGGCGCTGTCGCTCGAGCTGGCACTCGCCCTCCGCCACGATGACCTTCAGGCCATTGAATTCGGTGGTGAAGGCCTCCAGCAGCGTGTTGCGCATCTGGTCGACGTGGTAGGTGTGCACCGTTCGCAACCACTTCACGCCCATGCCGCGCAGGGTTTCCTCGATGGTCGTGTTCTTGTGTACCAGGCTCTGCTGTTTGTTGGGTGCATTGGCACGGATCTCCTCGTCGGGCGTGGAGATGATTTCCTGCGTGCCGGTGGCCGAGGTGTAGCCGTTCTTGAAAATCACCAGCACGGCATCATCACCGTTGAACAGCGCCGACTGCACACCGGTAAGCAGCCCGTTGTGCCAGAACCCGCCGTCCCCCATGATGGACAGCACGCGCCGGGACATGACGGGTGACACGCCGGCACGGCTGGCCAGGCTCATGCCGTAGCCGAGGATGGAATGCCCGGTAGAAAAAGGCTCGAACGTGCCCAGGGCGTGACATCCGATATCGGCCGCCACATGCACCGGTCCGATCTCTTTCTGGGCCAGCTTCAGCGCAGCGAACACGGGGCGCTCGGGGCAGCCGATGCAGAACCCGGGCGGACGCGCCGGCAGGGGACGCTCGAGCTTCCTGCCTACCTCGGCCCGACGCTGCCGGTTGGCCTCAAGCCACGCGCGGCCCGCATTGACGCCCGGATGATTGACATAGCGCTCGAGGAAATCTGCCAGCCCGCCACCGAGCGCCTCGGCGGTGACCTCGCCGGCAGGGGGCAGGATGTCTTTGCCGTGCAACACCGTGTTGAGATCGTGGCGCCGCAACATGGCTGCCACCTCGAGCTCGATGTATTCGGGGTGACCCTCTTCGATCAGCAGCACGGCGCGCTTGCCGGCACAGAAGTTCACCACTTCCTCCGGCACCAGCGGATAGGTAACGTTCAGCACCAATGTAGGCACAACCGGGTTGCCGAAGGCATCGGCAGCGCCGAACTGCTGCAGGGCGCGGATCAGAGTATTGTAG
>ERZ777003.3978-NODE-3978-length-13177-cov-15.040390_pt1 | contig 13177 bp, 11 predicted proteins | sample MGYA00374956_ERZ777003 | MGnify/ENA primary metagenome ERZ777003 (study PRJEB29302, sample SAMN06268252) | bioreactor metagenome | isolation source: Joint BioEnergy Institute, California, USA | place: USA:Joint BioEnergy Institute, California, USA | collected... | reverse complement strand
GCCCTCACATGGCGCCGGAGGCGCGAAGGAGCACGCGATGGACGAGCGACACCCAGGGGTTCTGCCGCGGCAGCGCGAGCGGCGCGATGCGCGCGAGAACCGCCAGCGCCTGCTCGCGGCGGCCAAGCGGCTCTTCGCCGCGCAGGGGGTCGACGCGACGAGCATGCACGAGATCGCGCGCACGGCCGGGGTCGGGCAGGGGACGCTCTACCGCCACTTCGCCGACAAGGCCGAGCTGTGCCACGCGCTGCTCAAGGAGGATGTGGCCGCCTTCCAGGAGCGGGTCGGCGCGATCATCGACAGCGCCGCGGTCTCGCCGCTGGCGCGGCTCGAGACGCTGATCGCCGAGAAGATCCGCATGACTGAGTCGCACCTGCCGCTGTTCGCCGCGATCGAGGAGACCGCCGCCGGCGCGCGCCGCACCAAGCCGTTCCGCGGGCCGTTCTACACCTGGATGCGCGAGCGCACCGTGGCGCTGCTGGCCGAGGCAGTCGAGCGCGGCGAGGTGGCCGAGCTGGACATCGAGTTCAGCGCCGACGCGATCCTGGCGGCCGTCGCGCCGCCGCTCTACAGCCACCAGCGCCACGAGCTCGGCTACAGCAGCGGGCGCATCCTCGCCGGCATGCGCCGGCTGTTCATCGACGGGCTGCGCCTCCCAGCCCCGCCGCCGCAGGACGGCGGGTAGCTACGCGGCGCCGTCGTCCACGAACTGGCGCTCGTAGAGCCCGCGGTACACCCCGCCGCGCCGCAGCAGCTCCTCGTGCGTCCCGCGCTCGACGATCCGGCCGCCGCGCACCACGCAGATCAGGTCGGCCTCGCGGATCGTGCTCAGCCGGTGGGCGATCACGATCGCCGTCCGCCCGGCCAGCAGCCGCGCCAGCGCGTCCTGGATCAGCGCCTCCGTCACGCTGTCCACGCTGGCGGTCGCCTCGTCGAGGATCAGGATGCGCGGGTCGGCCAGCATCGCCCGTGCGATGCTGATCAGCTGCCGCTGCCCGATCGACAGGTTCACCGCCCCCTCCAGCACCTCGGTCGCGTAGCCGTCCGGCAGGTCCATGATGAACTGGTGGGCGTTCGCCAGCCGCGCGACCTCCTCGATGGCGCTGTCGGGCGCATCGGGGCGCCCGAAGCGGATGTTGTCGGCGACCGTCCCCGAGAACAGGAACGGGTCCTGCGAGACGAGCCCCATCTGGCGGCGCAGCGAGCGCTGCGTCACGTCGCGCACGTCGATCCCGTCGATCCGCACCGCCCCCTCGCTCACCTCGTAGAAGCGGGCGATCAGGTTGACGATCGTCGTCTTGCCGGCGCCGGTGGGCCCGACGAGCGCCACGGTCTGGCCGGGCTCGATGACCAGCGACACGTCGTGGAGCACGTAGTAGGGGTGGTCCGTCGCGCGATGCCCGTCGGTGTGCTGCGCGTCCTCGGGCGCGGCGCGGTTCCCGTTCTGCTCCGGCGCGCGGGGCGCCCCGGCGCTCTGGTGCTCGGCCCGGTCGTACGCGAACGAGACGTGATCTAGCTCCACGCGCCCGACGATCGGCGGCATCTCGCGCGCCCCGGGCCGGTCCTGCACCTGCGGCTCGGTGTCGAGCAGCTGCAGCACGCGCTCGCCGCCGGCCATCGCCGCCTGCATCGTCGTGTACAGCTGGCTCAGCTCCTGGATCGGCTGGAAGAAGCGCGTGACGTAGGCCATGAACGCCACCAGCACGCCGAGCGTCAGCTCGTCCGCCGCCACCGCCTGCCCGCCGAACCACAGCACGATCCCGGTCGCCAGCATGCCCAGGAACTCGACCGTGGGCAGGTAGATGAACGAGAGCGACATCGCCTGGATGTGGGCGTCGCGATTCGCGCTGTTGACCCGGTCGAAGCGCTCCTGCGAGACGCCCTCCTGGGCGAAGGCCTGGATCACGCGCATGCCGGAGATGTCCTCCGCCAGGTCGCCGACCACCGCCGCCACCCGCGCCCGCGTCTGGCGGAAGGCGACCCTGGCGCGGCGCGCGAACAGCCAGGTCACCAGCAGCATCAGCGGCAGCACCAGGAAGGTCAGCAGCGCCAGGCCCGGGCTCATCGAGAGCATCACCACCACGATCCCGACCAGCACCAGCGTGTCGCCGATCAGCACGATCAGCCCCTGCGAGAGCAGGTCGTTGATCACGGCCACGTCGTTGATCACGCGCGAGATCGTCACGCCGACGATGTTCCGGTCGTGGTAGCCGAGCGAGAGCGCCTGGAGGTGGCGGAACAGCTGGCCGCGCAGCGTCGCGAGCACCCGCTGGCCGACCCAGGCCAGCAGGTAGCGCTGGCCGGCGGAGGCCAGGTAGATGCCGACGAACGTGGCGGCGGTCAGCAGCGCGATCGTCGTCAGGCCGTCCACCTCGCCGCGCACGATGTGCTGGTCGATCGCCACCTTCACCAGGTAGGGCGTGGCGAGGGTCAGCCCCGAGGCGATCAGCATCAGCACAAGCGCCGCGAGCATGCGCGGCCAGTGCGGCCGCAGGAAGGCCAGCAGGCGCGTGATGATCTGGCGGTCGAACGCCCGCCCCTCCGACTGGTCGCCGAAGCGGTGGAGCGCGCCGCGCGGCCCCATGTCGGCGCCGCTCGTGCCGATCGAAAAGCTCATCGTTTCGCCTCCTGCCGGTCGGGCACGAGCCGCCGCGGCGACGGCGCCTCCTCCTGCGGGCGGAGCTGGCGGGCGTAGATCTCGGCGTACAGCCCCGAGGTGCGCAGCAGCTCGCTGTGCGTGCCGCGGGCGACGATGCGGCCGCGCTCGAGCACCAGGATCAGGTCGGCCGAGCGCAGCGTGCTGAGCCGCTGCGCGATCACGAACGAGGTGCGCCCGCGCATCAGCTCGCGCAGCGCGAGCTGGATCTGGTGCTCGGTCTGCGTGTCGACGCTGGCGGTCGCGTCGTCGAGGATCAGGATGCGCGGGTCCTTCAGCAGCGCGCGGGCGATCGCGATGCGCTGCTTCTGGCCGCCCGAGAGGGTCACGCCGCGCTCCCCGACCTCGGTGTCGTAGCCGTTGGGCAGCTCCTGGATGAAGTCGTGCGCCTGGGCCAGCCGCGCCGCCTCCTCGATCTCCTCCTGGCTGGCGTCGGGGCGGCCGAAGGCGATGTTCTCGCGCACCGTCGTGGCGAAGAGCGTGGTCTCCTGCAGGACGATGCTGATCTGGTCGCGCAGCGAGGCCAGCGTGACCTTCCGCAGGTCGTAGCCGTCGATCGTGATCCGCCCCGCGGTCGGGTCGTAGAAGCGCGGGATGAGGTTGATGATCGTGGACTTGCCCGAGCCGGTGGCGCCCAGCAGGGCGATCACCTGGCCGGGCAGCGCCTCGAAGGTGATGTCGCGCAGCACGTGGTGGCGCCCGAAGTACGCGAAGGAGACGCCCTCGAAGCGCACGTGCCCGCGCACCGGCGGGAGCGGCACGGCGTCCGGCGCGTCGCGCACCTCGGGCGTGGCGTCCAGGATCTCGAAGACGCGGTCGGCCGCGGCGCCGGCCTCGGCCACCGCCGGGATGATCATCCCAAGCCGCCGCACCGGCTGGACGAGCTGCCCCATGTAGGTCGAGAAGGCCACCAGCTCGCCGACGGTGAGCTGGCCGCGGATCACCAGCAGCCCGCCGTACCAGATGATGAAGACCGTGCCGATGTTGGCGATCAGGTCCAGCAGCGGCATGTTGATCGCCTGCAGCCGCGCGCCGGTCGCGCTCAGGGTGAACCAGCGCTCGTTGGCCTGGTCGAAGCGCTCGATCTCCGCCTCCTCCTGCGCGAAGGCCTTCACCACGCGGGCGCCGCGCAGGTTCTGCTCGAGGCGGGTGGTCAGCACCGCCAGCTGGTTCTGGATCGCGCGCGAGATCGGCCGGAACTTGCGCCCGAAGGCCAGCGCCCGGTAGGCGAGCAGCGGCATGGTGCCGAGCGCCAGCAGCGCCAGCGTCGGGCTCATGGCCACCAGCGCGGCCGCGGTGCCCACCAGCAGCACGGCGGCCTCCACGAGCCGCAGGAAGGCGCGCCCGGTCAGGAAGCGGATGCGCTCCACGTCCTGCAGGGCCCGCGAGAGGAGCTGGCCGGTCTCGCTGCGGTCGTGGTAGGAGAAGGAGAGGGTCAGCAGCTGCTGGTGGAGCGCGTTGCGCAGGTCGTAGGCCACGCCCTGCGAGGCCGTCTCGGCCCAGCGCCCCTGGAAGAAGGTCAGCACGCCCTTGAGCACCGTCAGGCCCAGCAGCGCGGCCACCGAGCCGCCGAGGAGCTGTGTGTCGCGCCCGCCGATGCCGGTGTCGACGATCCAGCGGATGAACTGCGGCATGACCACCGTCAGCCCGACGATCGCCAGCATCGTGATGTAGACGCCGGCGGTGAGGCGGCTGTACGGCCGCAGGTAGCTGAAGCAGCGGAGCAGGGCGTGCGCGGTGCCTGGCTGCCGCTGCGGCTCACTCGCCATGGGTCTCCCTTCTACTGGCCCGAGACGCTGTCGACCCGCTGGAAGATGTCGATCAGCCTGCGGCGGATGTCCTCCGGCAGCGGCGGGCGCAGGATAGAGGCGGCGTTCTGCTCGAGGTGCGCGATGTTGCCGGTGCCGCTCAGCACGACGTGCACGCCCGGCTCGGCGCGGCAGAAGCGGTAGGCGGCGTCCGGCAGGCTGGGAGCCGCCTCGAGCACGAACCCGAGCGGGTCCTGCGGGTCGAGCGCGCCCCGGTCGACGAGGCCCTGCTCCACCAGCTCCGCCACCGTCTGCCGCAGCTTCTCCGGCCGGCTCAGCGCGTCGCGCACGGCGAACATGCACAGCACGCCGATGTTGCGGCGCATCGTCTCGGGCAGGACCCGCTCGCGCGCCGACTGGTTGAGGATGTTGAAGCCGACCATCACCACATCCCAGCAGTCGTCGCGCACGGCGCGCGCCATCATCTCGTGCCCGGTGTCGCTGACGAACGCCTCGGTGATGCCCAGGAAGCGGATCTTCCCCTCGTCGCGCAGCTTGAGCATGGCCGGCACCAGCTCGGCCAGCGCGTGGTCGTACTGCTCGGGCCGGACGCCGTGCAGGTGGTACACATCCACGTAGTCGGTGCGAAGCCGCGCCAGGCTGGCCTCCAGCCCGCGCTCCAGCTCCGCCCCGCTGATCAGCCGCCCGTCGCGGCCGACCGACTTCTTGGTCGAGAGCACCACCTGGTCGCGGCGCGTCTCGCGCAGCGCCTCGCCGACCAGCTCCTCGGTGCCGTAGGCCTCGGCGGTGTCGACGAAGTTGACGCCCAGCTCCAGCGCGCGCCGCACGATCGCCACCGACTGCTCCGGGGAGGCGCCGGTGCGCTGCCCGAGCCGGCTGTGGCCGCCGCTGCCGAGCCCGAGCACGCTGACCTTCAGCCCGGTCCGGCCGAGCGTCACATACTCCATCTGGTCACTCCTCCTCGCGCTGGCCGTCGTAGGCCGCCTCGCGCAGGCCCTTGAGGTAGCCGATGGCGAAGAGCCGGCCCATGGCCTCGTAGCCGGGGTTGGCGTTCCCCTCGCCGGCCATCGTCGGCACGTGGTCCGGCCGCAGCACCCCCTCGAAGCCGATCTCGCGGTAGGCGCGCATGCAGGCCAGCATGTCGGTCTGCCCGTCGTCGTGGAAGGTCTCGTGGAACTTCTCCGCCGTGCCGCGCACATCGCGCATGTGGACGAAGAAGATCTTCCCCTGGCGGCCGAAGTGCCGGATCGTGCCCGGCAGGTCGTCGGTCATCAGCGCGAAGTTGCCCTGGCAGAGCGTGATGCCGTTCATCGGGCTGGGCGCCATGTCGAGCAGGCGCTGGAAGTTCTCGACGCTGCGCATGATCCGCCCCACCCCGCGGATCGGCGAGAGCGGCGGGTCGTCCGGGTGCATCGCCAGCCGCACCCCGGCGCGCTCGGCCACCGGGAGCACCCGCCGCAGGAAGTAGCCGAGGTTCTCCCACAGCTCCTCCTCGCTGATCGGCCCGGCCTCCGGGACCGGGGCGCCGCGCATGAGCTCGTGGTCGTAGCCGGAGACGAGCGCCCCGCCGCGGGTTGGGATGGTGGTCGAGGTGCGCATCCAGTTGAAGGTGGCCATCCACTCGTAGCACCAGACCGGGATGCCGAGCCGGCCCATGTTCTCGATCAGCGTGCAGACCGCGTCGATCTCCTCGTCGCGGCCCTCGAGGCCGCGCTTGGCGCGCTCGAGCGGCGGGCGGCTCTCGATCACCGCCAGCTTGAAGCCGGCGTCCTCGTAGCGCTGCTTCAGGAGCAGCAGCGGCATGTAGCCCCACGGCGGCTCGGGGCCGCTCGTGCCGAAGGGCAGCGTGCCGACGACGTAGCGCACGCCGCACTGGCGCACCAGCGTCCACAGCAGCGAGGGGGTGTCCGGCAGGTACTCGGCGATCTTGATCATTGGTGTCTGCCCTCCGTGCCCCACGACGGGCGCTTGCCTCGGCCACGAGCGCGGCGGCGCCTCTACGCCCCGCCGACCGGCTTAGTCGAGAAGTGGATGTACGTGAACAGCTCGGGGATGTGCGAGTCCCAGACCCCGTGCGGGCTCCAGGCCCAGCCGCCGGAGTCCTGCGCCGGCGGGGCCTCCTTGTACTGGTTGAAGCGCGAGAAGTCCATCCGCCACACGTCGCCGTCGCGCGGCGGGAGCGCGCGCCCGTCGCCCTGGGCCAGCCAGCGCATCCCCTCCCACGGCAGCGCGATCTCCGCCCGCCAGCCCCGGTCGCGGTCGCTGTCGTCGTTGATCGTCCCGTCCACGAACACCGCGTAGCGCAGCCCCGGGAAGTCCCAGCGGAAGAAGCCGATCCGCGGGCCGCGCGGGTGGTTGGTGAAGCCGACCCCGTTGAACGGCTGGGCGCCGGGGGCGTCGCGGGCGAACTCGGGGACGCGGCTGTAGCCGCCGCGCTCGTAGGCATCCTCCCAGATGAAGAACGCCTCGTAGATCGTGCCGAGCGGGTTGATCTCCAGCTCGTAGTAGGCGTCCGCGCCAGCCACGAACACCTCCACGTCGTTCTCGGTCCACACGAGCGAGTCGCGCTCGGTCAGCGTCGCGCGGACGAACGGCTCCTCGACCCAGAAGCCCACGTAGAGGTAGGTGTCATCCCACAGCACCGCGGCGCGGGTGTCGTGGATGGTCGGACCGCCGCTCACCAGGTCGCGGAAGCGCGGCGAGCGCGGCGCGAGCCGCCAGCTCTCCGCCTCCAGCCGGCCGTCGATCGGCAGCGGCGCGAGCGCGCGGTAGGCGGTGTAGTGGGCGATGTCTTTCTCCGGCCAGGGGAAGGGCGTCGGCGCTGAGTCGGACATGTGTGTTCCTCAAGTAGCTGCCTGTGCTATCATCAGTGCCATCATACCACGTGAGGTGCGGTGAGCGTGCTGCCCGCGGGAGGCTCCGTCTCCCCGCGCGCCGCCACATGGGCCCCGACAGGAGGGTATGTTCTATGCGCCTGGCGGACTATCTGGCGCGCATCGGCTACCGCGGCCCGATCGCGCAGGATAGCGCGACGCTGCGCGCGCTGCACCGCGCGCACCTGCTCGCCATCCCCTACGAGAACCTGGATATCCACCTCGGGCGCCGGCTGACCCTGGACGAGGAGCAGATCTTCGACAAGATCGTGCGCCAGCGGCGCGGCGGCTGGTGCTTCGAGATGAACGGCCTGTTCGCCTGGGCGCTGCGCGCGGCCGGCTTCTCGGTCCGGCTGCTCTCCGGGACGGTCAGCCGCGGCCAGCCCGGCGTCGTGGAGGGCAACCACCTGATCCTGCTGGTGGAGCTCGAGCGCCCGTACCTGGTGGACGTCGGCTTCGGCAACGGGTTCCTGGAGCCGATCCCGCTCGAGCCCGGCGAGCACGTCCAGAACGGCTGGGTCTACGCACTGCAGCGCGAGGGCGACCGCTGGATCTTTCACAACCACCAGCACGGCGGGCCGGGCTTCGACTTCACGCTTGAGCCGCGAGCGCTCGCCGACTTCGCCGGCCAGTGCCACACGCTGCAGACCTCGCCCGAGTCGGGGTTCGTGCGCGTCGCCGTCTGCCATCGCTTCACGCCCGAGCGCATCCTCAGCCTGCGCGGCGCGGTGCTGGCGAATGTGACCCCGGCTGATGTGACGAAGCGGGTGATCGCCGACGCCGACGACTACCGGCGGGTGCTGCGCGAGCAGTTCGACCTGGAGATCGACGTGGAGGCGCTGTGGCCCAAGGTCTGGGAGAGCCACCTGGCGTGGTCCGGCGCGACGTAACCGGATCGCCATCGGCCTGCGCTTGTCGGTCCCCGGCGACCCGCGTATAATCGGCGTGGAAGTGTGAGATCTCCCTGGAGGTGCCGATGCCCCGCTCCATCGCCCCGCTGCTCGCGGCCATCATCGCGGCAGCGCTCCTGTGGCCGGCTCCTGCAGCCGTCGCCGCCGACTCCGCGACCGCCACCGGCGTCACCTACGTCGCCGAGACTGGACATAACCTCGGTGGCGCGTTCAAGAAGTTCTACGAGGCCAACGGCGGCCTGGCGATCTTCGGGCTGCCGCTGACCGAGATGTTCGTCGAGGACGGGCTGTGGGTGCAGTACTTCGAGCGGGCGCGCTTCGAGCTGCACCACGGCGGGGTCGTAGCGCTGACGCGGGTCGGGGCCGAGCTCACCAACGGGCGGACGGAGCCGGCCTTCCAGTGGCTCGGGGAGGACCCGAACAACGGGCGGCGCTACATCGCCGCCAGCGGCCACACGCTCGGCGGCGCGTTCGCCGTCTTCTGGGACGAGCACGGGGGCGTGGGGCTGTTCGGCTACCCGATCTCGGAGGAGTTCACCGAGGTCGGGCCGGACGGCGTGCCGCGGACGGTGCAATACTTCGAGCGGGCGCGCTTCGAGCTGGCCGACGCCCCCGACGGCTCCGGCCACGTGGTGCAGCTGGGTCTGATCGGGCGCGAGCTGCTCGAGCGCCGGCCCGCCGCGCAGGCCATGGCCGCGCCCGCGCCGCCGCTGACGCTGCTCGGCTCGGCCACCACCGGCTTCAACTCATCGGCGGCTGACCGGCGCATCAACATCGAGCGCGCCGCGGCGATGTTCGATGGCGTGGTGGTGATGCCCGGCGAGGAGCACTCCTTCCTCGCCGGCGGCGACTTCTCCGAGGCCGCCGGGTTCGTCGAGGGCTACGGGATCGTCGGCGGGCGGCTGGAGCGGGTGATCGGCGGCGGCCTCTGCCAGGTCTCCACCACGCTCTTCCGCGCGGTAGCGAACGCCGGGCTAGAGGTGACGCGCCGGATCGGGCACACCTACGTGGTCTACTTCTACGAGAACATCCTCGGCTTCGACGCGACGGTCTTCAGCCCGGGGGTCGACTTCCGCTGGCGCAACGACATGGGGGCGCCGGTGCTGGTGACCTCCCACACCGACCAGAGCGCCGGGACGGTGACGTTCGAGATCTGGGGCACGAGCGAGGGGCGCTCGGTGCGCTACAGCGGCCCGCACGTGCGCAATGTGGTCAAGCCCGGTGTGGCGATCTGGCAGTACGACCCGACGCTCGCGCCGGGGCAGATCCGCCAGCTCGTCCACGGGCGGGCCGGGATGGACGTGAGCCTCCAGCGGGTCGTGACCGGCCCCGATGGCAGCGTGATACGCCAGGAGACGTTCAACACCCGCTACCGGCCGTGGGAGGACTACTTCGTGTACGGCCCGGGCGTGACGCCGCCGGCCGGCGTGCGGGTGATCAACGCCTCGCGCACCGCGGCCACGACGGGGCGGTAGGGGGGTAGGCGGCAGCGCTCCGAAGGCGCCGGGAGGCCCATCGCGCACGCGAGTAGGCGCGAGGTGTAGAGGGCTGCGCCCCGATGAGCGCGCTACCCGCCGACGTGCTTGACCTTGTAGCCGAGGGCCGCGAGCGCCGCCGCCACGCGCTCGCGGTGGTCGCCCTGGATCTCGAGCTCGCCGTCCTTCACGGTGCCGCCGGCGCCGCACTGCTGCTTGAGCCGCTTCAGCAGCGCCTCGAGCGTGGCCGGGTCGTGCCGGAGGCCGCTGACCACCGTGACCGTCTTGCCCTTGCGGCGCTTGCGGTCGCGGGCGATGCGCGCCGTCTGGCTGGCGGCCGAGGGGTAGGCGGGCGCCTCGGCGGGCTCCTCGGGCGCCGGGTCCGGGTCAGTGGTGTAGACCAGGCGGCTGTTGGCTGGGCGCTGCGGCATGCTGAGGGTTCCTCTCTGCGATAGTTGCACCGACTTATGATACCACTCCCACACGGGCCGGGCCACGCGGCGGCCGACGACTACGATACGCGCATCGAGCGCCTGCAGCGCCGGCGGCACCCGGCCTGGCGCCTCGTGCGCGCCAGCATCTGGGACTTCTTCCTGCTGGTGGGTGAGGCCTGGCCCGCTCTGGCCGGCTTCGCGTTCATCACGGCGGTCACCACCCTCTACCTGGTCTACGGCTACCGCGATCACGAACGCGCGGGCGTCCCGCCGTTCACGCTCGACTCGGCGCTCTACGAGTCCATGCGGCTGATGGCGCTCGAGAGCTCGCTGCCGATCCCGGAGGGCGACCTGTTCGGCGAGGTGCTGTTCTTCATCATCCCGGTGCTGGGGCTGGCGCTGGTGTTCCAGAGCGTCCTCAACTTCAGCCGGCTGCTGCTGGACAAGAGCAGCCGCATCGAGGCCTGGCAGACCTCGCTGGCGCGCACCTTCCGCAACCACGTGATCGTCGCCGGCCTCGGCAGCGTCAGCTTCAGGGTCACGATGCAGTTGCTCGAGGCGGGCTACGAGGTGGTGGTGATCGAGCGCGACTGGGAGAGCGAGTTCGTCGAGGCGGTGCGGGGGCTCAAGGTGCCGGTCATCCGCGGCGACGCGCGCGACGCGGGCGTGCTGCGGCTGGCGGGGCTGACGCGGGCGCGCAGCCTGATCGCCGGCACGCACGAGGACCTGATAAACATCGAGATCGCGCTGGCGGCGCGCCGCCACCGGCGCGACATCTCGGTGGTGCTGCGGATCTTCAACGACGAGCTGGACAAGAACCTGGAGCACTACTTCGGCTACAACAGCGCCTTCAGCGCCTCGGCGCTCGCGGCGCCGACGCTGGCGACGGCGGCGGTGGGTCGCTCGATCGGGCACGTGCTGCCGCTCCCGCACGGCTTCGCCGTGGGCGAGCCGGCCGCCACGGCGCTCGGGGTGCTGTACCTGACGGTCGCCCCCGGCGGCCCGCTCTGCGCGCCGGTGCGCGACGTCGAGGACCGCTACGGCGTGCGCGTGCTGCGGCACGTGGATGCGCAGGGCAGGGTGTGGCGCACGGCGCTGAGCCAGGAGCAGAGTGCGCCAGAGCGCCTGGAGCGGGGGGACTCGGTGCTGCTGCTGGGGACGCTGCCGGCGCTCGAGCAGATCCGCGCCGGCAACGATGCCTATAACTCGGCCGGCCCGGCCGCGCCGGCGCGAGTCTTCGGCCACGGGCAGCCGGGCGCCTTCGACACCGTGATCGTGGCCGGGCTCGGCAAGGTCGGCTACCGAGTGGTGCAGGCGCTGCACCAGTTCGACCCCCGGCCGACGATCGTGGCGATCTGCCAGAGCGGGGACACGCCGGAGCTGTTCATCGAGGAGGTGCAGGCGCTGGGCGTGCGCATCATCTACGGCGACGCGCGCCGCGCCCAGATTCTGAAGCGGGCCGGCATCGACACAGCGTGCTCGGTGGTGGCGGCGACGAGCGACGACCTGGTCAACCTCCAGATCGGCCTGACGGCGCGCCGGCTGTGCCACGACGTGGATCTGGTGCTGCGGGTGTTCAGCGACACGCTGGCCGAGCGCCTGACGGCGCTGTTCGGCCACTACACGACCTTCAGCATCGCGGCGCTCGCGGCGCCGACGCTCGCCGGCGCCGCGGTGGTGCGCGGCATCGACTACGCGGTGGAGATCGCCGAGCACATCGTCTCCACCGCGACCCTGGCGGTGCACCCCGGCGACGAGTTCGCCGGGCAGACGGTCGCAGAGATCCGCGACCGCCAGAAGCTGCTGGTGATCGCGGTGCGCCGGCGGGGCCAGCCGCTGCTGTCGCTCAGGCTCGACACGGTGCTGGAGCCGGGCGACGAGGCGGTGGTGCTGGTCGATGTGATGCGGCTCGCGCAAATGGACCAGAGGCGGCTGCTGGAGGTCGCGCCGCGCAGCAGCACGGCGCCGCCTGAGCCGGCCGAGATGGGCGCCTAGGCGGCGGGCGCTGTAGATGGGCGTTGGGCGCCGGGGGACTGCGAGCCGGCGCGGGAGGCTGAGAGGAGCGGCGTCATGAGCGAACAGTCATTTCTCGCGAACCTGTTCGGCCTGCAGGGCCGGGTGGCGGTCGTCACCGGGGGCACCGGCGTGCTCGGCCGGGCCATGGCCATCGGGCTCGCGCGCGCCGGCGCGCGGGTTGGCGTGCTCGGCCGGCGGCGCGCCCAGGCCGAGGCGGTCGTGGAAGAGATCGTGAGCGCCGGCGGCGAGGGCATGGTGCTCACGGCCGATGTGCTGCAGCGCGGGCAGCTGGAGAGCGCCCGCGACGCGGTGGCCGCCGCCTGGGGCCACCCGGACATCCTGGTGAACGCCGCCGGCGGGAACGTCCCGGCGGCGACGCTCCAGCCGGGCCAGTCGTTCTTCGACCTGCCGGAGGGAGCGCTGCGCCAGGTGTTCGATCTCAACCTGCTCGGCACCCTGCTGCCCTGCCAGGTGTTCGGCGAGGGGATGGCGCGCGGCGGCAGCGGCGCGATCGTCAACATCTCGAGCATGGCGGCGCAGCGGGCGATCACGCGCGTGGTCGGGTACGCGGCGGCCAAGGCGGCTGTGGAGAACCTCACCCGCTGGCTGGCCGTCGAGCTCGCCGCGCGCTACGGCGCGGGCCTGCGAGTCAACGCGATCGCGCCCGGCTTCTTCGTCGGCGAGCAGAACCGGCGCCTGCTGCTCGACGAGGGCGGCAACCTGACCCCGCGCGGCCAGTCGATCATCCAGCACACCCCGGCCGGCCGCTTCGGCGAGCCGGACGAGCTCGTCGGCACGCTGCTGTGGCTGTGCAGCCCGGCGTCCGCCTTCGTCAACGGCGTGGTCGTGCCGGTGGACGGCGGCTTCAGCGCGTTTAGCGGGATCTGAGCCCGCGGACCCCTCTGGCTCGCTCTCTGCTCTTATGAACAGAACTTACGCGGTGATCCGCCCGCCCAGGCGTGTTCCGCAGGCGCTCCGCCCTGCGACTCGGTTTGTTCGTGCAGGCGCTCCGCCCTGCACCCGGGCTGCTTGTGCTGTCATTC
>ERZ777003.3977-NODE-3977-length-13177-cov-31.048240_pt1 | contig 13177 bp, 10 predicted proteins | sample MGYA00374956_ERZ777003 | MGnify/ENA primary metagenome ERZ777003 (study PRJEB29302, sample SAMN06268252) | bioreactor metagenome | isolation source: Joint BioEnergy Institute, California, USA | place: USA:Joint BioEnergy Institute, California, USA | collected... | reverse complement strand
GGTCAAAACCATACTTCAAGGTGGACCCGTTCAATGGGGGTGGATCAGTTGCAGACGGATTTCCCCGCGCTTCGGCTTCTTTGGCCGCAGACCGTCGAACGTCCAGTCGCCGACTGCGTAGTACGAGGCCCGCAAGTGCTTCAGGAAGTGATCCAGGTTGCCGAGATGGCGACGGATCGTGGCGGCCGAGAGGCCCAGGCGGATCGGCTTGCCCCTTGCTTCGGCCCCTTCCGCAAGCCTCCTGCTCTCGTCGCGCAACTCGCGCGTCGAAAGCGAGCGCAGTCGTGGGCTGCGGCCCCAGTTCGGAACGATGTGATTGAAATGCTGCCTGAGGGCTGCGACATGCTCCTGGGTGATCTGGCCGGAATGAGTCACCCCATGCTCTTCCAGGATGCCTCGGAAGATTTCGACCAGAACGCGCACGTCGGAGGCCGTGGCTTCTTCCCAATCGTCCTTGTGGTTGGCGATGAGCATTTCAACCTCATCGCCGAACTGCGACAGCGGCAAGTTCTTGCGTGCTGGCCCGCGGTCAGCAATTGGAGGGATTGTCGGTGATGGCGGTGGCTCGCAAACAGAATACCTGTCTGCTGTCAACGACGCTGGGTCGGAGGATGGCGGCTCAGCACTGGCCCGCACTCTTGCTAGCTCGACGGGCTCCGACTCTTCCGCTTTCCAGTGGATGCGCGGCCGAGCGGGTTCAGGCACCGGCATCGTTTCGACCGGCTGCGACGTTGGAGGCTCAGGGCGTTTGATCAGGCTGGGCTTGCGCGGGTCGGCTGCGGAAGCGAGCCAAGCATCCGCACGGGCGCGATAGATCGTTTCCGCAGCCGCCTCCCGGTTAGCGACCGTGTCATCGAGGCCCACCTGAGCCATCCGGTGGAGGACATCGCGCATGAAGGGCGTCCTGCCGGTTCCAGCCCGATCGGCAAGCATCTCCTTGCGCTCGCTCCGGAACATCTCGGCGATCCACGGGATGTCATCTTCGGTGGCTCCGGCGGCGAGCAGTTCGGCGTACACCTCACTGCCCGGATCGAAATCGAGGTCTTCCCAGGGGCCGTAGCGCTCCAGCATGCGGTAGGTCAGACCGGTCTGGCGGTCAGCCTGGCGATGTACCGGATCGCGCAAGCTCCGATTGCGCCTCGCCATGCGATCAAGGTTCTCGATCTCCTCGCGCATTGCCTCGATTTCGAGGGCGAAGATCCTGGCCAGCTGTTCCTTCGTTGCCATCCGCGCCTTGGGGACAAGTTCCAACTGCAAGAGCAGCGCGTTCAGGCGACGCGCCACCACAGACGCCTTCTTACGGTCAGACAGCCGAAGACTCAATGAGAGGCAAGCGTTCCTGCCCGCAGCATTGAAGCCTGCCGGAATGCGGGCCCGCCAGTAGAAGACCGGTCCGCGCAAGACGAGGTTCTCGACCTGGTGCCGTCGCAGTGCCATCCGCTCTTGTTCCCTCCAGCCCGGAGGCGATTGGGCATCACCTGTGGGCATCAGTTTTGGGCATCAGTTGCAGATGACGCGGCGGAGCCAAATCGGCAGACCGGAAAAAATCAGCGATTTCAAGGAGATCGGAAGAAAAATGGCTGGGGAACCTGGATTCGAACCAGGACTGACGGAGTCAGAGTCCGCTGGTCTACCGTTAACCTATTCCCCAACAACCTTTAGGGACGGTGCCGTGTCAGACGTTCCGACCAGACACCCTCAGCAGCAGCGCCGCCGGTTGATCCATCAGCAAATCAACGTGGCGCTTATGTAACGATGCGGCGGCTTTAGTCAACCCTCTCATCGCATCAAAATGACAAAATTAACATCGCGCGGCATCCGGGCGCGGATGATGTGCGGAAAAGGCTCTGAAAATCAAATGGTTGAGAGGGGGTCGCCGCGGTGGTTGCTCGCATCGAGCCCGAGCTGCATTCACATTGGGACGTTTGTTCGAAAGTATCGGGATGGTCCGGGACAGGAAGCATCGCTCTTGCGGCAGAATCAATTCCCGAGCGGCAGGCTTGCCTGATGAAGCGGTGTTTTGATGGTGCGGAAGCCTACGGCCGGATCCGGCGGTACGCTGGCGCTCTCGTTCAGGGTTGGGGCAGGAGAGCACCGGATAAGGGGAGGCAGAGGAGCGCGATGAGGGGCGTGGATCGGGAAGGCAGTGAGCCGATCTGATGATTTGCGGACACTCGTCTGGGTCTCTGTGAGGATGGGAGGCGTACCCCGATGCGGCGAGGGCGTGACGCAGGACTGGTGCAGGTGCACGGAACGGCTTGCGGCGAGGCGTTCCGGCGTCGGGTTCAGCGAACGGACCTGACGCAGGTCGCGCGGGCAGCATGGGAAGCCGCGCGGGCGCGCGATGGGCGCGGTGGTCGGGTTTGAAAGAAAGATGATGGTAGGGATTGAAAGAAACCGACCGGGCGTGGGCAGTCCGCGCAAGCGGGCTGGCGCGCCGACGGCCGCGGGCCATTAGAAGAGGCAACGCATCACATGATCAGCTTCCCAGCCCTCCGTGGTTAACTTCGTTCTTCAACGCGGTTAACTTTGTGGCCCGGTGCAGGAGCAAATGCGTTCGGGCCTCTTGGTCATTTCCTCAGAGACTGCTAATCTGAGTTCAACGTGAGATAAGACGCCGCCCGCCGCGAGGCGGTTGCCCGGCGTGAAAGGATCAGCGGTGGACCACGAGCAACGTGACACACCGCCGGTCGCGAGTAAGGCTCGCGACAACTCCCCCGCCAGGGGTGGACGGACGCAGATGGCAGTCCGGCCAAAAGCGGCTCTCCCCGATTCGGGTGCGGAGCCGGTAAAACGCACGCGAAAGCGCCGGAGAAAGCGCAGCCGCAAACGCGTCTTTATGCGGGGTGGTGAGTCGTGTGTCCAGAAGGCGGCACCGGCGGACCAACTGAAGCCCAGGACCGGAGCGCCGCCAGCGGCGGCCGGGGGTGAAACTCCATCCGGCAAGGCAAGAGGCGATCGGCAGAACCCGGTCCGGTATTCTCTCAACCGGCCGGACGAACGCCTCTATGCCGCGCTCGACCTCGGAACCAACAACTGCCGGCTTCTGATCGCGGCGCCCACGCGGCCAGGCCGGTTCCGCGTGGTGGATGCGTTTTCGCGAATCGTGCGGCTGGGCGAGGGGCTTTCCTCCAGCGGAAAGCTGGGAGAGGCGGCCATGGAGCGTGCGCTGGCGGCGCTTGCCATCTGCGCGCAGAAGCTCGAGAGCAAGCGGTTCTCCGGCATGCAGCTCATCGCCACAGAGGCGTGCCGGGCGGCCTCCAACGGCGCGCAGTTTCTCGAGCGCGTTCGGAAGGAGACCGGCCTCAGGCTCACCATCATCGACCGCGAGACCGAGGCGCGGCTGGCGGTCGCCGGATGCAGCTCGCTGGTCGGGCGCGATACGGACGGCCTGGTGCTGTTCGATATCGGCGGGGGCTCGTCGGAGATCGCTCTGGTGGACCTCACCAAGAGGCGCAGCGGGCGGCTGTCGGACAATATCGTCGCCTGGACGTCGCTGCCGGTCGGTGTGGTTTCCATCGCCGAACGGTTCGGCGGAAGGGACGTCTCGCCGGAAAGCTTCGAGGCGATGGTAGAGGCGGTAAGCGAGCTGTTGCGCAATTTCGAGGGCGCTGACCGGCTCAAGCATGTGGCTTCCAGCGAGCGGTTCCATCTGCTCGGAACGTCGGGAACGGTGACGACGCTCGCCGGCGTGCATCTCGGGCTCAGGCGCTATGACCGGCGGCGGGTGGACGGGCTCTGGCTCGACCGGCAGCACGTCGACAGCATGATCCGGCGCATTCTCAGCTGGAACTTCGACCAGCGCAAAGCCAATCCCTGCATCGGCGAGGAGCGGGCCGACCTGGTGCTGGCGGGATGCGCGATCCTCGAGGCGATCCGCCGGCAGTGGCCGTCGGAGCGGCTCAGGGTCGCCGACAGGGGGCTGCGCGAGGGCATGCTCAGCGAGATGATGGCGCGCGACGGCGTGTGGCGCCGCAAGAGGTTCCATGCAGCAGCGAGAATAGCATGAAGGATGCGAAGGCAGGAGCGGGGATCAGGCAGCTCAAGACCCGCGTCAAGAAAAAGGGCAAGATCAAGAGCTCGTCCCGGCGCTGGCTCGAACGGCACCTGAACGATCCCTACGTGCACCGGGCGAATGCCGAGGGCATGCGCTCGCGCGCGGCCTACAAGCTCATCGAGATCAACGACAAGTACAAGATCCTGCAGCCGGGCATGAAGGTGGTGGACCTGGGTGCCGCCCCTGGCGGCTGGTGCCAGGTAGCGGTGAACATCGTGAAGTCCAAGCCTGAGGCGCCGAGCGTGGTGGGCATCGATTACCTGCCGGTCGATCCGATCCCGGGGGCGACGATCCTGCAGGCGAATTTCCTGGACGACGACGCGCCGGACCGGCTGATCGAGGCGCTGGGAGGCGCTCCCGACGTGGTGCTGTCGGACATGGCCGCGCCCACGACCGGGCACCGGCGGACCGACCACCTGCGCACCATGCACCTGTGCGAGACGGCAGCGGATTTCGCGGTCTCGGTGCTGAAGCCGGGAGGTCACTTCCTCGCCAAGACCTTCCAGGGCGGAGCCGAGGGAGAGGTGCTCACCATGCTCAAGCAGCATTTCGCCTCGGTGCACCACGTGAAGCCTCCCGCCTCGCGGGCCGAGTCCGTGGAGCTCTACATCCTGGCGCGGAACTTCAAGGGCAGGAAGGCGGCGCCCAGCGGGGAGGAGACGGCAGGCGAGGGGCCCGAGGCGTGACGGCAGCAGGGCTGCCGCCCCCCAAATCCTGTGACATTTCAACGCCAGACACACATTTTCCTGTGTCGCAAGGGTTTCCAAGCGGCATGGAAAGTGGTACGAACCGGCGCCAATCCTGAAAGGGAAGTCAACCGCAGCAGGCCCCTGCAACAGCAAGGTGGCCGGCTTTTTCTATTCCGAGGACAGGCAATGGCGAAAATCATAGAGACTGCGACAGGATTTGAGGCACTCACCTTCGATGACGTGCTGCTACAGCCGGGCCACTCGGAAGTCATGCCGGGGCAGGTCAGTATCGCTACGACCATTGCCGGCATCGAGCTCAACCTTCCCATCCTGTCGGCAGCCATGGACACGGTCACCGAGTCGAAGCTGGCGATCGCCATGGCGCAGGCGGGCGGCATGGGTGTCATCCACCGCAATCTCACGCCGGCGGAGCAGGCCGAGGAAGTCCGCCAGGTCAAGAAGTTCGAGTCGGGCATGGTGGTCAACCCGCTGACGATAGGCCCGGACGCGACCCTGGCCGACGCGATGGCGCTGATGGCCGAGTACCGCATTTCGGGCATTCCGGTGGTCGAGAACGGCGGCAAGGGCGGCCATACCACCGGCAAGCTGGTAGGCATCCTCACCAACCGCGACGTGCGCTTCGCCTCCAACCCGAACCAGCCGATCCGCGAGCTGATGACCCACGAGAACCTGGTGACGGTGAAGGAAAACGTCAGCCAGGAGGAAGCCAAGCGCCTGCTGCACCAGCACCGGATAGAGAAGCTGCTGGTGGTCGATGACGCCGGCAACTGCGTGGGCCTGATCACCGTCAAGGACATCGAGAAGTCGCAGCTCAACCCGTTCGCAGCGAAGGACGAGCAGGGTCGCCTGCGCGTGGCCGCCGCGACCAGCGTCGGCGACGATGGTTTCGAGCGCGCCGAGCGTCTGATCGACGCCGGGGTAGACGTGCTGGTGATCGACACGGCACATGGACATTCGCAGCGAGTGCTGGACGCGGTGGCGCGCGCCAAGAAGATCGCCGGCAGCGTGAAGATCGTCGCCGGCAACGTGGCGACGCCCGAGGGCACGCAGGCGCTGATCGATGCGGGCGCGGATGCGGTCAAGGTCGGCATCGGGCCGGGCTCGATCTGCACCACGCGCATCGTGGCGGGCGTGGGCGTGCCGCAGCTCGCGGCCATCCTCGGCGCAGTGGAAGTCGCCCGCAAGCATGGCATTTCCGTCATCGCCGACGGCGGCATCAAGTACTCGGGCGATCTCGCCAAGGCGATCGCAGCCGGGGCCGACGCCGCCATGGTCGGCTCGCTGCTCGCCGGCACGGACGAGACGCCGGGCGAGGTGTTCCTGTATCAGGGCCGTTCCTACAAGGCCTATCGCGGCATGGGCTCGGTCGGCGCGATGGCGCGCGGCTCCGCCGACCGCTACTTCCAGGCCGAAGTGCGCGATACGCTGAAGCTGGTGCCGGAGGGCGTCGAGGGCCAGGTGCCGTATAAGGGGCCGGTCGCGGGCGTGCTGCATCAGCTGGCAGGCGGCCTCAAGGCGGCCATGGGCTACGTTGGCGCGCCGGACATCAAGACCTTCCAGGAAAAGGCGCGGTTCGTGCGCATCTCCGGCGCGGGCCTGCGCGAAAGCCACGCCCATGACGTCATCATCACCCGCGAGAGCCCGAACTATCCGGGCGCGCGCTGAGCCGCCCTGCCGAACGGGATGCACGAGTTTGCGAGGCCCCGGTACCGGGGCCTCGCCATTTCGTGAGGCAGGTTGCGTTGACCGGCATTGCCCGTGACGGCTAACCCGTAGACTGTTCTTCGCAAGAGGTTTGCGGGGGGGGGGGGGGGGGGGGATCAACAGCACGGACAAAGTCCATGTGGACAGGGCAGATTTCCAATTTCCGCGACCTCGGGGGCAGGATCACGTCCGACGGCGCACTGGTCGTTCCGGGACGGCTCTTCCGTTCAGCCCAGCTTGCCGGACTGCCCGAGGAGGCCGCAAAGGAGCTGGAAGATCTGGGCATCCATGCCGTTTACGACTTCCGGACCGCCCAGGAGAGGAGTCGCTTTCCGGACACTCCGATAAACGGAGCGAAGAATATCTGGCTGAACGTCCTGAGCGACGATATGGGGTCGCTGGCTGCATCCCTGCAGCCCGTGTTCGAGGATCCGCGCAGGGCCAGTCACGAGCTGTCGACAGACAGGATCCGGGACCTATACCTGGGTGTCTACAGGAACTTGGTCAGCCTCCCGAGCGCGCTCGCCGCCTACGGTGCATTCTTCCGATCCCTGCTGGCGCAGCCGGAAACTCCCCGGCTGTTCCACTGCGTGGCCGGCAAGGACAGGACCGGCTGGGCGGCTGAGGTGTTCCTGTCGCTGCTGGGAGTGAGCAGGGAGGAGATCCTGGAGGATTATCTCCTCAGCAACAACCAGTTGATTGCGGCCTACAAGCCCATGGTCGAAGCTTTCGCCACGGCCGGAGGCGATCCCGAGATCATGGAGAACCTGCTTCTGGTTTATCCCGAGTATCTCGACAGCGCATTTTCGGAACTCTCCCGGGAGTATGGGTCCGTGCCAGCCTATTTTACCGATGGACTGGGGATCGGCGAGGCGGAGCAGGCGGCCCTTATTACGGCCTACACCCTGAGGTGAGGGCGCAGCAGCGCCTCATGGGGTGAGGCGTCCGCCCGAACGTTGCGTCGTCAGGGCAAGGCGGAAGACAGGCTGGCAACCAGCGTCCGGTGCGCTTTCCGCACGCTTTCTGCAAGTGCTTCGAAGTCCTTGTGGCGGGGATTGGTCTTGCGCCAGGCCAGGCAAATGTCCCGGTAGGGTACCGGCTGGGCGAAGGGCAGGATGCTGATGCCGGGCAGCTGTTCTGCCGAGTTGCGCGCGATTTCCGGAATGAGCGTAACCCCCAGGCCGTGGGAGACCATCTGCAGCAGTGTGGCGAGACTTGTGGCGCCGAAGCTCTGCATCGCAACGGGTTGGACCTTGCTGCAGATCGCCAGCGCCTGCGCGCGCATGCAATGACCTTCCTCCAGCAGCATCAGGCGCTCGAGGCTCATGGACTCATGGGCGACCGGCGGGGCAATCCGGGCCACTTCCTCACGGGGAACAGCGAGCAGAAAAGGATCGCGGAACAGGGCGAGCTGGTCCACATCCGATCGCTCCAGGGGCTCGGCTGCAATGATCGCATCGAGATGGCCGTTGCGCAGCTCCTCCAGAAGCGTGTTGGTGATGGCCTCACGCAATTCCAGCTGCAGCCCCGGATGGGATTCCTTCAGACGGGGCAGAAGGTGCGGCAGGAGGTAGGGGGCGACGGTCGGAATGACGCCAAGGCCGAAGCGGCCCTGCAGGATGTCGCGTCCGCGCCTTGCCGCATGCTCCAGATCTTCCACTTCCGCGAGGATGCGCTGGATGCGGGGGCGCAACTCGATCGCTTCCGCCGTGAGCCTGATCGCGCCGCGGCCGCGCTCGAACAGCCGCACGCCGAGCTGGCCCTCCAATTCAGCGATCTGGGCCGACAGTGCGGGCTGGGTCACGCCTGCGAGCTGGGCCGCCCGTCCGAAATGGAGCACTTCCGCCAGATGTTCGAAATAGGCCAGCTGTCTCAGTGATACGCGCATAATAAGAAATCCTTATCAAGGGCCACAGGATTTTCAATTGGCAATTATGGATCTGCGGTGGTTAGTTAGAACTGTTCCAAATTTCCGATGGTTCAGCAACGCGCGCCGCGCGTTCCAAGTGGTGAGGTTACAGCATGGTCGACAAGCCAACGATGACAACGACGGCTGGTGCTCCGATTCCGGACAACCAGAACAGTCTGACCGCGGGTGAGCGCGGCCCGGTCCTGCTGCAGGACTATCAGCTCATCGAAAAGCTCGCCCACCAGAACCGCGAGCGTATTCCGGAGCGCGTGGTGCATGCCAAGGGCTGGGGCGCCTACGGTACGCTCAAGATCACCGGCGACATTTCCAAGTACACCAAGGCGAAAGTTCTGCAGCCCGGCGCCGAGACGCCACTGCTCATCCGCTTCTCGACGGTGGCCGGCGAGCTGGGAGCGGCCGATGCCGAGCGTGACGTGCGCGGCTTCGCCATCAAGTTCTACACGCCCGAGGGCAACTGGGACCTGGTCGGCAACAATACGCCGGTCTTCTTCGTGCGCGATCCGCTGAAGTTCCCGGACTTCATCCACACGCAGAAGCGCCATCCGCGCACCAACCTGCGCTCGGCCACCGCGATGTGGGATTTCTGGTCGCTGTCGCCGGAGAGCCTGCACCAGGTGACGATCCTGTTCTCCGACCGCGGCATCCCGGTCGCGCCGATGTTCATGAACGGCTACGGCTCTCACACCTATTCGTTCTGGAACGATGCGGGCGAGCGCTACTGGGTGAAGTTCCACTTCAAGACGCAGCAGGGCCACAAGTTCTATACGAACGAAGAGGCCGAGCAGGTCATCGGCAAGTCGCGTGAGAGTTACCAGGAGGCCCTGTTCCACGCGATCGAGCGCGGCGAGTATCCGAAATGGACCGTCCAGGTTCAGATCATGCCGGAGCTCGACGCGGAGAAGACCCCGTACAATCCGTTCGACCTGACTAAGGTTTGGCCGCACGCCGACTACCCGCCGATCACGATCGGCGAGATCGAGCTCAACCGCAACCCCGACAACTACTTCGCGGAGATCGAACAGGCAGCCTTCTCGCCGTCGAACATCGTTCCCGGCATCGGCTACTCGCCGGACAAGATGCTGCAGGCCCGCATCTTCTCCTACGCGGATGCACACCGCTACCGCCTCGGCACGCATTACGAGTCCATTCCGGTCAACCAGCCGCGCTGCCCTGTCCATCACTACCATCGGGATGGCCAGATGAACGTTTACGGCGGTATCAGGACCGGCAACCCGGACGCGTTCTACGAGCCCAATTCCTTCAACGGTCCGGTCGAGAATCCGGTCGCGAAGGAACCGCCGCTGCGCATCTCCGGCGATGCCGACCGCTACAACCACCGCATCGGCAACGACGACTACTCGCAGCCGCGCGCGCTGTTCCTGCTGTTCGACGATGGTCAGCGGGAGCGTCTGTTCAAGAACATCGCCGCGGCGATGAAGGGCGTTCCGGGCTTCATCATCGAGCGCCAGCTCGGCCACTTCAAGCTGGTTCATCCGGAGTACGAGGCGGGTGTCCGTCGCGCGCTCAAGGAAATGCACGGGTACGAGGCAACTGCCACGTCCGCCGCTGCCGAGTGATCCGGCCTGATATTTTCCCCTGGGGGCCAGGGGGCGGAGGGGTGCGGGTATCCGCACCCCTTTTCCATTGAGGCGGCGTCTCCGTTTTTCTTTCGGATGAGGGTTGTCGCACGTCCGGACGGGTTGCCTAAACTCGCTTCAGCGCTTAGCTAGACACCGGATCGGGTCAACCGGAAAGGATACGCCATGCGCCTCGGGGGCAGGCTTGGAGCCGCCATTGAAGTTCTAGACGACATCGAGACACGCCATCGACCGGCCGCAGACGCCATGCGGGACTGGGGTCTGTCACATCGCTTTGCCGGTTCGGGTGATCGCGCGGCCGTTGGAAATCTCGTCTACGATGCGCTGAGACGGCGGCACGCCGCGGCCTGGCTGCTGGACGACGATTCGCCCCGGGCGCTCATACTGGGATCCTTCCTGCTCGAGAACGGACTGAACGTGGCCGCGCTGGAAGAGGCGCTGGCGGGGGATCCGTTCGCGCCCGCACAGCTTAGCGAGCGTGAGCGGGAAGCGCTGGCCGGCCGCAAGGACAGCCCCATGCCCGACACCGTGCGCGCTAACGTTCCGGAATGGTGCTTGCCGCTGCTGAAACAGGTCTTCGGCGAGGCATGGGTGGAGGAATGCGCGGCACTCTGTGACCGGCCGCCGCTCGACCTGCGCGCCAACACGCTGAAGGGAACACGGGACAGGGTGGTGAAGGCGCTGGCGCGGCATGGCGCCGAGCCTACGCGCATCGCGCCGCAAGGCGTGCGCATCCCGCCGATCGAAGGTTACGGACGACACCCCAGCCTGCAGGGGACGGAGGCCTTCCAACGGGGCTGGTTCGAGGTGCAGGACGAGGGATCGCAGATTGTCGCGGAACTCGCCGGCGCGGAGTCCGGCATGCAGGTGCTCGACTACTGCGCGGGCGCGGGCGGCAAGACGCTCGCCTGTTCGGCGCGCATGCAGAACCGCGGACAGATCTTCGCCTTTGACGCGGACCCGCAGAGGCTTATGCCGATCCACGAGCGCATCCGGCGCGCGGGTTGCCGCAACGTGCAGATCGTCTTCAGCCAGGAGCGGCTCGTCGGGATGGAGGGCCAGTTCGACCTGGTCCTGGTCGATGCGCCCTGCACGGGATCGGGAACCTGGCGCCGCCGGCCGGATGCCAAATGGCGGCTTTCTGCACAGCGGCTCGAGACGCGCGTGGCCGACCAGTCGGCCATCCTCGACGCCGTCTCGCCGCTCGTGAAGCCCGGCGGCGTGATCGCCTACATCACCTGTTCGATCTTCGAGGAGGAGAATGGCAGGCAGGTGGAGGCGTTCCTGCGGAGGAACCCCGCTTTCGAGCTTGCCGACCATGACGCCCTGTGGCGTGCGCGTTTCCCGCACGCGAGCGTGCCGGTGCGCATCAGCGCGAACGGCATCACGCTCACGCCAGCAACAACCGACACCGACGGATTCTTCTTCGCCATGCTCGGGAGGCGTGGACACTGATGCCGGAAAGCCCATATAGCACGAGAAAATCGCTCGAACCGGTGCAATCCGGTGCAGAAAACGCCGCAATGCTGGCTTATGGCGTTGCACTTGCGGCCCACCTTCATTAAAGCCTCGCCATGAGCATCTCACACCATCCAGAAACCGTTCTCATCGTCGACTTCGGAAGCCAGGTCACCCAGCTGATCGCGCGGCGCGTCCGCGAGGCGGGCGTCTATTCCGAGATCGCACCGTTCCAATCCGCTGAAGAGGCGTTCCGGCGCCTCCAGCCCAAGGCCATCATCCTGTCGGGCAGCCCGGCTTCGACTGTTGAAACGGGGAGCCCCCGGGCACCGAAGGTTCTCTTCGAGTCCGGCCTGCCGATCCTCGGCATCTGCTACGGCCAGCAGCTGCTGTGCGCGCAGCTTGGCGGCAAGGTCGAATCCAGCGACCATCGCGAGTTCGGCCGCGCGTTCCTGGATATCGAGGACTCTTGCGCCCTGTTCGAGGGGCTTTGGGCTCCGGGTACGCGGCATCAGGTGTGGATGAGCCATGGCGACCGCGTCACGGCACTGCCGGAAGGCTTCCGCGTGGTGGGCACTTCGGCCGGCGCTCCCTTCGCGGCGATCGCCGACGACAGGCGCAAGTATTACGGCGTGCAGTTCCACCCCGAAGTTGTGCACACTCCGGACGGAGCCAAGCTCATCGCTAATTTCGTGCTCAAGATCGCCGGCCTCAAGGGCGACTGGACCATGGCCGCCTACCGCGAGCAGGCGGTGGAGGCGATCCACAGGCAGGTGGGTTCCGGCCGCGTGATCTGCGCGCTTTCGGGCGGGGTGGATTCGTCCGTCGCCGCGCTGCTCACGCACGAGGCGGTCGGCGAGCAGCTCACCTGCATCCTGGTCGACCACGGGCTGATGCGGAAGGACGAGGCGGCTTCGGTCGTCAACATGTTCCGCGAGCACTACAACCTGCCGCTCATCCTGGTGGATGCTTCGGAGCGGTTCCTGCAGGCGCTGGACGGCGTCACGGACCCCGAGGTCAAGCGCAAGACGATCGGCCGCCTGTTCATCGAGGTGTTCGAGGAGGAGGCGAAGAAGCTCGGCGGCGCCGACTTCCTGGTGCAGGGCACGCTCTATCCGGATGTGATCGAGAGCGTTTCCTTCACGGGCGGACCTTCGGTTACGATCAAGTCGCACCACAATGTGGGCGGCCTGCCCGAGCGCATGAACATGAAGCTCGTGGAGCCGCTTCGCGAGCTCTTCAAGGACGAGGTGCGCGAGCTCGGTCGCGAGCTTGGCCTGCCGGAGCACTTCATTGGACGGCATCCGTTCCCCGGTCCTGGGCTCGCCATCCGCTGCCCCGGCGTGGTGACGCGCGAGAAGCTCGACATCCTGCGCCAGGCGGACGCGATCTACCTCGAGGAGATCCGCAAGGCCGGCCTCTATGACGCGATCTGGCAGGCTTTCGCGGTGCTGCTGCCGGTGCAGACGGTGGGCGTGATGGGCGATGGTCGCACCTACGAGTATGTCTGCGCGCTGCGCGCGGTGACCTCCGTCGACGGCATGACTGCGGACTTCTACCACTACGACATGGACTTCCTTGGCCGCACCGCCACTCGCATCATCAACGAGGTGCGCGGCATCAACCGCGTCGTCTACGACATCACCTCCAAGCCCCCCGGGACGATCGAGTGGGAATGATTCCACGTCCGGCAGCCGCCGGCAGGATCAGGCGCCAGACA
>ERZ777003.3975-NODE-3975-length-13189-cov-11.977463_pt1 | contig 13189 bp, 10 predicted proteins | sample MGYA00374956_ERZ777003 | MGnify/ENA primary metagenome ERZ777003 (study PRJEB29302, sample SAMN06268252) | bioreactor metagenome | isolation source: Joint BioEnergy Institute, California, USA | place: USA:Joint BioEnergy Institute, California, USA | collected... | reverse complement strand
CTCGCTTTGACGTCGTCATCACCGGCGGCCGGATCCTCGATGGTTCCGGGAATCCCTGGTTCTACGCCGATGTCGGCATCAAGGGAGACACGATTGCCGCCATCGGCAATCTGAGGGACGCCACCGCTGGAGTAAAGCTGAACGCCGAAGGCGCCATCGTCGCGCCCGGCTTCATCGACATTCACAACCACGGCATCGGGGGCATTTTCAAGAACCCGCACGCCGAAAACCTGATCCGGCAAGGCGTGACAACGGTGATCGAGGGTAATGACGGCAGCTCGCCTCTGCCGCTCGCGCCCTTCCTGTCCAAGTTATCCGGCACGCAGATCGCGGTGAATTTTGGTCTCTTCGTCGGCCACGGTACGCTCCGGCGGACTGTTATTGGGATGGAAAACAGGAGGGCCACGGAGGAGGAAATTCGCAAGATGGCAGAGCTCGCCCGTCAGGCGATGCTGGACGGCGCCTTTGGTCTCTCCACCGGGCTCTTCTATGTTCCCGGAAACTACGCTGCGACGGAAGAGGTAATAGAGATCGCAAAGGTCGTGGGACAACACGGCGGAATGCACATTTCCCACATGCGCGATGAATCGGCGGACATCGTGAGCAGCGTCCGGGAGACGATCCGTATCGGCGAAGAGGGCGGACTGCCGACACAAGTGAGTCATCACAAGGTCATTGGCGCGAAGAACTGGGGGTTAAGCTCGGAAACCATTCGGCTGGTTGCGGAGGCGCGTGCGCGGGGAGTCGATGTGACCATCGACCAGTATCCGTACACGGCGTCCAGCACCGGCACGGGCGCGCTATTCCCGCAATGGTCGATGGCCGGTGGCCATGAGGCGCTGCTGGAACGGCTCGAGGCTCCGGAGCAGCGAGCTCGAATCCGCCAGGCGATCATCACGAACATTCTTGAAAACCGGGGCGGGGGAGATCCGAAAAACATTTTCCTCGCATCCTGTAAGGAGCCCGGCTTGACGGGTAAGAATCTGGCCCAGATTGCGGTGGAGCGGAAGCTTGCGCCAACGGCCGAGAATGCCGCCGATATCGCGATTGAGATTCAGAAAAAGGGAGGCTGCTCCGCTGTCTACCACGCCATTTCCGAAGACGACATCGCCCGCATCATGGCCTATCCGTTCACGATGGTCGCTTCCGACGGCGGCATTCCGACATTTGGGGAAGACGTGCCTCACCCCAGAAACTACGGCGCTTTCGCGCGTGTGCTCGGACGGTACGTCCGGGAGAAAAAGATTCTGACGCTCGAAGATGCCGTGCGCCGCATGTCGAGCCTGCCTGCCCAGCGCCTGAAGCTGTTTGATCGGGGTCTCCTCCGGCCCGGAATGAAGGCCGACATTGTGGTTTTTGATCCTGAGAAGATCGTGGACAAGGCCGAGTTTCTCCATCCCCACCAGTATGCGGAAGGCGTGAGACACGTACTAGTCAATGGACAGGTCGTCCTGCAAGATGCCAGGATGACGGGGGCGTTGCCGGGGCGCGTGTTGTACGGCCCGGGAAAGCAGGAAAGATAGGCCGGAGACACAAACGGCGAGGCACAGACCTCGCCGCTTGTAAACGATCGATTCCCGGTGGCTTACTTCAGCTCGAGAATCTCTTTCTCTTTTGACTTGACCGCCTGATCCAGCTTGGCGATGTAAGAGTCGGTCAGTTTCTGAACCTCATCGTGACCGCGGCGGTCATCGTCTTCGCTGATGAGCTTCTCCTTCAGGAGTTTCTTGATGGAATCATTGGCGTCGCGGCGGATGTTCCGAAGGGCCACGCGATGCTCCTCAGCGATGTTGTGGAGCTTCTTGACCAGGTCTTTGCGCCGTTCCTCCGTCAGGGGCGGGATAGGAATCCGGATAATCTTGCCGTCGTTGCTCGGATTCAGGCCAAGGTCCGAATTGCGGATTGCCTTCTCGATCGCGCCGATCATCGACACGTCGTACGGCTGCACGGTCAGCAGCGACGGCTCCGGCACATGTAGCGTTCCCAGGTGATTGATTGGTGACGGTGTGCCGTAGTAATCGACCCGGATACTATCCAGCAAGTTCACCGACGCACGGCCGGTCCGTATGTGTGACATTTCATGCTGAAGATCGCCCAGTACCTTCTCCATCCGCGTCCTGGCGTGCGCTTCCACATCTTTTATGGTTTGGAAGTTGCCTGTGCCGGTTGTGCTTGGTTGTCCTGGTTTCATAACTTTCACTCACTCCCTCCGCAAAGGCGGCCTTCTGCACCCCAGGGCTCACCCAGCGGGTGGCATCTAATGGATAAGAGTTCCCACCGGTTCTCCCATCGCCATTCGCATTATATTGCCGTAGCGATTGAGATTGAAAACGATGATCGGCAGTTGATTATCGCGGCACATTGCCACAGCAGACGCATCCATCACGCCGAGAGCATTGGCAAGCACATCCTGGAAGGAGATTTCGCGGAACAAAACGGCGTCCGGATGCTTCAGCGGGTCCTTGTCATAAACTCCGTCCACGCGAGTTGCTTTCGCGACCACCTCCGCATGGATCTCAAGCGCGCGCAACGTGGCTGCGGTGTCCGTGGAGAAGTAAGGATTGGACGTGCCGGCCGCGAAGATCACGACTCTGCCTTTCTCGAGATGGCGAATCGCCCGGCGGCGGATATAGGGTTCCGCTACCTGGTGCATCTGAATCGCCGTCATGACCCGTGTCGGAATGCCTTCCTTTTCCAAGGCATCCTGCAGCGCGAGGGCATTGATGACGGTGGCCAGCATTCCCATGTGGTCGCCGGTTACACGATCCATATTACGGGCAGCCGCGGCAACTCCCCGAAAGAAGTTCCCTCCGCCGACAACAAGCCCGATCTGAACTCCTGTGCGAGCGACTTCCGCAATCTCTTTAGCGAGCGCCGCGACGCGTTCCGGGTCGATTCCAAAGGTCCCCTGGCCGGCCATCACTTCGCCGCTCAGTTTCAGCAGGATACGCTTGTATTTCGGCATCGATTCCATAAGAAATAAAGCCGCGAAGGGCCGCGAAACTCGTCGGGCCATTCGCGGCTTGAACTCCGCTCAAACGATCTGAACTACTCTGCGGGCTGCTCGCTTTCAGCAGGAGCCGTGTCGCCAACCTTCATCCGGCAAAAGCGGGTCACGGTAATGTTTTCGCCGATTGTAGCGATCTTGTTCGTGATCAACTGTCCGATCGTTACGCTGTTGTCCTTAATAAAGGGCTGCTCGTAGAGGCAGACCTCTTCATAGAACTTGTTCATGCGCCCCTCGACGATCTTATCGATCATCTTCTCCGGCTTGCCTTCGGCAAGGGCGCGGGCACGCTGAATCTCCTTCTCTTTCTCGATTGCTTCCGGCGTGACATCCTCTTTGCGGATAAACTGGGGATCCGCTGCCGCAATCTGCATCGCGATGTCGTGCACCAGGGACTGAAACTCTTCCGTGCGCGCAACGAAGTCCGATTCGCAGTTGACCTCTACCAGGACGCCGAGCTGGGAGCCGGGGTGGATGTAGGAGGCGATGATGCCCTGCCTGGTGGTCCGGCCCGATTTCTTCGCCGCCGTGGCCGCGCCGCGCTTCCGCAGAATCGAGACTGCCTCTTCCAGGCTGCCGTTTGCTTCCACCAGGGCTTTCTTACAATCCATCATGCCCGCGCCGGTCATCTCGCGGAGCTGCTTCACCAATTGCGCGGTAATTTCCGCCATAGATCCTTCCTACGCACCTGTAAAATCGCTTGAATTACACACGAACGCCGTCCAGGCAAAGGTACCGTGACAGCGCATTACGACTGATTCCGTCGCAACCCGGACGTTGCCGATCGGCTGCGTCCGGGACAGTCTGAGTCAGACTGTCCCAGGGAAGTGAAGTTACTGATTCTCTCCCACGCCCGGAGCCACTTCCGGAGCTTCCGATGTCGCGTTCTTGCGCGGCAGAGACACGGATGGGAGATCCTCGTCGCTAAGGCTCTCTTCCATCAACTGCTGCGCATACTGCGGATCCACGTATTGCGTGTATTCCGGGATGTCTTCCAGCGTAGTGGGAACTTCCTCAGTTTCAGGCTCTTCGAGCTTCTCCGCCAGGAATTCCTGTTCGGTCGCCAGAGCGCGGCCCTCGATCACCGCATCCGCAATCTTGGTGGTGAACAGACGGATGGCGCGAAGGGCGTCGTCATTGCCCGGAATCACCCAGTCGACTTCGTCCGGGTCGCAGTTGGTATCGACGACTGCTACCACGGGGATACCTAGCTTCCGAGCTTCCCTCACTGCGATCGCTTCCTTGTTCGAATCCACGACGAACAGGAGATCCGGCAAACTTGTCATCTCGCGGATGCCCGCCAGGTTCTGCTGCAGATGCCTCCGCTCACGCTCAAGACGCCCGACCTCTTTCTTTGCGCGGCCCTCCCAGAGGCCGTCCGCGGCCATCGCGTCGAGCTCTTTCAAGCGCTTAATCGAGCGTTGAACTGTAACGAAATTCGTGAGCAGGCCGCCCAGCCAACGCTGGTTGACGTAGTACATGGAGCAACGAGTTGCCTCCTCGGCAATCGCGTCCTGGGCTTGCCGCTTGGTGCCTACAAAAAGAACAGTCTTCCCCTGTGCGGCCATCTCGGCGACGAACCGCATCGCATCCTTAAAGAGCTTCAGGGTCTTCTGAAGGTCGATGATGTAGATACCATTGCGTTCGCCAAAGATATACTCCTTCATCTTTGGATTCCAGCGCTTGGTCTGGTGCCCGAAGTGAACGCCGGCTTCGAGCAGTTCTTTCATTGAAATGGACGGCAAAATACCTCCTGAATGGCTATTGAGGAATCAGATCCTCGGACCAGGATAAGGTCTTGCCTTCACGCCCTTCACACGGCCCAAAGCGATATTTGTGTGTGGAGTGAAGGTGACCCAAAACAACGGCAGGAGCAAAAGGCGGGGAAGGGGAATTCCCCGCACCTACGCACATTACCGCTTCGAGAACTGGAACCGCTTCCGAGCGCCCTTCTGTCCGTACTTCTTCCGTTCATGGGCGCGCGGATCGCGGGTCAAAAAGCCTAGTTCCTTCAGCTTGCCGCGCAGCTCGGAGTTAAACTCAACAAGCGCGCGCGCAATGCCCAGACGGGCGGCGCCAGCCTGACCGCTTACGCCACCTCCGTCTGCAAGAATCAGAGCGTCGAACCGGTCAGCCGTTTCCGTGGCCAGCAAAGGCTGGCGCACGATCGCTCTCGCTGACTCAGTCGTGAAATATTGTTCGAAGGGACGGCCGTTAACCGTAATCTCTCCCTTGCCTGGCCGCAGGAACACACGCGCCACCGCGCTCTTCCTTCGGCCCGTTCCTATATGCTGTACCAGGGTTGTCGCCACTACGCTTCCTCTCGATCTAGACCGCCAAGGGCACCGGCTTTTGTGCCTGATGCGGATGCTTGTCGCCCGGATAAACCTTCAGCTTGCGGTACATGTGCTTGCCAAGCTTTGTTTTCGGAAGCATTCCCCAGACCGCTTCTTCGATCATCCGTACCGGCCGCGTTTCACGCATCTTGCGGGCCGTCGTTTCTTTGAGTCCGCCCGGATAGCCGGAGTGACGGCGGTACACCTTCTGATCTTCTTTCTTACCCGTCAGCCGCACCTTAGCGGCATTCACAACAATGACATGATCCCCCGTGTCCAAAAACGGGGTATAGGAAGGCTTGTGCTTTCCCATTAATAGCATCGCCGCCTTGCTGGCGACCCGCCCGAGCACGGCGCCCTCGGCATCAATTACATGCCAGGATCGCTTGATTTCGCTCGCTGACGGAAATTCCGTGTTCATGGACAGACCTTCTCCGTTCGAGTCTACAAAACTCTAAGCGTACCGAACAGGGCACGCCTTGTCAATGACTTGACGGCCGCTTCGGCTCGATCGAATTCCCCAGGGTTCTCGCGGTTTCCGATCGGGGCTTTGCCTCCCGCCTGCCGCCACACAACCCCTTACCTTCATTTTACAACTCCGCAGGCGCCGATCTTGCGTTCGGCAGGCGGACAGTTGCGGGACCGGCGGGGGACTAGCTGATGATGTCCTTGATTACCTCGCCGTGGACATCGGTTAATCGGAAGTTCCGGCCGCTATAGAAGTAGGTGAGCTTTGTGTGGTCGAGGCCAAGCTGATGGAGAACCGTCGCGTGCAGATCGTGCACGTGAATCCGGTTCTCCACCGCCTTGAACCCAAAATCGTCTGTGGCGCCGTAGGTCATGCCTCCCTTGAAGCCTCCTCCCGCGACCAGATAGGTGAAGCCGTGATTGTTGTGATCGCGGCCGTTCTGTACTTTCACGAGGCCGCCGATCTCGACCGCCGGGGTCCGCCCGAACTCCCCGCCGATCAGCACAATCGTTTCCTTCAACAGCCCGCTCGCCTTCAGGTCGCGAAGCAACGCCGCGATGGGAGCGTCCGCGCGCGCGGCGAGCGGACGGTGCAGCTCGATATCGTCGTGGTTGTCCCAAGGCTGGAAGTTTCCGAAGTAGACCTGGACCATGCGGACGCCGCGTTCGACCAGCCGACGGGCGATCAGACAGCCGCGGGCGAAGTCTCCGTCGCCGTAGCGCTCGCGCACCGCTTCCGGCTCCCGCGTGATGTCAAAGGCCTCCGGCGCCTCCGCCTGCATTCGGAACGCGATCTCGGCCGATTGAATGCTCGCTTCGAGCTGCTGGTCCGAACCCACGCGATTCAGGTGCAGCCGGTTGAGGTCGTTCACCAGATCCAGCTCCATCCGCTGCTCTTGCGGCGTCCACCGCGTGTTCTGGATGTTGGCGATCAGCTTCTGCGGATCCTTTTCCTCAAGGGAGATATACGTGCCCTGGTGCACGGCGGGCAGGAAGGCCGAAGTCCAAAGCTGATGCCCCAGCACCGGCAGGCCCGGGCAAAGGACCACGAATCCCGGCAAATTCTGGTTCAACGTGCCGAGGCCGTAGGTGAGCCATGAGCCCATGGAAGGCCGGCCCGGAAGCTTTTCGCCGCAATTCAGGAGGAAGAGAGAGGGCTCGTGGTTGGGGCGGTCCGTGTACATCGACCGGATGACGCAGATGTCATCAATCAGCGATCCGATCTGCGGGAAGATCTCGCTAACCTCGATCCCGCTCTCGCCGCACCGCTTGAACTGGAACGGCGACCGCATCAAGTTGCCCGTCTTCCGCTCCGTCTTGAGGTTCCCTGTGGGCATCGGCTGCCCGTGGTACTTGTCGAGCATCGGCTTGGGGTCGAAGGTGTCCACCTGGGACGGCCCGCCGTTTAGAAAAAGATAGATGACATGCTTGGCCCGGGCAGGGAAGTGGGGCGCTTTGGGTGCGAGCGGATTGCGATCGTCGGTCGCCGAGAGCACGCCCTGCAAGCCGACCATCCCGAATCCTGCGCCGATCTTCGTTAACAGTTCTCGTCGTGTCATCTGCCGCTCCCTCTAATCCACAAATAGGAACTCGTTTGATGTCAGTAGAGCCCGGGCATACATGGGCCATTTCGCCTTAGTAAGGAAGTCCTGCCCAAGACGCAGCTCTTCGGGCTCCGGCTGCCTGCCGAAGAGCTGCCGGTAGGCATCGCGGATGCGGTCCTCAGCGCTTCCGCTCCCAGCCTCCAAACGGGCCGCCAGGGCTTCCGCCTGCCGCTCGACAAACGGGCTGTTCATCAGAAACAGCCGTTGGAGCGGAACGTTGGTTGTCAGTCGCCCTTCGCTCGTGCTGTTTGGGTTGGGGAAATCGAACAGGGCCAGCGTGGGATGGAGCTTCCGCCTGCTTACGAATCCGTAGACAGTTCGTTTCGTGTTTGTCTCGTCCAGCGGTTCCGCCTTTTCGCCGGGCGTGAGGTCCAAGGTGCCGGAGACAAACATCATGGAATCGCGCAGCGCTTCCACATCCAGCCGGCGTCGATTGGCTCGCCATAAGAGAAGATTGCCGGGATCCTTGGCCATGTTCGTTTCGTCGTTGGCCGCGCTGAGCTGGTAGACGGCCGACAGCATAATCTCCCGGTGCATTGCCTTGATCGACCAGTTATTCTCGATGAACCGGGCGGCGAGGTAGTCGAGCAGCTCCGGGTGCGTCGGACGCTCTCCGAGCTGGCCGAAGTTGCTTGGAGTCGCGACAATCGGGCGTCCGAAGTGGTATTGCCAGATCCGGTTCACCATCACGCGGGCCGTTAGCGGGTTCTTGGGGTCGATAATGTCTTCCGCCAGTTCGAGCCGCCCACTGCCCTTTGTATAGCGCTTGCGCTCCGGAGGGGAAAGAATCGCCAGGAACCGGCGAGGAGCAACCTCGCCCAGGTTGTTGCGATCCCCTCGAATCTGAACCTTGACGTCCGCGGGTTCCTCTTTGTCTCGGACGATTTGGAGGAATGGGTATTTCTCCGGCAAGGCGTTCTTGAGCTGCTCAAGCTCTGCCTTCTGCGCCTCCAGATACGTCTTCCATTCGCCTTGCAGGAATCGCTCGATCGTTCCTTCGTGATAGTAGTAAATGCCATCAGGAGTCTGGAAGAAGCCGGCGGAGTCCCTGGACGACCGCTCAAACAGGTCACGCCACAGATTGAATTTGTCGCGGCTCAGGGAAACCAGGGAGGCGTTGGCAACATCGTTTCTCTGCGGGTTCAGGCCGAGGGTGATCTTGTTCTTTTCGTCAACCTCCCGCTTCTCCTCGATGACATCGAGAACGAGTTGCTGGAATTCGTAGGCCTCCTGTTCGAACTCCTTCTCGCTTGCCCCGCGCGCTGCGAGATCGAACCATTTCTTCAGGAACGGATGCTCTTTCTCCGGCGATTCCAGGTACTTTTTCCAGCGCGACAGCGTTTCGGCATCGAGCCCTGCGTCGTCCCGAATCCCGCGCGCGGCGAGCATAAAGGCAGCCGTCTGCGAGGCCAGGATTTCGCCAATCTGCTGCCGCTGCGTATCGTAGAAACGCTGGATCAGATCCTCCTTGCGCTTTACTTTTTCTTCCTGCGCTTTCCAGGCATCGACGACATGGGCGGGCGCGAGCGGAAGCTCATCTAACCGGCTGCTGGAGAAGATGCCCTGGAGCGAGTAGTAATCCTTCGTCGGGATCGGATCGTACTTGTGATCGTGACACTGGGCGCAGGCGACCGTCAGCCCCAGGAAGCCGCGAGTGGTGGCGTCGACGCGTTCATCCTGCATCTCGGGGCTCAAGGCGTAGAAACCCAGGCCTGCGGCATACTGGTTCGGGTCGTTCGACGCCATCATGTCACCGGCGATCTGGGCTTTGACGAAGAGGTTATACGGCATGTCCTCGTTGAATGCGCGGATGACCCAGTTGCGGTAGCGGAAGCTGTTGGGATAGGGCTCGTCCTTGGTGGAGTTCAGGCTGTCATCGGAATACCGGGCAACGTCGAGCCAGTATCTCGCCCACCGCTCCCCATAATGGGGCGAGGCAAGCAGGCGGTCCACGACCTTGGCGAAGGCATCCGGGGAGTTGTCGGCGAGGAAGGCGTCGACCTCCTCAGGTGTCGGAGGCAGGCCGATCAGGTCGAGTGTGGCGCGCCGGATCAGCGTGCGCTTGTCGGCCGGTTTCACCGGACGGAGTCCTTCCTGTTCCAGCCTGGCCAGAATGAAGCGGTCGATGGGCCCCCGCGGCCAAGAGGTATCTTTCACCTGCGGCGGCTCCGTCTTCTTGATCGGCTGGAAGGACCAGAACGCACGCTGCTCGGGTGAAATCACGTACTCGCTGCCTTTGGCGGACTCCGTCTGAGGAGTATCGTCCTCCGGCCAATAGGCGCCATCCTTAATCCAGGCAGTGAGGATGTCAATTTGCTCGGGCTTGAGCTTCCGCTGGGGCGGCATTTTCAGGCGGTCATGAGAGTGGGTGACTGCCTGAATCAGAAGACTCTCTTCCGGCTTCCCCGGCACGACGGCGGGTCCGTGCTTGCCGCCTTCGAGAAGCCCTTTCCTGGAATCGAGCCGGAGGTTCCCCATCGCGCTTTGACGGTGGCAGGCGTAGCATTCGCTGGCCAGCAGGGGCCGGACGTTCATTTCGAAGCGCTCCCGCTGCTCCTCATTCGCGGGATGCGCTCTAAACAGGGAACCCAGAGCGAGCGCGGAAAGCGTGAGACGGAGACCCAGTTTTGCCATGTCAGTAACGCCGCAGCGGCTCCATATGATTCTATGCCCAACCCCGGCCGAAGTGTAGCCTCCCTCTCACCTTAGGGAACTTGGATCGAGCCTGCGGCAATGGTATACTATGGCTGTATCACCCGGGCGCGTAGCTCAACTGGCAGAGCAGCTGACTCTTAATCAGTAGGTTGAAGGTTCGATTCCTTCCGCGCTCACCAACCCAATCTCTACGACGGCCCTAGGCTCGGACAGGCCAGCATCAGGAAAGGGCCCCAACTCCGATACCCCACATCACCGAATTTCCGGAGCTTGCTGCGCCGGCGACGAAAGCTCTTCACGTAACCCTGTTGCGCCCAGCTCGGGGATGCGCTAGATCGGCCCTATGAGGACCTTGCGCTTTGCACGTCTCGTACGAAGGCAGCCTACCGCGAAGGTACAGACGCGGCAAGGGTATTACGTACAGTGAAACCATCATCACTCGGCTGCGAAATAACCAGGGCGGGTGAGGACCTGGGCATCCGGGTATTTGCTTCGGGCGGCTGCGGACAAGCCCACCACAACGCTTCAAAAACCGCCTCGATTTGGAGACGGCTGAACGTAGGACAGAAGATACTCGTCGCGAAGGTGACGTAGGAGGGTCGTGAAACCCTCTTTTGAGGAGCCCGCAGCCATCTGCATGCCGCCGGTCTGCCGCACCAGGGCCGCTAAGCCGACAGAAATACCCGGGTATGGAGGCCTGGGTTCGGGTATCTCCACCGGCGGCAGCGGCCACGGGAAGAGAGTTCCAAGTGAGTGGCTTCCGCGAATCAGCATCACATGGTGCACTCTGGCCCAGGCCTTAAGTGCTTCATCGGCTGCCTGATCCGCCTTCATTTGCGAGCCTCTTTCGTCGCCGTTCGAAAGGACGATGATGACACGGCCGGTCCTTGCCTCCCGCGACGGAAAGGCCTTCGCGGTCATGGCTACGGCGTCGAACACTGGCTGTACGTTTTTTACCCTTCGCGGCGGAATTCTGTCTGTCTCCAGGATCTCTATGATGGCTTTGGTGTCAGTAGTAAAGTTCTGGGCCCACCTCATGTTCCCTTGTTCCAGGAGGAGGAGGGCTACACGGTCATTGGAGCCGAGCCGGGAGAGACCGCGCTTAAGATCGTTCCACTGAGCGCGCTCGGGAACAAGTTGCAAGGACGTTCTGTCTGCCACTAGCGCGATTGCGTGACCTATTGGCTGCTCACAAGAAAGGGCTTCCACCTCCCAGCCGTTGTCGCGGATGCTGAAATCACTGCCGGTCAGCCCCCGGATGACCTCGCCACAGCTGTTTGTGACAGTCGCTTCGATAACGACCAGGGGAACGTCGGGCTGGGCGGAAAGCAATCGCGGATCGAGAGCAGGCAGCAGGAGGAGCCCGATACATACTAAGCTCTTTGGGCTTAGATGTGGATACCAGTGCCGCATCCCTCGTAACTGCCGGGTTGGACGCCGGGCGAGTCTTGAAGGTTGCAAACGAGGCCGAAGGGTGAACAAGACCCAACTTCCCTTGCCTCTTCGCCTTACAGCCATGTATTGCTGGGAATTCCTGCTCGCCAGGGCGTCGTTGGTGGAGGGATGGTAGAATCGCGGCTTGGAGTGATCGAAATCGAATGAAGAAGCTGAAGGCGGCAGCCGTCCAATTCGAGGCAGTGGCTGGCGATAAGAAGGCAAACCTCGCCAAGGTCGAGCAATTCGTGGAGTGTGCAAAGGCGCAAAACGTCGAGTTGCTGGTCTTCCCGGAGTGTTGCCTGACGGGCTACTGGTTTCTGAGGAATCTTAGCGCCGCCCAATTGCGCGAACTCGCGGAGCCCGCCTTCTCCGGTCCCTGTGCGACACGGCTCGCCGAGTTGTCGCGGACTTCCGGAATGACCATCGGCGCGGGGCTTGTCGAGGCCGGTGAAGACGGACGCCTCTACAACAGCTACATCGTGGCGATGCCCGACGGCCAAATGCGCTGCCACCGCAAGCTGCACGCCTTTGAGCATGAGCTCATCTGTTCCGGTAGCAACTACACGGTCTTTGATACGACCCACGGCTGGCGTGTCGGGGTGTTGATCTGCTACGACGTCAACATCATTGAGAATGTCCGTGCGACTGCGCTGATGGGAGCCGACGTGCTGCTCGCGCCTCATCAGACAGGTGGCTGCCGGACGCGCAATCCCCACCTGATGGGTCTCATCGAACGCGAAGTGTGGGACCGGCGACATACGGATCCCGCCGCGATCGAGCGTGAGATTCTCGGCGACAAGGGCCGCGGTTGGCTGATGCGCTGGCTGCCCAGCCGTGCTCATGACAACGGTCTGTTTCTCATCTTTAGCAACGGAATCGGCGTTGACGACGATGAGATCCGCACAGGCAACTCGATGATCCTAGATCCGTACGGCCGGATTTTGGTGGAGTCGCGGAAGGCCGACGAGGATCTGGTTTCAGCAGAACTGGATTATTCCCTCCTCGCTGACGCCACGGGCCGTAGCTGGATGCAGGCGCGCCGCCCCGAACTCTACAAGCTTCTGACCGAGCGAACGGGCAAAGAGCGGGATGCCCGTGTTCTCAAGTTCGCCGAGTAGCTTTTAGTTCATTAGCTGCGGTCGAGGCTGCGGTACTGCACGGCTTCGGCATGCCGCAGACGGCGATTTCAAGGTAACCGCTTTTACAAAGCGGACCAGCGAAACGCCCTTTAGGATGGGTTACACAACGCAATAGAAGTCGCGGGAGCAAGAGACATGCGACGTTTACCAGCGTCTACCATCATCCTGATCGTACTGTCAGTAGTGATGCCGATTGTCGCTGGTATCGCGTTGGTCAGCCTGCGTAATAGCTTGCCCGAGGAGTTTCCGGTTCATTATGGTTTGACAGGAAAACCGGATAAATTCGTAAAAACGACACCCGTTCGCGTATTATCTCCCTTGATTCTTGCTATTGGCTTGCCCTTGTTCGGCCTAAGCTACTTGCTCGGTTTTCTGCCGCGGTCTTCGGGGCAAACGAGTCAGAGAAGCGAGGAGCGAACTAGATTTAACTTGTGGTTCATCCCCGTACTGAATTTATGTCTTAGCCTGCTTTACTGCCTAATGGCGATATCGCCGATATTTCCTGTTCCTGGCGGCGCAGGAACTGTGATCGGATTTGTAGTT
>ERZ777003.3974-NODE-3974-length-13193-cov-5.646369_pt1 | contig 13193 bp, 9 predicted proteins | sample MGYA00374956_ERZ777003 | MGnify/ENA primary metagenome ERZ777003 (study PRJEB29302, sample SAMN06268252) | bioreactor metagenome | isolation source: Joint BioEnergy Institute, California, USA | place: USA:Joint BioEnergy Institute, California, USA | collected... | reverse complement strand
TCGCCGGACCAGGCGCCTGAACGGGCCTTCCTGCACCTCTTCCTCACCGACGACCTCGCCGCTCAGCACCACGCGCGCATCCACAGCGACGACGCCTTCCTCCAGCGCGAGCAGCGGGTTCACATCGAGCTCGGTGATCGTCGGGAAGTCGACGGCGAGTTGCGAGAGCCGGCGCAGCACCTCGACGACCGCCGCGGTATCGCACGGCTTCTGACCGCGCACGCCCGTGAGCAGCCGCGCGCCCCGCAGGCCGTTCACCATGTCGGCCGCTTCTCGCTCGTCGATGGGCGCGAGCCGGAACACCACGTCCCGCAGCACCTCGACGAAGATCCCACCCAGCCCGAACATCACCAGCGGGCCGAACAGCGGGTCCCGCGAGACGCCGGCGATCGTCTCGCGCCCCCCTTCGAGCTGCTTCTGGATCAGGATGCCGTGGAGCTGTGCATCGGGCGCCGCCCGCTCCGCGGCCTCGACCAGCCGCCCGTAGGCGGCGCGGGCCTCCTGGATGTTGCTGATCCCCAGCACCACGCCGCCCACGTCCGTCTTGTGCACGATCGCGGGCGAGGAAACCTTCATCACCACCGGGAAGCCGATCTCCGCGGCGAGGCGAACGGCCTCCTCGGGGTCGCGCGCGAGCCGTGACGCCGTGACCGGGATGCCGTACGCCGCCAGTAGCTCCAGCGACTCGAGCTCCGTCAGCCGCTGCCGCCCCTCCTGCTGCGCGCCCTCGATGAGCGCGGCCGCCCGGTCCCGGTCCACGGGCAGCGGCACCACCTCGGACACGGGGCGCTCCAGCCACTCGCGGTAGCGGTTCAGCGCGGCGAGCGCCCGCGCCGCCGACTCCGGGAACGTGTACGCGGGGATCTGCAGCTCCTCCAGCGCGGCCCGCCCCTGCGGCAGGCCCTCTCGGCCCATGAGCACCGCCAGCACCGGCTTCGTCCTGCACGTGCGCGCGGCCGCGGCGATCGCCTCCGCCACGTCCTCCTGCCGCACGCCGAGCGGCGGGACGAAGATCGCGATCGCGGCGTCCACGCCGTCGTCGCACAGCACGGTTTCGAGCGCACCCCGATACGTTGACGGCCGCGCCGTCGCGATCATGTCCACCGGGTTGCGCAGCGAAGCCTCCTCGGGGAACAGCGGCCGCAGCCGCTCGACGGTCTCCGGCGCCAGTTGCGCCAGCTCGAGGCCGTTCATCTCCAGCGCGTCCGCCGCCAGGATGCCCGGTCCGCCTGAGTTCGTCACGATCGCCGTGCGCGGCGAGCGCGGCGGCGGCTGCACGCCCAGCGCCATCGCCATATCGAACAGCTCCTCGATCGAGGCGGCGCGCAGCACGCCCGCTTGCGCGAGCAGTGCATCCACCGCGATGTCATCGGCAGCGAGCGCACCCGTGTGCGAGAGCGCGGCGCCGGCGCCCGCCTTCGAGCGCCCCGCCTTGAGCGCGATGATCGGCTTCTTCCGCGAGACCCGCGACGCGATCTCCCGGAACTTGCGCGGATTGCCGAAGCTCTCCACGTACATGAGGATCACGCCGATCGAGTCGTCGTCCTCCCAGTACTCCAGCAGGTCGTTGCCGCTCACATCCGGCTTGTTGCCCACCGAGACGAACTGGGAAACCCCGACCCGGTACTCGCTCGCGTAGTCCAGGATGCTCAGCCCCAGCGCGCCCGACTGCGAGAGGAACGCGACGCGGCCCGGGGCGGGCATCACGGGCGCGAACGTCGCGTTCATCGAGACGCCGGCCGTCGCGTTCAGCACGCCCAGGCAGTTCGGGCCGACCAGCCGCATGCCGTTCCGTCGCACGATCTCGACCAGCTCCCGCTCCCGCTCCGCGCCCTCGCGCCCGACCTCGCGGAACCCCGCCGAGATCACGACCAGCCCCCGCACGCCTGCGGCCGCGCACTCCTTCGCCACCGCGACCACCCGCTCCGCCGGCACCGCGATCACCGCGAGGTCCACCCGGTCCGGCACATCGCCGATCCGCGGGTACGCACGGATCGAGTGGATGGAGTCTGCCTTCGGATTGATCGGGTAGACGGCGCCCGTGAAGCCGTGGCGCACGAGGTTGGAGAGGATCTGGTACCCGATCGCGTCGGGCGAGCGCGACGCACCGATCACCGCGATGCTGCGCGGCTTGAGGATCGCGTCGAGGCCCGCAGCGCCGCCGGGCGCCGCCGCTGGACCCTCTGCCGTCTTCGTCGTCATCGTCGCCTCCTTTCCACGCGAGCCCTCCCGGCCCGCGGCGGACACCACGTTCGCCCTCGCAGTCACCGGAACGCTGCCTTCGTTGACCCGGTGCGCTCCAAGGTACGGGATCGGCTCCAGGGAATGATATCCGCCGCTCCCCGTCACCACAGCCGGGCAAACGCCTACACGTTTTCCTCCGCGGCCCGACAGACCCGCGGATCCCCTCGCTTTAGCTTCACCGCGTACGGCAAGGACTCCGCTCGGAGGCACACATGAGCGCCGGTCTCAACGTCGGTACGACCGACCGCTTCGTTCGGATCGTCTTCGGCCTCGCCCTCGTCACCCTCGCCCTGGCGACAGGCGACCTGACGGGCAGCGAAAAGGCCATCGCGTGGGGGGCCGGCTTGGTCCTGTTCGCGACCGGGGCTACGGGCCATCGCCCGCTGTACGCGCTCGCCGGGATCCACACCCGCAGACGCGCGGAGCGGGACCGCAGGACTGCATCGCGTGCGTAGAAAGGACGGTGACGGCCATGTACCGCTCGATCATGGTTCCGCTCGACGGCTCGCCGTTCAGCGAGCAAGCGTTGCCGGTCGCCATCGCGCTCGCCAAGCGCTGCGCCGCGCGGTTGCACCTCGTCCACGTCCGCACCGGCCCGAGGCCCGAGCGCGGACGCGCCGGCGTCCGCTGCGATCCGGAACGCGACTACCTGGATGCCGTCGCGGCACGCACGGCCGACGAGCTCTCCGAATCGGTCTCGTTCGCCCTGCTGGCGGACACCGTTGCCGGCGTGTCGTACTCCAACCCGCCACGCCGCGCCATCGCCGACGTGCTCAGGAGCTACGTCCGCGAGCACGGGATCGAGCTCGTCGTCATGACCACGCACGGCCGCGGCGGGTTCAGCCGCGCGTGGCTCGGCAGCGTCGCCGACTCCTTCATCCGCCAGTCGGCGGTGCCGGTCCTGCTGATCCGGCCGGAGGCGCAGGAGCGCGCCGCCGTGCGACGCACCGCCACGCGTCACATTCTCATCCCGCTGGACGGCTCCGAAACCGCCGAGCGGGTGATCGAGGAAGCCATCAAGCTCGGCAAGCCGACGGAGGCCCGGTACTCGCTGCTCCGCGTCGTGACGCCGATCTCCGTGATCGCCGACTACGGCCCGCCCTCCGCCCTGTTCGACGACCCGACGCTCTCTGACCGCAGGCGCGAGGCCGTCGAGTACGTCTCGCGGCTCGCCGAGCGCCTGAGCGACGAGGGCCTCGATGTGGCCGGCGCCGTGGTGATCGCGCCCTCCGCCGCCATGGCCATCACCGAGTACGCGGAAGCGCACGACGCCGACCTGATCGCCATCGGCACCCGGGGCCTCGGCGGACCGCAGCGGATGATCCTCGGCAGCGTCGCCGACAAGGTCGTGCGCACGAGCAAGCAGCCGGTCCTGGTGTGCAACACAGCGCTCGCCGCCACCGGCTCGCGGCGGGACGAGGAGCTGGTGGCGATGGCCGTGTAGGGGAATACCCTACACGGGTTGCGGCGTCGCCGGACAGACGGGGCGCGCGCATCCTGTAGACTTGAGCGGAAGGTAGTCGGGCTTCATGCAAAGTCACGCGGCGACGCACAGCATCGGGATGACGCAACGGGACGCTCCCGGAGAAACGAAGGGCACGGGCCGGGACGAGCGGATCGGGGCGCCAGGGGCGCCCCGATCGCTCGTGGAGCGCTTGCTCGGCGTCAGCCTGTCTGCCAAGATCCTGATCGCGAACGGGGTCATCGCCACACTGGCGATGCTGGTCGCGGCGGCGGCGGCGGTCGGGCTGTTCGGCGGGCCGGTGGACCGCGCGGCGCTGCTGCGGATCGCGCCCCTGGTGCTGGTGGGCGCGGCGGCGAGCGTCGCGGTGAACGCGGTGCTGGTCCGGCTCGCGCTGGACCCGTTGCGCGAGCTGGAGCGCACGGCGAGGCGCGTGGCCGCAGGCGACCTCGATGCGCGGGCACAGCCGTCTCGGCTGGCGGACCGGGACCTGCGCGCCGTGATCGATGTACTCAATGAGATGCTGGAGCGCGTGGCCGTGTACCGGGCGCGGCTGCGGGCGATCACCGCGCGCGCGCTCGATGCGGCGGAGGAGGAGCGGAAGCGGCTGGCGCAGGAGCTGTACAGCGACACGGCGCAGTCGCTCAGCGAGCTGATGATCCGGCTGCGGATCGCGCGGACGAAGGCGGACGGCGCCGAGCGCGACAGCGCGCTGGACGACGTCCGGGAGGGCCTCGCCGCGGCGACCGAGCGGCTGCGGCGGTACGCCTCCGACCTGCGGCCCCCGGCTCTCGACATGCTCGGCCTGCTGCCGGCGTTGGAGGCGTACGCGCGGTCTCTCGCCGAACCCTCGGGCTTCGAAGTCCGGGTGCGTGCGGCGCCGGTCGCGGGCCTGCTCACGCCCGAGGCCGAGCTGGCGCTCTACCGGATCATCCAGGAGGCGCTGAGCAACGCCGCGCGCCATTCGGGTGCAGGCGCGGCGGAGGTCGCCATCGGACGGGAGGACGGCCACGTCGTCGTGACCGTTGCGGATTCCGGTCGCGGCTTCGACCTTGCGGAAGCGGAGCGCCGCGGGGCGATCGGGCTGCTGGGAATGGAAGAGCGTGCGGCGTGGGTCGGCGGCACCGTCCACGTGGACAGCGAGCCGGGTCGCGGTACCCGTGTGGTGGTCCGGATTCCCGTGCGGGGAGAGGAGAGAGCCTGAGATGTCGCAACTCATCAGGATCCTGCTGGCCGACGACCATGCTGTGCTGCGCGCCGGTCTGAAGGCGCTGCTGGACGCGGAGGAGGACATGCACGTCGTCGGCGAGGCGTCCACGGGCGAGGAGGCCGTGGATCGAGCGAAGGCGCTCAAGCCCGACGTCGTCGTCATGGACCTCTCGATGCCCGGGATGAACGGACTGGAAGCGACGCGCCAGATCGCCGCGCTGAACCAGGGCACCAAGGTGCTGGTTCTGACGATGCACACCGAGGAGGAGTACCTGCTCCCGGTGCTCGAGGCGGGCGGAAGCGGCTACGTGAAGAAGACCAGCGCGGACGAGGAGCTGGCTCACGCGATCCGCACCGTCGCAAAGGGCGAGGTGTTCCTGTACCCGAGCGCCGCCCGGCTGCTGCTCGAGGGCTTCAAGAACAAGCGGGAGGAGGCCGAGAACGACCCGCTGGCCCAGTTGAGCGAACGCGAGCGCGAGGTCATGGCCCTCACCGTCCAGGGCTACAGCTCCAGCGAGATCGGCGAGAAGCTCTTCATCAGCCCCAAGACCGTCGACACCTACCGTTCCCGCATCATGGAGAAGCTCGGGCTCACCCACCGCTCCGAGCTCATCCGCCTTGCCGTCCGCACGGGGATGCTGACCGGCGACTGACGGCCTCCGGCGCGTCGTGCGGCGGACCACGTGGCGCAAACGCGGGTAGGACCCCATATTCCCCACAGTCGGCCGGGCGCCGTGGTCCGCCGAGCGGTCCCGCGCCACGAGGTCGATTCGTCCGCTCCTGCATCCGACGGCTATGGTGTCAAACGTTTCGAGTATCCCTTCCGCGGAAGCGCTCCGGCTCGATGCGGATCGGATCCTCGGCGCCATCCTGGACATCGCCGCCGACGCGATCATCACGATCGACGAGGAGCAGCGGATCCTGATCTTCAACCAGGGGGCCGAGGAGATCTTCGGCTACTCGCGGGACGAAGTTCTCGGTCAGCCGCTCGATATCCTCATCCCCGAGCGGTTCCGCCGCCGCCATCACCGCGTCCACATCCCCGCGTTCACCGCCTCGCCCGAGCGCGCGCGCCGCATGGCCGAGCGGAGCCAGATCTACGGGCTTCGCAAGGACGGCACTGAGTTCCCCGCGGAGGCGTCGATCTCGAAGCTCGAGGTGGACGGGCGGATCCTGTTCACGGCGGTGCTGCGCGACATCACGGAACGCCAGCGCGCCGCCGAGCGCCTCCAGGTCCTCGCCGACGCCGGCCGTGAGCTCGCGTCCTCGCTGGACTACGAGGTCACGCTCCGCAGCATCGCGCGCATCGCCGTACAGTCGCTCGCCGACTTCTGCGCCGTAGACATCGTGCAGGACGGCGGCGTCGCGCGGCTCGTCGTCGCGCACCGCGACCCGGCGGCGGCCGATCTCGCTGCGGCGCTCCAGCGGGTCGCGCCCGACCGAAGCCGGCCGCACCCCGTATGGAAGGTGCTCGACAGCGGCGAATCCGTCCTGATCGATGACCTCTCGGAGGCGTTCCTGGCGGAGATCGCGGCGAACGAGGAGCACCTCCGGGTGCTGCGCGAGATGGCGGTGCGATCCGTGCTGTCCGTGCCGCTGGCCGCGCGAGGCCACCTGCTCGGCGCGATGCAGTACTTCTCGCGCACGCCCGGCCGCTTCCGTGACCCGGCAGACGTGGCGCTCGCCGAGGACCTCGGCCGGCGGGCGGCGCTCGCGCTGGACAACGCTCGCCTGTACGGCGAGGCGCAGCGCGCCATCACGGCACGGGACGACGTGCTCGCCATCCTCTCGCACGACCTGGGCAATCCGCTCAGCGCCGTCTTCATCCGCAGCCGCGTGCTGCTCCGCACCTTGCCCAAGGAGCTGGTCGCGGCCCGCGAGCAGGTCGAGGGCATCCGCACGGCGGCCGAGGAGATGGACCGGCTGGTCACCAACCTGCTCGACCTGCGCCGCATCGAAGTCGGTCGGCTGGTGGTCGAGCCGCGGCCCCACAGCGCTGCGGCGCTTCTCGAGGGCCTGGACGAGTCGTTCCGCGTCATTGCGAAGGAGCGGTCGCTCGAGCTCGAGCTGCGCTGCATGGAGCCCGAGCCACCCATGGTGCGCGCGGACCGTGACCGGCTGCTGCAGGCTCTCGGCAACCTTGTCGGCAACGCGATCAAGTTCACGCCCGAAGGCGGCCGCGTGGGCATCTACGTGTCGCGCGATGGCGACCAGGTCCGCTTCGAGGTCCGCGACACGGGGCCCGGCATCCCGGCCGATCAGCTTCCTCACCTGTTCGACCGCTTCTGGCAGGCGCGCAACTCCGGCCGCCGCAGCGTCGGCCTCGGCCTGTCGATCGCCAAGGGCATCGTGGAGGCCCACGGCGGCCGTATCTGGGTGGAGAGCGAGGAGGGGAAGGGCGCGCGGTTCTTCGTGACCGTGCCGGCCGCCTGAACGAGCGGAGGCGGCGGGGCGCTTCGAGGGCAAGAGCGCCCCGACCGCGTGCGTCGCCGCCAGCAGTCCCCCGTCCGTGTCGGATTCGGTTCCGGACTCGCGTCAGTCCTCGCGCAGCCGCAGCTCCACCCGTCCGTTCCTGATCCGCGTGTCGAACACCGGCTGCGGCTGCGTCGCCGGGCCGTGCACGATGTGGCCGTCGGCAAGGTCGAAGACCGAGTCGTGCCACGGGCACTGCACGCACGTGTCGTAGAACTGGCCCTCGTCCAGCGGGCCGCCCGCGTGCGCGCACGTCGCGCCGATGGCGTAGATATCGTTGCCCTCCCGGAACAGCAGCACGGGCTTGCCCTCGACGTCGATGCGCCTGGGCGTGCGGTCCGCCAGCTCGTCGGCGTCCAGCACGGGCGTCCAGTCCTTCGGGCCGGCGAACGTGTCGCTGTGGTCCACGCCCATCCTGTGCCGATAGACCATGTGCCCGCCCAGCCACGCGGAGACGCCGGTCAGGCCGAGCGCCAGCGAAGAGAACAGCAGGCCCCTCGCACGCCTCCCGTTGCGGCGGTCGCGCAGCGACAGCAGGTACAGGCTGAGGCCGACGGTGTTCAGCAGGCCGTGCAGCGTCCCGGCCGTCGCGGCCTGCTGCGGGATCGTCGAATAGTCCGCGATCCCAGCAACCGCCGTGGGCACCGCCGAAGCAGCGCCGATGCCGATCAACGCGTCGCCCGCGCGGCGCGCGAAGCGCGAGCCGGTGAGCGCGCCCACCGCATCGAACACGCCGCCCAGGACCCACGCCCCGATCGTCACGTCCGTGAGCGCCGGGTGCAGCGGGTGGCCCAGCCAGGTGCCGTGCAGCGCGTCCGCGACGCCGCGCGCCCGCTCGTCGCCCAGGACCGCGCCGTGCACCGCACGCGCGGTCTTCAGCCCGGCCTCCTGCACCGGCTCCATCCGCTCCAGCGCGGCCTCGACGCTGTCCTCGAACGCTCGCGTGACCATCTCGCCTCCCGGGTTGGCTCCGAGGCGAGAAACCGCAAGGATTGTGCAGCCGGTCGGGTGTGTGGACCGGTCGCTGGTGAGATCGGCACGGGTGCAAGAGCGCCGCCGGTTCTGGGCCGCCAGGCGGGTCTGCAGCGCGGGGAGTCGCCGCGCATGGCCAGATCCGCGGGCGCGGGGACTCAGCCGGTCCTTCCACACCACCGATGCGGAGGCGCGAGCCAGATCCGCGGGGGCGCGGGGACTCAGCGGATCGATACGGTCAGATCGGCTTCCGCGGCCAACAGATCGCCGACAAAGGCCTCAGCGTGGAACCGGTAAATGGATCGCCGCGACTGGAGCATGGTCGCCTCGATGCGGAGCTGGTCCCCCGGGTGTACCGGCCGGCGAAACTTCACCTGGTCGGCTCCCGTGAAGTACGCCACCAAGCCGTCGGCCTGCGGGATGCTGCTGAGGATGAGAATGCCTCCGGTCTGGGCCATTGCCTCCAGGATCAGCATCCCCGGCATGACGGGGTGATCGGGGTAATGGCCCTGGAAGTACCAGTCGTTGTACGTGACGTTCTTGATGCATACCACGCGCACGGCCGGCTCGACCTCCACGACCTGATCGATCAGGAGGAACGGATACCGGTGAGGCAGGAGCTCGAGGAGGTCCAGCCGCTCGCCTTGCTCTGAGTTCATGCCTACCCCCTTCATCCCGGGGGAAGGAACTGGTCTGTGCTCCGCCGCGGTGGACACATGCGCCTCCTCCGTGGGCCGGCCGCGGGTTGCCGACGCCGCCGTGCGAGCAGCGAGCGGGCGCGCTTCGATCAGGATGGCTGGGGAGCCCGGGGCGATCGTTGATGGTATGGATGTGTGCCCCGGCGCACCAACGCGCAAGAGGCGCCGCGGCGCCCGCGGGGCATCGCGTACCTTCGCCCCGGCGCGACCCTGCGCCGCGCCGGGACCGAAACCTGCAGCGCGCCGCCGGCGTACGCGGCAAGTGCGCCTGCCGGCGATATGGGCGGCCATCTTCCGATGTGAGCTCGCCGTAGCCCGTACCCAATCCTTGATCTGAGTGTCGACGGCATGCTCGTCCTCCTCCTCGGCGCCGTACTGATCCAGGCAGACTCCACGTACGCGAGCCCTGCGCTGCGCGCTGCCGTCGCCCGCGCGGCCGAGAGCAACCGCGAGCCGCCCGCGGAGCTGCGTTCGTACAGGGCGCTGGTCGAGACCGAGGCCGCGCTCGTGATCCACACGCCGGAAGGCGAGGAGCTGACGGGCCAGATCGAACAGATCGCGAGCCGCGTGCAGTGGTGGCGCCATGGCGACTACGCGCAGCGCATCATCGGCCACCGCGTCCAGTCCGCCAGCCCCAACGTGTCCGTGATCACCTACATGCACCAGGGCTGGACCTTCCCCGTGCTCTACGGCGAGCGGATGGGTCTGTTCGGCATGGACACGGGCGAGCCGCAGCGCAGGCAGCGCGAGCGACGCGGGCCGGTCTACCAGGTCGTGCACCCGTTCTCGCACGAGCGCGACCGCATCTACCGCTTCGACGGTGGCGACACGGTCGCGGTGCTGCGCCTTCCGGAGCGGGACGTGCACGTGATGCGCATCCGCGTCACGCCCCACCGCCCGCCCGATGGCCGCGTCCTCGCCTTCCACGGCGACATCGACCTGGATGCGGACCGCTACGAGATCGTGCGCATGCGCGGACGTCTCGTCGTGTTCCGCCCGGGCCCGCGGCTCGTGTCCCGGCTGCTCCTGGCGGGGCTGGACGCGGTCGCCTACGTCGAGCTGGAGAACGCGGAGTACGAGGACCGCTACTGGCTGCCGTACCGCCAGCGCCTCGAGTTCCAGGCCACGGCCGCGGTGACCGACGCCCGCGCCGTGATCCGCATCGTCTCCGCCTTCCGCGAGCACGAGGTCATGACCGGAGACCCGGTCGTCGCGTCGCTGGACTCGCTGGGTCTTTCTCCAGACACGGTCGCCGGTCCGGTGGACACCGCCGAAGGGGGCGCAGGGCCGACGACGCGCAGCCCTCGCTTCCGACTGACGTTCGCGCCCGGTGACACGCTGACCCGCTACGGCGACTGGGAGTGGAACGCCGGTGAGGGGACCGCGGGGCTGAGCGCGCGGGACTTCGACGACGTCGCGCCGCCTGCGCTGCGGCCGTACGGCCCGCCGCACCTCCGCTTCGGCGCGCGCCGCATCACGGACGTGGTGCGATTCAACCGGATCGAGGGGCTTTACACGGGCGGCGGCGGCGTGCTCGCGTTGCGGGACGCTGCGCCGGGCCTGGAGCTGCGCGCCGGGGGCGGCTGGGCGTGGAGCGAGCGGACCGTGCGCGGGCAGGTCGAAGCGGCATTGCGCCGGGACGGCTGGGAGGCCGCGCTCCGCGCCGCGCGCGACCTCGACCACACCAACGACTTCACCGCTCCACTCGAGCAGGGCGCGGCGGTCTTCATGCTGTTCGGCGCCGGCGACGACTTCGACTACGTGGACCGGCGCGGCGTGACGGCGTCGGTGGCACGCACGTTCGGCAACGTCGGGGGAGGGGGCATCCGCGTCGAGCTCGCCGGTCTGGAGGACCGACCGGAGGAACGCCGGCTGCTGCGGGGCCCGTACGGCGGGGACACCCTGCGTCTGAACCGGCCGGTGGTGCCAGGTCGTTATCTGCTCGGTCGGGTGATGCTCGAGCGTGGGCGCTCGGTGAACGGCAACTCGCTCGGCCCGGGACTCGGCGCACGCCTGGTGCTGGAACGAGCAGCCGGCGAGCTGGACTGGCGCCGCGTCGAAGCCAACCTGAACCTGCGCGCCACGCGCGGGCGGTTCCTGTTCGCCGCGCGCGTCGACGGCGGCCTGGTGTTCGGCGACCCGCCGCCCCAGGCGCTGTACGAGCTGGGCACCGCGAGCAGTCTGCCGGGCTACCCGTACAAAGAGTTCGGCGGCGACCGCGCCGTGCTGCTCCGCGGCGCTCTGCTTTACGACCCGCCGCTGCTGGATGCGCCGATCCGGCTCGGCGGCGTCATACTTCCCGGCCTGTCGCCAGCGCCCGCGGTGCAGTGGCAGGCCGGCTGGACCGGCGTGACGAGCGGCGCACGGGCGGCGCTGGACCTGCTCGGCTCACGTGAGACCGACGGGATCCGCCGCTCGCTCGCGTTCCGCCTCACGTTCTTCGGCGGGAGCATCGCGGTGGGGATCGCACGGCCGCTCGACCACCGGCCGGACTGGGAGCTCGCGTGGACCGTCGGCGGCGTGTTGTGAGCTGGCGGCCGCGGGCGGCGATGCAGGCGAGAATCGGCACGGCACTCCCTTCCCCGGTCGCCGCCGCCTTGCCGCTGGTCCTCTTCGCCGGCTAACCTGCCAGCAGGACCAACTGGCAGTCGTTCGGCGAGCTGGCGTTCGCGTTCCGCATCACGCCGGGGATCCTGCTCCAGGAGCCCGTCTTTGCCGCCGTCACGGGGTTCATCGGCGGGCTGCTGTCGGCCCGGCGGGCGGCGAGGATGCCGGTGGCGGCGGGGTTGAGGAGGGAGTAGGGGGAGGCGACGTTCCCACTGCGGCGGGCGATCGGCCGCGTACGACGGGATGCGTTCGGGCCCTCGAGTGCGTTAGCGGTGCGGCCATGGGCTTTCCTCTGGGCCGTCGGTTAGCGTGCGGGGAGCCGCGCTACGGCGACACCATACAACCGCGATTGGTCTGACGCTGACAACGCAGGGCGCTTTGTCGACAGACTGGCCGGGAACGCGGCCGCTGCGGCGGGTCTGGCGGCTTGCCTCGTCGTGCTTGAGGCAAATCTCCACGAGCGCCGGGTAGTGGGATGGCAGTAGTCGTCTGGCAGTATCGGCCCAGGATCTCTAAGACAGGAGGGTGATTCGGCTATGCGCCTGCCGTCGAGACACCGGGCAATTGCGGTCCTCGCGTTGGCCACGCTGTTGGGCTGTTCGGATGATCCGTTCGAGCCCTCAAAGAGGTTAGACGTCCGTTTCGACGCCATCGCGATGGGTGATCAACCCTTTCCCTAGGTGGAAACGATCGCCGAGGGACCCTTCGCGGGCTGCCAGCGATTGCACTTCGGTGGCCAGCTCATCCTTTACAGCACCGGGAAGTTCGACCTGACTTTCCGTCGCTCGCACACCATCTGTGATGGGGAGCCAATACAAAGCGGAAGCTTTGGACTTGGCACCGGTACTTACCGTCTGAACGGCGATGAACTTGTATTGCAGAACGAATTCGGGCGCGTAACCGCCGAGTTGTTGAGGGGGCATCGGATCGATGAGAACACAGAGCGGTGCCCGGCAGTCCGGCTCGAGTGGGACGGCACGATGTACCAATTCGTGGCCTGTGACGCGAACCTGTACTAGGTGCCGGCCGCCGCGTCCGCCCAGCTCTCTCGAAACGCGGCCCCGCGGCCTGGGTTCCTGCCTGGACCCCTCCCTGGCCGCTGCTGGGCAGGTCTGGCGATCAGCTTCTTCCCGCTCCTCGCCTGCGCCGGGCTAGCGTCGCGAGGTAGAGCGCCCCTCTCATGGCCGGCCTCGGTCTGGCCGCGTCCCTGTGCCTACTGGCCGCGGTTCCAGCGCTCCTCCTGACGGTCCGTGGCCAGCCGCTGACCGGCAGCATCGACGAGTTGAGTTTCGCCCGTCTGACCGGCGTGCCCGCCGCGGTGGTGACCTCCCCCCGACGAGCAATTCGACGTCGGAGCGTTCGGCCAGGTCGGCAGCGACCAGGCTCCCTACGACGAGGCGTTTCTCAGCGCAGATGGCACCCAGGTGCTTTCACGCGACTGTCCGCCGGACCTGGACCACTTCCGGGTCGCATTCTTCCTGCACCATTATGACCCGCATGCGAAGCTCACCGCGAGCTACGGGGAGCTG
>ERZ777003.3970-NODE-3970-length-13202-cov-12.290789_pt1 | contig 13202 bp, 12 predicted proteins | sample MGYA00374956_ERZ777003 | MGnify/ENA primary metagenome ERZ777003 (study PRJEB29302, sample SAMN06268252) | bioreactor metagenome | isolation source: Joint BioEnergy Institute, California, USA | place: USA:Joint BioEnergy Institute, California, USA | collected... | reverse complement strand
AGACGTTCGGCTCATGACCTTGCCAAGCCTGGGAACATGGCAAGTCGTCCATGACGTCTTCAATTCCGTTTGAAGCCCGCACCGGCGGGGTCCCCGAGTCCCTTCGCGGGATGGCTACCAGCAAGGGGGATGCCGGGGAGGGGGAGACAAAATGCAGAATGCGGGATGCAGAATGCTGGTGATTGGTGATTGATGCGTGAAACTCAGTTGTGGATTGAGTGTTCACTGCAGACCGCCGACTGCTGACTGCAGACTGCCCTCACGGCAACGTTCCGGAGATCTTCCTGAACTCGCTGTCGATCCAGTGCGAGATCCCGGTTTTCTTGCCGTTGCCGACCAGCTGATTGTAGTTGGACGTGCGGACGAGGCGGCCGGGGTCGCAGGACTCGGCATGCCAATCAGCGAACAGGCCGTTGGCTCGACCCTGATGAGCCAGCCACACCGCCGTTTCCCCGCCGAAGTGGCGATCGGCAAACCAGCCGATACGCGTGTTGTTCCTCGGCGACATCGTGTCCATCACCAGCGCGTAATCCGACGCCGGCCGGGCACGCATGAGGTTGATCAGGCGATAGCTGAACGTCTGCCCCGGGTTGTAGCCCGGTTTGTCGACGGCGAAGAAGGCGGGGTCGTTCGTATGCCCGTGCAGCATGCCGTAATTGCGCCAGCCGAGAGGATCGGTGTTGGGGCAGTAGAACACATCCAGATCGGCAAGGATCGCGCTGCCCTCCAGGCGCGGCAGCGTGTCGTATTGGCTGAAGTCCGTCCCGTCCAGGAACATGTACCACGCCAGCCCCTTGGCGGACGGGCGCTGGTACGTCATCTCATCCTGCGGGATGTACATGTGGTTTTCGCTTGCGTACATCTGCAGGCCGATGCCGATCTGGCGGAGGTTGCTCAGGCACTGCACGGACTTGGCATGCTCGCGCGCCCGGTTGAGCGCAGGGAGCAACATCGCGATCAGCAGCGCAATAATGCCGATGACCACCAGCAGCTCGACGAGCGTGAATCCGTCGCGGCGTGTACGGCTTGCCATTTCAACCTCCAGCACGAGGCAACTTCATCTCGGCGCCGCGGTTATCCAACCCGGCGGCGTAGCGCCAGCGGCGCGAGGCCCATCGCCAGCATCGCGGTCGACGCCGGTTCCGGGACCAGCAGCGCAAATGTGAAACCGTCGCCGATCGAGAAGGAGTCGCCGTTGGGCGAGAAGATCGAGATCTCCGTCCCGGCGGGGATGACCGGGATCACGCTGTTTCCCCACCAGCGATCCGGGCTGAGCGTGTCACCGGTAAGGGTGCCGTCCATCGTGAACGTGCCCGTGGTCTTGTCGAAGGAGACGGCGCTGACGCCGGGCGTGATGTCGGCGTCGATCCAGGCGTCGGACTGGATGCCGACCAGAGCCGCAGGGGCGACGCTGCTGAAGTCGATCCGCAGGAACTGCGTGTCGACGTTCCACTTGAACGTCCATCGCTCGGCGCCGGAGATGGACGTATCGTTGATGCCGCTTTGGGTGTCGCGGAAATCGAGGGTCCCGCCCGGGTTGCCGCTGGAGTCGAGGATCTGGGTGGTCGTGATCGTGCCCCAGACACCGGTATCGGGGTCCAGGAACGGGCCGGCGGTAGCTCCGGCCTGGTCGTCATCAAAGTGCGGATAGTGCGTGCTGAGGGAGATCACAGCCGCGCCGTCGGCCAGCCCTGCCGGCAGTGCCAGCGCGCCAGCAATGGTGAGTGCTCCAAGGCATTTTCCGATCATTTCCGAACCTCCAGAAACCACAGCGGACATGTGCATGAGCCGCGCATAGCGCCCGCTCCCTGTTCAAGATACTCCTCAGAATCACCCTCAGCCGCGCAAATCTCCGTCAATCACTATTGAAATTCCGTCAGTAAGGCGTGATCCTAGACCCAAGAGGCCCGATAGGAGGAATAAAAACCACCATGCCGCAGATCCGCCGGGTCATCCTGATCGTGGAAGCCGCTTCGGCCTACGGGCGGGGCTGCCTGCGCGGCATCGCCCGCTATGCCCGCGCCCACCAAGGGTGGGTCTTCTTCCACAGCACGCGCTACCTCGTGGAAAAGCTGGACTTGCGCGAATTCCAAGCCTGGGGCGCCGACGGCGTGATCGCTCGCATCGAGAACGCCCGCGTGGCTGAGATCGTCCGGCAGCTCAACCTGCCGACCGTCGATATCCGCGGGCCGACGCTCATTCCCGGAACTTGCGGCGTCTTCACCGACGATCAGGCCGTCGTCCGCATGGCAGCCGACCACCTGATCTCCAACGGCATCAAACACCTGGCTTACTGCGGCTTTGCCGGCGTCGATTTCTCCGACCATCGCCAGACGCTCTTCGAATCGCTGCCCGTTGGGTCCGCTGGTAAATACGTCTACCGGCCGCGCCGCGTTCGCCGCTACCGCCTGCGCTCGCCGTCGTACGAGCACATGGGCTTGGAAGACCGCGACGCCCTGCAGGCCTGGCTGATCAGCCTGCCCAAGCCCGTCGGCGTCATCGCCTGCAACGACACCCGCGGCCGCCAGATTCTCCAAGCCTGCGTCGCCGCCCACCTCAAGGTCCCGTATGACGTCGCTGTCGTCGGCGTCGACGATGACGACGTGCTGTGCGAGCTGTCCCAGCCGACGCTCTCCAGCGTCGCGCCCAACCTCGAAGCCATCGGCGCCACCGCCGCCCAGACCCTGGACCGCATGATCGCCGGCGAAGCGCCGTCGGATCAGCCGATCCTCGTCCCGCCGGTCACCGTCGAGGTCCGCGGATCCAGCGATCTGCTGGCCATCAGCGATCCAGCCCTCGTCGCCGCGATCCGCTTCATCCGTTCGCACGTCGCCGATGGCGTCAACGTCAAGCAGGTCCTGACCGAGCTCAACATCTCCCGCTCGACGCTCGAGCGGCAGTTCCGCGATCAGCTCGGCTGCACGCCTTACGAATACATCCTTCGCCAGCGGATCGACCGCGTGAAACAACTGCTGGTCGACACGAACTACCCACTGTCGCGCGTGATGCGGATGGCGGGCTTCCGCAACATCGCGCACATGACAGCCGTCTTCCGCCAGCGCGTGGGCGTCACCCCCGGCCAGTACCGGCGCGAAGTGGGGTGATGGATAAGGGCGATGGAGCGGCGAGGGCGCACTGGCAACTGGCAACTGACAACGGACCATTCTCCAATCCACAACACACCGCCCCAACGGCAGTAAAGACAGATATGCCGATCCGATATCGTCCGGACATGCTGACACTGCGTTTGCTGGCGGTTGTGGCCGCCTCTTGCATGCTCCTGTGCGCAGCCGTGCGTGCCGATGTGGTTCAGACCACCGACGGCCGCCGCATCGAGGGCGCGGCACGATTTGTCGATGGCGCGCTGGCCATCGCTACAAAGTATGGGACGATCCGCCTGCCGCTGCGGGAGATCGACCTCCTGCGGCGCGATCTGCGCGACGCAGTGTCGTCAGGCGATTCCACCGGCGTCATTCCCACCGGCGGATTGATGGCTGAGTACTTCGCCGACATGGAGATGAACGAGCTTCGCTCGGTGGGATTCGCGCGGGCGATGACCGCCTACGGGTTCAACTGGCAGCGTACGGCGCCGGATCTCCACAACGAGCTCACCTTCGCCGCGCGCCTCACCGGCTGGCTGACCATCCCCAAAACCGGCACCTATCGTTTTGTCGGCAAGGAGATCTTGCTTGCGCAGATCGACGGCCAGCCGATCGCCGATGAGCAGGGCAAGCCAATCCCGTTCGAGCTGCAAGCCGGCCAGCGCGTGGCGGTGCGGATCGAAAAGCAGCACAAAAAACCCGGCCAGCACGCCTATGCTCTGCTGCGCTGGAGCATCAATGACGGCGCGCTGCAGATCATCCCGCCACAATGCTTCTCACCGGCGGAGGAACTGGCTGAGCGGATGGTCGCCTTCCACAACCAGCGTCTCTCCGGCGTCACCTTCGGCGGCCTGAAGGCGGAATACTTTAGCGACATCGACATGACCGACCTGAAGCTGACGCGCCTCGACAGCGTGGTCAACCAGTTGTGGCGCACGTCGACGCTGATCCATCCCGATTTCACCGAAGGCTTCACTGCCCGATGGACCGGCAAGCTCAAAGCCGCCAAGACCGGCACAGCCAATTTCCAGGTGACTCCTCGCACGCGCCTCTGGATCGACGGCAAGAAGATCGCCGATCACTGGCCCACGACCAAAGACAAGACACAGAAGGGCCAACTTCGCCTCGAAGCCGGCCGGCTCTACGACATCCGCATCGAGTACACGGTCGACCACTCGAACATGGATCGCGTGGTGGTGTGGTGGAACCAGGAGCGCTCACCGCAGAGCGAGATCAGCACGCGATGGCTGTATCCGCCCGACGATATCCCGCAGATCGAGATGGTGCTGCCGTTACCCGGCGCGCGGATCAATGCGACCGACGGCATGACGATCCTGGTCGCCGCCAGGCCGGGCAAGGGCGACATCCGCAAGGTGGAGATCGTCGATCGCAACTTCACGCGCGTCCACGGCGAATCGACCCAGCCGCCGTTTCACGTCACGCTGCGTCCCGAGCATGCCGGCGCGATGACGCTTCGCGCCCGCGTGACCGACGCTGCGGGGCAGACGGCTGTCACCGAGCCCGTGGGGGTGGTGATCACCGCCGTCCGCTCCGCGGGCGTCCCCGCGCCGTGGAGCGTCGGCCGCGTCGGCTCAGCCGATGCGCCTGTCGTCCGGTTCTCCGGCGATCGCATCGAACTGACGGGTAACCGCGGCGTCTTCGGCGAGAAGGGCGAGCTGCCGCTGCTGTCGCGCATGCTGGGGCCGGATGAGCAGCTCACCGCCCGCCTCGAGTCGCTGTCGCACGAGAATCCGAACACCCCCGCGATGGCGGGCGTCGTGCTGCGTACGGGCTTCGAGGCGAACGATCCGCATGTGACGCTGCTGACGTCGCCGGCGGGGGGATGGTTCCTCAGCAAACCGCCCGGCGATGGGGATGGGGTTTATCTGAGCAAGCCGATCCGGCTGCCCGCCTGGCTGCGCGTCGCGCGCCAAGGGCCGCAGGCAGCCGCCTACTGGAGCGAAAATGGGGATGATTGGCACTTCGCCGGTTCGATCACGCTCGGTGAGACCGACGACCTCATCGCCGGCTTGACGGCGATCGCTCTCAATCAGCCCGAGTCGGTGACGGCTGTGTTCGAGTCGGTCTCCGTCGCCCCGGTGCCGATCCACTTCGCACCCCGCCAGCGCGGCGTACAACTGACCAACGGCTCGATCGTGTATGGCGAGGTCAAAATCGGATCCGAAGCGATCGTCGTCACCGCGCCCGGCGGCGGGCAGTTTACCTTCGAGCTCAGCCGCGTCGCCCGTATCATCTACATGCCGGTGCGGACGCACCTGCTGGATAGTTTGCCCGAAGGATGGCGCGGCGCGCTGGTCGAGGGCGATCTGCTGGAAGGCGATGTGGTGAAGCTCACCCACGATCGCGTGAGCGTCAGCTCGCTGATCTTCGGCGTCCGCGAAGTGCGCGATTCGCAGGGCCTGGCGGTTGCGGTGCTGGGGGATGTGCAGCGCGACCCGCAAGCCGTTGGGGTGCACCATGACGGCGGCTGCGCCGTCGTGACCGATCTGCGAATCGACGGCGATCGCCTGGTGCTGGACGATCCAGCCGTCGGGCGTTTGGAGCTGGGCATCGACCAGGTGCTGGCCATCAGCCGCTGAGCTGCGCGATCGCCAGCCGATCGACCTTTTGCCGGAGGGAGCATGACAGAGATGCCGCCCGCGGGTGATGTGCCACGCCTCAAACGCGTCTACCAGGCGCGCGATACCGTCGAAGCCGAGTTCGTCCGAAACCTGCTCGAAGGGCAGGGCATCGCGGCGACGGTGCACGGCGCGAACATCAGCAGTTGGCTGAGCCCGGTGATGGGTTCGGCTGTCGCGCCGGGGGTGTTCGTCGACGAAGCCGATCTCCCGGCTGCGCGGGAGCTTGTCCGCCGATACCAGCAGCGCGACCTGCCCGCCGGCGAGCCGTGGACCTGCCCGCGCTGTGGCGAAGCCATCGAAGGGCAGTTCACCCAATGCTGGAACTGCGGCGCCGAGCGCGATACGCAGGTTGACCCGGTCCCCGCCATCCCGCTGCCGGGCAACGCGCTGGATTACCGACGCGAAGACCTGCCCGACGAGATCGACGACGACAGCGATGACGTTGTCGAAGAGGATGATCCGTCCGACGATCCGCAATAAAGCGAAAGGGCCGCCATGATCTTCCCCTTCTACTTCTTCTACCGTCCCCGCCGACGCTCGCGGTGGTACATCCTGATTGCAGGCGTGCTGGTGCTGGCGGTTTGCGTTGGCATCATCCTGTGGTATCGCGACCTGATCCAGTCAGCGATCGAGTTCAACGGCCGGTGAGGCAATCCGGACCGCGCTGGGCGATTCGCCGGCTGGCGCACGTGCAGTCGCCGTCAGCCATGTCTACAATGCCACCCCTATGAGTACTTCGCCAAAGCGCATTGCCGTGACGGGGGGCAGCGGACGCATCGGTCAGGCGACCATCCGTCTGCTGATGGAACTGGGTTACGATGTTATCTCCCTGGATCGTCGATCCTGTCCCGGCTCGCCTGCGCGGTTTTACTACATCGATCTGCGACATCGCGAGATGCTGCAGATGATCCTCGAGAAGGTGGATATCGTGATCCATCTGGGGGAGATCCCCACCTCCGTGCATGACAGTCCCGATGTTGTCTTTGCGCACAATACAGCCGTCGCGTCGTCGGTGATGCAGACGGCTGCCGACCTGAAGCTGCAGCGCGTGATCTACACCAGCACGGCGCAGGTCTACGGCTCCTGGGGCGAAGAGGCGATTCCGCCAGCGGCGTTCCCGGTGACGGAAGACCATCCGCTGCGCGCCCGCAATGCCTATGCACTCAGCAAGATCTGCAACGAAGCCTTTGCGCGCCTCACAGGCGAGACGACGGGTCTGCGCATATCGATGTTCCGCATGCCGTGGGTAACGGATGCGAAAGCCGGCGGGCGGATGCTCCGCTGGCTGCGCACGGAGGATGACGATCCCCGCCGGGATATGCGCACATATGTGCACGTGGATGACGTCGCCCGCGCTTTCGTCAAGGCGATCGAAGCGGATCTGGATGGGGTGCGGGTCTACAACCTGTCCGCGGACGACATCCTGTCGCGCACGCCGCTGGCTGAGATGCTCAGGCGTGTCGAAGGGTACCCGTCTCTGCCGTCGGACTGGCCGGCCTTCAAGTCGCCCCTGGTCACGGATCGCGCCAAAGCCGAGCTCGGCTGGGCGCCGCAGATCAGCCTGCGCGAGGCGCTTCTCGGCGACTCAGCCGCAGGATCCAGCAAGTAGCCGGCTTGGTCCGTCTCCCTCCATCTCATGGCCTGGAATTCCGATCCCGCGCGAACTGCCGCCGGGCATGCGGAGTATGACCCCGAACGCGCAATTTGGTCTGCATGGGATCGGTTGCCGCGTGCCGATATTCAGGCAGCCGGATGCCCCGCGTATCGGGTGTCAGTTTGACGCATGGGTTGTATTCGCCGGCTCTCGGCGGGTGCGTTGGGCTGAAACGGGAATGAATGGGACGGGCCAGAAATGACGTGGATGGATGTGGGCGTCACGGTGGACGCCAGAACCACAGGCCACCCTGATCGGCAGCAGCCTCAGCCGGCGGGGTTCGCCCAAACCACCTTCAATAATCCGCTCTATGACGGTGCTGACCCGTGGGTGACGTACCACGGCGGTTACTACTATCTCATCCAGGCGACAGCCAACGGGATCGAGGTGAGCAAGTCCGCCACGCTCACGCGCAAGGGCGAGACGCACCAGGTCTGGTGCGCTCCGCGCCGCGGTTGGAACCCTGCGCAGATCTGGGCGCCTGAGCTGCACCACATCCGCGGCCGCTGGTACATCTACTATGCTGCGTCCGATGGGCGCAACGCCAATCACCGCATGGGCGTGCTCGAGTCCGAGGGTGACGATCCAACCGGCCCGTACGTCGATCGCGGGATGCTCTACACCGGCGATCATGTCCAGACCGGCCGCAACAACCGCTGGGCCATCGACGGCACGGTGCTGCAGCTTCACAACGAGCTGTATTTCATCTGGTCCGGCTGGGAAGACCACCGCGATATCCAGCACCTGTACATCGCGAAGATGTCCGATCCCTGTACGATCGCGAGCAATCGCGTGCGCCTGTGCCACAACTGCTGCCATGAATGGGAGTGCGTTGGCGAGACGCGCCTGGGGCGCGGGCTGAACGAAGCGCCGCAGGTGCTCGTGCGCAACGGGCGCGTCTGCCTGATCTACTCGTGCAGCGGGTCGTGGGAGCCCAGCTACAAGCTCGGCATGCTCCACATGCCGGCTGAAGCCGATCCGATGCAGCCGTCGAACTGGACGAAGGTCGATCAGCCGGTGTTCCAGTCCTCCGGCAATGTCTTTGGCGTCGGGCATTGCTGTTTCACGACGTCGCCCGACGGCAGTGAGGACTGGATTATCTATCACGCCAAGAAGCGCCGCTCGCACGGCTGGGCGCGTGACGTGCGGGCACAGCGGTTCACGTGGGACATCAACGGCATGCCGGTCTTCGGCAAGCCGGTCGACCCGCGGCTGCCGCTGCGGCGGCCAGCCGGCGATGAACTGCCGATCTCGCTCCGCTGCCATGCCCCGGGCCTTGGCGGCGGCTCAATTCCCGCCAGCCTCGCGGCATCGCCGGATGCTGCGTAGATGATGTCTGTGGCACCTGTGGGACGCCCGCGCCACATATCGATCAGTCGTAGCGCAGGACGGAATGGACGTGCACGTCCTTGAGCCGGTCGCGGCCTTTGAGATCCGCCAGCTCGATCAGGCATGCCGCGCCGACGACTTCACCGCCCAGTTCCCGCACCAGGTCGACACAGGCGCGCATCGTGCCGCCGGTGGCCAGCAGGTCATCAACGATCAGCACACGCTGATTGCGCAGGATCGCATCGGCATGGATCTCCAGGCAGTCCTGGCCGTATTCCAGGTCGTAGGTCACGCTGATGTGCCGGTGGGGCAGCTTGCCGGGCTTGCGGACGGGGACAAACCCCGCGGAAAGGCAGCACGCGACGGCTGTGCCGAAGATGAACCCGCGGCTTTCGGCGCCCACGACGCGATCGATGTTCTTTCCGCGAAAGGGGTTGGCCAGCAGCTCGATCCCCAGGGCCAAGCCGCCGGGATCGTTCAGCAGGGGGGTGATATCACGGAAGATGATCCCCGGTTTGGGGAAATCGGGAATATCGCGGATCAGGGATTTCAGATGGTCGGTCATGGATCGCTCCGAGCGGGCGGTTGGGCCCGGCTGTCATGATATCTGATATCGGCATGCGCGAGGGTTGTTTGCCCGCAAATGTGTTTGGGCCTAAGGTTCGGTGTAGGCAGCATCGGCTTGGGAGGTTTACCATGTCCAGCATGACCATTCCCGATCGCCCCGGATTTGCGTACAGGCTTCGCGACGGCAGCGAGATGTTCCTTGCGCCGGTTCTGCCGGAGGATGCCTGGCGGCTGCGCGACGGGCTGGAACGCATGTCGCCGCAGTCGCGGTATCTGCGCTTTTTTGAGGGGATGACGGAGATTTCGCCCGCGCAGGTCCGCTATTTCACGCGCGTCGACCAGGTGGACCATGTCGCCTGGGGCGCGCTGGATATGAGCGGCTATCCGTGGCCGGGCCTGGGGATCGGCCGGTTTGCCCGGCTGGATGATCGGCCCGCGACGGCGGAGTGGGCGCTGGCGATCATCGACGAGTACCAGTCCCGCGGCTTGGGTACGGCGCTACTGGCGATTCTGTACCTGGAAGCCGAGTCGCGGCAGATCCGGACGCTCACAGCGCTGGTGTTGCCGGAAAACCGCTTCGTTCTGCGATGGCTGGGCAATCTTGGCGCGTCGATCGAGCGTCAGCCGGATGCGTTTGAGATCAACCTGCCCGTCAATCGCGCCAACCTGCAAGCCAGTCCCACCGGCCAGCGGCTGGCTGCGCTCATCGACGAACTCGAGCCGCACGTGCGGAACACGCGGAACGCGCCGGTGGGGGCGCTGTGAGGGGGAGGCGGACGGAGGGAGCGACGAAGGGAGCGCGTGGCTTGTTGCAAGTTGCTTGTTGACCTGCTTTGCCCAGTTGACGTCAACAACCCACATGCAACAAGCAACCATGCAGCCTAACCCTTTGCGATCTCTGTGATCTTTGGGCTTCGCCTTTCACGATCGGCGTCTTGCTGATTCCGGAAATAAAGCCAGGCGAAGGATTGAAGGATCCTTCGCCTGGCGTGTTTTCGCACTCGTGGACGGGACTAGTAAGTTCCGCTGAAGTCGAGGGACTCGCTGCGGACGGTCTTCTTGAACGTCGAGTTCTTGATCCGCTCCTGCAGCTTTTCGTAGTACAGGTCTTCGTTGACCGGCAGCTCGACCCAATTGTCCAGCCAGGTCGAAAGCTGCATGGCATTGGCCAACTCGACGCCGTTGATGCCTTCCTGGCCGGGGGCCAGCAGCGGCGTGCCCTTGAGGATGGCATTGACCCAGTTCTTGGTCACGCCCTTGTGCTCCTCGCCGCCGCCGGTGGGAATCTCGCAGCGCCAGGTCTCCGGCTTGGAGAAGCCGTTCTTCGACTCGCGGATGTGCTTGGAGACCGGCTCGACGTTGCGCCAGAACGTGATCGTCTCGTTCTTGCCGTTGGAGTCGAGCACGACCTTGCCGCGGTCGCCGACGACTTCGAGGAACTGCGTGCCGGGGGCTTCGCCGGTGCTGGTGATGAAGACGCCCGAGGCGCCGTTGGCGTACTCGAGGTATGCCGTGCAGTCGTCCTCGGTTTCCATGTTGTGGTACTTGCCCCAGTGGCAGAAGGCGCGGATACGCTTGGGCATGCCGCAGATCCACTGGAACAGGTCGAGGTTGTGGGGCGCCTGGTTCATCAACACGCCGCCGCCCTCGCCGGCCCACGTGCCGCGCCATCCGCCGGTGTCATAGTAGATCTGGTTGCGCAGCCAGGTCGTGATCACGTACATGGTGCGCTTGATGTCGCCCAGTTCGCCGGAGGTGACCAGCTCGCGCATCTTCTGGTGGCTGGTGCGCGTCCGCTGGTTGAACATGATGCCGAAGACGCGGTCGGACTTGTCGGCAACGGCGTTCATCTCGCGGACCTGCCGGGTGTAGACGCCGGCGGGCTTTTCCACGAGGGTGTGAATGCCGGATTGCAGGGCCTTGATCGCCAGCGGCGGGTGATCGTAGTGAGGGGTGGCGATGATGACGGCATCGACGGCCTTGCTGGCCAGCAGGGCGTCAGCCTCTTCGAAATAGCGGACATCTTCGCCAAGGAACTGCCGTGCCTTGGCCAACCGATCCGGACTGCGGTCGCAGACGGCTGTCAGCACCCCGCCGGGCACTTCGCCGCGATGCAGGTAGGCTGCGTGAGCCGCCCCCATGCCGCCATATCCGATGATCCCGATACGTACTTTGCCATTGGCGTCTGCCATGACACCTCCAGTCAGAAAAAAGAGTTACCCGCCGGCACACGACCGGCTGGGCCGAGGGCATTGTATCTGAGTTACTGCGTGACTCCAAAACGCGGTCGAATCGGATCTTTCATCCGGTCCCTCGATGCCGGAGAAATGAGCAGGCGAAGCAGGCAGTGTTTTTGGTGGACAGGACCACAAGACCAATGGGATGCAGATACAGCAGTAAGCTCTTGCAATAATAGAATTGCCCTGTACACTTATCGTCATTGCGGCATGGCGCCGCGATGACAAGATGACATCGAGAGAGGCGTCGAGGGATCTGGCCCGATGACACGCCCGGCAACCTGGTGTAGTCCGCCAAGGTGCTAAAGCCAGCCCGGCAGGTCCGGGATCGATGTGGCTCACGCTGTGGAGAGTGGAGCAACCAACGGCGTGCGGCCCCTCCATCAGCGAGGGGTTTTGTGTTTCCCTCCTTACGATCCTCACCCTGCACGAGCGTCTCCCGATGTCCTTTGGCGGACGGAAGGAGGTCTTGGTATGTTTCCCTCAGGCAGATGGGTGTGCGTGTGCCAGCAGGAACAGATCAGCGACGTTGAGCGGGATCTCGAACTGACATTCGAGAATCATCAGATCATCGGCGGGGGGCGCGATGGGGACGGAACCTTCACATACCGGGGAAGCTACACGCGCGAGGGCAAGGTTTGCCTCTACAAGCACTATGAGACCGGCCACGTCGCGGGCCTGACGTTCGTCTACGACGGCCGCTACGACGGCGAGGGCGTGATCTACGGAGTGTGGTGGCAGAAGAACTGTCCGCATAACTGCGGCCCGTTCGAAATGCGACGGTATGACCGCGGCGATGCGGCGTCTGTGCGTATCACGCGCCGCCTCGACATACCTCAACCACCGGCAAGCGAAGCGCTCAAGTCATTGATTGACGGGAAGATCCTCCTGGGGACACAGGGGCCGCCGGCAGCTGCCACGCGCAAGTCATGAATGGTCACCGGCACGGTGCGCCGTTGTGTGAATCTGTGCGCAGCACATCCACGAGAGGTGCCGGAGAAGAAAGGAGCACGGGGATGCATTTCTGGCGCAAGCAGAGAAGGGGTCATGACCAGGTGACGCAAACCAATGCGGATGTCGGGCTGGAATGCGTGCGATGGCATTACCGGAGGGCCCAGGTAGATGAGGAGTGGTCCGTCTGGGACGACCGCGGCTACACGTGGTGGGGCCGTCGGCTTGCTCAGCGGATCTGGAGCGAACCACCAGTGGAGTTTGAAGGAGAGAAACCGTGGCTGCTCCGGGCGGAGGTGGATCTTGTGCGGAACGTCAAAGCAGAGCCGTCCAAAGTGCTGGCAGTGCTGGCTGCAACCAACGCGATTGGACTGATGGGAAGCTTGGTTTTCTACCCGGAGCAACGAAAGATCAAGCTGGCTTGTTCGTTCGGTGTGACGGCGGACATTGCTCCCGTCACCGGAGAGGCGTTCTCGTGGGCGGCTGCGATCCAGGTCGCGCTGGCCGAGTGTGAACTCGGCGAGAGGCTGCCGATGCTCGTTGAGGGTGAGCTGGATGTCACTTCCGGCAGGAGTTCCGGCTTACGTCCGGTACCAGACAACATGCTGGATCTGCTGCCGACCGTAAAGGCAATGTCTCTTGCCGCACAGATGCCGCTTGCAGAGCTGTTCGAGCGAATCAAAGGGCTGCCGTACAGCCCGTCCGTCCTGACCACCTGCGA
>ERZ777003.3967-NODE-3967-length-13207-cov-14.646594_pt1 | contig 13207 bp, 14 predicted proteins | sample MGYA00374956_ERZ777003 | MGnify/ENA primary metagenome ERZ777003 (study PRJEB29302, sample SAMN06268252) | bioreactor metagenome | isolation source: Joint BioEnergy Institute, California, USA | place: USA:Joint BioEnergy Institute, California, USA | collected... | reverse complement strand
GTCACCGTGTCACCGTGTCACCTTGTCACCGTGTCACCGTGAAGCATTGGTGTGAAAGTTCTTGGTCGCAGATGGGCATACACGACCGAAGCGTAGCGAAGCTGGCTGGGGGCGCGCGTGACGCCGGGCGCGGGGAGGCCCCGGTCTGGGCGCCGGCGAGCCTGTGGCTGCCCTTGGGCGGCGCGGCGGCGCTGCTCCTCGTCGCGCTGGCGCTCGGCGTGGCCATCGGGAGCGTGTACATCGCCCCCGAGGCCGCGCTGCGCCTGCTCCTGGCGTGGGCCGGGCTCGCGCCGTTCCCCGCCGACCTGCCGGCCTCGCTCGAGCGCATCCTGCTCGACATCCGCCTGCCGCGGGTGGCGCTGATCGCGCTGGCCGGCGCCGCGCTGTCCTGCTCCGGCGCGGCCTACCAGGGGCTGTTCCGCAACCCGCTCGCCGACCCGTACCTGATCGGCGTTGCGGCGGGCGCGGGGCTGGGCGCGATCTCCGTGATCACGCTCCAGTCCGCCGGCGCCCTCATCGCGAGCCCGCTGGCCGTCCCGGCCGGGGCGTTCGGCGGCGCGCTCGTCGCGGTGCTGGTCGTGTACCGCCTCGGCAGCGTCGGGTGGTACGCCGGCGCGACGACGCTCATCCTCGCCGGCGTGGCGGTCGGCGCGATCGCCAGCTCGCTCTCCACCTACCTGATGATCCGCGGCGGGCAGCAGGTGACGCGGGTGCTGACGTTTCTGCTGGGCGGCTACGGCGGGGCCGGCTGGAGCGCGGTGTTCGTCGTCGCGCCCGTGGCGCTGGCGGGGATCGCGGCGCTGCACCTGTGCGCGCGCCCGCTCAACCTGCTGCTGTTCGGCGAGGAGCAGGCGCAGCGCCTGGGCGTCGACGTCCGGCGCGCCCGGCTGGTGATCGTGGTCGCCGCGACCCTGACGACGGCGGCTGCGGTGGCCTTCGCCGGGCTGATCGGCTTCGTCGGGCTTGTGGCGCCGCACACCGCGCGCCTGCTGGTCGGCGCCGACCACCGCCGGGTCATGCCGCTGGCCACCCTCGGCGGCGCGGCGTTCCTGGTGCTCGCCGATCTCGTCGCGCGCACGGCCGCGGCGCCGCAGGAGCTCCCGCTCGGCGTTGTGACCGCGGTCGCCGGCGCGCCGTTCTTCCTGTACCTGCTGCGCCGCACGCGCGGCTGAAGGGGGCGAGGCTGCGCTGGGATGTGGGCGGCTTCGCTTTCCCTGGCCCTCTCGCTTCTGCCGCAGTGTGGCTGCTACCCGGTGGTGGGGTCTGGGGAGGCGAAGCCTCCCCAGGTTCTCCCGCTTCCTGCCGCTGTGCGGCGACACAATCGCCGCACAGCGGCAGGAAATAGATTCGTGGCGCGCTGACGCGGGCGACCCGCAGGGCGGCCGCGTAACTTCAGTAACGAAGATGACGCATCTTGTCCTCGATAACGTGACCGCCGGCTACCGCGGCGAGCCGGTTGTGCGCGGCGTGAGCCTGGCCGTGGCCGCAGGCGAGGTGCTCGGCCTGATCGGCCCGAACGGCGCCGGCAAGACCACGCTGCTGCGCGCGATCGACGGGACGCTCGCGCCCCAGCGCGGGTCCGTGCTGCTCGGCGGCGAGGACCTGCACCGGCTCTCGGCGCTCGAGCGCGCCAAGCGCGTGGCGGTGGTGCCCCAGGGCCTGCAGCTGCCGGAGGGGTTCAGCGTGGCCGAGGTGGTGCTGATGGGCCGCAACCCGCACCTGCCGCCGCTGGGCGCCGAGCAGCCGCAGGACTACCGGATCGCCGAGGAGGCCATGCGCCGCACCGGGGTCCTTGAGCTTGCGCGCCGGCGCGTCGGGGAGATCTCGGGCGGCGAGCAGCAGCGCGTGCTGATCGCCCGCGCCCTGGCGCAGCAGCCGCGCCTGCTGCTGCTCGACGAAGCCACCGCCCACCTGGACCTGCGCCACCAGGCCGCGATCATGGGCCTCGTCCGGCGCCTCGCCCGCACGGGCCTCGCCGTGGTGGCCGCGCTGCACGACCTGAACCTGGCGGCGCTGTACGCCGACCGGCTGGCGCTCCTGCGCGACGGCGAGCTGCTGGTGTGCGACGCACCGGCCGCGGTGCTCACCGCCGAGCGGCTGCGCAGCGCCTACGGCATCGAGGTGGTCGTCGGCGCCCACCCGCGCTACGGGACGCCCGCCGTCCACCTGCTCGCCGAGGACGACGGCGCCGAGGAAGGGGTTCGCTGAGCGGAGAGCTGTATGAGTCTGACGCTCGTGACCGGGGGAGCCCGCAGCGGCAAGAGCAGCTTCGCGCTGCGGCTGGCGGACGCGCGTGGCCCGGAGGTGCTCTTCGTCGCCACCGCCGAGGCGCTGGACGACGAGATGGCCGCGAGGATCGCGCGGCACCGCGCGGAGCGGCCCGCCGCCTGGCGCACGCTGGAGGAGCCGCGCCACCTCGCCGCGGCGCTGGCCGCCGCCTCGCCCGCGCCGGTCGTCCTGCTGGACTGCGTGACGCTCTGGGTCTCTAACCTGCTGCTCGCTGAGGGGGCGACATGGGAGGCTGCCGCAGCCGAGCTCGAGGCCCTGCTCGCCTGGCACGCCGCCTCGGGCGCCGCGCTGATCGCCGTCACGAACGAGGTCGGCCTGGGGATCGTCCCCGCCGATCCGCTCTCGCGCACATACCGTGACTGGCTGGGGCGCTTCAACCAGCGCCTGGCCGCCGCTGCGTCCGAAGTCTACCTGCTCGTCTCAGGCATCCCGGTCGAGCTCAAGCGCCTGGCGTACGGGGGCGGGGATTGAGGGGTGGGGCGGCGCCGACCACCATCGGCAGGCAGGTGGCCGGCTACCGGTGGTCTACGCCCGCCCCTCCCACAGACGGCGCAGATCCGGGTTGCGCTGGAGCCGGCTGAACAGGTTGCGCTTAGCGCGGTACACCGACTCGATCGAGTCGAACAGGCGCGGGTGGCGCGCCAGGATCTCGCGCGAGGCCATGCCGAGCACCACCGAGTCGTAGAGCACCACGCGCTCCTGCTCCGAGCCGACCACGCGGTTCACCAGCTGCCACACCTCGCAGAGCGAGAACCCGTCGATCACCTCCTGCTCGGGGTTCACGCTGCGCTCGGCGCCGAGCTGCAGCTGGAGCCGCGTGCGCGCCGCCTGCGAGCGGGCCAGGTCGATCACCACTGCGCTGACGCACGTGCGCAGGTACCCGAGCACGGCCGCGAGCGACGGGAAGTTGCAGCGCTCGGCGCTCGCGAGCGCCATCCAGGCCCGCGCCAGCGCCTGGTCGGCGATATCCTCACAGGGCTCCGTCACCGCGCTCCGCGCCAGGCAGCGCCGAGCCCAGACCACCAGCAGCGAGCGATAGCGTGTCGCGATCTCAGCCCAGGCGTCGCCGTCGTGATCCTCAATCGCGCGGCAGAACAGCGTGTAGCCTTCCTGGGCCTGGTACTCCTCCGGTAGCGCTTGCATAGGCCCTCCTTCTATCAGATACCGGCGTGAGTCGCCGGTGAGATATCGAGTGGGGTCTCTCCCCGCGCCGGGAACCGCCAATGCGGTAGCCCGGCCGGCGTGTAGGGCACGTCGGCCACGGGGCTGGGGCGGCCGGGTGGGCCGCGATTCACGCTCATTTCCGGAAATTGCTGGCTTGCGCGTGTGGCTGAACGTTCGGGTCGGTCGCGCTGCGTGGCAGTATACTATCACGCGCGCATCCTCCCCGACGATGAAGTAGATCACACTTGTGCGAGGAATCGACTCGATCGTGCCGGCGCGCTCTCTCGCCGGGGGAGGGGAGGCCGCAGGCCCGTCACATCTCGCCGGAGGGCGGCCGGCGGGCAGCGGCCGCGTAGCTCCTGTGATATACTGCGAGTGAGCCAGTGCGAAATGAACTTGAGGATGAAGAATGGAGCCGATCGGGCCGGAGCGAGTGCGCCAGGTCAGCCTGTTCCGCACGCTGGACGAGGCGCACGTCCAGCGGCTGAGCAAGCATCTGCGCGAGCGGCGCTACCGCAAGGGCGAGCTCATCTTCGACCAGGGCGACCCCGGGGACTGCCTGTACGTCATCGTCTCGGGCCGGGTGCGCATCTACCTCACCAGCCCGGACGGCCGCGAGGCGACGATCCGCATCCTCGAGAGCGGCACGTCGTTCGGTGAGCTAGCGGTGCTGGACCGGGCGCCGCGCGCCGCGAGCGCCGCCACGCTCGACGACACCGTCACGCTCGTGCTGCTGCGCGACGACTTCATGCAGATCCTGCGCGACAGCTTCCCGCTGGTGCAGCACGTCCTCGGCCTGCTCACCGAGATGGTGCGCTACAACACGTCCTACGCCGAGCGCCTGGCGTTCCTCAGCGTCCCCGGGCGCGTCGCCGCGCTCCTGGCGCAGCTCGCTGACGCGGCCGACCCCCGCGACCCGGTCCGCCTCGACCTCACCCAGCAGGAGCTGGCCGCCTTCGCGAGCACGACCCGCGAGTGGGTCAACCGCGCCCTGCGCGACTTCGCGGAGCGCGGCATGGTGCGCCTGGAGCGCGGCGCGGTGACGGTGCTGGACCGCGCCGGCCTGCGCGCGCTGGTCGAGTAGCCCTGCGCACAAACACGCGAGCGGCACCGCCGCTCGGGCAGTGCCGCTCCTCGTCATCCTTTGGTCGCTCTCGTCAGGCAGTTGTGACATCCGGCCGCGCGAGGAGCTCCTCGGCCTCGGCCAGAAGCTGCGAGCGCTCCTGCACGCTCAGCGCGCGCGCCGCGCGGTTGCGCCAGGCCTCGTACTCCTCCCATGCCTGCAGCCCGGCATCGGTCGTGATCCAGCGCGGCGCCTTGGGCGTGGTTCGTGTCTGCTGCTCCATTGCCATACTCCAGTCAACCTACTCTCACCAGGCGCTCTGCCAGTATCGCCGTGCGCGGTGTCAACGCGCTTCGCAACCACACCGCACACGGCTTCGAAAACGAGCAGGCACATAAGCTGCACAATCCGTGCCGTCGCCCATCTGCCTGTGAGTATAGGGCCGCGAGATGATCTCGCTCTGACTTCGGGCGGCTGCGCAGCTAAGAAACGTGTCATCTGCCGCGGGCCGGCGCATCTGTGGTACACTTTGGCTTCCCACAGGGTGTAGTTGTTGTTGTAGAGTGCAAGGAGCGAGCATTGGAGTACCGCCAGCTTGGCCGCTCGGGCGTGCGCGTGTCGGCGATCGGCCTCGGCACCAACCAGTTCGGTGGCAAGGTGGATCAGCGCGGCGTCACGGAGATCGTCGCCGCCGCGATCGATAGCGGCATCAACTTCTTCGATACCGCCGACGTCTACACCGGCGGCCGCTCCGAGGAGACCCTCGGCGTCGCGCTCAAGGGGCGCTGGCACGAGGTCGTTCTCGCGACCAAGGGCTTCAACCCGACCGGCCAGGGCCCGAACGACCGCGGCGCGTCGCGCTACCACCTGGTGAACGCGGTGGACGCCAGCCTGCGCCGCCTCCAGACCGACCACATCGACCTGTACCAGCTCCACCGGCCCGACCCGACCACGCCGATCGAGGAGACGCTGCGCGCGCTCGACGACCTGGTGCGCGCCGGGAAGATCCGCTACATCGGCGCGTCGAACTACGCCGCGTGGCAGCTCGCGCGCGCCAACCTGCTGGCCGAGCTGCGCGGCTGGACGCCGTTCATCACCGTGCAGAACCACTACCACATGCTCGAGCGCGAGATCGAGCGCGAGGTGCTGCCCTACTGCAGCGAGTTCGGCGTCGGCATCCTGCCCTACTTCCCGCTCGCCGGCGGCTTCCTCACCGGCAAGTACCGCCGCGGCGAGGCGCCGCCGGCCGGGTCGCGCGGCGAGAGCAGCCCGTACGTCCGTGCCTACATGACCGACGAGAACTACGACCGGGTCGAGCGCCTGACCGCCTGGGCGGAGGAGCGCGGCCACACCATGGGCGAGCTGGCCCACGCCTGGCTGCTGTCCAAGCCGCAGGTCAGCTCGGTGATCTCCGGCGCCACCTCCGTCGCCCAGGTCCAGGCCAACGCCAAGGCCGCGGAGTGGAAGCTCACGCCGGAGGAGGTGGAGCAGATCAACGCCATCCTGGCCTGAGCGTCTGTCGAGCGCGCGTATGTACTTCAGCCCCGGCGCGATCCACATGCACACCAGCTTCTCGGACGGCAGCGGCAGCGTCGATGACCTGGCGCGCGCCGCCCGAGATGCCGGGCTGCGCTGGATCATCATCACCGACCACGACACGCTCGCGGCCAAGCCGCGCGAGGGCTGGCTCTACGACGTGCTGGTGATCGTCGGCCACGAGATCACGCCGGACCGCAACCACTTCCTCGCGCTCAACGTGGACCAGGTGGTCGACCGCACGAAGCCGCCGCAGGACTTCGTGGACGAGGTCTACGCCCGCGGCGGCTTCGGCATCATCGCCCACCCGGACGAGCGCGTCCGCAACGACTTCAAGGACATCTACCGCTGGGACGACTGGGCGGTCGACGGGCCGCGCGAGCGGGAGGGGCGCCCGGTCGGCATCGAGCTGTGGAACCTGATGAGCGACTGGGGCGAGCGGCTGACGCGGCGCAACAAGGAGCTGCTGTTCTTCTTCCCGCGCCTCGGCCTCAGCGGCCCCACCCCCGAGACGCTGGCCTGGTGGGACCGGCTGAACATGTCCGGCCGGCGCACCTTCGGCATCGGCGGGGTGGACGCGCACGCCTTCCGGCGCCACGCGCCGTGGGGCACGATCGAGATCTTCCCCTACCGCTGGATCTTCGGCACGCTCACCAACTACCTGCTGCTGCCCGAGCCGCTCGACCCCGACGCGTCGCGCGCCGTGCACCAGGTCTACGCGGCGCTCGCCGCCGGCCGCTCCTACTTCGTCAACCGGCTCGACGGCGACTGCCCGGAGCTGCTCTTCTTCTGCCACAGCGGCCCCTCTGCCGCTCCTCCCTCCGTGCCCTCCGTGCCCTCCGCGGATCGCCCCTCCGCGGATCGCTGGAGCTGCGGCGACACCGCCTCGCTCGCCGCTGGCCCGCTGACCTTCGTCGCCGAGGTGCCCCTGGACGCCGAGCTGCACCTGATCCACGACGGCCGCATCCTCGCCAAGGGTCTGCGCGCGCTGCGCCAGACGGTCGTCCGCCCCGGCGTCTACCGCCTCGAGGGCTACCGGCGCGGGCGGCCGTGGCTGTACACGAATCCCGTGTACGTGGTAGAGTAGGGCGGGAGGCGGTGGACGAGTGCGACGACTATGACCGTGATGCCTAAGGGAGAGCTCCGAACCCGCCACGGCCCGCTCCCCCTGCCCGCCTTCCTCCCCGACGCCACGCTCGGCGCGGTGCGCGCGACCGACGCGGGCGACCTGCGCGGCGCCGGGGTGCGCGGGCTGGTGATGAACGTCTTCCACCTGATGCAGCGCCCCGGCTCCACCACGGTCGAGGCGCTCGGCGGCCTGCACCGGATGTCCGGCTGGGACGGCCCGATCGTCACCGACTCGGGCGGCTTCCAGGCCTACTCGCTCATCCGCCAGAACCCGAAGTACGGCCGCCTCACCGACCAGGGGATCACCTTCCAGCCCGAGGGCGCCGGGCGCAAGTACCACCTCACCCCCGAGAAGTGCATCCAGCTCCAGCTGGCCTACGGCGCCGACGTGGTGATCTGCCTGGACGACTGCACCCACGTCGATGACCCGCCCGCCGAGCAGCGCGCCTCGGTGCAGCGCACCGTCCGCTGGGCCCGGCGCTGCAAGGAGGAGTTCGAGCGCCAGCTCCAGAACCGGCGCCCCAGGGGCGGCGGCGCGGTGGAGGATGTGCGGCCGCTGCTCTTCGCGGTGGTGCAGGGCGGCGGCGACGAGCAGCTGCGGCGCGAGTGCGCCGAGCGGCTGCTCGAGATCGGCTTCGACGGCTACGGCTACGGCGGCTGGCCGCTCGACGCCTCCGGCGGCCTGCTGCGCGAGATGCTCCAGCTCACCCGCGAGCTGATCCCGCGCCAGTTCCCCATGCACGCGCTCGGCGTCGGCCACCCGGAGTATGTCGTCCAGTGCGCCGCGCTCGGCTACCCGATCTTCGACAGCGCGCTGCCCACCCGCGACGCCCGCAGCGGCCGGCTCTACGTCTACGCCTCGGACCCGGCCGCGCCCGGCTTCCGCCCCACCGGGCGCTGGTACACCACCCTCTACATCGAGGACAAGAAGCACATCAAGACCGACGCGCCGATCTCGCCCGGCTGCGACTGCTACACCTGCCAGCGCTACTCGGTCGGCTACCTGCACCACCTGTACAAGGTCGGCGAGCAGCTCTACAATCGCCTGGCGACGATCCACAACCTGCGCTTCATGACCACGCTGATGGAGCTGCTCGCCCGGGAGTAGGCCGCCTGGGGAAGGGGTGCCGCCGGCGCCCCGGCCGCGCTTCCGTCTCAGCCTTCGGAAAGAAGAAGGGCGCGCTGATGACGCGTCTTCGACCAACGCCAGCACGCCCGATCCGTGAGGTCCGCCTGTGACCGACCCGCCAGAGGTAGACATCATCGTCCAAGAGGTGCTCGCCAGCGCCAAGTACCGCGCCGTCAGCCCGGAGCTGGTGCGCGACCTGGCCGCGCGCGAGCTCGGCGCCGGGCGCAGGCGCAAGGAGGCCGTCAAGGCCGTCAAGAACCGGCTGCACCAGGTCGCCGGCGCCTACTTCGACGCCCGGCCGGACTACGAGGGCTGGCTGGCGGAGCTGCGGGCGGCGGGCGGGGACCGGGCGTCGCTCGAGGCCGCCTGCCGCGCGATCATGGGCCGCCACGCCTCGACGCGGGAGCGGCTCCCGATCCTGGAGCGCTTCTACGCCGAGACCCTCGCCGGGCTCCCGCCGATCCGCTCGGTCGTGGACGTCGCCTGCGGCCTCAACCCGCTCGCGCTGCCCTGGATGCCGCTCGCGCCCGGCGCCGCCTACTACGCCTGCGACATCTACGCCGACCTGGCCGGCTTCCTCGGGCGCTTCTTCGCCCTCGCTGGGGTCAGCGGCCGCGCCGAGGTCTGCGACCTGGTGCGCGGGCCTCCGCAGCAGCCGGCCGACCTTGCGCTGGCGCTCAAGGTGCTGCCGGTGCTCGAGCAGATGGACCGTGAGGCGCCGCTGCGGCTGCTGCGCGGCCTGCGCGCCCCCTACCTGCTGGTCTCGTTCCCCGTCCACAGTCTCGGCGGGCGCGGCAAGGGCATGCCCGAGAACTACGAGCGCCGCTTCCGCGAGCTCACCGCCGGCGCCGGCTGGGAGATCACCCGCTTCGCCTTCCCCACCGAGCTCGCCTTCCTCGTGGCGAAGCCGCCGGGCTCCCTGCCGTCGTGACGCGCTACCTGCGAAGCGGCTCGTGATCCGAGCAGTGCTCCTTCTCGGGAAGGGAAGTGGCGCGGTGCAACGGCGGAACCGCCTTCGCCCTCCCGGCAAGGCTGTGGCGACGTGATCGGCGGCGAAGCCGCTGTATCACGTCGCCACATGTTTCACCCCTCCCCGCTTGCGGGGAGGGGGAAGCGGGAGGGGCGCAAAGACGAAGGCGGGGCACGGGGGCGCCTCAGCCCCCGACCACCAGAAGCGGCGCCGGCATAAACAGCAGCACGAACACGCACAGCCCGAGCACCGCCAGCGCGGTGTGCCCCGGCCCGAGCCGGCTGATGTCGTTGAGCGGCGGCGGGTGGCGCGGGCCGATCAGGAAGGCCAGCACCGCCCAGAGCAGCCACGTCTCGGACACGAGCACGCCCAGCAGCAGGCACATCGCGATCATCGCGTAGGCCAGGTGCTGGGCGTGCCGCCCGAGCAGCGCGTAGGCCACGTGCCCGCCGTCCAGCTGGCCGAGCGGCATCAGGTTGAGCATCGTCACCAGCAGGCCGATCCAGGCGCCCCACGCCACCGAGTTCAGCTGCACGTCCACGCCCCCGCCCGGCAGCCACTGGCGGAAGACCAGCCACTTGAGCCCGGCGTACAGCAGCGAGTTGCCCTCCTGCATGTAGCCGCCGGGCGGCGGGGGCCCGACCGTCGAGGTCGACAGCCCGTACAGCAGGAGCGGGATGGCCACCGCCAGCCCGGCCAGCGGCCCGGCGATCCCGATCTCCAGCACGGTGCGCCGGTCCTCCATCGGCTCGCGCTGCACGATCACCGCCCCCATCGTCCCGGTGGCCATGATGATCCCGCCCGGCGTCGGGATCGGCGGGAACGGGATGAAGTACGGCAGGCTCACCGGGGCGCGCCGCAGGCGGCCCACGATGTAGTGCCCCAGCTCGTGGACGAGCAGGATCGTGAGCAGCGTCGCGGCGAAGGGCAGGCCCGCGCCGATCATGGCCGGGCTGCTGAAGATGTCGACGCCCTCGTACAGCGCGCCGGTCGCCAGCGTCGTGAGCACGGTGGTGGCGAACAGCAGCGCCGGGAGCGCGACGCGCTGGCGTTGGCGCTTCAGCACGCCCGGCAGCGCCAGCAGCTCGTCCGCGTCCCCCTGCTGCCGCAGGAACGGCGTGAACCCCAGCGCCTCGAGGCGCGCGCGGATAGCGCGGTAGACCTGCTCCGCCGGCGCGCGCAGCCGGCCGCGCAGCGTCAGTGCCCCGTTCTCGTCCCAGGCGTAGCTGTCGAAGTCCATCAGCCCGTCCAGCGCCGCGCGCACCTGGCCCAGCAGCGCCAGCCGGTCGACGCCGGCGGCCGTGTTCTGGCTCATGTCAGCCTTCATCGAGAAACACCCGGTAGTTCAGCTCCGGGAAGGGATTATCCAGCTCCTCGAGCTCCTCCAGGTACGGCAGCGCCTCGTCGGGGGAGTCCGCCTCGGCCAGCGCGCACAGCTGCTCGCAGCGCCGGAGGTGCTCCATCGCCCGCTCGGGCGGCGTCTCGTCCGGCTCGGCCCCCTGCAGCGCCCAGTTGCTCGACTGCGCCAGGAGCAGCTCGCGCAGCGCCTGGTTCAGCAGCCGCTCGCGGACGCCGGTGGCGTGGGGGTGCGCGCGCGCCAGCCGCCCGAGCCGCCCCTCGGCCCGCGCGATCGACCAGCGCAGCGTATCCGCCGCGCGGCCCAGCCAGGCGCGGTGGTCCCCGCCCGGCCCCCACGAGCCGTCGTGCAGCGCCACGCTCTGGCGCGGGCGGAACAGCCGCAGGTAGGCGGCCGGGCCGGTCTGCGTGACCGTCGGGTAGTCGCCGAGCCGCAGCAGCAGCTCGCGCAGCCAGAGCGGCCCCTCGAACCACCGCCGCCCGAGCAGCTCGGCGTCCAGCGGCACCACCGCGATCCCCGGCCGGTCGTGGCCGGCGGCGAAGCTCTCGAGCTCGGCGGCGACCACCTGGGCGAAGTGCCGGGCGTGCTCTTTGACGCGGCGAAACGCCTCGTACGGGTCGTAGAGCTCGTGCGCCGCGCCGGCGCCGACGCGCCACAGCGCCAGGCCGGACTCGTCGTCCAGGCGCGGAGCGCGGTACAGCGGGTCTCCCGGATAGCCGAGCTCGGCCGAGTACACGTGCTCGCAGGCGGACACGTCGCGCAGGAAGGCGGCCAGCCGGCGCGGCATCGCCCAGCGCGGCCGCAGGTGGGTCAGGCCGGGCGCCGGCGCGGCGCTCGACGGGTCCACCACGATGTAGCGGGCCCCGGCCCCCTGCGCGGCGTGCGCCACCGACGCCGAGAAGCCGCACTCGGGGAGCCACAGGCCGCGCGGGCGGCGGCCCAGCCGCCTGGTCACGCTGAGCGCGCCCACCTCCAGCTGGGCGCGCAGGGAGGCCGTCCGGCCCAGCAGCGGCAGATAGGCGTGGGTCGCCGCGCCCGCCAGCGGCTCGGCGGCGCCGTCGGCGCAGAGCTCGCGCAGCGCCGCGACGACGTTGCGCCCGTAGCGCCCGGTGAAGCTGCCCAGGATGCTGTGGCCCCACTCGAGGTAGAAGCGCGCCAGGTAGGCGAGGTGCGCGTGGCCGCCGCGCTCCCAGCGCTCCAGGTCCGCCTCGCGGCGGGCGATCCAGCGCTCCATCCACACGACGAAGTGCTTCTGGACCACATTGTCGGCCAGCTGCTCGAGTAGCACCGGCGAGTACGCCAGCGCCACCGCGGGCTTGGCCCCCACCTCGCGGGCGTCGAAGAGGGCGTTGAGGGTCGGGATCAGCGAGTAGGCCAGGATCTCGTGCAGCTCATCCTCGCCGGCGGGCTCCCGGCCGGCGGCGCGCAGGTAGGGCACGTGGCCGGTCAAGATGAGCGAGAGGTAGCCGCGCATAGCGCCGGTATTATGGCCCACCTGCAGGAGCCTGTCAATGGCGGGGCTGGCGCGGGCCACCTGCAACGCGACCGCGCCAGCGCCCCGCCTGCCCAAAACCACTCCGGGGTGCGCGAGGGCGGGGCACCCTCTGGCCCCGCTCTTGCAGGGAGGCGCGGAGGGGCGGAGGCCCGCCGCGAGCGCCACCGGCGGCGAGTCCCACGGGCAGCCGGCACACAAGTACTATGGACTGAGCGGCATTTCTGCCGGTATGATTGGCCTTAACGGCTAAGTCGATTAGGAGAGCGCGGTTATGACCACACTTCCGGCCCCCGCAGATGCCATCGCCGAATCGCAGCGGCTGATCGCAGCGCTCGAGCAGCGCCGCGCCGAGCTGCCCTTCGCTGATGACATGCTCGCCACACATCGCACCATGCACCGGGAGCTGGAGATGAGCCACACCACCAGCCAGCAGGCGGTCGCCGAGTGGCGCGCCGCCCTCGCCCGACGCTGGGAGTGCGAGGTGGCCGGGCGCAAGCTCTACAAGCAGGTGATGCGCCAGCTGGTGGACTACTACGGCTCCCCCGAGGCCGCGCCGGTCACGCTCGTCTCGCGCGGCGGCGCGGAGGCCGAGAGCTCGCCCTCGGAGCTGCTCGAGGACCTGCGGCGGCTCCACGCGGCGCTGCTGATCGAGGACGCGCCGCCCTTCGCCGAGCAGCGCCGCGCCGAGGTCACCCAGGCGCACCGCGACCTGGAGGCCGCCATCGCCCACGCCAACGCCTGCGAGCACCGCCGGCGCACCGCAGTGCTCGACAGCCGCATGGTGCGCGAGGTGTACCGCCGCGTGCGCAGCGAGACCTACCGGGCGCTGGTGGGCCACTACGGGCAGGCTGTGCCGCCCGTGTTCGAGGGGCTGCTCGACGGGTAGCGGCGCCCGGAGATGCGCCCATCGCGTCTCCTCGAACTGCTGGCACGCGCAGGCGCCCCCCGTGCGCCGCAGCTGATCCTCCAGCTGCCCCACCTCCCGCTCGAGCGCACGCAGGTCCACTCCCCTCGTCGCACAGCCGGCCGGCGTCGCCTACGGGCGCGCGGGCCTGCGCTCTGCGTGCTACAGGCTT
>ERZ777003.3964-NODE-3964-length-13215-cov-10.280243_pt1 | contig 13215 bp, 17 predicted proteins | sample MGYA00374956_ERZ777003 | MGnify/ENA primary metagenome ERZ777003 (study PRJEB29302, sample SAMN06268252) | bioreactor metagenome | isolation source: Joint BioEnergy Institute, California, USA | place: USA:Joint BioEnergy Institute, California, USA | collected... | reverse complement strand
GGCGCGAGATTCTGCCCGAAGGGCTGCCCACAGAAGAACCCTACGAACTCGTCGACAAGGTGGCGGGCGGAATCGACGGCGCCTGGGCGGCGATCGCCCGGATCGGAAGCCGGTGACCCCATAGGCGGGGCGACAGCACAAGAGGATGGAACGAGGCGGAACAGCCGCGACAGTCAGAAGCGGAGAACGCATCAAGCCCAGATCGGCCGGACCTGGCAGGTTGCTGGGAACCGGAATCGAAGTCCGAGAGCGAGAGGAGCAGAAATGCGTCCTGCGGCGAACCGCAGATCCTTCAACGACTCGGACTTCGCAGGTCCGAGTCGCGGGTGAATCGCAGAAGTCGCGGTCGGCCGGCAAGCGGTACCCCTCCCCCGAAAGGAAGTCTCACTGCCACAGGCAGAAAGGCGACTTTTCGGCCCCCACACCCTTGTAAACGGGACCCCGGCTTCACCAGAAGCGAGCCCCACCCATGGGATCTGCTGCGTTACACACCGCGAAGGGCGGGACCCAGCTCCCGCCCCGCACCCCCACATCTGACAAATCCCACCGCAAAGCCCCGTGTCCAGAGCCACCAGCTGCCCACAAGACTACGCCTACGCCATCGCCCCGCTAGGGGTCAGCGGCAGCGTCGGGGGAGGCAGCGCCCGGATCGCCATCGCCGAGATGCGGCCCCAGAAACACCGGAGCGCACCATCCGGGGACCAACTCCCCGACTACTACATGTACACCTGCGACCAGGCGAACTTGGAGAGAGCCCTGGTCGGCATCAGAACCAGCGTCGACGTCCGCCCATCCGTCAGAACCAGCCGCAACGGCGGCAGCGGACGCCAACTCGTCATCCTCGCCGACCGCCCCATCCGCAACATCCAGATCCGGGGCGACCGGCGCAGCTGGATAGCCGGATACCTCCGCCACCAAGCCTGGCTGGGTCCCGAACGTGGCGCCAACCAGATGCAACGCTGGTGGGCGAAAGCCGGCAGGGTGGGGCGGCAACAGATCGAAGCGGCACTCTCCGACATCTATGCAGGATCCGGCATCCACGCCGGAGTGGAGATCCCCCGCACATCAGGGGGCGACCCCGACTTTCCCCGCATCGTCGCCGACATCCGCGCCCAAGGGCTGGCCGCCGACCTGGCCGAAGGGGAAAGCCGCCGCCAGTCCCGCGAGCTCAGCCGACAACTGATCACCCCGATACTCGCCACCTCCCAACCGCTGCACCCCACCTCCGACACCACCGTCGTCTACAACTGGGGCCCAGGTGCCGCAGTAGGGCAGACAGCAGGTGTGCTGAAACTCGGGAGCAGAAAAACCAGAGGTGGAGGATGGACACTGGAAGCAGTCCTCAAAGCCGGCCACCCTCTCCCCGCCGCCATCATCTGCCACGACCGGGGAATCGCCGACGTCGTCCCCTTCTCGGTCCCGGAGAACAACAGCGGAGATGGCGCCATCTTCGACATCGCGGAGATGGGCGCCGACCTCGGCGAACTCGTCCTGCCGCCGGGTGCGGACAAGGTCGCCGCAGGGGTACGGATGGGCGCACGGATCGTCGAGGCCGTAGGGGAGCAGCGCAGACGCCGACAAGAACGCGTCGAACGAGTCGAAGCCACCTGGAAAGCGGCCGCCCCCATCCCGGGAGCGTCGATCACCGTCCAGGCGCCCTGGAACACAAACGGCGTCCCCTACACCCTCGACAAGGTGCTCGAAGTGGCCGAAGCGGTGGCCCGGGGCGCAGGGATCGACAGACCCGATGCAGTCACGGCCGCCCTAATCGCCGACGCAGCTGAAGGCAACAGACGCTGGCAGTACCCGGCACGCCTCGCCCAGATCATCGACGACATCCGCCGGGACCAGGACCTCGGAGTGACCGACCGCTACACCCTCGCCGCGCAGCAGAACGGCTCCGCACACGAGGGCAGACCCGGCGACATAGAGTTGGCGATCAACCAGGCCGACAACCTGCTTGCGCTGGCCGGCGGCGCCAAGCTGGCCGGGCCGGTCATCGACCTTACCGACGGCTCACCCGTCGTGGGAGACCGCCCGGACAGAACAGACGGCACCGGCGCTCCCTTCGACGGCCGGGACATGGAAGCGGCAGCCGCCGCAGAATCCGTCGGGCTGCGCGGCCCGCTCGAGAAAGCCACCCCCGAGAACTGACACTGAAAGGGAACAGGCGAGAACTGACACTGAAAGGGAACAGGAAGGCTGCCGCAGAACAGCCGGCTGGGGACACTAGGAACCGTGAGACACTTCAACACCACCACGGCCACCCCACGGCGGCGCAGGCTCGCAGCCGCCCTCCTGCTGGCGGCGCTTGCCTCAGCGTGCTCCGCTGCAGGAGACAGAATCGGCGACCAGCTGAAGCAGATGGACCCCACCGAGCGGGTGCAGGAAGCCGACCAGAAACTCGACGAAATGCTCGAGCGGATGGAGTCCCGAAGCCAGCGCGTCGAAGAAGTCGAGAGATCCCTCGAAGAGGACGGCCTCGACCTCGGCGACTGACCCCGAAAGCCTGCTGGCAGACGGAACCCGCAGAAGAAGACCCCACCGGATCCGGTGGGGTCTTTCACACGCTTGCTTTCTGCAAGTCGGCCTTCGCGGTCGACGGGGTGGCAGAAGCGTCAAGAAGCGAAATGCCGCAGAGCTTCCCAGACGGGTCCCTCAGGGTGGCGGATGGACCAGACCTCGGCCTGCTCGCCCACATAGAAGCGGAGCAGCGCAGCCTGGACACGCCCGTGGCGGAAACTCAACACGGCGTCGCCTTCCGAGGAATGTAGTGCGATGTCCCGCTCCCCAGGCATCGCCGACACCAGACGGGTGACCGTCGGCTTGGCGTTCAGGATGGCGACCATCGCCTCATCCAACGGGGACGGCGTGGGTCCCTCGCTTCGATGCCCTACCCCCCAGTCGCTTCTGATGAACGACATAGAGAGGTTCCTTTCAAACTCTGTCCGGTCAACTCTGTCCGGCCTTTCTCGGCCAGGAGTGGGTTGTCGGTCATCGGCCACAGTCGCCGCCCGCACCCGAGGCAGAAGGGGACGAACAGATGCGCTGACGGCCGCCGAGAGGAAAGGGGAGGCAGAGGGCAGGGACGAGGGTGTTGCTCAGCGGCTGTGTCTGCCGCGCATGCGGCGGGGAAGGCGGGGGCGAGTGGAGAGCGCCGACACTGCGGCGACGCCGACAAGGACAGCGGCGAGGGAACCGGGGCGGTTCTGGGTACGCAAGTACGCCAATGTCCCCGCGTACGGGACGACGAAACGCACCTTTCCCCGGATATCCGCTGGCTCCACCAGCCAGTTGTCGGGAGTCGAGTTGGCGTCCCCCTTCGTGGCAACCCTCCCGTCGGAGGTGACCTGAATCACCCGGTGCACGATCTGGGTTCTCCCGTCCCGAGGGGAGATGAACAGGATCACATCCCCAACGTCGATTCCCAGATCAGGCAGACCACGCTCGTCTGGTGGGGGGAGGGTGGAGAAGACCACCAGATCGCCCTCATCCAGCACCGGACGCATCGAACCGGAGACCACCGCCGCAGCCTTGTATCCGGGAAGCAGCGCCGGAAGCCACACCGCCACCGCCCCCACAGTCAGAGCCGCCACCACCACCGTCGAGGCAAGCCCCACCATCACACGCAGCCACCAGACCGGCCCGAAAGCACGTCGGCGCCGCATCGGCGGAGGCGGAGGAACCGGCGCGGCCGCCGACGGCGGAGCAGGAGGGCCGATGATGGGCGGCGTGCGGTCAGGGAGAGGCTGGGTCAGGCTCACAGCGGCACCACCGGTCGCAAACGAGACGCCAGATCCTCCAGGCCTGGCGGGACGGTCAGTGCAGCCGAAGTGGCGGAGAGGATCAGCCACACCGCCAAGCCCATCCCCACCAGGGCGGCCAAAACCCAGGCGACCGCCAGGCGGCGGAAGACACGGGCAGCCACAGGGTCGTCGGAAAGCTTGGGGCGAGACATACATCGGACAGTCCCCGCCGGCGGAAACCTCGCAGCCGGCGGAGCCTCAGAAGAGAAGGAACTCCCAGAAGAGAAGGAACTCCCAGAAGAGAAGGACTCCCAGGAGAGAAGGAGCTTCGGGAGACAAGTTCCAGATCTGGCAGAACCTGGCCCAGAGCTGGGAAGGGACGCTTGGGGATCTGCTCTCAGTAGTCGCTCTCAGATGAACACCGGCAAGCCGAACGGAAAGCGGCCCGAGTCAGGACGAGGTGTCGGTGGCGGCAGGCAGAGACGTCTCGGAGGGGACAGACAGATCCGGAGAGGCGGCGGGGCGGTGACGCTCTGCCGCCAACACCAAAGCCGCATGCAGCTCGGCCACCCTCCCCGGCGGCAACACACCCAGCGGGTCACCGTCAGCGGCTGCGCCTTCGAGCTCTGCGCGCACCTCGTCGAGCGTGGCGGCGAACCCGGCAGGCAGATCGAACCCTTGTAGGTCGTCTATGAGCCGGGCGATGCGGGCAGCGGGGAGAACCCGGGAGAACGGGGCGAGCTCCGAAACCGACTCAGCGTCCGACGCCCCATCCAAAGCGGCGGCTGCCGCCTCCACGAACGCGAAGAACCAGGCGGGCGCAGACGATGCCGCCTCCGAGATGGCGGCGGCGGCCCGCTGGGACACCTCCGGGAACGAGCCGCCAGCGAAATCCCGCTCCACACCGGAGAACACCTCCACAAGACGCGCATCCACCTCCGCCCAATCCGGGGACGGAAGCTGGGGGACCGACGTGGTCGATGGCTCCGGGGGAGCGGTGGTTGAGCACGCGGAAACAGCAGCCACCAACGCAGCGGCCAACACGAGACGGGGGCGGTGAGAGAACCTCATAGGAGGGAGTGTCCGGGCTCTCCGCAGAGCCGCAGCCGACCGACGCGGCGGGCAGGCACACACAGCGGGGAGAGGCGGGCCGGTCCGGCGGGTCAGCAGAAACTCTTGCCGCAGCCGCAGGTGCGGACCACATTCGGGTTGTCGATGCGGAAACCGCCGCCCATCAGGTCATCTGCGAAATCCAAAGTGGCGCCCGCAAGCATCCCGGCTGACTCAGGGTCCACCACCACACGCAGCTCCCCGAAAGAAGCCACCAGGTCCGATTCGGAGATGGCGTCCTCCCAGAACAGCTCGTAGGCGAAACCGGAGCAGCCGCCCGGACGCACACCGACACGCAGCGCCACACCATCGGCGGCATCATCGGGGAGCAGCTGCAACGCCCGGGAGGCAGCAGCCTCGGTCACTGTGAGAGGAAACTCGTAGACACCTGTGCTATTCGACATGGCATAGACGGTGCCCCGGGCCGTGTGAGATGCAGTCAACGGGCAGACATCGGGGCGACTTCGACGGAGACCGGCCGATGGTCCGACCCCGCCCAACCACCGAGGCGGGGGCTGGAGACCGCAACCCGGTCCGGGTCGAAAACCACATGGTCTATCCCCAGAGACACCAGGCTCTCGAGCGGCGTGCCCGGCAAATACGACCAGGTGGAAGACGACACCGCAGAGACCAGACCCCTGGTGCGGAACGGGACCCACAGCGACGAATGCGTCGTCACATTCAGATCCCCGAACAGCACCGCCGGAAGAGGGGACACCTCCAGCAGGCCAGCCAGGTACGAAAGATCATCCGCCTGGGAGACGTGCAGGCTGAGGCTGCGGGGAGAGACCGGATGCGCGAAAAGCAGCCGGATGGGGCCGCCCTCGAGCTCCACCACCGCTTGCGCGGCAGGGCGGCCCGACGGCAACTCAAGATGCTCAGCTGACACGACGGGAAGGCGCGAGTAGAGCACCATCCCCGCACCGGAGGGGCGGAACTCCCCATACAGGCGGCGCCACCCCGGGCGGAGCTCCGCTTCGACCGCCTCGAACGCTTCTCGGGAAGACAGGGGAGTCTCAAAGAAGGCAACCAGATGCGGCTCTTCCCCGTCGGAAGCGGACACCGCAGAACGGACCGCCGCAGCCACATCCGGGTTGTTGTCGTTGAGGTTGTGGAAACGGACCACCAAAGAACCCCCGGGGCTGTCGGGCAGCTTCTGTGGGGAAGCGGGGCCCACAGCCGCAGACAGCACAGGCACCGCTGCGACAGCCGACGCCACACCCGCCAACAAGGCAGGAACCGGGCCCCAGGCTGCCAGAAACATCACCGCAGCCACAGCAGAGACCACCACCAGCTGCGGACGGAGCGACGAAAGCAGAGACGCCACCCACCCCAGAACCGACAGGTCGGCTTGGCGTCCCCGCCAGCCCACCACGGTCGGGAGAAGAGCGGCAGCCAGCAACAGAGCTGCGGCAGCCACCGGCAGAAAATGGGCGGCAGCCGGCGGATGCGGAGAAGAACCCATGCCTGCGACAGTCCGCTCGCCGGGAGGAGCGGCAACACGGGCAGCTCTGATGTGACAGGTGGGCAGATGGACTGCAGCCCGCAGGGGGCTGGGAAACCATCAAGTGGGTGGAACAGCAGCTCCGCACAGGCCGCACAGACGGCGACCACAGCACTGCCGCAGAGAACCGGCAGAGCGGTGGCGCGCGCATCCAGGAGCTCTGGTACCAGGCGGTGGCACAGAACAAAGCAGACTTCACCCCCAACGAAGACGCCTGGGCTGGATCCCGGTACGCCTACCTGCGGACGCTGCAAAGCCGGAGGCGAGGCGCCGCAGGGGAAGCGCTGGTGGAGAACTTGCTCAGAAGCCTCGGCTACCAGGTGGCACGGACCAAAGACACCCACGCCGACCGCAAAGTCACAGGAACAGGTGGCGAGACACGGATCGAGATCAAGTTCTCCACCGAATGGGAGGGCGGGTGGTACCGCTGGTCGCAGTTCCGGGACCAGGACTACGACTGGGCGGTGCTGGTCGGCATCTCCCCACATGCCGCCCGCATCTGGGTGATCCCCAAAGACGTCGTTCTGGCCCACGCCGAAGGGCAACACTCAGGGGCAGACGCGACCGAGACGTTCTGGATGGCTGTAGACGTCAACAACATCCCCGAATGGATGAACGAGTGGGGAGGCGACCTCCACTGCGTCCCCCAAGCCTTCAGGCAAGCTTTCGGGTCACCACTCACCGCCGAAGACGCCGCCGGTGACGGCAAACCCACCCTCGCAGACGCAGCAAAGCTCTGCCGCTGAGCACACTGCCAGCCCGAACCCTCAGCGTCCGCAGAGAGCCAAGAAACGCTGAAGAAGGCTGGAGGGAACTGAAGAAGGCTGGAGGGAACTCAAGAAGGCTGGAAGGAACAGAGGCGGAGTAGGGCGACCGGCAGCAGCACCGACAGTCGACCTGGCGGAACTGACCCACACCGTCACGGGTGGGAAGGCCAAGAGAAAGGACACAGCAATGTCCGCACTCGTGAAAGTCGACTGTCGGAACTGCCCTGCGGTTTCGCAGCGACCGGTCACTGAAGTGCGCCTCGACGTGATGATCGAATACGGCACGCACTTTGGGGTGGCAACCTGGGTCTGTCATGAATGCCGAACCGAGAACAGCAGGACACTCACCCCGCAAGGAGTGAGAACACTCATACTGGCGGGCTGCACCCCCCGCTACGCGCGTCGGCTCGCTCCCATCACGGAGAGCGACGTCGAACGGTTCGCGGCTCTGTTAGAAACTACCGACGATGTCGTCGGCCTGATGCAGAGCGCAGATAGACACAGGGCCTGACCACAGCCAAGCGAACAGGAGGGCGCCCACAAGGCGCCCTCCAACCTCAATTGCGGTCGCAGCGACACCGCCACTGGAGGCTGACCCCGCTGGGTCAACCGATCATTGACAGGCCGAACACGGCTGTGTCTACACTGATCTCTTGTCTCCCACATCACCGCTTGTCTCCCACATCACCGCTTGCCTCCCACATCACCGAAGCCGACTGTGGGAGGGAACAAAGTCGCGACGAAAGGATGAGCATGGCACGCAAACGCCCGCCGATGACAGAAGAGCAGAAAGCAGCCATCGCGGAAGGGCGCAGACAGCACACAATCATCCGCCGGTACCTGACAACACTCAACGAAAAAGGGCGGCCAGGAAGGCGGGTGACACCAGAATCACTACGCCGCAGACTCGACCAGCTCACAGCAAAGATCGAGAGCGAGACCGACCCGGCAAAACTGGTTGAACTCATCTCACGCAAACACGAGGTAGAAGCCCGCCTCGCCAAAGCCGAAAACAGCAGCGATCGCAGACAGCTGGAAGAGGAGTTCATCAAGGTCGCCGCAGCCTATTCGGCACGCAAAGGGATCAGCCGGAAGGCATGGCGGGAAGTGGGGGTCCCCGCCGACGTCTTGAACCGCGCCAACATTCGAGACTGACCCCTCGGTCGAGCCCGCTACTGCGCGGCTGACCCCACCTCGAAATGCCGGGCACCCTGCGGCGGTGCCCGGCTTCGTCATGCCCCTGTCACGTCCAGGGCGCGGCACAGTTACCCCGATCCGCACACAGCGGACCGTGGAAGACATGGGCGCCAAGAATGACAGAGAGACCACCCGAGCCGGAGTCATAGGAGACATTCCACGGCGACTACGGCCTGTTCCTGTCCGCCCTCGGAGTCGAATGCCATGCGCGGTGTGACGCCGAAGCAGCCGGCCACATGAGCGGCAGGCACACGTGCTGGCCGGAGAACCTGTGGGTTATACAGCTCGGCGACCAGATCCACCGGGGGCGGGACGGGAACCTGGTGCTCCGGATGCGCGACAAGCTGCGAGCCCACTCCGGCGGACACTATGTTGACCTGTGGGGCAACCACGAAGCCCAATACAGGGGCGGCCCCAAGTTCTGACAGGACAGAGGCGACGAGATCGACCCTGCGCTTCTCGACCCGGACAACTCCCGGGCCGCAGCCGCAGCCATCGTCACCGACCGGCGGGTGTGGGTAGCGAGCCACGCCGGCATCACCCGAGGGTGGGTGGAAGCCTCCACCGCCACGTCAGACATCGACCCCTCCGACCCGGTCGAGCTGGTGCGGGAAGCCAACCGGCAGTGGGTTCGGGGCGACCGACTGCTGTTCGCAGCCGGAGCGATGCTCGGACACCTCGACCGGTTCGGTCGGGTCCGGCGCGGGATGACAAACCGCGCCGCAGGCCCGCTGTGGGCAGAGACCGGATCCGAAGACCTCGACAGCTGAGGGAGCGGGGAAGGCCACAACTTCTCCCAGATCGTCGGGCACAGCCGCATCTTCGACTGGGAAGAGAACGTGTCCACCTGGCAGCCGAAGGTGTGCGGCGTCTATGTGTCCCAGGACCGCCGGCGGCGGTGGAGCACCGCCTCGTTCAACAGGCAACTCGACGCTTCCGGGGAGCCGCAGCAGGTCGTCTGCGTCGAACCTCAAGCTGGGCACAGATCCAAGCTAGGGGAACTGCACCCGTACGTCATCGAAGAGGTGCAAGACGTCATCTACGGCGAAGGCCGGTAGGCCGGAGCAGAACATCGCCGTCCCACCCGCCGAACAGCACGACGTGGCCGGCATCCGGGCCGGCAGCACACTCTCGGCCCCCGTAGTCGGAAGAGGCCCAGAGGAGGGCGACTGGGGGAGACGGAGCGGGCGGAGACCATCCCCACTTGTAAGAACCACACGCCAAAACATGCCACAGCCGCACATCAGGGCTGTAAGTGAGGAGAACCAACATGAGAACCGGACTGCTGGGCCGCATCTTCAGGCAGGCCCGCAAGAACCGGGTAGAGATCCTCTCCAGAGGAGAGAACACCCGGGCACGCAAACCACGGACACAGAATCCACAGCAGACAACAAACAGGCCAGAGAGAACCGGAGGGGGCAATGCAGCCACCAAGCCCCAGGAGGCACCCATCGTCCCCCTGTTCGACGGTCCGGTGCGCATCTACGTGCGGCACTGGGATGGGCGGGCGCACGTGGCGATCACCCGAGGCAGCACGCTGGTCGAATACCACGTCTGCAACCGCGCAGAAAAGGACTTGCGGGTCGGCGACATCTACGCCGGCCGAGTGCTCAGTGTCAAAGACACCTACGCCTTCGTCGACTTGGGAGGTGGCGAGCGGGGATTCATCTCGAGAGACGACATCCCCGACGTCGACCCGACTAAGCCGCTTACAGAACAGCTGAAAATCGGCGACAGCCTCCTCTGCCAGGTCGCCGGGCTGGCCTCCGCAGCCAGCGGGAAAGGCCCCCGCCTGACAGGGCGGGTGCATCTGCGGGGACGCTACATCACCGTGCTGCACTCCCCACAGAACCCCTCCAAGCTCATCGTCGAACGCAACGTCATCGACCCCGAGCTGCGGCGCAAGTGCTACCGCATCCTCGAGAACCTCGGCCAGACCGAATACGTCCTGGTGGGGTTGGACAACCTCGCCGGAGCCGACGAGAAAGACGCAGCCGCCATCATCGACGAGAAAGAATCCCTCATACGCCGCCTCGACACGTTCCGGGCAGAAGCGGTTGTGCACGCCGAAAGCAACGAAGGACCGAAGCTTCTGGAACGCGAAGTGGACCCGCTGATGCGGATCATCCGGGACCGGGCCGGCACCCAAGCCGAAGCCATTGTCGTCGATCGGCCAGGGGTGGCCACACACATCGCCAACTATCTGCGGGGCCTGGGCGGCAACCCCGACATCGTCACCGTCTGGGAAGGCGACGAAGACATCTACGACGGCAATGGCATCACCTTCCAGCTGGCACGAGCCATGCAGCGGGAAGTCGCCATCGGCGGAGGCGCCTACCTGGTGATCGACCGCGCCGAAGCCGGAGTCTTCATCGACGTCAACACGGGGCGAGGCAGCAAACGCAGCCAGCACGAAACCAACCTTGTCGCCGCCGCAGAGATCGGAAAACAGATCCGGGTCCGAAACATCGGCGGGATGATCGTCGTCGACTTCGCCGGCGGCAGCCAGAAGAACATCGAAGAGGAAGACACCCGCCTCGACGAACTGGTCCACGAACTGCGGCGCGCACTCGCCGGAGACCCCGCACTCGCCACCGTCGTCGGAGTCGAAGGCCTGCATGTGGCGATCATCACCCGCAAACGCACCAACCTCAGCCTCGTGGAAGAGCACTCCGAAACCTGCGAGCACTGCGAAGGGCGCGGCGTCATCGTCAACCCCACCCCAGTGCTGGGAGGGACCGCCGCCGACCCGAAGCGGAAGCATCGCAGACGGGCCGGCAACGGCAGCGGCACAGGCGGCAACAGGAACGGCAGATCCGCCGGGGGCAGAAGGAGCGGCGCCGCCCGGGCCGGGGCCCGCACACGCAGAGACCAAGGGGAAGCGGAGAACGCCGCCGCATAAGCGGAACACAGCCGAACGCTTGGCCGGCCCCACAGAGCTGGGCCTGGGAGAGACCCTGCCGCAGGAACCGCCACACCTGTGGCTGCGTCACAGAGGCACTATGGGACGAAAGACAGCTCTCACTTCCATCCTCGCCCTGCTGCTGGCAGTGACAGCATGTAGCGGCGCCAACACGCCTGCCGCCTCCGACAGCGGCCAGCCCTCCACCGGCGGCAACGCGGCGACAACCTTGCCGAACACCACCGGAAACCCGGCATCCTCAGACGACACAACCCTCACCGACGATCGGGCCATGACGGCGTGCACCGAAATCGGCTGCCTGTCCGCAATCACTGTCGAGCTCGGCGCCGTGGACATCCAGCCCGGCGCCGCCTACGACCTCGAGTTCTGTGTCGACGGAGACTGCCGCTACGAGACGGTTGTGGCGGGCGGCGGGAACCTCGGCGAAACCGAGGTGGAGGCCGAAAACGGCGGCACAGGAGAAACCACCAGAGCCAAGCCGCACGTGGACCCGGAAACCGACACAGTCACCTACCAGCTGCCAGAGGGCGAATACCCCGAAACCATTCACGTGTACTTCGCCGTCGCCGACGCAGGCGGGGAGACGCTGGCCCAGGCCGAAAACGTCGAAGTCCACCTGGACAAGAACCAACCCAACGGCCCGGACTGCCCACCCGTCTGCTTTCACGGGCACCTGAAGGTCTGACCCCCGCACCGGGCGGGCCGAAACCCACCAACAACTGCCCCCGGAGGACCCTCTTCGTTCGCCTGTCAGGAGAATGGCGGGCCTGGGTGCGGCAACTGACAAAGAAGATGAGGCCACCTGCGCAGACTCGCTGGGCACGGACTGTCCCCGAGAGAACACCTCTCGAAAGGACAGCAAATGGCCCCCAACCGCCAGGCCGCAGACGACCCCACAGCCCGCACCGTCTCCAAGTCCGACACAGCCAAACGGCGGCGCAGCAGAGACCTTGACGCGTACTTCGCGGCGGCGGAGCCGCTGTACGCAGCCCTGGACCTGGAGACCACCGGGCTGGACCCCGAATGCGACCAAATCACCCACGCCGCCATCTGGGACAACCGAGGACGCGGGCACGTCTTCTCCGGGGAAGAACCCGAACTGCTGGCGGCCCTTGACCGGCACATCGCCGACACCCCCTACGACACCATCTACACCTGGAACGGGGAAGGGTTCGACCTCAACTTCTTGCGGGTCCGCGCCAACCGCCACAACATCACCACCGGACTGCGGATCGCACCCACCGGCGAAGTCTCCAAATACGGCACCCCACGCTGGGACGGCCACTGGGAACATGCCCGGGGGAGAACCGCGCACATCGACATCGCATACCGGTGGGAACCCTGGTGCGATATCAGCGGGGTGCGTTGGAAGCTGAAGCCGATGGCGGAGCACTTCGGGCTGAACCCGATCGAGCTGGACACCACCGACATGTCCCAGTACACGGACGAGGAGATCACCCACTACGTCCTCTCCGACGTCCGCTGCACCCTCATACTCGCCGAACTCTGGCTGGCCGGGGAAGCCGACATCAGCGCCGCCGCCTGACCGGGACGTGCCCGGGGCCGGAAGCGGAGGTCCGGGGCGGGCCGGCGACTGTGGAACACGCCCACCCGCTAAACAATGAGAGGCGTGAACGCCGACAGCCCCACACCCAAGCAAGCCAACGACGAAGCGCATCAGGCGGCAGTGAACCTGCACGCCGGATTCGGAACCGTCGACGACATCCGCACCCTCATCGCCGCCTGCGACGCATCCCCAGGCAACCCCGACTACGACTTGGCCGCAGCCTGGGAACGGGTGGCCGCCGCCCAATCCGAAGAAGAAGCCGCCGCCATCCAAGCCGAGATCGCCGCAGCCGTCGGCGACAGCCACACCTGGCAGAACGCGATCCGGGTCGGCCTACAGCAGCTCAACCCGGAAGACCCCGACCTTTGGGAGTGGGCGCTCGAGAACGGCCACACCGACCT
>ERZ777003.3963-NODE-3963-length-13219-cov-6.676542_pt1 | contig 13219 bp, 8 predicted proteins | sample MGYA00374956_ERZ777003 | MGnify/ENA primary metagenome ERZ777003 (study PRJEB29302, sample SAMN06268252) | bioreactor metagenome | isolation source: Joint BioEnergy Institute, California, USA | place: USA:Joint BioEnergy Institute, California, USA | collected... | reverse complement strand
TACACGCCGGAGGGCGACTCGATCGCGCTCTCGACCGGGATCATCGTCCACGTCCACACGATGTCCGACGCGATCAAGTGGATGATCCGTCAGGGCTACGAGGACAACCCCGGGATCAAGCCGGGCGACATCTTCTCCAACAACGACCCGACGATCGGCGATGTCCACAACGCCGACGTCCAGACCTTCGTCCCGATCTTCTGGGAGGGCGAGCTCGTCGCCTGGGCCGGCGGCGTCACCCACGTGCTCGACATCGGCGCCTCGACCCCGGGCGGCGTGCCCGTGGGCCCGACGCACCGCCTCGACGACGGCATCGACCTGCCCTGCATGAAGATCGGCGAGAACGACGAGATCGCGCGCTGGCACCTCGAGCGCTGCCAGAAGCAGACGCGCGCGCCGATGTACTACCTGCTCGACGAGCGCACCCGCCTGGCGGGCTGCCACATGATCCGCGAGGCGGTGGAGCGCGTGATCCTGGAGGAGGGGATCGACCGCTTCAAGCAGTTCTCGCGCGAGGTGATCGAGGAGGGGCGGCGCTCGTTCAAGAGCCGCATCGTCGAGATGACGGTGCCGGGCCGCTACCGCGCCGTCTCCTTCATGGACAACACCTACGCCGACAAGGTCCAGCTCCCGGCCCGGGCGCGCCGTGACTTCGTCATGCACGCGCCCTTCGAGGTGCGGATCGGCGGCGACGGCGACTACGCGCTCGACCTGGACGGCGCCTCCGCCTGGGGCTGGCACTCGATGAACTGCACGCCGTCGGGGATGCAGGGGGCGATCTGGGTCATGTTCACCCAGACGCTGATCTGCAACGACAAGGTCAACGACGGCGCTTACTTCGCGGTCGAGACGAACTTCCCGGAGGGCTCGATCGCGAACCTCGGCGACGCCGAGGGGTCGACCGGGATCTCCTGGGCGTTCCTGCAGCCGGCGTTCACCGGCTACCCGCGCACGCTCTCGCGGGCGCTGCAGGCGCGCGGCTTCATCGAGGAGGTGATCGGCGCCTACTCCGTCTCCGGCAACGTGATCCAGGGCGGCGGCATCGATCAGTACGGCAACTCCTCGGCGATCATGAACTTCGAGATCGCGGCCCAGGGCATGGGGGCGAAGTACGTCCTCGACGGCACGGACACGTGCGCCGCCATGTTCAACCCAGAGGGGGACGCCGGCGACATCGAGATGTGGGAGCTGATCTGCCCGATGATCTACCTCTCGCGGCGGATCAAGCCGAACACCGGAGGCCCGGGCCGCCACCGCGGCGGCTCGAGCTTCGAGTCGCTCCACATGATCTGGAACACCCCGTTCTGGGAGCTCCAGAACCTCGGCACCTCGCGCCTGTTCACCTCGCAGGGGATCTTCGGCGGCTATCCGGGCTCCGTCGCCTACATCCACAACATCCGCGACAACAACCTGCGGGAGCTGGCGGAGAAGGGCGAGGCCTACCCGGTCGCCGACGGGCCGTTCTCGGAGCTGGCACTCAAGGCCATCGACGGCGAGCGCGAGCTCAAGCTCGACAACTTCACCCTGCTCACCCCCTTTGCGGAGGGTGACCTCTACCACTCGGTGATGAAGGGCGCTGCCGGCCTCGGCGATCCGCTCGAGCGCCCGGTCGAGGCCGTCAAGCGCGACGTCGAGGAGGGGCACATCGAGGAGCCCTTCGCCGAGTCGGTCTACGCGGTCTCGGATCGCGACGCCGCCCGCAAGCGCCGCCTCGAGCGCGCCGTCCCGACGTCCGAGTGGTGGGAGCGCGAGCGCGAGCGGGTGCTCGCCGGCGACATCATCGAGCCGGTCAAGGTCGGCTACGAGGAGTCGATGAAGCTCTCGCCGCGGTGGGCGGCCGAGTTCCGCGGGTTCTGGGACCTGCCCGAGGACTTCACCTTCGGCGTCCCGACCCCGACCCTGCCGCCGGCGCTCACCGTGAAGACGGGCAAGATCACGCCGGCGGAGTCCGCCGCGGAGTTCCTCGCGAACTCGAAGGTCGAGAAGATCGAGCGGCCGCAGGCGGTGGGGAGGACCCTCGAGCGCGAGACGCTCGAGGCCCTGCTCGACGAGCGGCTCTCCCGCCGTGAGGTCAAGGACATCCAGTCCGGCTACAAGGACCCGGACCGCTTCGAGAAGTGGATCGCGATCCTCCAGGACCGCGTCGAGTGGGACGACCCGATCGTCCTGCCGCTGGGCGAGGCCCTCTACGTCGTCCGCCGGCGCTCAGACGGCGAGCTGGTCATCCGCAGCGAGGCCGGCTACGACTTCTGCCGCTACGACGAGAACTGGAAGATGCACGCGGTCGTCTTCGTCCGCAACGACGAGGAGACGCTCGGCGAGATCTACCCGAAGATGGCCCACTGCGACCCGGAGTGGATGGAGCTCCGCGAGTTCTACTGCCCGAAGTCCGGGCGCCAGCTCGAGGTCGAGGCCGTCACCCCGGGCTATCCCGTCGTCCACGACTTCCTCCCCGATATCGAGGGCTTCTACAGCGGCTGGCTGGGACGCGAAGTGCCGCAGTAGGCCGCCCTCGACTTTCCCCCCTGACGCGAAGGGCCGGGCATGACGCCCGGCCCTTCGCGTGTTTGGCGACGATTGGTACCCGTGGTATAAGCAACAAGGTCAGTTTCCGCCACGGGAGGGCGGGGGAGAGGTCGCACGAAGCGGCGGCTGCAGGAAGGGGAGGGCACCCATCCATCGATCGACACGTTGCGGCCGGGCTCGGATCCGCGCGCGCAATCGGCTCGTCGTGCTCGCCTGCCTCGCCGGGGGGCGCTCCACATCGCAACGGGCTCGGCCTCCGCGACAACGGTCTCGGACGAGGCTGGGTTTCGGACGGCGTGGACCGACCCGGGCGAGACCCGGATCGACCTCGACGCGGACATCGGCCTCAGCTGCGACCACGGCGGCGTCGCCGCCAGAGGTGACGGCGCCGAGCTCACGTTGAACGGCGGCGAGCACACGATCAGGCAGACGTGCCCGGATCACGGCGTCCTGGTAAGCGAGAGCCCCCTCGTGGTCGAAGACGTGACGGTCACCGGCGGGGATGGCATCGGGGTCGCGGTGCTCGACCTGGATGGGGAGAACGGCATCACGCTGAGGCATTCGAAGGTGCTCGAGAACATCCGTGAGTCCGACTCGACGGGCGGCGGCGTGTTCGCGCTCGGGCCGATCGCGGTGACGGACTCGACCGTGAGCGGGAACGGAGACCTGGGCGGCGTCGCCGGCGGAGGGGAGGTAACGGTCGAGAACTCCACGGTGAGCGACAACGCGGGAGTGGGGGTCAAGGGCGGGAGGGCCGCCCTCCCGGTTCCGGGCGCGCCCCCCGAGGCCTGGGTCAGGGTGAAGGGATCGCAGGTGACCGACAACCTTTCGGCGCCCGAGGAAGCGAACTCCGGGGGCGTGGTCGGCGCCGGACCGCTCGAGCTTGTCTCTTCGACCGTGAGCCGAAACACCGGGAGCGGCGTGTCTTCCGGGTCGGAGACCGTGCTCAGGGACGCGATTGTCGAAGGGAACGAGCAGCAGGCTATCGTCGCCCTGAACGCGGGACTCGGGGCGGTGACGGTCTCGGTAACCGATTCGCGGATCTCGGCGAATGGCGCGCTCCTCGGCCTGGCCGGCCCGGCTTCCGTGATGGTGGCCAGGGCCGACCTGGAAGTCACGGGCTCCATGATCAGCGGCAACGACGGCGGTGTCGACGTGGGCATAGGCGGAGCCGCTTTCACTGGCTCGACGATGGACGGCAACGGAGGTGGGATTGCCGTCGTTGACGTCGACGGCAAGCCCCTGGACATCACCGACACCGTGTTCACGCGCAACGACGGCGGGATCTCCGGGTCGGCCGTGACCGTCGAGAACTCGATGCTCAGCGAGAACTCGGTTGCCGAGGACGAGCTCGCAGAGGTCGTGACCGCGATCGTGTGGGGTGGGGACGTGCGCATCGAGGACTCGAGCATCCGCGACAACGAGAGCGGGATAGCCGGCTTTTCACCAAACACCGATGGCCAATCGGTGACGCTCGAGCGCTCGACCGTCGAAGCGAACGGCCCGGCGATCGTTGGATCGTCGGATCCACCCCTGCTGACGGGAGCGATCGCCGGCATCAACGTCACCGCCAGCCGCACGACCGTCGCCAACAACCGGGCGCGCGGTATCGATGCGCTCCGGGCCGCGTCGCTCGAGAACTCGACCGTTTCCGGCAATGTGTCGGCGAGGCCCGGAGGCGGGATCGCGACCCCGGACGCCGATCTCGTCTACTCCACGGTCGTCGGCAACTCGGCGCCCGGGGCGGCGAACATCGCGGTTCCCGTCCCGGGCGCGGAGGGCCCGTTCCCGGTCGAAGGCCTACAGGCGTTCGGATCGGTAGTCGCCCTGCCCCAGGAGGGCGTCCCCAATTGCCTGCTCGCCGATGAAGCGGCCACGAGCTCGAGCTTCAGCTTCTCCGACGACGAGTCGTGTGCGCTCACGGGCGCCGGAGACGTGGAGAACGGCGGCGACCCGCTACTGGGGCGGCTTGCCGCCGTCGGCGGCCCAACGCGTACGCGCCAGCCGCTCGAGGGTAGTCCGCTCCTTGATGTCATTCCAAACGGGTCGTGCGCCGCGGGGATCGGCGTCATCGCGGATCAGCGGGGCAGGCCGCGCCCGGCGCCTGACGCGGGTGCGTGCGACATCGGCGCGGTCGAGATCCAGCAGGACGACGACATGACGCCGCCCGATACGGAGCTCACCTCCGGCCCGGCGGACGGCTCGACCACGGAGGAAACCGGCGCGACGTTCACCTACGCGGCGATTCCCCCAGAGGAGGCGAGCGAGTTCGAGTGCGCGCTGGACGGGGGCGGGTTCGAGGAGTGTCCGAGCGACGGCATCGCCTACTCGGACCTGGCCACGGGCGCTCACGCATTCGCCGTCCGCGCCGTGGACAAAGTCGGCCGCGTCGACCCGAGCCCGGCCTCGGTGGGGTGGACCGTGACTCCAAAGTCTCCCTCTCCCGGCGCGAACGCCGAAGACCCCGATCGCGACACTGACGTCACCTGTCGCGGTCGCAAGGCGACGATCGTCGGGACGAGCGGCGACGACTCGATCCGGGGCACGCCGGGCAGGGACGTGATCGCCGCCCTCGGCGGCGATGACGTCGTGCGCGGGCTGGCCGGCAACGACATCATCTGCGGCGGTGGCGGAGCCGATCGGATTCGGGGCGACGGAGGGGCAGACCGGATCTATGGCGGACGCGGCTCCGATCGCGTCTCGGGAGGGGACGGCAACGACAAGATCCTGAACGGGCGCGGGCGCGACGTGCTGCGGGGCGATGCCGGCGACGATCTGCTGTTCGGAGGGCGCGGGGACGATCGCATCTTCGGCGGCGAGGGCGACGACCGGCTCTTCGGCGGTCCCGGGATCGACCGCCTTGTGGGTGGTCCCGGAACGAACGTCCTGCGACAGTAGCCCGGTGCGCGAGGTCAGGCGGCCGCCCGCGGTCGCGCGCGGCGGTCGGTGCGCCGGTCGGCGGCTTCGAGCGCCGCGAGCAGGCCGCGCGCCCACGCCGTGCGCAGCGGCTCGGGCGGCATCGGCAGGCGCCGGCGTCCGATCAGCTCCGGGTGTCCGGGGTCCAGGCCGCAGACGAGCTTTGCGAGCAGCGCGCCGCAGTAGCTCGCCTGGGCGACGCCGTGGCCGTTGTAGCCGATGGCGAACGCCAGGTTTCTGTGCTCGCCCGTGCGGCCGAGCACCGGAAGGAAGTCCAGCGTCATCGCGATCGGACCGCTCCAGGTCCGCTCGACTGCGACGTCGTCGAGCTCGGGGAAGCGCGCGCGGAACATCCGCTCGAGCGCGGCGGCGATCGCGTCGTCGTGGTCGGGGAGGGTGTCCCCGCCGTAGGCCCAGCGGACGTGGCGCGAGCCGCCGACGATCCGCCCGTCGGCCGTCAGCCGATAGCTCTCGAGCACCTGGTGCGCCGTGTAGATCCCCTCCTGTCCGGCCCACCCGACCCGCTCGCGCTGCTCGGGGCTGAGGGGCTCGGTTGCGAACAGCGAGACCTGGAGCGGGGCGACCGCGGAGCGCAGCTTGCCGAGCCTCGGCGTGTAGGCGTTGGTAGCGATCACGCAGTGCGGCGCGATGGCCGTCCCGCGCGGCGTCTCGACCCGGATCATCGGCCCCTCCGCGATCGAGTCCACCGGCGTCGACTCGTAGAGCGCGACGCCCGTCTCGATCGCGAGCTCGCGCAGTGCCCGCACGTACTTGCCGGGGTTCAGGATCCCGCCGCGTTCCTCGAGCAGCGCGCAGGCGACGAAGCGCGGGACGCCGCGCTCGGCGAGCTCGTCCGTGCTCATCATCCGCATCGCGGCGCCAAGGTCGCCGGCGGTCCGCGCCACCTTCTCGAGTGCCGCCGCCTGTCCGGGGTGGAGCCCGGCGCAGACGTTGCCCGCGGCGACGTAATCGCACTCGATCGCGTGCTCGGCGATCGCCGCCTCGACGTGCTCGACGGCCGCCTCCGCAAACCTCACGTAGGCGCCTGCGCGCTCGCGGCCGAAGAGTCGCAGGAGGGTGGGAGGGTCCTTGCCGATCGTCGGGGTCAGGTGCCCGGCGTTGCGGCCGCTCGCTCCGAACCCCGCGTAGTCGCGCTCGAGCACGGCGACCTCCATTCCGCGCCGGCGCATCTCGATAGCGGCCCAGAGCCCCGTGTACCCGGCGCCGATCACGATCGCGTCGGCCTTCACTTCGCCTTCCAGCGGCTCGCCGGCGGTCGGGACGGGGTCGAGCCAAAGACTTGGCGCGCGTGCGGGACTCACGGTCGGCCGGGGAGGCTATCCGTCCTCGTGCCGGCGCCCCTCCGTGGCAAGCACCGATGCGAATCGGGGCCCGGCGCGGATGTCATCCACCCGCCCGGCGGCGATAGTCGCGTCGCTTCGCAACTCCTACTCCGAAGCGCAAAAAGGGCCGGGCGAGACGCCCGGCCCTTTTGCACCCTGCGCCCGGGGGGTGTGAGCCGGGCGCAGCGGGGATTCGTGCTTAGGGAAGCACGGCTGCGTGCCACCACTCGGCGAGCTGCTCGCCGGCGTTCGGCGCATAGTTGGCGGCGAAGTTGATGCCGATGAGCGACGTCGACGCGTCGTTCAGCACCAGCTCGCTCTGCCCGGCGGGTGCCGGCAGGCCGACGCGCTGGTTGATCGCCCCGTCGAAGATGTTCAACAGGCCGCAACCCTTGGCCTTCGGCACCTCGAACGAGCTGTCGCCCTGGACCGCGCCGGAGACGGTGATGTAGCCCATCTCGCCATCCGGATCCTCCTCGCCCGTCTCATGGTTGAACTGCCCGAAGAGGGCCTGGGCGCCCGACATGTCCGTGTTCGCCGGGTGCAGGAGGATCGGGTTTTCGTTGCTGCCGATGTAGCAGTTGTTGCCCAGCAGCGGGTTGTTGAGCTTGATCTTCACCGGCAGGGTGAGGATCGGCACGTTCTCGCTCAGGCCCGCGATCAGGTCGAAGTCCGAGATCGGTCCGGCGGACTCAACCGTCGCGGTGACCTTGTTCAGCGCGTTGTCCTCGAGCAGCGTCCGGCAGATCGCCCGGATCGAGAGCGGGTCGGGGCCGTCGCCGCACGAGATGTTCAGCAGGCCGCCCTTCACCTTGACCGGCTCGCTGAGGATCGCGCCGCCTTGCGGCGAGACCACGCCGATCTCCTCGCCACCGCCGATGATCGCGAACTGGAGGTTCGTCGCGCCGGTGGCCGTCGTCTCCATCTTGCCGAGCTTGATCGAGCCGTTGGGCGAGGACGACGCGACGCACAGGGCGACGGCGTTCTCACCGTCCACGCTCCTGACGGCCGGATCGTCGACCGGGCAGCGGTTGATCGTGTTCCAGTTGCCCTTCAGCTCAACGGCGGAGGCCGAGCCGACCGGGACGAGGACGGCCAGCGCGCCGAATGCGGCGAGCAGGCCGACTCGCGCCTTGGTTCTGAGTGAACGCATCGAGTCCATCTCTTTCCCCCCTCCAACAGGGGATCTGGTTGGTCTGCGGGTGCCGCAAACGAACGAGACCTCCTGTGCCCCTAAGCCCCCGTTTCGCGTCCGGCGAAAGGCTTTCGCGCGCACCCGATATCTCTCCTGGCGCGAATCATATACAGCGATGGATATGGCTTGTACGGGGTCGTTCTCAATACGCCCCGGATGCGGGAGCGGAGTACTCGCCGACCAGGTGCCGCGTCAGGAACCCGGTTGCGAGGCGCACGAAGTGGCGGCGCGAGGCAAAGGTCGTCTTGCAATGGGCGCCCTTGGTGTCGTCGCCCGGCTCGAAGAGGTGGACCTCGGGCGGGTTGCCGGCGCGGGCCAGGGCGTCGGCGTAGGAGAGCTTCAGCTCGAGCGAGGTGAAGTTGTCGCAACGCGAGGCGCCGATCAGAAGCGGGGCCCTGATCTTGTCGACGAGGCGGATCGGCGAGTAGCGGTCGAGGTTCTTGACGCCGAAGGCCCGGATTGCCATTCGCCGGCCGCGCCCCGAGCGCGACCGTCCGCCCCAGTCGGCGAGATCGGCGGGGCCCGCTACATCGATCACGCAGGCGACCTTGCTCGGGTGAAAGACGGCGAGCATCGTCGCGAGATGGGCCCCGGCCGAGCTGCCCATGACGCAGACCGGCCGGCCCCCGAGCTCGTCGACGAGGCGCCGCAGGGCGCGCCGCGCGTCGGGCAAGGAGCGCTCGCGGGCCCGGTAGTCGATGTTGGCGACGTCGAATCCGGCGGCGGCGAAGGGACGGATCCAGCGGCCCATCATCCGGTTGGTCCGCTCGCGGCCACCGCCGCGCCAGCCGCCGCCGTGCAGCGTCGCCACGACCGGATTGGCCTGCGGGTTGATGGGGGACGGGGTGCGGAAGAGGGCGATGTAGTAGCCGTCCTCCCAGACCTTGCCCGGGTGGCGCAGATCGACGCTCCCGCGGTGCGAGACGAGGCGCGCTCCTTCGGTGGGTTCGGCCGCGCGGGCAGACGCGGGCATGGCGCTTGCGAGAAGCGCTGCGGCGAAAACCAGTGAGGCCGTGACCGCGACCCTGCCCATGCCGGCGGGAATGATTCCGCCTTTTCGCGCGCGGTGCGCCTTGCGCTCGCCGGCCCGACTAGCGACCCGGATACGCCCCCGAACGCAAAAGGGCCGGGCGCGAGGCCCGGCCCTTTGCGATGCGTCCGGGGGATGTCATCCGGACGCGGCGGGAATCCGCTTCTTTACGGAAGCACCGCGTTGTGCCACCACTCCGCGAGCTGCTGGCCCGCGTTCGGGGCGTAGTTGCCCGGGAAGTTGATGCCGATGAGCGACGTCGTCGCGTCGTTCAGCACCAGCTCGCTCACACCGGCAGCGGCCGGCAGGCCGACGCGCTGGTTGATCGCCCCGTCGAAGATGTTCAACAGGCCGCAACCCTTGGCCTTCGGCACCTCGAACGAGCTGTCGCCCTGGACGGCGCCCGCGACGCCAATCACGGCCATCTCCCCGTCCGGGTCGTCCTCGCCCGTCTCGTGGTTGAACTGCCCGAACTGGGCCTGGGCGTTCGACATGTCCGTGTTCGCCGGCCGCAGGACGATCGGGTTCTCGTTGCTGCCGATGTAGCAGTTGCCGCCCAGCAGCGGGTTGTTGAGCTTGATCTTCACCGGCATGGTGAGGATCGGCAGGCCCTCCTGCAGGCCCGCGACGAGGTCGAAGTCCGTGATCGGACCGGCGGACTCAACGGTCGCCGTGACCTTGTTCAGCGGGCTGTCCTCGAGCAGCGTCCGGCAGATCGCCCGGATCGAAAGGGGATCGGGGCCGTCGCCGCACGAGATGTTCAGCAGGCCGCCCTTGACCTTCGTCGGTTCGCTGATGATCGCGCCGCCCGCCGGCGAAACCGCCGTGAACGAGAGGTCTCCCTCCGTGCTCGTGACGATCGCGAACTGGAGGTTCGTCGCGCCAGTGGCGGTCGCCTCCATCTTGCCGAGCTTGATCGAACCGCCCGGTGAGCTCGACGCGACGCAGAGCGCCACCCCGGTGTCGCCCGGCGCGGCAAGCACCAGCGGATCGTCGACCGGGCACCGGTTGACGGTGTTCCAGTGGCCCTTGAGCTCGACGGCCGAGGCCGAGCTCGCGGTAACGAGCATGGCCAGCGCGCCGAAGGTGGCGAGCAGGCCGACTCGCATCCTCGTTCTCATCGGAGTCATCAACTCCCTTCCTCCCCTTGCGGGGGATCGCTTCACGGTCCGTGGGTGTCGATAACGGCCGAGACGTCCCTGTCCCCCCAGACCCCCTTCGCGTCCAGCGAGTGGCTCCGTGTGCACCCTCTCTCCGGCGCGGATCATACACGCGAACGGCTGCCGATGAACGCCGACGTTCCCAGAACGCAAAAGGGCCGGGCGCGAGGCCCGGCCCTTTGCGTTGCGCCCGGGGGATGCGACCGGACGCAGCGGGGATCCGCGTTACGGAAGCACCGCGCCGTGCCACCACTCGTTGAGCTGCTGGCCGGCGTTCGGCGCGTACGGCGTCGGGTCGTTGATGCCGATCATCGACGTCGACGCATCGTTCAGCACCAGCTCGCTCACACCGGCGGCGGCCGGCAGGCCGACCCGCTGGTTGATCGCCCCGTCGAAGATGTTCAACAGGCCGCAACCCTTGGCCTTCGGCACCTCGAAATCGCTGTCGCCCTGGATGGCCCCGGACAGGCCGATCAGGCCCATCTCGCCGTCATCGGCCTCCTCGCCGGTGAGCGGGTCGAAGCTGCCGAACAGCACCTGGACATTGGTGAGATCCGTGTTCGCCGGTTGCAGGACGATCGGGTTCTCGTTGCTGCCGATGTAGCAGTTGTTGCCCAGCAGCGGGTTGTTGAGCTTGATCTTCACCGGGAGGGTGAGGATCGGCAGGCCCTCGCTGAGGCCCGCAAGCAGGTCGAAGTCCGAAATCGGACCAGCCGACTCAACCGTGGCCGTGACCTTGTTCAGCGGGCTGTCCTCGATCAGCGTCCGGCAAATGGCCCGGATGGCGAGCGGGTCGGGGCCCTCGCCGCACGAGATGTTGAGCAGGCCGCCCTTCACCTTGGTCGGCTCGCTGAGAATTGCGCCACCCTCGGGCGAGATAGCGGTGAAGGTCCCGTCACCGGACGTGACGAGCGCGAACTGCATGTCCGTCGCGCCGGTGGCCGTCGTCTCCATCTTGCCGAGCTTGATCGAGCCGTTGGGCGAGCTCGAGGCGACGCAGATCGCGATCTCGTTCACGCCGTCCGCGCCGACCACCGCCGGGTTGTCGACCGGACAGCGGTTGACGGGTGCCCAGTGGCCCTTGAGCTTGACAGCCGACGCCGAGCCGGCCGGGACGAGCAGGGCCAGTGCGCCAAAGGCAACGAGCAGGCCCGCCCGCATCCTCGTTCGAACAGAACTCATCGAGTTCATCCCTTTCCCCCCTTTACGGGGATTCGTTTGGACTGTGGGTGTTGCATAGGCGAGACGGCCATGTCCCCCGAAGTCCCGCAGTTCGCATCCGGCGACGGACCCTGCGCACACCCCTCTTCTCTCCTGGGCGCGCATCATAGCTATGAATGGCTATGGGTGTACGGCTTGGTTCACGAAACGATCTCGCGGGTGCGCTCCGGGCCGAGGTACGGCAGGAGCACGAAATAGAGGAGGTCGTCCTCTAGCTCGGGTACCCGCTCCGGCTTCCCCGCCGCAAGCTGGCGGTGGATCAGCCCGGCGACCCCGGCCACGATCGCGTGGGGGAGGGTGGCGGGCAGGTCGCGGCCGAGGTCGGATTCCGCCCGGCCCTCCTCGAGGTAGGGGATGAACCGCTCCTCGGCTTTGCGGTAGCGCTCGATCGCCTCGGGACCGGCGGCGAGCACCTCCATGAAGGCCATCCGTGAGATCGCGGGCTCGCGCGCGAAGAAGGCGAGGAAGACGTGCAGCCCGCGGCGCACTCTGTCCGGCCAGTCGGCGCCCTCTTGGTAGGCGTGGTTCACCGCCCGCATGACCCGGGTGATGACCGCGTCGTAGGCCTGCAGAAAGCAGTCCTGCTTGTCGCGGAAATGCTCGTAGAAGGTCTTGCGCGAGACCCCGGCCCGCTCGAGCACGTCCTGCACGGAGGTCTCCGCGTAGCTCGTCTCGCCGACGGTGCGCACCATCGCCTCCAGCATCCGGATCCGCTGGTGGCGGCTCACCTCCTCGCGCGAGAGCCTGTGGCGACCCGAGGGCAGCTTCTCGGGGAGTGGATGATCTCCGCTCTTCCGTTTGCCCCGCCCGCCCGCCTCTTTTCCAGTCCGCTCGGGCATCCCTTGTGTGCCCGGCAGTTTCGCGTATCCGCGGGCTTCCCGCTACGCCGGGGGTCCGGACGCGGCCTCGGCTCGCGCCGCTTTGCGGCCGATGAAGGGCACGAGCACGGCGAAGACGAGGTCGGGGACGAGGTCCGGCAGGCTCTCCGTCTTGCCTTCGCTGATCTGCTCGGCGACCATCAGCGCGAGCCCGCCCACGAGGGCGCCGGGCACGCGCGCGGGGATCTCGTCGCCGTTGGGCGAGTGCCGGCGCCCTTCCTCGAGGAAGCTCGAGATCAACCGGATCGCGCCGGCGTAGCGCTCGATCGCGCGGGGCCCCGCGGCGGGCGCCTCGATGATGCACATCCAGGCGAACGCGGGCTCCGCCGCGAGGAACTCGAGCAGCGCGTTGATGCCGGAGTGGACCCGCTGCGGCCAGGTCAGCTCCGCGCGGCTGTACGCGGTCACGCCGGCCGTCGTGAACTTCGCGAGGATCGCGTCGTAGGCGGCGAGGAAGCAGTCCTCCTTGTCCTTGAAGAGCTCGTAGAAGGTCGCGCGCGAGACCCGGGCACGGGTGACGACGTCCGCCACGGTCACCGCGTCGTAGCCGCGCGCGAGACAGCACTCGGCCATGGAGTCGAGGAGGCGGTCGCGCTGCGAGTTGATCACGAACTCCCGCGGCAGGCGGTGGCGCCCCGGCCGCAGCGGCTGGTAGCGGCGCTCCTCGGCGGGGCTCACTCGTGCTCCTTGCGGTCGGAGGCGGCGTCGTGCTCGGCCAGGGCGCCCTCGTGGCCCAGGTACGGGACGAGCAGGAGGTAGATCAGATCGGGCAGCAGGCGAGGCAGATCCTCGATGTGCCCCGCCGCGACCTCCTCGAACACGGCCGCCGCGATCCCGCCCACGACCATCTTGGAGGTCAGCTCGGGCAGCTCCTCGTCGTCCTCGACGAGCCCCCGCGCCTCCTCGACGACCTCGGCGAAGCGGAAGACCGAGTGGCGGTAGGCCTCACG
>ERZ777003.3962-NODE-3962-length-13222-cov-21.496696_pt1 | contig 13222 bp, 11 predicted proteins | sample MGYA00374956_ERZ777003 | MGnify/ENA primary metagenome ERZ777003 (study PRJEB29302, sample SAMN06268252) | bioreactor metagenome | isolation source: Joint BioEnergy Institute, California, USA | place: USA:Joint BioEnergy Institute, California, USA | collected... | reverse complement strand
TTGCAGCGCATCAGTCTGAGCCTGGGGCACGCGCATCGGTGTAGATGGGCATGGCTGGAGTTGACCCGCTTTCATGGACACCTCGGATGGGGTATCATCTGACGAGCCAAACGAGGAGCCCTGATGAGCACACGCAAATCCTACAGCGATGAGTTCCGCCAGCAAGCCGTCAAGCTCGTGACTGAGCAGCATCTCCCACGCAGCCAGGTCGCTCGCGACCTCGGCATTGACCCGCACACGCTCCGACGCTGGCTGCGTCACCTCGCACCCGCTGCTGATGCTCCGCCGCCTGTCTCCGAGGCTGCCTCTAGCGCAACTGAACTCGCCCGCCTGCGCCGTGAGAACGAGCAGCTCCGTCTGGAGCGCGACATCCTAAAAAAAGCGCTCGGCATCTTCTCGCGGATGCCACAATGAAGCAGAAGTACGCCTGTGTCAGCGCCCTGGCGAAGGAGTATCCGGTCACCCTCGTGTGCCGCGTGCTCGGGCTGGCACGAAGTGGCTACTATGCCTGGCTGCGCAGACCTGAGAGTGCTCGCCACACCTCCGACCGGCTGCTCACGGCTGCAATCGAGCAGGTGTTCGTTGCCAGCCGCCGCACCTACGGCAGCCCTCGCGTGCACGCCGAGTTGCGTGCCCAGGGTGTGCGCTGCGCCCGCAAGCGGGTCGCGCGCCTGATGCGACACGCGGCCTTGGTCGCTCGCTCCACACGCCGCAGACGGCTGGCGACACCCAAGAGTGAGCACTCGTTGCCGCTGGTGGCCAACCGGCTCGAGCGCCGCTTCCGTGTTGAGGCGCCCAATCAGGTGTGGGTCAGCGACATCACCTACCTGCCGACCCGTGAGGGCTGGCTGTATCTGGCGTGTGTGCTGGACCTGTTCGCCCGTCGGGTGGTCGGGTGGTCGATGCAGGCGAGCTTGGAGCGACGCCTGGTGGTGGCAGCGCTGACGGATGCACTCGGGCGGCGAGGGGTGCAGGGAGGGCTGCTGCATCACTCGGACCGCGGCAGCCAGTATGCCAGCACGGAGTATCAGGAGCTGTTGCGTCAGCAGGCGATCACGCCGAGTATGAGCCGAGCGGGCAACTGCTGGGACAACGCGGTGATGGAGAGTTTCTTCGCCACGCTGAAAGCCGAGTTGCCGCAGCGGGTGTTCGCCAGTCAGGCTGCAGCGCGCCAGGCGGTGTTCGACTACATCGAGCGGTTTTACAATCGACAGCGGCGGCATTCGAGCCTCAACTATCGTAGCCCGGCTGAGTACGAGGAGCGGTTTCACACTAGCCGGCGATCGGCGTGACCGACTGTCCATGAAAGCGGGTCAAGACCAGACAGCACAGGCAGCCCGGGTGCAGGGCACAGCGCCTGCGGAACACGCCTGGGTGCAGGACGGACCACCGCGTAAGTCCTGATTATTTCAGAAGCGCGAGCGGCCGGCGGCCTGGGCGGCTCGCTCGGCCGCGGCCCGCTCGTACGCCGCCAGCGTCTCGCGGGCGGTGCGCCGCCAGGAGAACTGCGCGGCGCGGCGCGGCCCCGCCTCCCGCAGCTGCGCCGCGAGCGCCGGGTTGTCCAGCACCGCCGCCATCTGCCGCGCGATATCCGCCGGGTCGTGCGGGTCGCACAGCAGCCCCGCGTCGCCGACGACCTCTGGCAGCGATGAGGTGCAGGAGGCGACCACCGGGACGCCGCAGGCCAGCGCCTCGAGCGGCGGCAGCCCGAAGCCCTCGTAGAGCGAAGGGTACACGAACAGCGCGGCGCCCGCAACCAGCGCCGGCAGATCGTCGTCGGGGACCCGCCCGAGGAAGCGCACCCGGCCCTCGACGCCGTGGCGCGCCGGGGCGTCGAGGATGGCGTCGTCCTTCCAGCCGCGCCCGCCGGCGATCGCCAGCAGCAGGCCGTGAGCCGCCGGCTGCGGCGCATCGCCGATGCCTTCGAGCTGCGGCCCGCGGCCGATGACCTGGGCGAACGCCTCGATCAGCCGCTCGTAGTTCTTGCGCGGCTCCAGCGTCCCGGTGCTCAGGATGTAGCCGCCCGGGCGCAGCCCGTAGCGCTCCAGGGTCGGCGCCGCCTCGCCGGGCGCGTGGGGCCGGAAGCGCTCGTCGGCGGCCAGCGGCACCACCGCGGTGCGCTCCGGCGGCACCCCCAGGTGCTCGACGACATCGCGCTGGGTGGCGCGCGAGTCGACGATCACCAGCTGCGCCCGCTCGCGCGCGAAGCGCTCCTTCGCGGCGTGCATGGCGGTGTTCGCCTCGGCGTGCCACTCCGGGTGCAGGCGCGTGGTGAGGTCGTGGATCGTGAGGACGGCGGCGGCGCCCGGCGGGGCGTGCAGGAACTGGTCGGAGGCGTGGAACACCTGCGCGCCGGACAGCCCGCCGCGCAGCGCCAGGCCCATCAGCGCGACCGAGGCCGCGGCCCACGGGGCGTCGAGCGCGCGGTCGAGCCGCTCCGCGAGCGCGTGCGGCAGGCCGTGGCGCAGCAGCGGGTGCGCGCTCACATACGCCCGGCGCAGCCCAGCGCAGCGCACCACCCGCACGCCGGGGGCGTCGAAGGCGGCCAGCGGGCGCATCGGCAGCCCGGGGTTGAGCGGCAGCACGTCCAGCAGGGTCAGCTCGTGGCCGCCGCGCTCGGCCGCCAGGGCCTCGATCAGGCGGCTGGTGTAGACCAGGACGCCCGCCTGCGCGATCCGCAGCACCGAGATGTCGATGGCGATGTGCATAGTCCGTTGCGCCCCGGCGCGCTGCGCGCTGGCGGGCCCGCGCATTCCCGGAAGCCTCCGGCGCGCTACCCCTCGATCTCCTCCAGCCGCGCCATGATCTTGTCCACCGCCCGCGCCCAGGTCCAGCGCTCCGCGACCACCTCGGCCGCCCGGCGGCCCTTGGCGCGCGCCTCCTCGCGGTGCTCGTAGACGTAGCGCATCAGGTAGCGCAGGTGCTCGATGTCCGGGTCGGCCCACTCGTAGCCGGTGTAGTACGGGCACTTCGCCACCGCCGGGATCAGCCGCTTCACCCGCAGCGGGTAGCTGTACTCGGGGTCCAGGAAGTCCGCCTGCGCGCTCCAGTCGGTCGCGATCGTCGGCAGGCCGCACGCCATCGCCTCCAGGATCGGCATGCCCCAGCCCTCGCCGCGTGTCGGCAGCACGAAGCAGTCCGCGCTGGTGTACAGGCTGCCCATCTGGTGCAGCGCGATGCGCTGGTTGAGCATCAGCACCACCGGCGCCGCACCCTTCCGCAGCCGCATGTCGGCGATCTGCTGGCCGACGTTCACCCCCGGGTCGTTGTTGAACACCTTGAGCACCAGCACGACGTCGTCGGCCTCCGAGAACTCGTCGGTGAAGGCCTTCAGCAGCACCTCGGGCGCCTTGCGCTCGCCCCACTCGAAGTTCGAGAGGAACACGAAGCGGTCGCTCGGGCGGCGCGCGGCGATGCCGGGGTGGAAGTAGTCCGGGTCCACGCCGAGCGGCACGACGTAGATCGGGCGCCTCACGCCGCTGTCGCGGAACGTGCGCTGGTTGAAGGTGCTGGGCACCCAGACCTCGTCCATCTGGTTGGCCTGCGCGACCCAGTCCTCGGGGATGCCGTTCGGCTCGAGCATGGTGTAGCCGATGCGGTAGCGCCCGCTGTTCTTGATGAAGCTGTCGCCCTGGTGGTAGACCACCTGCACCAGTCCGGTGTCCTTCGGGCGGTAGCGCATCCGCTCGATCCGCGGGTCGCCGGTCGGCGGCTCGGTCATGTCGTTGCCCCAGATGCAGGCCAGCCGCACGTCCACGCCGCGCCGGTCCAGCTCCAGCGCGAACTGGCGTGAGGAGATCGCGTAGCCGGTCGGCGAGGCGACGATGCTGTGCCAGAGCAGGCTGCGCTGGTAGCGCTCGCGCTCGTAGTAGGCGTGCCACTTGGCCTTGAAGGTCTCCTGGGCGCGCCCGAACATCTCCTGCCAGTTGATGTTGTTGACCCTGGCGCTAGTGTTCTCGCGGTGCACCACGCGCACGTCGCCGACGCACACGGTCTTGTAGCCGTGCATCGCCGCGCGCAGGCAGTAGTCGGTATCCTCGAAGTAGGCGAAGAACGCCTCGTCCAGCCCGCCGATGGCCGCCCGCACGTCGCGCCGGATGTACATGCAGGCGCCGACGACCCCCTCGACCTCGCGCACGCCTGGGTACTGGCCCACGTCCACCTCGCCGCCGCCCACCTGGTAGCCCCAGTAGCTCCCCGAGGGCATGTAGGTGCCGGCGTGCTGCAGGCGCCCGTCGGGCCAGAGCAGCTTGCAGCCGACGATCCCGTAGGCCGGGTCGCTGTGGGCGACCTCGCGCATCCGCGCCAGCCAGTTGTCCTGGATGATCAGGGTGTCGTTGTTCAGCAGCAGCACGTCGTGGTCGGGCGGGGCGGCGGCCATGCCCTGGTTGTTGCCGCGCGTGAAGCCGACGTTCTCGGCGTTCGCGATCAGCGTGATGTCCTCCTGGGCGCGCAGCCACTCCAGCGTGCCGTCGGTCGAGCCGTTGTCGACCACGATCAGCCGGTACGGGACGCCGCACGTCCTGGCGCGGATGCTGGCGATGCACTCCTTCGTCACCTCCAGCCCGTTCCAGGTCAGGATGATGATCGCGACGGGGGGCAGCGCGCTGCCGCCAGGCTGGTGGGGTGTGGCCGCGGCTGGCTTGCTCTGCCCGGCTGAAGGGGCGGCGGGCTGGTGGGGCGAGGCGGGCGCAGCTTCGGCCTGCTTCTCCGCCGCTGCGCTCTCCTCCGCGCTGAGTTGCTGATTCGGCTGCAAGTTGCCGGCGGCGTCCCGCTCCGCGGCCGTGGCGGCGCGCAGCCCGGCGAACGAGTCGGCCAGCGCCTCACGGGTCGCGGCGGGCCACCCGCGGTCGCGGGCGATCTCGGGCAGGGCGAGCATGGCGTGGAGGTACGCCTGGCGCAGGCCGTGGCTCGTGCCGGTGCGCGTGCGCCTGACAAGCTGCTCGCGCTCGGCCTCCAGGAACGGCCCGAGCAGATCGTCGGGGCTGCGGTGCTTGAGCGCCAGGCGCAGGCGGTTGCGCTCGAGCAGCGCGGCGTGGCGGTACGCCGTGGCGAACTTCGCCGCCCCGCCCCCGGTGCGCTGTGGCGCGCCCTCGTCGTGGACGAGCGTCGCGGCCGGCGCGAGCACCACCTTCCAGCCGGCGGCGCGGGCGCGCAGGCACAGGTCGGCGTCCTCGAAGTAGGCCGGGTTGAAGCCTTCGTCGAGCAGCCCGACCTCGCGCAGCATCTCCGTCCGCAGCGCGCTGGCGAGGAACGCCACGTAGTCCGGCGCCGGCAGCTGCTCCGGGAGGCGCGTGAGGCCGGCGGCGATGTTCCGGCCGTAGCCCAGCGGCTCTAGCAGCTCGGCGCCGGCGTGCTGGATGCGCCCGTCCGGGTAGCGCGCCAGGCTCCCGACCACGCCGGCCGCCGGGTCCTCGCGCAGCGGCTGCAGGAGCGCCGCGAGCCAGCCCGGGTCCACCACCGTGTCCTGGTTCAGCAGCACCACCGCCTCAGGCGGCTCCTCGCCGGGGCCGCCCTCCAGCGCGGCGCGTATTCCCAGGTTGCACGCCCCCGCGAAGCCGAGCGGCGCCACGCTGCGCACCAGGCGCACCTGCGGGAAGAGCCGCGCCACCAGGTCCGCGCCGCCGTCGCTGCTGCCGTTGTCCACGACGATCACATCGAACGCGGCGCCCTCCTGGGCCAGCAGCGCCTCCAGGCAGGGGCGGAGGTAGCTCTCGCCGTTGTGGGCGGGGATGATAACGGTGGCTTTCATACGCGGTCAAGCGCCGAGAGCTTCCGGGCGATCGCCGTCTGCGCCTCGTCGATGTCGCGCAGGTGCTGCTCGATGTCCGCGAGCTGCTGGCGCAGCGCCGGCTGCTCGCCTACCAGCTGCGCCAGCGCATCGGCGATCGCCTGCAGCGCGTGGACGGTGGCGGCGTTGAAGGCGTTCTGCTGCTCGACGATCGGCGCGACGTACCAGCGGGTGAGGGAGTTGGCGGCCTGCTTGGCCTGCCCGAGCAGCGGCAGCGCGGAGGTGAGCTCCTGCGGCTGGACGCGCCACAGCTGGTGCAGCGCGCCGACCTTCTCCATAAAGGCCGGCGGCGCGGCGTCCGGCTCCGCGGGCGCCCCGGCGGATGTGCGGCTGGTAGACTCAGGCATGGTTGCTGTGCTCCTCCGGCGGTCGCCGGCCACGCTGGGTCGCCGGCAGAAGCGGGCGAGCGGCGCGAGCGTCCGCTCCCAGGTCAGGTCGTCGCCGAGCGTCCGCGCGCGGCGCCCGCACTCCCGGCGCTCCTCCTCGTCCTCGAGCAGCGCGCAGATCGCCACCGCCACCCCGTCCGCGTCGCCGGGGGCAACGACCCGGCCGAGCCGGTGGCGCTCCACCAGGTCGGCGGCCGCGTCGCCGGCGCTCACCACGCTGGGCAGCCCGGCCCACAGGTGGTCGAGGAAGCGCGAGCGCACCGCGGCGTAGGCCGTCTCCAGGTGGGCGCGGTGCAGCGAGACGGCGATGTCCGCCTCGAGCAGCGCGTCGGCGCGGCGCTCGTACGGCACCCACTCCTCGAAGAAGAAGATGTTGCGCCCCAGCAGCCCGCACTCGGCCGCCAGCCGCCGCGCCTCGTCCGCAGCGCGCATCTCGGGCACGTCGCCCGGGTGCCGGCCAGCCAGGAACACCAGCCGCACATCGGGGCGGCGCTCGGCCACCGCCGGCATGGCCTCCACCAGCGTCTGCGGGTCGAGCCAGTCCCACAGCCCGCCGGTCCAGAGCAGGAGCGGGTCGCGCTCGCCGATCTCCGGGATCACCCCGCGTAGCGCGGGCGCCCGCTTCACCGGCGGCTGGTCCGGCAGGCCGAAGGGGACGACGTCGATCAGGTCGCGCAGCTGGGGGTCGCGGTCGACTCGCTCGGGCGTGATCCGGCCGAGCGCCAGCAGCGCGCCGATGTACATGTCGCGCTGGCGCTCGGTGGCGCACAGCAGGAAGTCGCCGGCGCAGAGCTGGGCGCGCAGGAGCGAGAGGTCAGCGGCGTGGCGGGCGGCGCGCTGCTCCGGCGGGGCGGCGCGGAACGTCTCCAGGTTCTCGAGCGCCACCGGGTCGTACAGGTCGAGCGCGAGCGGCAGCGGGGTGCGCGCCAGCTCCGGGTGGGCGGCGAGCGTGTGCCCGTTCGCCACCACCACGTCCGCCGCGGCGAGCCAGCGGGCGAGCGAGGCCGCATCGCCCCAGGCGTAGCTGCCGGTCTCGAAGGGCGCCGCCAGGTCGATCGGCCGCGGCGCGACCAGCGTCACGGGCTGCTGGCCGGACAGCACGCGCGCCATCTCCCAGGCGCGAATGCCCGGGCCGGCCATACGGCTGCCGACGACGTCGTGGCTGATGATCAGAAGGCGCGGAGTGGCGTCCATAAGCCGTGGGATGGTACCCCGGAATAGGGCGGTCGTCAAGTAGACGCCGCCCCGGCCTTGGGCACGCTGACGCCCGCAGATGCGCCCTGGTGTGCAAGGGCGCTGCTGCTTGCGAGCATCACAGCGCTGCTGGATAACGGGCGCTGGTGTGCAAGGGCGCTGCTGCCTGCGAGCATCACAGCGCTGCTGGACAACGGGCGCTGGTGTGCAGAGGCATGAGCCACGGGCGTGCCGAACAGGAACGCAGCACTTGCGGGGTCCAGGGGCGCGGAGCCCCTGGCGCCAGCCGCGCGGAGCGGCACCGCGATTGCGGCAGGTAGGGCCTGAGATGGATAACGGGCGCTGGTGTGCAGAGGCATGAGCCACCGGCGTGCCGAACAGGAATGCACCACCAGCGGGTGCGGGGTCACCGCGTAAGCCCTGAAAAGTACCGGCGCTAGGCAAACGCCCGCCAGGCGACCTCCAGGATCAGCCCCAGCATGAACAGCGCGCCGAAGCGCCGGGTGTGGACGAAGGCCAGCGGCGCGTACCACAGCGGCCAGACGTCCGGCGGAAGCTCGGGCGGCGGCGCCTCCGGCCGCGGGCGTAGGAACACCGGGATCGTCCGCGTCAGCGCCGTGGCGGCCAGCAGCACCACCAGCATCGCCGGCGTGAAGAAGCCGGTCGCCACCAGGTACAGCACGATCGCGTACTGGAGGACGAACAGCCCGATCGCCGCGTAGCGCGCGTTGCGGTGGCCGAGCAGCACCGGCAGCGTGCGGATCCCCTTCGCCCGGTCGGGCTCGAACTTGTCGATGTGCTTGCCGAACAGCACCGCCGTCGCGGCCAGCGTCTGCGGCAGGCTCGCGACCACCACGTTCCAGTCCCACACGCCGGTGATCACGAAGTAGCCGCCGCCGACCATCAGCGGCCCCCACACCAGCAGCACGGCGATCTCGCCCATGCCGATGTACTTCAGCGGCCAGGTGTAGAACAGGACGAAGAAGGCGCCGGCCAGCAGCAGCCACAGCGCCGTGGGGCCGCGCAGCCAGACCAGGTAGGCGCCCGGCAGCAGCGCCAGCAGCCCGGTGACTGCGGCGTACAGCAGCAGCTGGCGCTGGGTGAGCATGCCGTGCACCAGCGGCTGCGGGCCGTACTGCGCGCGGAAGTAGTTGTCCTGGTCTACGCCGTTGCGGTAGTCGATCAGGTCGTTCAGCAGGTTGTTGGTCGCGTGGGCCATCGTCAGGCCCACGGTGAGCAGCACCCACAGCCACACGTCCAGCCGGCCGTCGCGCCACGCGAGCAGCCCGGCGATCGCGGCCGAGGTGAAGGTCATCACCAGCACGGCCGAGCGGGCGGCGATCAGCCAGCGGGCGACGATGTCGAGCTGGCTCCACTCCTCGGGAGACAGGCGCGGGATGGTGCGCAGCGCCTTGCCCCACATGGTGATGTTCATCGTGTCACCGTCCTTACGCCCAAAACTTCCGGTTTGGGATTATAGCACGCGCCGCCTCACGCCGCCCCGCGGTAGAGCCGCAGCGCCTCGGCGAGCCGCTCCAGCGCCGCCTCGCTGCGCGGGGAGAGGCGGCAGATCAGGTGGCTGGCCCCGGCCTGCTCGTAGCGCCGCAGCTCGGCGGCGATCGCCTCGGCGCTCCCGCTGAGCGCCCGGTCGCTCGGCGGGGGCTCCCCGCCATCTTCGGGCAGCGCCACGGCCACGCCGACGGTGATCTCGAGCGTCGACGGGTCCCGCCCGACTGCCGCGCAGGCCGCCTCGAGCGCGGCCCGGCGCTCCGCCAGCCCGTCGACCGTGCCGTACCACGCTGTGTTCCACATGTCGGCGTGCTCGGCCGTGAGGCGCAGCATGCGCGGCCCGGAGGACGCGACCAGGATGGGCGGGCCTGCGGGGCGCGGGCCGCGCGGCACGATCTCGCAGTTCGGCGCGCTGTAGAACCGGCCCCGGAAGTCGACCCGGCCGGTGCGCAGCAGCGGCCCGATGATCTGCAGCCCTTCCTCGAAGCGGCTCGCCAGGTGGTCGAACGGGTAGCCGAAGGCGTCGAACTCCGGCTGGTGCCAGCCCGCCCCCAGGCCCAGGATGAGGCGGCCGCCGCTCACCTCGTCCAGCGTCACGGCCATCTTCGCCACCAGCGCCGGGTTGCGGAACGGCAGGCACAGCACGATCGTGCCGAGCTCGACCCGCTCGGTCGCCTCGGCCAGCGCCGCCAGCACGGTCCAGCATTCCCAGATCCCCTGCGTCGCCGGCTCGTTGGGCCGGCGGAACAGCAGGTGGTCGAACACCCACAGCGAGTCGAAGCCGGCCTGCTCCGCGTGCCGCGCGTAGGCGCGTATCGCGGCGTACCCCGGTGTGACGCCGCCCTCCTCGCTGAGCGGCAGGACCACGCCGATTTTCATGGCACTTCCTTTGTCTCCCAACAGGGCCTGGTGGCCTTTGACACAACGCGCGGCGGCCTCATCCGGACCCCGCGACGTGGGGCGAAGTATAGCTGCCTGCGCAGTACCGGCGGCTACGCTGCAATGGTATCATACCGGGCGCTGAGTCCTGTGCGCCCGGTGGCGGCTCGCAGCCGAGGTGGAGCCGCCCGGACGTCTGGCCGGCGCCCGGTTTCGAGCGTGCGCTGGGGTGCGGACGAGCCCGGCCAGCCGGGTGGCCCGCCAGCGGCGGGCGCGACGATAGACGGAGATACCGGTGCCTTCCCACATCCTGCTGATCGACTGCCCCGACCGCACGGGGCTTGTCCATACGATCACCGGCGTGCTCCTGCGACACGCCTTCAATATTGTCAGCAACCACGAGTTCGTCGACCGCGAGCGCCGCCACTTCTTCATGCGCACCGAGTTCGCGGGCGAGGCGGACCCGGCGCTCGCGCAGGAGGAGCTGCGCGCGGCCCTGCCCGATGCGACGATCCGCCTGGCGCCCACCGGCGACCGCCGGATCGTCGTGCTGGTCACCAAGGAGCACCACTGCCTCGGCGACCTGCTCATCCGCCACGCCTACGGCGAGCTTGGGGCGCACATCGCGGCGGTGGTGGGGAACCACGCCACGCTCGCGGACCTGGCGGCCCGCTTCGATGTGCCGTTCCACCACGTGAGCCACGAGGGGCTCGAGCGCCACGCGCACGAGGAGCGGATCGCCGAGGTGATCGACCGCTACGAGCCGGAGTACATCGTCCTGGCCAAGTACATGCGCGTGCTGACGCCCTGGTTCGTCGAGCGCTACCGCGGCCGGATCATCAACATCCACCACTCGTTCCTGCCGGCGTTCGTCGGTGCGAACCCGTACCGCCAGGCGTTCGAGCGCGGCGTGAAGATCATCGGCGCCACCGCCCACTTCGTCACCGAGAATCTGGACGAGGGGCCGATCATCGCCCAGAGCGTCATCCCGGTGGACCACACCCACACGGCGGCGGCGATGGCCCAGGCCGGGCGCGACGTGGAGAAGATCGTGCTCGCGAAGGCGCTGCGCCTGGTCTTCGAGGAGCGCGTTTTCATCACCGGCAACCGCACGGTGATCTTCGATTGATGCGGTTGGGGCGTCTCGGGGCGGTCAGTCTTTGTCGTCGGCCGGCCGCTCGCGCTTGCGCTGCTGCTCAGGGCGGAGGTCTTTGCCCCCGGCGACTCCGCCGTAGCCGCCAAGCGTGTCGTCCGCCGCGCGGGTGTCGGGCGGGCCGTACCCGCCTGCCGTGCCGGGCTCCACGCTCTCGCCGGCCGGGCGCTCGTGGGCGTCGTGTGTCTCAGCGCCCTCGGACGCGGGCTGCTGCGCCGCCTCGGTGGCTCGCGGGGACGCGGGCCCTTCGGTCGCCGTGCCCTCGAGCCGCCCGTAGTCGCGCGTGCCCTCGCCGGTCTCCTCCTCGCGGGCCGTCGCTCGCTGAGGGCTCGCGCGGTCGCGGCTGTGCTCGTTCCGCCTGTCGCTCCGGCCGCGCTCGCTGTCGTCGCGGGTCGTCATGTCGCTGCTCGCTTTCCGCCTGGTGCCGCCCGCCTTCCGGGGAGAACGCTGGCCCACCGAGGACACTTCCTCGCCGCAGAGCGGCTCCTGCCGTACAAGAAGCAAGCCTTATGCCGGAGGCCCAGCATGGATATCTTCTACTCCGACACCTTCGTGCTGCCGCTCCCTGAGGGCCACCGCTTCCCCATGCAGAAGTACTGGCTGCTGCGCGAGCGCGTCTACGCCGCGCGGCTCGGGCGCATGCTGCTGCCGGAGCCGGCGAGCGACGCCGACCTGCTGCGCGCCCACGACGCGGAGTACGTCCGGCGGATGCAGGCCGGCGAGATGACCGAGCGCGAGATGCGCCGCATCGGCTTCCCCTGGTCGCCCCAGATGGTCGAGCGCTCGCGGCGCTCCTCCGGCGCGACGATCGCCGCCTGCCGGGCCGCCCTGCGCGACGGCGTGGCCGTCAGCCTGGCCGGCGGCACCCACCACGCCTACGCCGGCCGCGGCGAGGGCTACTGCGTGTTCAACGACAGCGCTGTGGCCGCGCGGGCGATGCAGGCCGAGCAGCGCGTGCGCCAGGTGGTCGTGATCGACTGTGACGTCCACCAGGGCAACGGCACCGCCGCCATCCTGGCCGGCGACCCGACGGTCTTCACCTTCTCGATCCACGCCGAGAAGAACTTCCCCTTCCAGAAGGAGCGCAGCGATCTCGACATCGGGCTTGAGGATGGCGCCGGGGATGAGGAGTATCTGGCGGCGCTCGAGCACGGGCTGGGCGAGGCCATCGAGCGCTCGCGGGCCGAGTTGGCGATCTACCTGGCCGGCGCGGACCCGCACGAGGGCGACCGGCTCGGCCGGCTCAAGCTCACCAAGGCCGGGCTGCTGGCCCGCGACCGCATGGTGTTCGAGGCCTGCCGATCGGCCGGCATTCCTGTGGCGGTGACCATGGCCGGAGGCTACGGCCGCGACGTCACAGACACGGTGGACATTCACTTCCAGACCGTGCAGCTCGCTGCCGAAGTTGCCGCGTCGCTCCGGTAGGCCCTCCGCCAGCACATGCTCAAGAAACGCGCAGGCCGGCGCGCGATACACGGCGCCGGCCTACGGTCGTTGCTGGTTTCGCCTCAGGCGCTCCGCACCGCCAGCAGGAAGAAGAAGATCGCGACGACGATCAGCGGCGAGAAGCGGCGCAGCCACTTCAGGGCGATGTCGTTCTCGATGATCGCCTCGGCGGCCGGGAAGTGGCGCGCGATGTGGAGGCAGCCGAGCACCATGACGATGGTTGTCAGCCAGAAGCTCCCGGTCAGCAGAAAGGCGAACATCAGCAGCGCCGAGACGCCGATGATCGTCAGGTAGATGGATGTATCGGTTGGTTCAGGCTTATCCATGGCACCGCTCCGGTGGATATGTAGCTGTCACGGCCTACGTGGCTGCATTGGCGAGCCGTCCGCGTCGTAAGCCGTGGGTAGGGTCACGATGCGCCCGCGAGCCTCGCTCCGGTGCGACGTCTAGACCGTTCGGATGTCAAAACGTGTGCCAGCGCGCTGCGCTGTGCCATGGCGATCGTAGCACATCGCCCTCCGGCGGGCATCGGTCCTTCTGCGTAACCTGGGCTCGATCAACGCGTCGGGCGCGCTGGAGCCGCCCTGCAGCCGGCGCCCCGTGACCTGCTACAATACACGCCGGCAGCCGCGAGGCTGTGTTGATATTTGACAGAACTTACGCGGCGGTCCGTTCGGCACCCAGGCGTGTTCCGCAGGCGCTTGTGCAGGCGCTGTGCCCTGCACACGGGCTGCTTGTGCTGTCATGCAACAGCCCGTGTTGCTGAGACGAGCGGCTGGTGTGCTGCAGCGCAAGGGCAATGCGGTTAAGACGAGCGGCTGGTGTGCTGAGGCATGACAACGGGCGATGGAGGGAGGCGGCGCC
>ERZ777003.3960-NODE-3960-length-13233-cov-3.848004_pt1 | contig 13233 bp, 15 predicted proteins | sample MGYA00374956_ERZ777003 | MGnify/ENA primary metagenome ERZ777003 (study PRJEB29302, sample SAMN06268252) | bioreactor metagenome | isolation source: Joint BioEnergy Institute, California, USA | place: USA:Joint BioEnergy Institute, California, USA | collected... | reverse complement strand
CCCCGACTTTACACCCCCTTGGGGAGGGGCTACATTGGCCCGCCCCGAACGGAGAGATGAAACATGGCGATCGAGACGCTTTACGACAAGGATGGTTCCATCACCCCGCTGCAGGGCAAGACCATAGCGGTCATTGGCTACGGTTCACAGGGCCACGCCCATGCCCAGAACCTGCGCGATTCGGGCGTCAACGTCATCGTCGCCAACCGGCGGGACTCGGCCAACGGCAAGCTCGCGATCGAGCACGGCTTCGATCCGATGCCTGTCGCCGACGCCGTGAAGCAGGCGGATCTCATCATCATCACCCTGCCCGATGAGGTGCAGCCGGAGGTCTACGAGCAGTCGATCAAGCCGAACCTCAAGCCCGGAGCGGCCATCGGCGCGACGCACGGCTTCAACATCCACTTCAAGACGATCGTTCCACCGGCGAACGTGGATGTGATCATGGTCGCCCCCAAGGGACCGGGCCATACGGTGCGCAGCGAGTTCGAGCGTGGCGGCGGCGTGCCGTGTCTCATGGCCATCCACCAGGATGCCACCGGCAACGCCCGCGACATCGCGCTGGCCTGGGCGATCGGCATCGGCGGTGGACGCTCGGGCGTCATCGTCACCACCTTCAAGGATGAGTGCGAAACCGACCTCTTCGGCGAGCAGGCAGTGCTCTGCGGTGGTCTCAGCGCTCTCATCAAGGCAGGCTTCGAAACGCTCGTTGAAGCGGGCTATCCCCCGGAACTGGCCTACTTCGAGGTCTGCCACGAGCTGAAGCTCATCATCGACCTGGTCGTGCGCGGTGGCCTGAACTACATGCGCTACTCGATCTCCAACACGGCGGAGTTCGGCGACTACCACACCGGCCCCAAGATCGTCACCGAGCAGACCAAGCAGGTGATGAAGCAGGTGCTTGCCGACATCCAGTCGGGCAAGTTCGCCAAGACCTTCCGCGACGACTATGCCAACGGCTTCAAGTGGTTCAAGGAACAACGAGAAAAGGACCGTAACCACGGCGTGGAACAGGTGGGCAAGAAGCTCCGCGCGATGATGCCCTGGATCAAACCCGTCGAAATCTGATCGCGACGGTTTAACAGAAGGACGCAGAGAGGTGCAGAGAGCCGCTTGCGGCTTCGCGCGATCTCCCTGCTAACCGCGATCACCGCACGCCGCTCGCGTCGTCGCGAAACTGTCCTGCAATCCACGATCACCGTATGCATGACGCACCGCGCGAAGCCGCAAGCGGCGTCCGTGCAGGTTCAGTTGTCGTTCCACAGCACCATCACATTGCGCGTTGCGCGCCCCGCGGCGATGATCTCGGGTTTCCCATCCCCATCGAGGTCCGCGACCGTCAGATCCTCACACGCGATATCGTTTGTGAGCGTGTAAGTCGTCCACGTCCTGCCCGTGTCGTCGTGCGGCACATAGAGGCGGATGCCGACCTTCCCCTCGGCGTTGGGATTCCGCCAGCCGGCGACAATCTGGTCGTGGCCGAGTGCCAGCAGATCCGTCGAGGCGATGCCGTGACCCTGGTGAAGGGTTTCATCGAGTACCTGGCGGCCGACGCCCACGCGGAATCTGCCGCCCTCCAGGTGAGTCACGGTGCGCCCCTGAATATAAGCCACGACCTGATGGCCGTGCATCGGTTCGATCGTGGCGAACATCGGAAAGGTGAGCCTGCCGAATCGGACCTCGCCCGCACCGGAAAAGTCGGGCAGATGCATCGGGCGGACGTCATCCAATTGAGCAGAGTACAACACCCCGTTCTCACGTCCGCCTATAAGAAGCACCTCGAGGGACACATCGTCCCGACGTGCCTGGCCCACATCAAAGTTGTGCGTCAGGTGCAGCCCGGTATCCACGCGCGTCAGCTTCCATGCCGCGGCATCGCGAGTCGCGTCGCCTTCCGGCACGTCGTAAAGCAGCAGCTTCACCGACTCGCCTTCGCCGTTGCGGTTGCCGACGCCATGCAGGGGGAGCACGCACAATTGAAACGCGCCGTTCTCACCCACACGGGCAAAGCGCATCCGATGCACCGTCGGATCGTGTTCGAGCGTGATGACGTCCCATTTCTGCGTCGGATCATCCGGTCGCAGCAGCACATGCACGGAGCCGCTCTTTTCGCGGTCGCTCGTCTCGCCCGGGTTCCAGTTCGCCCCGACGGCGACTTCGACCTTGCCGTCGCCATCGAGATCGCGGGCGGCGATGCACACGTTGTCGCGCGGCGTGAGGTTCTCAGCCATGATGTGTTTGGTCCACGGTTTGCCGCGTTCGCCCGGGTTGCGGTACCAGACAATCTGCCGGGCATCGGCCAGCAGAATGTCTGGTCGCCCATCGCCGTCCACCTCGCCCACCACAACGCCGTAGCCGATCCGGATGGCGTCATCGATCGTCTGTGAAGTGAATCGCGGTTCAGCGGCCCTTGCCGATGAAACGCATGCCGCCAGAACCGTCAGCACGTACAACCCGCGGAACATGAACATGTTTCAACCTCACGAAAGGAAGGGATTGTTGAACAACCATTCTAACACTCACCCCCAATTCCCCCGCATTTAATTCCCTCGGCGTGGTCGTTTAGCGATCCACGTCCCCACATCGTCAAGCGTAATCGCTGCCAACGCAGCCCGGGGGTTCCTGTTACAATGGCGGGCGGTTTTTCATGGATCAAGGGGTTCACACGATGACGCAACGGAAACTGTGGCGCTTGTTGTGTTTGTGCTCGTGTCTGGCGGTCGGGACTGCGGGCTGTGCGCCGTATGTCAACATTCCGCCGCAGGCGGGCGATGTGGCTCTGCACAATGCCAACCTGGCGACCGTGCAGGATGTCACCATCGCTGCTGTGCGGGCACTGCTCGATCAGCAGCCCATCGTCGGGCCTTACACGCTCGTCCTGCCGCGCGGCACCTCGCCGGCCAGCTACCAGCGCGTCACCGCAGCGCTGGGTGAGAACGCCACCACCGAGGTGAACGCTGAGCGGCCGATCGTCGAGGTGCGTCAGCTTCGCATCCGCGCGGACAAGGCAGAGGTCGACATCGTCACCCCCGCCGACCGCTACGAGCCGCGAGGTCAGGGACGGCTCACGACTGTCTACACCACCTGGAAGCCGTTCACCGGGTGGGAGGTGAACCGGCTGCACTCGTGGACGGCGCTGGTCGAGATCGAGGAACCTGCGCCGGACTACGCCACCGCACCCGTTGTAGAACCGACTGCAACGCCTGAGCCTGAAACAGCCGATCAGGCTGCTGAGGAACCGGCCGCGGAACAGCAATCCGCTGACGAACAGTCGACCGAGTAACCGTGCATCGACTTTAAACAGTTCATGTGGAGACTTCCGGATGGCATGGATACTCAGCGGCTTTGCCGATGAAGCGGGGGCCACGGCTGACGAGCAGATCGCAGCTATTCAGAACGCAGGCTTTCGTTACATCGACGTCCGCTCGATTGACGGATACAACGTCAGTCAGCTCCCTCTGGACCATGCCCGACAACTGCGTGACAGGTTTGACGCGGCCGGCATCCAAGTGCTGTTTCTGGGCACGCCGATTGGCAAGGTTGATATCACCGACGATTTCGAACAGGAACTGGACCGGCTGGACCACGCCATCGCCGTTGCGCAGATCTTCGGCACCAACTGCATCCGCATCTTCAGTTACTTCAACAAGACCAACATCTCCATGAGCCAGTGGCAGGCCGAGGCTCTGCGCCGGCTCAGGACGTTGCGCAACCGCGCGGCCGACAAGCAGATGACGCTCTACCATGAAAATGAGCGGTTCATCTTCGGGGATCGCCTCGAGCAGGTACTGGAAATCGTCCACGACCTGCGCGATGGTGAAAGCTTCCGTACCATTTTTGACTTCGATAACTTCACCCAGAGCGGTGATGATCCGTGGCGCAACTGGGAGCATCTTCGCGATGCGACCGATGCAATCCACCTGAAAGAAAGTGATGCCCAGGGGCAGCACGTGCCGGTGGGAAACGGCATTGGGCGCGTGAAGGAGATTCTGAGCGATGCGCTGTCGCGCGGCTGGGAGGGGCCTTTGAGTCTGGAGCCGCACCTGTCGCGGTCGCCGGCAGTGCTGGCGACCGGGCCCCACGGCGTTGCCAACCAGAAGCTCAGCGATCTGACCCCGGCTGAAACGTTCCAGGTCGCTGCGGAGCAGGCAAAATCGCTGCTTGTGAGCATCAATGCGCCGATCCACTGAAAAGTGCGACCGTCTTCGGACGCGTTCGGGAGTGTGAGCGATGAAACGATCTTCCATGCGATGGATGGCAACGGCGATGACGGCGGGGGTGGCGCTGCTGGGGGCGGTGGTCTGGGCTCAGGAGCAGAATCAGAAACCAGCCGAGAGAGCCAAGCCTGCCGAGAAGGTGATGCAGGAGCTGCTCGATCAGGGCCGCCCGGCGATCGAACCGACCCAGCGGCCGCGAACCGGTGCGACCGATGGGAAACCCGCCCAGCCGCTGAAGCTCGATCCGGCGATCATCGGCGTTGCGCCAGGTGCGGAAGCACCCAGGCTGCGTCCCGAAGGGCAGTTCGTTATCAACCGTCGCGCCCGAATGGTACGCGCCAGCGATGGGGTGCGGTCGATCCTCATATTCGAATCGGACACGCCGGATGGTGCGGAACCGCCGATGGTGCTCCTGCCGTGCCAGCTTCTGGAAACGATGGAGAACATTGTCGCGGAACGCGGCGATAACGTCGTGTTCATCATCTCGGGCCAGGTGACGATTTACCGCGGCGTGAACCATCTGCTGCCTACGATGGTGCGCGAGGCGACCGCCCCGGCCAACCTGCGCGGCTGAGACTTAGACTGATGCGGATGTAAGCTGTCATGGCCGGCTCGTCCTCCGCAGGAAGGTGGGCGGGCCGGGGTATCGGCTTTGCTAAAGCCATAAGGACCATTCCGGAAGATCACCATGCGTCAGTACCAACTGCCTCGGACGACGGGAATTGATGACCTGACACTCATCGAAACGGACGAGCCGACCTCGCTTCAGCGTGGGCAGGTCAAGGTGCGGATGCACGCGGCATCGCTGAACTATCGTGACCTGATGATTATCAAAGGCTCCTATGCCCGCGCGACGATCCGGCCGGGACTGGTGCCGCTGTCGGATGGTGCGGGCGAAGTTGTGGCAGTCGGGCCGGATGTGACCCGCTTCAAAGTGGGAGACCGCGTAGCGGGCATCTTTCATCAGAATTGGATCTCCGGCACGGTTTCCGATGCCATCGTCGGCAGTTCGCTCGGTGGCGATATCGACGGTGTGCTCAGTGAATACCGCATCTTCGAGGCGGATGGTCTGGTGCATCTGCCGGATCACCTTTCCTACGAAGAGGGGGCGACGCTGCCCTGTGCGGCCCTGACGGCATGGAACGCGCTTTTTGCCGGGCCACGCCCCGTGCAACCGGGTGATACCGTGCTCACGCTGGGCACCGGCGGCGTCTCGGTTTTCGCTACGCAGTTCGCCCACGCGGCCGGAGCACGGGTGATCGTCACCTCCTCTTCGGATGAGAAGCTCGAACGTGTCCGTGCGTTTGGAGCCAGCGACGGCATCAACTATCACCGAACGCCCGACTGGAACGACCAGGTGCTGAAGCTGACCCATGGCAAGGGCGTCGACCATGTCATCGAACTGGGCGGGGCGGGTACCGTGGCACGCTCGCTGCGCGCCGTGCGTCGCGGCGGGCAAATCAACATTATCGGCGTCCTGACCCGCGGCGAGGGGATCGATCCGACGTTCCTCATTGGTAAGAGTATCACCATGCGCGGCATCTTTGTCGGTTCGCGAGAGATGTTCGAGGACATGAATCGCGCGATCACCGTCAACAAGCTGCACCCTGTCATCGACCGCGTCTTTTCCTTTGAAGAAGCTGCTGCGGCTTACCGGTACCTTGAATCCGGTGCGCATCTGGGCAAGGTGGTGATCCGCATCGCGTGATTGCGTGAAGCGATCTTACTTCACGGGGCCGTCCATCGCGGCCAGTGCCTTCAGTGCGGCCGGGTCGCTGTGCACCCTGATGGTCAGGTGGTAACGTTTGGACTGGCCGGGTTCGAGCCACTGATCGGCGGTGGGGTGCTTGTCGTTGGCTTTGCCCGTGAGCGAGCCGCTGAAAGGTTCGATGCCCACGACGTAGGAGCCGGTCGGGCCGTAGTGCTGCCAGTTGGCCAGTCGCGGCAGGGCATCGGTGGGGAAGATCAGTTCCACGCCCAGTTTGAGTCTGGGGTTGATCAGCCCTGCGTGCGCTAGGCCCTCACGGTCTGACCTGGGGTCGAGGATGATGCCGCGCTCGCCGGCCCCGGCATGTTCGGGCAGACCCGCCGGGACGCGCTTGAGCTTCCCGGCGTTCACCTTCGCGCCCGCCTGGTTGGGATCGGTGTCCCACGTACCGAACAACTTGCCCGCGAAGATGAGCCGGGCACCTTCATCCAGCAGCGGGTAGCCCAGGTTCACGTGGTAGAGCCAGTTGTGAGGGACGGGTTGATCCCCGCGGTTGGTGACCTGGTCGAAGATGACGATTTCCGAAACGCCAAGTCGGCACTGGATCTGGCGACGTACCTCGACGATGGGGCCGAACATCCGGCTGTCGGTGATGACCATGGACAGCAGCATTTCGTTACGGCCGAACTGCGGGTCGGGGTTGAGAACCATTTCAACCGCGGCGGGCGTGTTGGAATGGTAACCGTGCAGCGAGACCTGTTCGCCGTTCTCCTGGCGTGGCCCGCCGATGTAGCGTGGCCCGCAGGTGGTGACCAGCCCGCCCGGCCAGCCGACGAGCCAGTCCAGGCCCTGATGGTAGGCGTGGCTGGGCAGCTTGTAGCCATTGGGCGTGAGGAAGGCGAGGCTGTGCTGGTTATAGAACGCTTCGACGATGTCGCCGCCGCGATCGAGGGCGACGGTAAAACGCAGGCCCGAGCCGGTGTTCACGTGGGCGACGCGACAGCCGCGATTACCGCCACCGGGCGTGGGGTCATCGATCGTGCCGGTACGGATGCCGCCCACCTGGTGGACGCTCTGAAACTTGTTGAGGTCAAACGGAGCAGATTGAGCGGAGATGGTGCGTCGAGCCATGGCGGTCCTTCGTCGTGAGGTTCGATGGATTGATGGCGTTAGCTGCGAGCCGGTGTCGGATTGTGACGGGAACGATCGGGTGTGTCCAGCCGATATAATTCGAGTGAAACGCGATGCTGATCGGTGCGGAAAAGCTGTGCCGATTGGTACGTGGGGCGATCGAAATGCCCTCGATGTTGGCGGACATTCGCCCTCTCTCCTGGAGAGAGGAGGTAGGGCAGTCGCGGGGTGAATGTTGCGGGGGGGCTTCCAACCGATCGGCATGGTGTTCGACCAGAAGGAGTTGTGAGATGCCTGTGTACGAGTATGTCTGTGATGACTGTGGGCACACGACCGAGGCGATCCGTTCGATGGCGGACAAGGATGCGACGATGGTCTGTGAGCACTGCGGCAGCAGTCAGACCCGGCGGGCGCTGAGCCTCTTCATGGCGACATCGGGCGACCGACGCACGGCGGGAGCTGCGACGGGTGGCGGATGCTGCCGTTGTGGCGACCCGAACGGTCCATGTGCGATGTGAACGGGGGGACTGGACGAAAAGCATGGTTCGTCATTGGGGGGAGCGGAAGAGGGCCCGTGATTTGAGGGCACGCTGGCATGGGTCGCTGAAGCGACCACGCCGAGCGGTTGGAGGCGATGCGTGGGGTGAAGGGTGCGATCACGCTGAAGCGGCGACATTAGGCTTGGAAGGCTGATACTCTGTCGGTTGGCGCGGGTCGGTGGGGGAATCACGCGGATTATTGGCGCCGGATGTACCCATCACGCACTCCCACCCACTGCGTGGGTGGGCTTCGGTGCGGAATAGATGGCGCCATGTGGGGGCCGGGGCAATGCGTTTGCCAGGTTTGTCGCGTGCGTGGGTGGGTTAAGCCTCCCCTGATCAGTACGTGCGTACGATGCCGATGACGATGCCCTGGATGCGGCAGTCGTCGACCCAGATGGGTTCATATTTTTCGTTGGCGGGCTGCAGGCGAATGCGGCCTCGCTCGCGGTAGAACTTCTTGAGGGTGGCTTCCTCGTTGTCGATGAGGGCGACGACGGTTTCGCCGTTGCGGGCGGTTTCGCGACGCTCGCAGATGACGTAGTCGCCGTCGAGAATGCCGGCGTCGATCATTGAGTCGCCGACGACCTGAAGGGCGAACACATCGCCAGTGCGGCGGATGCGGCCTTCGGGACCGAATAGCTCATCCAGATCGATGAACTCGCGGTTTTCGACGGCCTCGATGGGGCTGCCGGCGGCGATGCGGCCAACCAGCGGCACACGTGAGGGCTTTTCCTCATCAGGCAGTTGCACCTGCGGGCTGAGCTCCAAAGAGCGCGCCTTGTGTGCCTTGCGGATGAGTGCCCCTTTCTTGATCAGGGCCTCGACGTGCTCGAAGACGGTAACCTTGCTGACGCCGAGCTCTTCGGAAAGCTCCTGCATGGTCGGCGAATAGCCGCGGGTTAAGCGGTAGTCGCGGATACGCGTGAGGATTTTTAGCTGTTTGGGTGTGAGGCTCAGGCTCATGTCGAATCTCCACGGACGGAGTCTGTGATTCAGGTTCGGCTGGCGGCGCGATGCTCAGAGGCGCGGCGTTTCGCCGTGCGGCTCGCGCCCAGGCATCGGCTGCGGCGGTGGCAACCGCCAGGGCCTCGGCCCGTCGGACGGGGCGAAGCAGGTCGGTCACCGCCGACTGGAGGCTGGCGAGCATCCCCGCCTGAGCGTTGAGCCAGGCTGCGGCCGGGCTGAGCAGCGCAGCGGGGGCGACGGCGTGACGGCCGCGACAGGTGTAAATGCCTGCAGCGGTCGGCTGAGAGGGCACGAACCGGTCGGGGCTGGCCGTCCGACTTTCGGGCTGGCCGGGGTGGCTCGCCGTATCGTGCCGGGGGAACCTGTCGTAGCCGGCGCTATTTCCGCCAGCGCCGCTTTCAGCATCATGTCCCATGTTACGGTCGGCGGCCCGAACGAGTTCACGCCCCCGAACCATGTACCGGGTCTGAAACTCGCCGCCGGGACCGATCATCAGCAAGGGTGCAGCCATGTCTCGATGACCTCTCTTGTGGTCGTGTGCCTTGCGGGGCACAAGATGTTGGGGCATTCACACGCCCCACCCGCATGAGCTTCGACCATCCGCACGCGCCGACTTGAAACTTTTCGGCGGCGATTGTTCGCTATACGTTAAGCTAATGGATTCCGAATGTCAATGGTGTTTTGCAAAATTTTGGTGGGAGGACGGGGGGAGGTGCGCAGGAGGGGCACCCACCCACTGCGTGGGTGGGCTTCGGGGGGAGGATCCAATTAAAGGGTTAGCGTTTGGTTACCACTCGACGCGGTCGCGGCGTTCGCCGGTGAGCTGGTCGAGGCGCTGTTGGATCAACTGATCGCGGGAGTTGCGGCGTTCTTCGAGAGACTGGCGCATCTGGGCGAGGCGCTGCTCGATGGCATGCAGTTCGCGTTCACGCATGCGCTGGCGGACGTCGAAGTGCTCCTGCAGGCGTGCGGCCAGTTCCTGACGGATCTTATCGGCCTGGGCTTTGCGGCCGGCTTCGAGGGCACGGCGATAGTCGCGCGACAGGTCGCGGGTGGTGCGCTCCAGCCGCATGTTTTCGACCATCAGTTCGTACATTTCCTGGTCGGTGCGCTTCATTTCGACGAACCGGCCAAGCCAGAACGCTTCCTCCATGAGGGCCCGGCTGACGCGCTCGGTATTCTCCTCGCGGAGTTTTTCCATGCGCTGGGCGAGTTCGGGATAGACCTCGCGCAGGATTTCCAGGCGTTCCTCAATCTGTTCGGCGGTGAGTTCGGGCGTGCGTCGACGCCGGAAGTCGGGGCCGGCCTGTCCAGAGCCGGGGCCTTCGGGGGTGCCAGGGGTGGCGGATTCGCCGGTTCGCCGACGCTGGGCGTCGCCCTCACGTTCGGTGTCACGCTGACGGTCGCGCGGGCGTGGCTGAGCGGGGCGGGCGTCGGGCTGATCCTGCGCGAGGGCGAGCTGCTGCGGGGTGTCGGAGGAGGACGACGGCTGTGCGGTGGCGTCCCAGGCTGCGACGCTGAGGGTCGCCACGCCGCTGAGTGCGAGAAGCCAGGCTGTTGTCGTCCAGTGCCGCATTGCTGCGCCTTTCGTCACGGTTCGGGAACCGGGGGGCCCACCTACGGAGTGAGTGGGCTTTCGGGAATGCTTTCCTCTTTAGAATAGCGTGTCAGGGGTGTAGAGGCTGGACTCCCATTCGAGGATGCTTTCGCGCAGCGGGTCGGGGGTCAGGTCGTCGGCGTCGACGGCGGCGGCCAGGTCGATCCGCAGTCGCAGCAGGTCCATTTCCCGGTCGATCGTGCTGTCGAGGGCGACGGGCAGCATGGCGAGCTGTGCCAGTTCGGTTTCGACGTCCAGCGTTCCGACGACGGTGGTGTTGTTCGTGGGATGGGTGGTCGAATCCTGCTGCCGCAGCGTGATGGTGAGGCCGATGGCCAGCGCGATCATGGCGGCCAGAGCCATGGCGGCGCGGCGGACCGGCCCGATGCGCATGAGGACGGGGCGGCGTCGCGCGGCCAGTTGCGGTCGGGTGGCGGCGACGATGCGGCCGGCCAGATCGGGCGGCGGGGCGACCGGCTGCAGCGCTTCATCCAGAAGCGACTGCAACGGGTCATCGGGGGCCAGGATGGGGTCGTGCTCGTTCATGATGGTTTGGGTCGCGTTGGCGAGTCAGGTATCGGGCGTCAGCTGGTCCTGCAGTATTTTTCGCAGCTTGGCCACGGCCCGGTGGGCTCGTGCCAGCACGGTGCCCAGTGGCTGCTGCAGCGCTTCGGCGATCTGTGGAAAGCTTAGCCCCGCAGTGTGCCTCAGGTGCAGAATCTGCTGGTCGGCATCGTTCAGGCTGGCCATGGCTTGTCGCAACTGTTCGATCTGCTCCTGTCTACTGAGGTTATCCAGCGGTTCGGGTGCGTCGCTCACTCGGGCGGCACTGGCTCGCCAGGCCGCGTTGGTGTCGTCGTCGGTATCGGCGTCGCTCATGTCCATCGGCCGAGCGTGCCGCTGTCTGCGTCGCAGTTCGTCGCGCAGGGCGTTGATCGCGATGCGAAAGAGCCAGGCTTCGAAGCGTCCCTGTTCCTGATATCCCTGTTCATCGCCGAGCTGAACGACGAGCTTGACGAAGGTCTGCTGGGTGATTTCCTCCGCCAGGTCGCGGTCGCCGCACTGACGCACGACCAGTCCGAACACTCGCGGCGTGTAGGCGTGGACGATTGTGGACCACGCCGGTTCATCGCCCCGGGCCGCCCGCGCCAGCAGGTCACTCAGCGGGATGTCGAGCGGTCCAGACGCCATGTCCGCCTGTCATCTGAGGGTTCAACGAATGGAGAGCGAGGGTATTGCATTGTACTAGGCTGCGCGGGGTGGGGTTCTCGGACGGGCGTGGGTTGCTGAAGCAATCACGCCGAGACAGCGGGCGTGAGTTATGGGACGGGGGAGACTCCACGGTGCGGTGTACGCTATACTTAGGATTCCATGGCCAGTTCCGCAACCACATCCGCTGTCGTGCCGACGGCTGAACCGGACCTGCAGAATCCGGCGGTCGTGATCGATCTTTTCACCCGGGCGGCCGAGGCAAATCGCAAGAACCGACGTCGCAAGGGTTGCGTCGTGCATCTGCCCAAACGCGGGCATTTGCTGATCACCGGTGACCTGCACGACCACGGGCTGAACTTCCAGCGGGCCGTGCATCTGGCACAGCTCCACCGCAGCAAGGATCGCCACCTGGTGCTGCACGAGGTCATCCACGGCCGAACACGCATCAGCGGGAAGGATTTTTCGATTCGCCTGCTGGCGCGGATCGCGGCCCTGAAGCTGCAGTATCCCTCGCAGGTCCACCTGATCCAGAGCAACCACGAGCTGGCCCAGTACTGGGGCGACAACATCTCCAAGGGTGGGATCAACTCGGTTGAATGCTTCAACGAGGGGGTGGAGTTCCTGTATGGCGATGAGGCGGGGGCGGTCCTGGAGGCGATGAACAAGTTCCTGCGGAGTTACGCGGTGGCGATCAAGTGCGCCAACGGGGTGTTCATCAGCCACAGCCTGCCGGGCATTCGACAGATGGACACGTTCGATCCGACTGTCCTGGACCGCGAGCCGACGGACGATGACATGCGTCGTGGTGGGTCGGTGTACAGCATGGTGTGGGGGCGAAACCATCCGGAGGATATCGCGGAGGAGCTGGGCGAGCTGTGGGGGGTTCACACGTTCGTGATGGGGCATCAGCCAGCCGAGATGGGGTATCAACGGCAGGGCGAGTCGATGCTGATTCTGGCGTCGGACCATGAGCACGGCATGGCGCTGCCCATGAAGCTGACGAAGGAGTATCGGCGCGACGATCTGGTGCGGGCGCTGGTGCCGTTATCGACGGTGGTGTTGTAGGCACGGGGGAATGGGGTGTGGGTCGTTGAAGCGACCACGCCGAATGGGGGTTGTTCCGGGGGGGCCTTTCTTCTTACTCGTCGTTGTTGGCGAGCTGGATACGGCTGAGGAAGTGGTTCATGAGCATGGGCACGACGCTTCGGGTGTCCTCCTGCAGCCGCTGACGGGTGGAAAGTTCGGTGTGGATGAGGGCGTAGGTGGGCAGCAGGAGTGATTTGTTGAGTCGCTCGACGGTGCTCTGCTGTTCGAGCGAGAGGTGGTAGGTGTAGCCGACGACATCGGGCTGGGCGGGGCTGATGGCGGTGAACAGCACGATGTTGAGCCGGGGCAGGTCAGCTCCTTTTCCAACCTTGACGCCACCTTGTTCAAGGACGGCGGTGATGGTCTGCCGCAGGTTGTCGAGGTAGGTCGGATCGTTCACGAGGGGGCTGGCGCCCTGCACGATGAGTTCGACCTTTTCGATGCCGGCCAGCGACTGTACTTCGGGCGGCAGTTTGGCGGAGCCGGGCAGGATCGGGGCGGCCAGGGCGGTCAGGCAGCCCAGGGCGAACGTCAGAACGACCAGCGGCAGCATGCGGCGCGACATGGAAGACTCCGGGGACGTGTGCGAGCAAATGTAAGTCAGCCTGGCGATCATGCCGGGTGACGCAGCTATTTTACCACAGTCGGTTGCCCAGGCGACGGTGTCAGTTTCGCAGGACACGACGGACCTCATCCGAATTGACGGGTTGGATGACGCCACGCTCGGTGATGATGGCGGTGATCAACTCTGCGGGCGTGACATCGAAGGCAGGG
>ERZ777003.3957-NODE-3957-length-13242-cov-5.192917_pt1 | contig 13242 bp, 12 predicted proteins | sample MGYA00374956_ERZ777003 | MGnify/ENA primary metagenome ERZ777003 (study PRJEB29302, sample SAMN06268252) | bioreactor metagenome | isolation source: Joint BioEnergy Institute, California, USA | place: USA:Joint BioEnergy Institute, California, USA | collected... | reverse complement strand
CGACCCCGGCCAGAAGATGCCGGGTCTTGGGATGATCCGGGCTGCCGAAGCGGAGCGCGTTGAGGATCGCAACCGGCCGCGCGCCCATGGTGAACACGTCGCGCAGGATGCCCCCGACACCGGTCGCAGCCCCCTGCACCGGCTCGATGAACGAGGGGTGGTTGTGGCTCTCGATCTTGAACGCGACCGCCTGGCCGTCGCCGATCGAGACCACGCCCGCATTCTCCCCCGGTCCCTGGATCACCTGCGGCCCGGAGGTGGGCAGCGTCATCAGCCACTTCTTCGACGACTTGTAGGAACAGTGCTCCGACCACATCACCGAGAAGATGCCGAGCTCGGTCCGGTTCGGCGCGCGGCCGAGCAGGGCCAGGATGCGGTCGTACTCCTCCTCGGACAGCCCCATCAGGTCGTCGGGGCGCGCGACGGCCTCCACGCTCATGCCGCAAGTCCGAGGGCAGAACGGAGAATGACGGCGCCGTCAGTCCCGCCGAGCTCCGGCTCGAACATCCGTTCCGGGTGCGGCATCATGCCGACCACGTTGCGTTCGGCGTTGCAGATGCCGGCGATGTTGCCGATGGACCCGTTGGGGTTGGCGCGGGCGGTCACCGCGCCGTCACGGTCGCAGTAGCGGAACACGACGCGGTTCTCGTCCTCCAGCAACTTCAGGGTCGCCTCGTCGGCGAAGTAGTTGCCGTCGCCGTGGGCGACCGGAATGCGCAGTACGTCGCCCCGGCGGGCGCCGAGGGTGGCGGGAGTCGCGGTCGTCTCGACCCGGATGTGGACGTCCTTGCATACGTAGCGCATCGAGGCATTGCGCAGCAGCGCGCCGGGCAGCAGCCCGCATTCCACCAGGATCTGGAAGCCGTTGCAGATGCCCAGCACCGGCGTCCCCGCCTCGGCGCGGCGGCGGACGGCCGCCATCACCGGGCTGGTCGCCGCGATCGCGCCGCAGCGCAGGTAGTCGCCGTAGGAGAAGCCGCCGGGAATGACGATGAGGTCGCAGGGCGGGATCTCGCTGTCGCGGTGCCAGACCATCACCGGCTTCTCGCCGGTGAGCCGCTGGATGGCGACGGCGGCGTCGCGATCGCAGTTGGACCCCGGGAAGACGATGACGGCGGCGGTCATCTGTCCCTCCCCGCGAGATCGTCATGCCCGGCCCTGTGCCTGGCATCTCCCGCCGCCGCGACCGCGGCACGAGATGGCCGGGACAGGCTCGGCCATGACGACCCGCCTGATTCGGCCAACACCTTCATCCTTCGAGGTGGATGCGATAGGTCTCGATCACCTGGTTGGCCAGCAGCTTCTCGCACATTTCGACAACCTCGCGCCGGGCCGCTTCCGGGTCGCTGCCCGAAAGCTCCAGCTCGATCAGCTTGCCCTGGCGCGCGCCTTCGACCTGCGTGAAGCCCAGGCCGTTCAGCGCATGCGCGATGGCCTTCCCCTGCGGGTCGAGCACGCCCTCCCGCGGCATGATCAGCACATGCGCCTTCATCGGTTACTGCATCGTCGCGGGGCCCTTCAGGTCCCGGGGGCCGGCGTCGGGGAGGATCCCGAGTCGCCGCGCCACCTCCTGATAGGCCTCCTCGACCCCGCCCAGGTCCTGACGGAACCGGTCCTTGTCCATGCGCTCGTTGGTCTGGATGTCCCACAGCCGGCAGCTGTCGGGGCTGATCTCGTCAGCCAGCACGATGCGCATCTCGTCATTGTTCCACAGCCGCCCGAACTCGACCTTGAAGTCGACGAGCTTGATGCCGACGCCGAGGAACAGACCTGACAGGAAGTCGTTGATGCGCAGCGACAGCGCCATGATGTCGTCGAGGTCCTGCGGCATCGCCCAGCCGAAGGCGGTGATGTGCTCCTCGGTCACCAGCGGGTCGCCCAGCTCGTCGGACTTGTAGTAGAACTCGACGATCGAGCGCGGCAGCGCGGTACCGTCCGGCATGCCGAAGCGCTTGGCGAAGGTGCCGGCGGCGACGTTGCGGACCACCACCTCGATCGGGATGATCTCCACCTCGCGCACCAGCTGCTCGCGCATGTTGAGGCGGCGGACGAAGTGCGTGGGCACCCCGATCTCGCCCAGCCGCTGCATCAGATACTCCGAGATGCGGTTGTTGAGGACGCCCTTGCCGGTGATGGTCCCCTTCTTCGTATTGTTGAAGGCGGTGGCGTCATCCTTGAAATACTGGACCAGGGTCCCCGGCTCGGGCCCCTCGTAAAGGACCTTGGCCTTGCCCTCGTATATCTGTCGTCGTCTTGCCATGGGAATCCGGCGGGGGTCCCCCCGCCCCTCTCAAGCGCGTTGCGGCTGCCGCAGAACCGACCCAAGGTGCCGCCTCGGCGGCGCAGTGCGTCAGCGACAGACCCGCCGCGCACGCAGCATATAACAACCCGCATGAGTCAAGACAATGACGGGAACGGACACGGCCGCGCGGAGCCGCGTGTTCGGTTTGGACCCCGACGCCGGATTCCTATATTGGAGACCGGGAGCGCGCCGGCCACGGTCGGCCTGTCCGAGAAAAGCGGGGAGCGAACCCATGACGAGTTTCAGCGAACGCGAGAAGGCGTTCGAGGCGAAGTACAAGAACGACCAGGAGCTCCAGTTCAAGGTCGTCAACCGGCGCAACAAGCTGCTGGGCCTGTGGGCGGCCGAGATGCTGGGCCTCGACGGGCCGGCAGCCGAGATCTACGCCAAGGAGGTGGTCGCGGCCGACTTCGAGAAGCCGGGCGATGACGACGTGATCGAGAAGCTCCGGAACGACTTCGCGTCCCGCGGCGTCGACGTGAGCGAGCACAAGATCCGCCGTCGGCTCGAGGAGCTGCACGGCGAGGCGATGAGCCAGATCCAGGCGGAAACCACCTGAGGCCATACGGCGCGGACGGGCGGCACCGCCCGCCCGCCCCTGGCCCGGAACCCCGGGCATGACCATTCATATCCCCCGGTTCGACGTGCGCCGGAACCTGTCGGCCACGCGTAACCCCCGATTCGCCGAGCGGATCGTGCGGATCTTCGCCAGCGAATCCCGGGAGGGACACCGGCTGGCGGTGAAGGGCCGCACCATAGCGCTTGCCGTGATCGCGGTGCTGCTCGCCTTCATCGTGCCCTTTCCGGGGGTGCTCTATTATGAGGGGCTGCTCGCCTGCTTCGCCGCGCTCGGCTTCCTCAGCCTGTGGCTCAACGACCGTCCGTGGCGGCGGGCCTGGCACGCCTATGTGCTGGTGGCGTTCGACTTCGCCCTGCTCGCCTTCACGATCATCTACCCCAACCCGTTCGCGCCCTACCCCTACCCGCCGCAGGTCGCGCTGCGCTACGGCAATGTCGTCTACTTCTTCGCGATGCTGACGGTGCTCGCCTTCGCCTACAAGCCGCAGATCGTGATCTGGGGCGGGCTTTCGGGCGCACTCTCCTACGGTGCAGGCGTCGCCTGGCTCGCAAGCCTGCCCGATTCGCGGCTGGTGCCGGCCACCGGCAACAGCCCGGGCACGGTGATGATGGCCTTCGCCGACCCGCTGTACATCGACCTCGGCATGGTCGTGCAGGACATCGTGGTGTTCCTGATCGTGGCGGCCCTGCTGGCGACGGTCGTGGCCCGGTCGCGCCGGCTGGTCTGGCGCCAGGCGGCGCTGGAGCGGGAACGGTCCAACCTCGCCCGCTACTTCTCGCCGACGGTGGTGGACCGGCTGGCGCAGCAGGACGTGGCCCTGACCGAGCCGCGGGAGCTTTCCGCGGCGGTGATGTTCGTGGACCTCGTCGGCTTCACGAGCTGGTCGGAGCACCACACGCCGAAGGAGGCGATCGGGCTGCTGCGCGACCTGCACGGGCGGCTGGAGCAGGCGGTGTTCACCCACCACGGCACGCTCGACAAGTTCATCGGCGACGGAATGATGGCCACCTTCGGCACGCCGGACCCCGGGCCCGACGATGCAGCAAATGCGCTCGCCTGCGTGCAGACCATCCTCGCCGAGTTCGCCGACTGGGACGCGGCGCGCACGGCCAGCGAGCACGCGCAGATGCGGATCTCGATCGGGCTCCACTACGGCCCGGTGGTGATGGGGGACATCGGCACCTACCGCCGGCTGGAGCTCGCCGTCCTCGGCGACACGGTCAACGTGGCGAGCCGTCTCGAATCGCTGACGCGGGATCTGAACTGCCGCGCGGTCATCGGCGACGCGGTCATTCAGGCCGTCCTTGCCGCCGGCCCGAACCCGCCCCTCCATCTGCTGCGGGGCCTCTCGCCGCGCGGTGCCCACGTGATCAAGGGCCGCGACGAGCCGGTGGTCATCTGGACCCACCGCTGACAGGCGCGGCGTCGGCAGCGAAGCCCATCGCCGCCGCGAAGCCGTCGCGCAGAAGGTCGAGCACCGGGACGAACGGCTGTGGCACGCCCGCATCGACGACCAGGTAGCGGATATCCAGCCCGAGGTCGGTGACGGCCACGGTCTGGAGCGCGTCGCGGTGCGGGCTCCGCATCAGCGCCCATCGCGGCACCAGCCCGACGCCGAGCCCGCGCGCGACCAGCTCCAGCTGCAGCTCGATCCGCGGCGTCTCGACCGCCACCTCCAGAGTCTCGCCGGCGCGCGTCATCGCGCTGGTCAGCGAGGCGCGGAAGCCGCAGCCGTCCGGGTTCAGCACCCACGGCCGCCGGCCGAGCGCCGCGACCGGCGTCGGCCCAGGCGCAACGGTCCCCCTCGCCGCGACCACCTCCAGCCGGTCGGCCGCGATCGGGCGCGCGTTCAGCCCCGCCGGCGACCCCGTGCCGCTGGGCCATACGCCCACCGCCGCATCCAGCCGACCGCCGCGCACCGCCTCGAACATCACGCCGCTCCAGTCGCTGGACACCCGGATATCCAGCCGCGGCCAGCGCGCCCTCAGCCGCAGCAGCGGGGCGACGCTGGTGGAGTCGCAGAAGGCGGGGCCGATGCCCAAACGGAACCGGCCGACGGGCTCGCCGCCGGCGGTGGCTGCCGCCCTGAGCTCCTCCACGCGCTTGAGGATGTCGCGGCACCGCTCGAGCAGGGCCCGCCCCGTCGGCGCCAGCGCGGGCGGACGGACCTGACGGTCGAGCAGCGGCACGCCCAGCGCTGCCTCCAGCCGCTGCACCTGGCGCGTCACCGCCGGCTGGGTCAGTCGCAGCCGCCGGGCGGCGGCCTGGATCGAGCCGGTCTCGGCGACGGCGACGAAGGTGCGGAGCTCTCGTAGCATGACAGATTTTCACGTTGATGATGAACTTTATGCATTTGACGCATGATGGGGCAAGGCCGGACCCTCTCGTGTCCCGGACCGTGGAGGACGACGGCGATGACGATGCGCGACGAGAGCGGAGGTGGCGCAGCCCTGCGCGCCTTCCTGCCGATGCTGCTGTGCGGCTGCCTGATCGCGGCGGCGACCATGGGCGTGCGCTCGGCCTTTGGCCTGTTCACCGACCCGCTGATCCTCGACAAGGGCTGGACGCGGGAGGATTACGCGCTGGCGATGGCGCTCCAGAACCTGTGCTGGGGCATTGGCACGCCGCTTGCCGGCACGATCGTCGACCGCTTCGGGCCGGTCCCGGCCTTCGCCGGCGGCGGCCTGCTCTACGCGCTGGGGCTCGGGCTCCTGCCGTTCGCCGGATCGCCGCTGGAGATGCTCCTGACCGGCGGCGTCATGGTCGGCTTCGGCCAGGGCGCGGCCTCTCACTTCATCGTGCTCTCGGCCTTCGCCCGCCGCCTGCCGGCAACGCACCGGCCGTGGGCGCTCGGCATCGGCACCGCCGCCGCCTCGTTCGGCCAGTTCGCCTTCGTGCCGCTGGGTCAGGCGGTGATCGACCTGCACGGCTGGTCCACGGCGGCCCTGGCGCTGGCCGCGATGCTGGCGACCGTGCCGCTGCTCGGCCTCGTGTTCCTGCGCCCCGGCCGGGTCGCGACGGCCGGGACGGCCAGGGCAGACAGGTTGCCCGCGCTGGCGGCGGTCCGCTGGGCATTCTCCCACCCCAGCTATCTCTGGCTGTTCACCGGCTTCTTCGTCTGCGGCTTCCAGCTCGCCTTCATCACCATCCACCTGCCGCCCTATCTGGGCGACGTCGGCGCCGACCCGTCGCTCGCCGCCTGGGCGATCGGCGTGGTGGGCCTGTTCAACATCGTCGGCTCCTATCTCTCCGGCCTGCTCAGCGGCCGGATGCCGAAGCGGCTGCTGCTGTCGCTGATCTACTTCTTCCGCGGTCTCGCCATCGCCCATTTCCTCGTGCTGCCGGTAACCCCGGTGACCGTCCTCGCGTTCGCGGCGGTGATGGGGCTGCTGTGGCTGTCCACCGTGCCGCCGACATCCGACCTGATCGCCGCGATGTTCGGCACCGGCAACATCGCGACCCTGTTTGGCCTGGTGTTCCTCAGCCACCAGGTCGGCTCGTTCCTCGGCGTCTGGCTGGGCGGCGTGCTCTACGAGGCGACCGGCTCCTACGACGCGGTGTGGTGGCTGACGGTGGCGCTGGCAATGTTCGCCGCGCTCGTGCACCTGCCGATCAGCGAGCGGCCGGCGCCGCGTCCGGCCGCCTTCCGCGCCGGCGGATGAGCCCGCATCGCCTGGCAGTCGCGTTCCTCGCCGGCAGCGCCGGCCTGTGGCTCGCGGCGGCGGCCGCAACCGTGGCCACCGCAGGCCTGCCGGCGGAGGCCGACGGCCCCGTGCTGGCCCTGTTCGCCCCCGGCACGGACGAGAGTGAGGCCGTGTCCCGCATCGTCGCCGCCGGCGGCGTGCCGGGCGAGGCATGGGCGGGTCTCGGCTGGACCGCCTGGTCGTCGCAGCGCGGCTTCGCCGGGCGGCTGCGGGAGGCCGGGGCGTGGCTGGTGGTGCGTCCGATCGGGGCGGTGCGGACAGCCTGGATCTGCGGCGGGTGACCCGGCCGCCAGCGGGTTTTCCAAGGCTCCCGTTGCGCAGCCCCGCGCGGACGTTGCACACTTCGCTGCCGATGCGCGGGGAGGACATCGCATGGGTCGGACCTGCTGCGCGCGTGCCGCTGCCGCCCTGCTGATGCTGGCCGCAGGTGCCGCGCCTGCGAACGCCGCCGACGGTGACGTCGTCCTCGTGCTCGACGTCTCGAACAGCATGTGGGGCCGGATCGGCGACGTCTCGAAGATCGAGATCGCCCGCGGCGTCATCGCCGGCCTGCTGCAGGAGTGGAACCCGGAAACCGGGCTTGGGCTCGTCGCCTACGGCCACCGCCGGACGCGCGACTGCGGCGACATCGAGCTGGTCGTGCCCGTCGGCCCGGTCGATCCCCCCACCTTTGCGGCCACCGTCAACAGCCTGGTCCCGCGCGGCCGCACGCCGCTGACCGAGGCGGTGCGCCTCGCCGCCGAGACACTCGGCTACCGCGAGAACCCGGCCACCGTGGTGCTGGTGAGCGACGGGATCGAGACCTGCGATGCCGACCCCTGCGCGCTTTCGGCCGAGCTGGCGCGCACCGGCGTCCGCTTCGTCGCCCACGTCATCGGCTTTGACGTGGCCGCGCCCGAAGAGCAGGCACAGCTCGCCTGCATCGCCGAGAACACGGGCGGCGTCTACCTCGCCGCAGGCAACGCGGAGGAACTGTCGGCAGCGCTGGCCGATGTCACCGAGACGGCGCCGCCTCCGCTGGTGGAGGAAACCGGCGAGGCTGTCGCCGCCACCGACACGCCGGCGGGCGAAATGATCGATACCGACGCGGTTCCTGACGCCCTGATCCGGCTCGAGGCCATCGACGACACCACCGGCGCGGTGCTCGGCGAGGGCGTCGCCTGGACCGTGATTGCGTTGGACGGCGAGCGCACGGTGCTGGACGCCGAACCGGCGGCGCACCCGGCGCTGCCGCTCCCGCCGGGCGACTATCTGGCGATCGCTGCGGTCGACGGAGCGACCGACCAGGTCGCCTTCTCGGTCGAGGCCGGGGTGCCGGCGACCCACCGCGTGCACTTCGCGAGCCTTGTCGGCACAGCAACGCTCAGCGTTGCCGACACGGCCATTCCCATGAGCCGGCCGTTCGAGGTCGGCTGGGATGGGCCGGACGCCGTGGGCGACCACATCACCATCGTTGCCACCGACGGAGTCGCGGGCCGGTCGTGGGCCGTCGCTCCCACCGCGGACGGCGATCCGGCCATCGTCCTCGCCCCCGACCGTCCCGGCGCCTACGAGCTGCGCTACGTCCACGGCCGCACCCGGACCACGCTGGCGAGCCTCCCGGTGACGATCCTGGACGTGCCGGCAACGGTCTCCGCACCCGATACCGTCGTTGCCGGCAGCGCGGTGGAGATCGCGTGGCAGGGCCCGGACGGCCCCGGCGACATCATCGCGCTGGTGCCCGCCGGCGTGCCGGCAGACAGCTTCGGCGCCCACGCCGAAACCGCCGCCGGCAGCCCCGCCGCATTGCAGGCGCCGGACCTGCCCGGCCCCTACGAGGCTCGCTATGTCAGCGCCCAGTCGGTGATCGTGCTGGCCTCGCAGCCCGTGATGCTGCTGGCCCGGGCGACACTGGCCGCGCCGGAGGAGGCGGTCGCCGGCACCCGTATCACCGTCGAATGGACCGGGCCGGCCAACCCCGACGACCGCATCGTGACCGCCGTCGCCGGCGCCCCGGAGGGCGACTATCTTGCCCACGCCGCGGCCACCGAGGGCTCCCCCGCCGACTTGCAGCTTCCGGACGCGCCCGGCGCCTACGAGATCCGCTACCTGACCGGGCAGGAGCACCGCACGCTGGCCGCCGTCGCGATCACCGTGATCCCGCCGCCGGTGACCCTCGACGCGCCGGACGAGGCGGTGAGCGGCAGCCGGTTCGAGGTCGGCTGGACCGGCCCGGACAATGACAACGACCGCATCGTCGTCGCAGCGGCCGGTGCCCCGGACGGGCAGGCGATCACCCAGGCGCACACCCGCGAGGGCGCGCCGGCGATGCTGGCGGCGCCCGACGAGCCCGGCCCCTATGAGGTGCGCTACATGTCCGGCCAGGATGGCCTCACGCTTGCCAGCCGGCCGCTCACGGTCGTGCCGGCGCCGGCTGGGATCGAGGCGCCGGCGAGCGTCGTCGCGGGCGCCCGGTTCGAGGTCGACTGGACCGGTCCGGACAACGACAACGACCGCATCGCGCTGGTCGAGGCCGGCGCTGCCGAGGGAACCTTCCTCACCTATGCCCATACGCGCGACGGCAACCCGGCGGTGCTGACCGCGCCGGATGCCCCGGGCGCCTACGCGCTGCGCTACATGACCGGGCAGGACCTGACCACCCTCGCCGCAGCCAGCCTCACGGTCGTCTCGGCGCCCGCCAGCGTCGACGGGCCGGCCACCGTCGGCGCCGGGGGGCAGTTCCCGGTGGAATGGACGGGGCCGGGGAACGACGATGACATGATCGTCGTCGCCGCCGTCGGCGCGGCCGGAGGCGACTACGACGACTTCGCCTTCGTGGTGTACGGCTCGCCGGTTACCCTCTCCGCGCCCGACGAACCTGGCGACTACGAGATCCGCTACCTGACCGGCCAGGACGACAGGGTCCTCGCCACTGCACCCCTCGCGGTGACCCCGGTGACGGCAACCCTGCAGGCGCCCGCGTCGGTTGCGGCCGGCAGCAGCTTCGAGGTGACGTGGACCGGCCCGGCCAACCACTTCGAGGACCGGATCATCATCGTCGAGGCCGGTGCCGAGCCCGGCACCTACCTCAGCGACGCCTTCGCCTGGAACGGTTCCCCCGCCACCCTGATCGCGCCGGACGCACCGGGCGCCTACGAGGTCCGCTACATGACCGGCCGCAGCGACGTGATCCTCGCCTCGGTGCCGGTCGAGGTGCGGTGAGGACCCGGATCAGACGCCGCATCTGCGTTGGCCGGGATGGTGTCCCGGGACCATCAGGTGAAGCCGAAGCGGTGAAGCTGGCAGGAACGATCCCTCTTGCCCGGCGGCACGTGTTCGGTTCCATCGGTCCCCAGCAGAGCGCCTTTGACCTCAAGCTCGTTCTGTATAGGCTTGCGGCGCCACATCCCCTTGTTGTCTCCCCCCGCAGCTTCGTTGGCTAACCACCGGGCAACGACAAGTTGTTCGTCGGGTGGAGGTACAATCAGTAAGTATGTAGCACCCCATTCCCTCGGCCAGATCTTGGCCGAGGGGCGAGAAAGTGACGCGGCAATACATTCCAGGCCCATCGGAGCAGCCTTCTTGCGAGGCATCGGAGGATGCTGCTCAGCGTAGGCGAGAAGCTTCGACGTCAAGGCATCAATCAGACGGCGGGTTGCCTCGAAGCCGTGGTCCGGGCCTTGGTAATAACGCCCGCGCAGTCCGTCCGGCGCATTGAAGAAGATGTCGAGCGTCTGCTCGCTCACGGAAAGGCGGTAAATGATCTGCCGAGCTGCATTCTTCGGAACACCCGGCGGCGGGCTGTTATACGGTTCGACCCAGGCTTCCGTTACCACAGCCTCGTCTGCGACCCGAACAACCAGACTTTCGAATGATGCCTGCTCCAGATAGGCCCGTCGGCTGGGGGGGAAATGATCCATGTTCCATTCCTCAGCAGAAGGCTTGCGAAGCATGGGCAGGCCCCCTTGTTCCGGATGCCCGTCAGGAACTCAGGCGCCACTAGCAGCAGAAAGGCTGGCGCTGTGATGGTGGGCCTGGCAGGACTTGAACCCGCAACCAAGCCGTTATGAGCGGCCCGCTCTGACCAGTTGAGCTACAGGCCCACCGTGCGCCGGCGCAAGGGCGCGGCCATCCGGTTACCAAAATGCGACGGGCGTGGGTAGGGCCAATCCGGCGCGCCGGCACGACCGTCGGCGCGCCGGGCATTGCACATCCGGGCCACAGCCCTCACGCCTGCGGCCGGGCCAGCGTCACCGTTGCGCGCAGACCGCCCAGCGCGGCCTCGCCGAGGGTCAGCGTGCCGCCGTAGAGCTGGGCGAGGTCCATCACGATCGCGAGCCCGAAGCCGGAACCGGGCGGCGCCTCGTCGAGCTGCTCGCCCCATTTCAGGGCGGCCGCGCGGCTTTCTTCCGGGATGCCCGGGCCGTCGTCCTCCACGGTGACGGTCAGCCCTTGCCGACCGGCCGCGGCCGCGATGCGGATGGCAGTGCGCGCGTACTTGTGGGCGTTGCCGACGAGGTTGGCGAGGATCGCCTCCAGATCCGCCTTCTCCACCGGGAAGGCAAGGTCATCGGGACAATCGACCGTGATCGCGACCGGCGTGCGCCGGAACAGCAGGCGGTGGCTGTCGGCGATGTCCTCCAGGATGGGCCCGACCGCCACCGGCCGCACCGTGAGCGCCCCGGGCCCGATGGCGCGGGCGAGCGCCGAATAGCGGTCGATCAGCCCGCGCATCCGGGCGAGCTGGCGTGCGACCAGCGCCGCGCGCTCCGGCTCCAGCGCCGCCTCCTTCAGCGTGTTGCCGACGATGGCGATCGGGTGGTTCAGGTCGTGGGCGATCTTGCCGACATATTTGCGGCTGCGCTCGAGCATGCCCGCCTGCCGCTCCAGCAGCTCGTTCACCTGATCGACCAGCTCCTGCAGTTCGGCGGGATGGCGGCCCTCGATCCGGTCGGTGGTGCCGGCGCGGAAGCGGGCGATGGCGCCGTGCACCCGGGCCAGCCCGCCCTTCACCAGCAGCAGCGCCACCGCGGTGATCGCCGTCAGCACCACGAAGGTCGGCACTGCCGCGTACCAGATCAGCGGGCTGAGCCGGGCATCATAGTCCGCGACCAGGCTCTCGTACTTGGCCTCGCGGATGCCGACCTGATAGCGGATGGTCTCGATGGCGCCGGTTTCGCGATCGACCTCGCGCACCAGCCGCTCGGCGAGCCGGAGCGGGCCGATGTCCGACCCGACGAACTCGACCGTGAAGTCCGCCTGCGGCTCCGTGGCGATCGTCGGCAGCCGGCGGTCCGAGAGCGTCAGCACGGTGGAGCGGGCGATCGGCTCGCCATCCTTCGAGATCTGCCACACCCATTCCAGGTCCGGCTCGGCGAAGGAGAAGCTGCCGGACGCCTGGGCACTGGCGCGGGCGGCGCGCAACTGGTTGCCGAAGCCGGAAAGCTGGGCGTCAACCACGCCTTCCGCCGCAGCACGGATCAGCTCGCCCGCGCCCAGCCAGATCACGGGCGCCGCCACCGCCACCAGCAGCGCGGCCACCAGCAGTACCCGGCCGAACAGCGTGCCCGGCCGGCGCGCAGGCCCGCGCGTGGGTCGCGCCGCGGTCACCCGATGTCGCAGACCAGGCGGTAGCCGTAGCCGTATTCGGTCTGGATCACCCGCCGGTGCAGCTTGTCGCGCAGCCGGCTGACGTAGACCGGAATCTCGTTGGTCGTCTTGGCGCTGGCGCCGTCGAAGTTGTGCTTCACCAGCTCATCGGCGGACACCGGCCGGTCGCGGTTTACGAACATGTAGTGGAGGATGCGGTATTCGGTCGGCGTCAGCTTCACCGGCCTGTCCTGGAACCACACCCGCATCGCCTGGGTGTCGATGCGGATCATGCCTTCGCTGAGCGTGGTGGTGCTGGTGTTCGGCCCGCCCGAGTTGGTGACGCCGCGCACCCAGTCGAGCAGCAGCTCCAGGTCCACCGGCTTGGTCAGGAAGTTGGTGGCGCCGGCCCGCGCCGCCTCCTTCATGTCGGCAACCTCCTTGCGCGACGCGGTCAGCACGATCACCGGCATGGTCAGGCCCTGGTCGCGCCAGCGGCGCAGCACGCTGAAGCCGTCCATGCCGGGCAGGCCGGGGTCGAGGACGACGGCGTCGAACGGCTCGGCCGCGCCCAGCTCCAGCGCCTCGATCCCGTTGGTCGCCACATCCACGGCGTAATTCTCGTCGCGGAGCACGGCCGCGATCTGGTCGGCCAGGTCGGGGTCGTCCTCGACAAGCAGGATGCGCATGGATGCCTCTCCGGGAGTGTCGGACCGGACCCGATTCTCGGCCGATTCAGCGGGGCGGTGCAAGGGTCACCCGCCGGAGACGGAGACGATCCGACCGTTCGCCGGGTCGATGTAGACGATGATGATCCGGTCGTCGGGCCGGAGGATGCGCACCTCGTAGAGGAAGCGCGGCGAGCCGGGGTCGGGGTAGTACTGCTGGGTGGTCAGCACCCGCCCGGCGTACTGCGGGTTGCGCTGGAGCTGGGCGAGGATGCTGAACAGGTCCGGCGCCTGGGCAAGCGCGGCGCCCGAGGCAAGCCCGATCAGCACCGCGGCGAGCGCGGCGAGGGGACGGCGGAGGAAGCGGCGGTTTCGCGTCATGGCCGGAACTATAGGCAGGCGCGGGCAAAAACCCCATGT
>ERZ777003.3955-NODE-3955-length-13244-cov-4.754113_pt1 | contig 13244 bp, 13 predicted proteins | sample MGYA00374956_ERZ777003 | MGnify/ENA primary metagenome ERZ777003 (study PRJEB29302, sample SAMN06268252) | bioreactor metagenome | isolation source: Joint BioEnergy Institute, California, USA | place: USA:Joint BioEnergy Institute, California, USA | collected... | reverse complement strand
CCGGGTCGGCGCCGGCCGCGCCCGCCGCCACCATCAGCGGCAGCAGATGGTCCTCCCGCGGGTGGCTCGCCCGGGCCCCCGGCGCGGCGGCCCAGGCCACCAGCCGCCGCTCGCGCTCACCCGGATCCGCTTCCACCGCTTCCGTGAGCCAGGCGTCGAACGCCCGGGCAGCGGCAAGGTGCTCCGGGTCCTGGCTCAGCATTGCCGGCAGGTTGTGATAGCTGAGCCCGCTGCCGACGATCAGCACCCCCTCGTCGCGCAGCGGCGCCAGCGCGCGTCCCAGCGCGATATGGGCCGCCGGATCGAGGCTGTGCAGCATCGAAAGCTGCAGCACCGGCATGTCCGCCCGGGGGTAGATCAGCATGAACGGAATGAAGACGCCGTGGTCGAAGCCGCGGCCTGGATCCTCGCCTCTGGGGAAGCCCGCCTCCGCCAGCAGGGCGCGGACCCGCGGCGCCAGGTCCGGCGCGCCCGGCGCCGGCCAGCGCAGCCGGTAGGTGTGCTCCGGAAAGCCGTAGTAGTCGTACAGCAGCGGCGGGTGCGCGCCGGTGTTGACGGTCGCCTGCTCCTCCTCCCAGTGGCCGGAGACGACCAGCACGGCCCGCGGCCGCGCCGGCAGGCTGGCGTCGATCCCCCCGAGATGGGCGGCGAGCCGGTCCCAGAACGGCTGGGGCGCCAGCCGCGACATGTCCATGAACGGCCACGGCCCTCCGCCATGGGAAATGAACAGGGTGGGCTGGCGGGATGCGGTCATGACGGGGCCTCGACGCTTTCCCGCATCAGATCGCGCCGCCCGCGCCGAAGATCAAGCATCCGCTCAGCCGCCGAGACAATCGGCCAGGGAGCGGGCATTGGCGCGCATCAGGTCGAAATAGAGTTCCGGCCCGTTCTCCAGTTCCGCCCCCAGCGTGTCGAGCACGGCAGTCCGCCCCGGCAGCCCCTCGGTCACCGTCGCCACCAGCGCCGAGGGGTACTGCGGCTCGGCGAACACGCAGACCGCGCCCAGGCCCGCGATCCGCTCGCGGATTTCCTGCAGCCGTGCGGCGCCGGGCTGGACCTCCGGCCCGACGGTGATCGCGCCGACGCCGGCAAGCCCGTAGCGATGCTCCAGATACTGGTAGCCGTCGTGGAACACGACGAACGGCCGCTCCGCCACCGGAGCCAGCAGGGCCGCGATCTCCGCGTCGAGCGCCCGGAGTGCCGCCCGCGTCGTTTCGGCATTTGCCCGGTAAACCCCGGCGTGCGCCGGATCGGCCTCGGCGAGCGCCTCCGCGATCGCCGTCACCAGCACCCCTGCGTTGGCCGGATCGAGCCAGACGTGCGGGTCGAAGGTCGCGAGACGGTCGTGGTCGTGATCGTGCTCATCATGATCGTGGCCGCCGTGGGCGTGGGCGTCCCAGGTGGCGCCCGTGCGCACCGGCAGACGGGTGAGACCGGGCACGTCGCCCAGCGTCACGACCGTGGCGTCGGCGGCGATGCTGGCAAGGGTGTCGGAAAGGAAGGTCTCCAGCCCCTCGCCGAACCAGAACACCACCGCCGCCTCCTGCAGCGCCACCGCTTCCGACGGCCGGATGCTGTAGCTGTGTTCGGAGCCGCCGCGCGAGAGGATCAGCCCCGGCTCGCCGACGCCGGCCATCACGCCGGCGACCAGCGAATGCAGCGGCTTGATCGAGACCACCACCGACGGCGCGTCCGACGCGGCAGCGGCGCCGCCGGCGAGGCTCGCGACCGCGAGGGCGGCCGCGGAACAGGCGGAACGCAGGCGAAGGGGCATCGGCTCCCGTCCTTGCCGGTTGGTGGGCGAAGGTGTTATGCTATAACGTCTCATGATACGCGGACAAGCACGCATGACGGTCGCAGGGCACGCGACGGCGACGCTCCCCAGCACCCCACGCCCTGCCGCGCCGGCGGCAGGCCAGCCGCCGCTGCTGGTCGCCGCGCGCGGGCTCGGCGTGAAGCGGGAGGGGCGCTGGCTGGTGCGCCACGTGGACCTCGCCCTGCACCAGGGCGAGATCCTGACGCTGATCGGGCCGAACGGCGCGGGCAAGTCCACCACCGCCCGGGCGCTGCTCGGGCTGATCCGCCCGGATGCCGGCACCGTGGAGCGGGCCCGGGGACTTGCGGTCGGCTACGTACCGCAGAGGCTGACCCTCGACTGGACGCTGCCGCTCACCGTCCGCCGGCTGATGACCCTGACCGGCCGGCACCCGAGGGCGGACATCGAACGCGCGCTGGCTCAGGTCGGCATCGGCCACCTCGCCGACGCCCGGGTCCAGACGCTCTCCGGCGGCGAGTTCCAGCGGGCGCTGCTCGCCCGTGCCATCATCCGCCGGCCGCAGCTCCTGGTGCTGGACGAGCCGGTGCAGAACGTGGACTTCAGCGGCGAGATCGCGCTCTACGAGCTGATCCGGGGGCTGCGCGACGAGCTGGGCTGCGGCATCCTGCTCATCTCCCACGACCTGCACATCGTGATGGCGCACACCGACACCGTGCTCTGCCTCAACGGCCATGTCTGCTGCCACGGAACGCCGCAGGCGGTGACCGAGAGCCCCGAATACCGCCGCCTGTTCGGAGTCCGCGCGTCGGGCACGCTGGCGGTCTACCGCCACCACCACGACCACATCCACCGCGCCGACGGCTCGGTCGTCCACCTGCCGCCGCCGGAGGAATCGTGAGCATGAGGGGACGGCGCCGGGTGAGCCGCGATGCTTGACGACTTCTTCGTGCGCGCGCTGATCGCCGGGATCGGGGTGGCGCTGGTCGCGGGGCCGCTGGGCTGTTTCATCGTCTGGCGCCGGATGGCCTATTTCGGCGACACCATGGCCCATTCCGCGCTGCTGGGCATCGCGCTGGGCGTACTGATCGACATGGACCAGATGCTGGGCGTGTTCGCCGTGGTCGCGGTGACCGCGCTGGCCCTGGTGGCGCTGCAGCGGCAGCGGGCGCTGCCGACCGACGCGCTGCTCGGCATCCTCGCCCATTCGACCCTCTCGCTGGGCCTGGTGCTGGTGGCCCTGATGGTGTGGGTGCGGATGGACCTGGCCGGCTATCTCTTCGGCGACATCCTCGCGGTCTCGCGCGGCGACCTTGCCGTGATCTGGGGCGGCGGCCTCGCCATCCTCGCGGTGCTCGCGACGATCTGGCGGCCGCTGCTGGCGGCGACCGTCAGCGCCGACATCGCCGAGGCCGAGGAGATGCGGCCGGGCCACGCCAACCTCGTGTTCATGGTCCTGCTCGCGGCCGTGGTCGCGATCGCGATGAAGATCGTCGGCATCCTGCTGATCACGTCGCTGCTGATCATCCCGGCGGCGACCGCCCGCCGCTTCGCGCCGACGCCGGAGGCCATGGCGGTGATCGCGACCGGGCTCGGCGCGGTGGCGGTGACCGGCGGCCTCTACGCCTCGCTCGGGTTCGACACTCCGTCGGGGCCATCAATCGTGACTGCGGCCTTCGTGCTGTTCCTGCTGAGCCTGCTGCCGCCGGCGGTCGCGCGGCTGCGGACGGCGAAGGAGGCCCGGCCGTGACCCGGACGGGCGAGCCGCTCACCCGCAACCAGCAGCTCGTGCTCGACCGGCTGGTCACTTCCGGCACGCCGCTCAGTGCCTATGCGCTCCTGGATGCGCTGCGGGGCGAAGGGCTGCGCGCGCCGCCGCAGGTCTACCGCGCGCTTGACAAGCTGGTGGAGGCGGGGCTCGTCCACCGCATCGAGAGCCTCAACGCCTTCGTCGCCTGCGCCGTCCCGGCCGCCCACGGCGGAGAGACCATCCTGTTCATGCTGTGCGAGCGCTGCGGCGCGGTGGACGAGTTCGCCGACGAGGAGGTCGCCCGCCGGCTCGACCGCCTCGCCCGCGATCGCGGCTTCCGTGCTGAGAACCGCATCGTCGAGATCCGCGGCAGCTGCAGCGACTGCGCCCGCGGCGGGGACGACCGACCATGAGCAGGGAGACCGGGATGCCGCAACTGGTGGAAAGGACGGTCGAGCGGCTGACGCTGCCATCGCCGGCCGAGCGCGAGGCGATGCGGTCCGCGCCCGATGACGCCCATCCCCGCCTCTACGCCGAAGCGCGCTGCCTGCACGAGGTTGAGTTCCGCCCGCCGCCGGCGGCGACGGCGCCGGAGCGGCTGCGCGTCGTCTCCTGGAATGCCGAGCGCTGCAAGCATGTCGGCCCTTCCGCGGCGCTGCTGCGCCAAGCCGGGGCCGACGTGGCGCTGATGACCGAGATGGACGACGGCATGGCGCGTTCCGGCCAGCACCGCACGCTGCCGGAAATCGCAGAGGATCTCGGCGCCGGCTACGCCTATGCGGTCGAGTTCATCGAGCTCGGCCTCGGCGACGACCGCGAGCAGCGCTGGCACGCCGGCCAGAGCAACGACAACGGCCTTCACGGCAACGGCGTCATCGCCCGTGCGCCGATGCGCCGCCCTGCGGTGCTGCGGCTGGAAGCGACCGGCCGCTGGTTCACCGCCGATCCGTGGCAGAAGCGGGTCGGAGGCCGGATCGCAACGCTGGCGGAGGTGGCGCTGGGCAACCGGTGGATCGCCGTCGCCGCGGTCCACTTCGAAAGCCACACCGACCGCGCCGACCGCGCAGCGCAGATGCGGGCACTGCTGGACGGCCTGGAGGCCTACGCCCCCGGGCTGCCGTGGCTGATCGGCGGCGACTTCAACACCAACAGCTTCGACGTCGGCTTCCGCAGGGTGGGGAAGGAGGCGCTGGACGCGGCGCTGGCCGAGGACCCGCTGCGCCTGGCCGACCCCAGCCGGTACGAGCCCATGTTCGACGTCGCCGCCGCGCGCGGGCTGGACTGGCAGGCCTGCAACCTGGCCCACGCCACCACGATGCGCACGCTGCCCGATGGGCGGCCGACGGCGCCTTTCGCCAAGATCGACTGGTTCTTCAGCAGGGGCCTTGCCTGTTCTGACCCGGCCGTCATTCCCGCGGTCGACGCGGCCGGGAAGGCCATTTCCGATCATGAGGCGATCGCCGTCACCGTGATGGCCGGTTGACGATTCGACAACAGCGCACGCGGGAGTAGACTGGCCGGTTCCTGCATCGCGGCCCGATGGCCGCACCACGAGGCGGGAGTGCGGTGAACGGTCACGAGATCCTGCTGCACATCGCCGGCGGCGTCGCCCTGCTGCTGTGGGGCGCGCGGATGGTCCGCACCGGCATCCTGCGCGCCTACGGCGCCCGGCTGCGCCGCGCGATCGGGCGGTCCACCCGCAACCGGGTGGTCGCCGCGCTGGTCGGCCTCGCCAGCGCCGGCCTGTTGCAGAGCTCGACCGCCACAGCGCTGCTCGCCGCCTCCTTCGCCCAGCGCGGGCTGATCGCGACCGGCGCCGGGCTCGCGGTCATGCTCGGCGCCGACGTCGGGAGCACGCTGGTGGTGCAGGCGCTGTCCTTCGACCTGTCGGCTGCCGTGCCGGTGCTGATCCTGGTCGGCGTCATCGCCTTTACCAGCGGCCCGCGAAGCACGATCCGACAGCTCGGCCGCGTGTCCATCGGCCTCGGGCTGATGCTGATCGCGCTGCGCATGGTGGTCGATGCCTCGCAGGTGCTGCGCGAGTCGGAGACCATGCCGCTGCTGCTCGCCCCGCTGGGCAGCGACCCGATCCTGGCGGTGCTGTTCGCCGCCCTGCTGTCCTGGCTGTTCCATTCCAGCGTGGCGATGGTGCTCCTGGTGGGGAGCTTCGCCGCCGCAGGCATCGTCGATCCGCCGCTGGCCTTCGCACTGGTGCTGGGCGCAAACATCGGCGCCGGCATCGTGCCGCTGGTGATCAGCCTGTCGGAGGACCGGCTCGCCAGGCGGATTCCGCTGGGCAACCTCGTCTTCCGCACCCTGGGGGCGCTGGCGGTGCTGACCGTGCTGCCGGCGGTGACGCCTCTGGTGGCGGAGCTCGGCGGCGACCCGGCGCGCCAGATCGCCAACTTCCACACGCTGTTCAATATTGCGCTGGCCGTCGCCTGCCTGCCGGTGACGGGTTTCGCGGCGCGGGTGGTGGACCGGCTGCTCCCGGAGGCGCCACCGCCGGACGACGCGGGCCAGCCCCGCTATCTCGACGACGACGCAATCGCGAGTCCGCCGGACGCGATCGCCCGCGCCATCCGCGAGACCCTGCGGCTGGCCGACATCGCGGAGTCGATGCTGGTGGACGTGATCACCGTGTTCGAGAAGGACGACGAGACGCTGATGCGGGTGATCTCGGACCGGGACGACGCGATCGACCGGCTGCACGAGGCGATCAAGCTCTACCTCGCCCGCATCGACCAGACCGCCATGTCGCCGGCCGAGTTCCGGCGCAGCGTCGAGCTGCTGACCTTCGTCACCCACCTGGAGCACGTCGGCGACATCATCGACCGCAACCTGCTGCCGCTGGCGCAGAAGAAGATGCGGATCGGGGTTTCCTTCCCGCCCGAGGCGTGGGAGGAGCTGGTGGCGATGCACCGGCGCGCGGTGGACCAGTTCGCCCTCGCCATCACCGTCCTGGTCTCCCACGATCTCGACTCCGCCCGCAGGCTGGTCGCCGACAAGGACGCGCTGCGCGTGCTGGAGCTCGACGCCAGCGCGAGCCAGATCGACCGCCTGCGCGGCGGGGACGCGGCAAGCCTCGAGGCCGCTTCCCTCCACCTCGACATCCTGCGCGAGCTCAAGCGCATCGTCTCCCACGTCACCTCGATCGGCTATCCGCTGCTCGAGTCCGCCGGCGAGCTCCGGCACAGCCGGCTGAAGCAGCCGGTACGCGAGCCGGAGGTGGGCGCCGGAGGGTCTCGAGGTGGCGCCGCCTGACCGCCGATTGCCTCCGTGACGCCATCCCTCCGGCACGCGCCTGCCACGGATCGCTGGTAGCAGGGCTGCTGTCGCCGGACTGCGGCAGGGACCCGGCCGCATGATGGCGCCCTTGTCATCCACGCGGCGGCGATTCAGAGTTCGCCCCCAGACTGCAGACGGGAGGAGATCCATGCACCTGCGCCCAGCACTGCTTGCCGTGGGTGCCGCCGCGGCGTTCGTCGCCGCGCCGGCGCTCGCCGCCAATCCGATCTACACGGGCGGCGAGCGCGGCAGCTACTTCACCTCCTTCGCACCGCTGCTCGAGGAGCTGCTCAACGACAACTTCCTCGACTACCAGGCGGTGCCGAGCGCGGGCAGCGGCGAGAACATCGACCACGTGCTGGCCAACCCGACCGCAATCGGCTTCACCCAGTCCGATGTGCTTGCCTTCCGCGCCGCCTCCGATCCGTCGATTGCGGAGAACATCACCATCATCCGCAACGATGTCGGCGTGGAATGCCTCTACGCGGTGGCGACGGAGGAGAATGCCGCGCGCCTGGAGAACTGGGGCGGGGTGCGCGGATTTGCCCGCCGGCTGCGCATCGCCACCGGCCCTGAAACGTCGGGTGCTGCGATGACGCTGCGCTTCCTGCAGTCCATCGACCCCGACCTCGCCCGGGCGCGCAGCATTTCCTACATGGAAAGCGTGGATGCCGCGATCCAGGCGGTGATCGCCGGCGAGGCCGACGTCGCCTTCTTCGTCCAGTTTGCCGACACCTCCAACCAGCGCTTCGAGGACATCAACGACGCGGAGCTCGCCTTCATCCCGGTGATCGACCGCAACATCCTGCGCCAGGAGGTGAACGGGGAGCGGGTCTATGTGGCGCAGGAAGTGAAGGTCACCAGCGCCGGGCTGCTGAGCTGGAGCGGCGTCACCCAGATCGTCACCGCCTGCACCCCGCTCGCCTACATCACCGGCAACCCGGAGCGGCTGCCGGTGGGCAGCAACGAGCGGCTCGACCTGGAGGACGTCATCGCGATCGTCGCCGGTGCCGACGTGTCGGAGCTGCAGCCGGAGGAAGACTGGTTCCAGGCGCTGGTCGACCAGGCCGCGACGATGACCGACAGCGCGCTGGAATCCACCCTGCAGCAGATCGAGGAGACGTCGCAGCGCGTCTTCGAATAGGCGGGATCACGGCCGGGCGGAGCGCAAGCCTCTGCCCGGCCCGCCAGACGACCCGCCGGCCTACTGGCAGGCGTAGGTCGCCTCGTAGCGGTCACCCTGCACGTCGCGGCTGAGCAGCACCGCGTCCTTGCCGTAGGTGTCGCTGCAGTATTCCGCCGCCGTCGAAGCGATGTCGTCCACATCGTCGGCGTCGGTGTAGGCGTAGCTTACCGTCGGCTGGGTCGCCGCGGTCTGGTGGACGCCGCCCGCGCACGCGCCGAGCGCGACCGTCGCCGCTGCCCATGCCACCATTGCCAGCTGGCGCATGATCTGTCTCCTTCTTGAGCCCTCTCCTCGCCCCCGGTGAACCGGCGAGTCGCCGCCGCGTTCCCGGCCGGTTGCCGGATTGTCATCGAGGTGGATCATGCAGGACCCAGCCACCCTTCCCGGTCTCGCCGAGCGCCACGCGCTGGCGGAGGCGGTCGCCCGCGAGGCCGGCCGCTATGCGCTCGGGCGCTTCCGCGACCGCGGCGCGCTCACCATCGGCCGCAAGGGCCGGCATGACGAGGTCAGCGACGCCGACCGCGAGACCGAGGCGCTGATCCGCGCCCGCATCGCCGCCGCCTTCCCCGGCGACGCCATCCTCGGCGAGGAAGGCGGCTTCGGCGAGGGCGGCGGCGACGCCGGCGAGTGGCTGTGGGTGCTGGACCCGATCGACGGCACCGCCTGCTTCGTCGCCGGCATCCCGGTCTGGTGCGTGTCGGTGGCGGTCGCCCATGCCGGGCGGCCGGTGATCGGCGTGGTCGAGGATCCCAACGTCGGCGAGACCTTCTCCGCCCGCGCCGGCAGGCCGGCGACCGTCAACGGCATCCCGGTCCGCGCCAGCGACGCCACCGATCTCGGCGCCGGCAGCGTCGCGGTCGGCTATTCCACCCGCGTGCCGCCGAGGGCGGCGCTGTCCGCGCTGGCCGCGCTGCTCGAGGCCGGCGGCATGTACCAGCGCAACGGCTCCGGCGCGCTCAGCCTCGCCTATGTCGCTGCCGGCCGGCTGATCGGCTACTACGAGCCGCACATCAACAGCTGGGACTGCCTCGCCGCGCTGGTGCTGGTCGAGCAGGCGGGCGGCTGGCACAACGACTTCCTCGCCGGCGACGGCCTCCACCGCGGCAACACCCTGCTGGCGGCGGCCCCGGGCGTCGCGGACGAGCTCCGCCGCCTGTTCGGCGTCGCCTGAGGCGCCTCAGTCGCGCCGGCCGAGCTGCTTCACCAGAGACTTCGGCGCCACCGCCCGGTAGCTCTCGTCGATCCAGTCCTTCAGCGGGTCGAGCGGCGGCGCCACGCCCGGCGCAAAGGTGGCGGTGACCCAGCCGCTGCGGCCAGGCCACGGGCTGCGGGTGCGGGCGCCCGGGCAGCCGAGGCCGTACACGCGCAGTTCGTGCAGCGCCGCATCCGTCAGCGCCTGCCCCGTCGGTTCCATCCGCCGCCGCCCTTCGCCGTTGCAAAAACATCACAACGGGCATCTCGGTCTGGCGCACGCCCTGATCACGCTTTAAGCTTCTGCTCACGACACTGGCAACAGTGCAACCGCAGCCGTCCCGGGGCTACGGGCTGCCGCCTCCTCGGCGGGTCCGACAAGCGACTGCAACAGGCGGTCGCTTCGTCCCGGTCGGCCGCGAGTCGCCGTGGCGGCCTTCGCCACGCATTTGGGGAGGTATCGAATGACCGCACGCATCTCCGCCGCCCTGGCGGCAATGACCGTTCTGGCCGGGCCGGCGCTGGCGCAGGAGACCATCACCTACGAGCTGTGGTCGCGGCAGGACACGTCCGGGCCGCTGCGGCCGGGCAACGTGGTGAAGGCGGCCGACCGCCTGAATGCGGAGCTGGAGGCCGAGGGCTCCGATCTCAGGGTCGCGGTCGAGATCAAGGAGACGCCGGCGCCGGGCTTCGACGAGGACGCGCTCCAGCTCGCGCGGGTCTACGGCATCGGCGAGGGGCCGGACATGTTCATCCAGGCCCACGAGTGGATCTGCACCTTCCAGCAGGACGGCTTCCTGCTCCAGCTCGACGACTACATCGCGCAGTATCCGGAGCACTTCGGCACCATCTTCCCGTCGCTGTGGGATTCGACCAGGTGCCAGGGCGGAATCTACGCCATCCCGCAGGACGCCGAAGCCCGCATGTTCTTCTACAACAAGCAGCTCCTGCGCCAGGCGGGCTACGACGAGGAGTTCATCCAGTCGATGCCGGAACGGACCATGGCCGGCGAGCTGACGATGGATGACGTCATCGACATCGCGAAGACCGTGATCGACAACACCGACGCTCAGTACGGCGTGCTGCACCGGCCGTCGATCGGGCCCGACTACCTGATGGTGTTCCAGACCTACGGCAACGACTTCGTCGATCCGGAGAGCGGCGACCTGCTGCTGGACCAGGCGGCGCTGGAGGCTGCGTTCGGCTGGTTCGAGCGCGCGGTCCAGGCAGGCGTGATCCCCGCCAACAACACGTCGATGGAGTGGGACGCGATCCGCGCCGAGTTCTATGCCAACAACAACGCCGCCTTCTGGATGTACGGCATCTGGGACCTCGGCAGCCGCGCCTTCCCCACCTACGGCCTGCCGGAAGACGAGGAAGCCTTCTTCGCCGACTGGGGCTGGATCGCCGCCCCCGCGGCCGAGCAGGGCGGCAAGCCGTCCACGCTGACCCATCCGGTCGTCTATGCGATCTCGGCAGACGTGGAGCATCCGGACCTCGCCGTGCGGCTGCTCGGCCACGCGTCGGCCGCCGACCTCAACACCGACCACGCGGTGACCACCACCCACATCGGCATCCGGCAGGAGCAGCTCGACGACCCGCGCTACCAGGAGGCCTGGCCGCTGGCCCGCGCCACGGAGCTGCTGGAGATCGCGAAGTACCTGCCGAACAACCCGCAGTTCGGCGACCTGAACCGGATCATCTACACCGGCATCCAGGGCGTCGAATCGGGGCGGCTGTCCGCTGTCGAGGCGGCCGAGTTCGTGATCGACGAGGCTACCGGCACGCTGGAGAACGTGATCGTCCGGTAGCGGGCCGCAGTGGGACACGCCAGCCTTCGTCCCGCCGGAGTGATGTCCGGCCCGGTGCCGGGCATCACCGCGCTCGCGGGGCCGACGCCCCACAGCCGGAGCCGACCCGGCCGGCTCCGCCCGCGGCCAGGGGCAATGTCATGACCGCCCTCGCCGAGGAGGCGCTGATTGCCCGCGGCCTCGCGCGGAAGGCCGCGCGGCGCCGTCGGGCGAACTTCATCATCTTCCTCGGCCCGGCGATCGTGCTGATGGTGATCTTCTTCATCGTCCCGGTGCTGATCGACATCGCGGTCTCCTTCACCGACCTCGGCCGCGCACTGCGGATCACCGAAGTCTCGACCGCGAACTACGAGCGCATCTTCGCCGGCGATACCCGGCTGACGCAGGTGGTCGCGCTGACCGCGATCTACGTGTTCGGCACGCTTGCCCTGTTCAACGTCGGCTTCGGGCTGCTGCTCGCGCTGGTCACGGCGCCGCTCAACCCGGTCTCCAGCGGCTTCTTCCGCGGCGTGTGGCTGCTGCCGCGGATGAGCCCGTCGGTGCTCTACATCCTGCTGTGGCTGTGGGTGGTCGATCCGTCGCCAACGGGGCTGCTCAACCAGATCCTGCTGACCGTGGGCGTGGTCGACGCGCCGCTGGACCTGAAGACCAGCGCCCCGGTGATGCTGATCATCATCTCCAACGGCTTCATCGGCGCCTCGCTGGGGATGATCATCTTCACCTCCGCCATCAAGGGCATCCCGGTGCACCTGTTCCACGCCGCCCGCGTGGACGGCGCCGGCTCGCTCTCCATCGCCCGCCACATCACGCTGCCGGCGCTGCGCTGGCCGATCAGCTTCATCACCATCTACCAGGCGCTCTCGCTGCTGGTGAGCTTCGAGTACATCCTGCTGCTGACCGAAGGCGGGCCGTTCTACGACACCACGGTCTATGCGCTGTACATCTACCGGCGCGCCTTCGAGGGCGGGCAGTACGGCTACGGCGCGGCGCTCGCGCTGTTCCTGATCGTCATCGGCATCGTGCTCGCGCTGCTCGGCTGGCGGTTCTTCGACATGAAGAAGCTGCTGCAGAGCCCGCGGATCGAGGTGCACTGAAATGACCGCGGTCGACTGGGACGCCCTCGCCCGCCGCGCGCGCGTCAGGAACCGCGCCAGGACGACGACGCTCTACGCCTTCCTGATCGCGGTCTCGGTGCCGATCATCCTGCCGTACATCTGGCTGGTCACCATCGCCTTCTCCGCCCGGACCGGGGTCGCGGAGACCCACGTGCTGTGGCGCTCGGTCCTGATCCTGGTGCCGACGGTGATCGGCTGCTGGGTGGCCGCCGTCGTCGCCGTCACCCGGCGGCAGATGTGGATCGGCATCCTCGGCGTCGCCGCGATCGGCATCGCCGTGTTCGCGATCGTGGTCGGGCCCGACCTTCACCTGCGCAACTTCATCTTCCTGGTCGAGCCGGACTTCGCCTCCGTCGTCCGCTCCCGCGTCGGCGAGGTGAGCGGCGCGGTCCAGTTCCCCAACGTCTGGAAGGCCTTCCTCAACTCGCTGCTGCTGGCGGGCTCCCAGACCGTCATCGTGGTCACGGTGGCGAGCCTCGCCGGCTACTACCTGTCGCGGTTCCAGTTCCCCGGCCGGGCCGGGATGCTGCGGGCGCTGCTGGTGCTGCACGCCTTCCCGGTGCTGACGCTGATCGTGCCCCTGTTCCTGATGCTCTACTACATCGGGCTGCTGGACACGCTGCTGGGCGTCATCCTGGTGCTGGTCGGCTTCGAGCTGCCGTTCGCCGTCTTCATCATGAAGGGCTTCTTCGACGCGGTCCCGTGGGACATCGAGATGAGCGCGCTCACCGACGGCGCCTCGCGGCGGCAGGCGTTCGTCCAGGTGGTGCTGCCGCAGGTGACCAACGGCATCATCGCGGTCTCGGTGTTCTCCTTCATCCGCGGGTGGGAGGAGTACATCTTCGTCTTCACCTTCCTCATCTCCAACGCCAACTGGACGATGAGCCTGTACATGTTCTTCGTCCGCGACGACGTGATGGGCGTGGATTACGGCGTGGTCTCGGCGGTCGGCGTCTTCTACCTGGTGCCGAGCCTGCTCCTCTACGCCGCCGCGCAGCGCTACCTGATGCAGATGCCCATCAGCGGGGTGAAGGGGTGACGGGGTGACGGGGGTGCGCGCCCGCCTCTGCCTCCCGACTCCCCGGGCTTGGGCACGTGACGGCCGGGACGCGCCCGGCCACGCCGTGCG